>ENA-OOWN01000070-OOWN01000070.1-human-gut-metagenome-genome-assembly--contig:-NODE-70-length-85077-cov-5.032403_pt1 | contig 85077 bp, 78 predicted proteins | sample MGYA00241406_ERZ501319 | MGnify/ENA primary metagenome ERZ501319 (study PRJEB25962, sample SAMEA2042734) | human gut metagenome | biome: human gut; feature: human-associated habitat; material: faeces... | reverse complement strand
ATGCGCCCCGCTTATAAAGTGAATAAAAATTACTTCGTATTATCATTAAATGTAGCGACACGGTTGAACTCTACCTGCTCAAACAGCTTATCAGTAGCACCACAACCCTTAGTCGTAAGACGGTCGGCTGAAATCTTATACTTGTTTACCAAGATTTTCTTTACAGCCTCAGCACGATTCTCTGAGAGTTTTTGGTTAAGTTCTGCCGAACCTTCAGGAGAAGCGTACCCCTTAATTTCCACCTGAGCCTCAGGATGGTTCTTCATATACTGGGCGATAAGCTCAATTGGAGCATACTGGGCCGGGTCGACAACAGATTTACCCTGACGGAAGAGCACTGTAGGCTGGAGATTTGTCACCGTAGCCGGTTTCTCGTACACCGGAGCTGGCTTATTGTTACAATCGTCAAGGGCTTTCTGTAAATCAGCTATCTGACGGTTCTTGGCAGCCAACTGTTCGTCCTTACCGTTAAGATCGCTGCGCAAATCGTTAATCTTAGCATTGAGAGCATCGATTTCCGACTGGTCGCGCAACTCTGCAACCTTGAAGTTGTGAGTTCCGTTAGAATTCTTGAACTTATAAATGAAACCGACGTTAAGTTGGAAACCAGACTCATTTACATCATACTGTACCTCTTTATCAGGCAGCAAATTATTACCTGCAAGAGTCCAAATCATTGCCGGCTCAATGTAAATCTGCCATGCTTTAGCCTTGCCAAGGTTGAAAGCAAAATCAACAGCGGCCTTTGACGTAAACATGTTGTCATGCGTATACTCTGACGGATGGCCGAAAACATGCCCCCAACCAATACCGTAAAGCGCAGACACCTCAAACAGCCTCGGCTCGCCTTTATATCCGCCGAACCAGTTGCTCAGATTAACCGTTCCGAGTAAAGATGTATTCATCGTGCGAACAAATGTTCCTACTGACTCGCCCGGCTTATTTGAGAAATAGACATTGCTCTCAAGAGCGAGACCGAACACCGGCGTAAAATACCGTCCTACACGCAGACCGAGATTAGGATTAAGCCCTTTCATCCAAGCATGACCGGTAGTTTTGGTAGCCAAACCACCGTTTACACCGATGTAGACGTTATCCCATGTTTTGCTTTCTTCCACTGTCTGTGCGGAAGCTGATGCTGTAAACGCTACAGCAAAAAGCATTAAAAACAACTTCTTCATGTTACAAATGTTTTAAATTTAACAAACTACTTATCTTTATACGTCATTATTTGACGTTGCAAAAGTATGAAAAAGAATTTATTTTACAAATATATTTTCATCCAAATTAAGACTGAAGAAAGGAATTTATACTAACAAAATGGATAAATAGGACAAAACTCAACTCTGTACGAACTGAAATTAACACTACATTTAAGTACAAATGTTCTAATCGGCATAGAAATGATATTAGAAAAGCACTACATTCACAACAAAATATCAAACATAACCTTTCGCTCTCCAAAAGGCCATATTTTATGGAACAAAAGGCCATGTTTTAGGCCGTAAAACATGGCCTTTTATAATGCATTGACTATCAACACTTTAATCATACACCTATCACAACCCCGCAAAAATAACACAACCACAGCCTAAATAACGCCCTTTTCAACCGCTTTTATTTTGCGCTTCGCCCAACTTGCATTATCTTTGCATAAGGTAAGAAGCAAGCCTTAAACTACATGACAAGGAAAATCATACTGATAACAGGCGGCCAACGTTCCGGCAAAAGCATGTATGCCGAAAAACTCGCATTGGCATTGTCGCCACGCCCTGTTTACATTGCCACAGCCCATATATGGGACGAAGAATTCAGCGAGCGCGTGAAACATCACAAGGAACGCCGCGGATCTCAATGGGAAAATTTTGAAGAGGAAAAACTTTTAAGCCGAATAGACATCGACGACAAGGTGGCAGTAATAGACTGCATCACACTGTGGTGCACCAATTTCTTTTTCAACCGTGGCACTGACGGGCGGCAACCATCAGTAGACGAAGCGCTCGCCGAAATAGAGCAAGAATTTGACAGATTTACCGATCAAGACGCAACATTCATATTCGTAACCAACGAAATAGGCAGTGGGGAAGTAAGCAGCAATTCCGTGCAACGCCGCTTCACCGACATGCAGGGCTGGATGAACCAGTACGTGGCTGCGCATGCCGATACTGTAGTGCTGATGGTCAGTGGCATACCGGTTACAATTAAAGGCGAAGCCTTAAATTTATAAACTTTAAAATCAACGCATATTAAAATCCATAATGATTAATTTCAACATAAGCAAACCTGACATCAACATAATAGCTGCCGCACAATCAAAGATTGACAACCTGAACAAACCAAAAGGCTCACTGGGAAGGCTTGAAGATATTGCCATGCAGATATGTTTGATACAGCAATCACTCACTCCATCGCTAACACATCCATGTCACCTGCTGTTCGGTGGCGACCACGGTATTGAGCGTGAGGGTGTAAGCGTGTCGCCACGCGAGGTCACGTGGCAACAGATGCTCAACTTCGCCGCAGGTGGCGGAGGCCTCAACATGTTTTGCCGACAACACGGTTTCAAACTGCGGCTTATCGACATAGGTATCGATCATGACCTGTCATCATGCCAAGCCATTATCAATCGCAAGATAGCCTACGGCACGAAAGACTTCATCGACAGTCCGGCTATGACAGGCAAAGAATACGACAAGGCAATAGAGGTCGGCAAGGAAATGGTGGATACCTGCAAAGCCGAAGGCTGTAATATTATCAGCATTGGCGAAATGGGCATAGCCAACACGTCGCCTTCAAGCGTGTGGATGAGCCTTATGTGTGGCATTCCGCTCAGTCAATGCGTAGGTGCAGGTGCCGGACTTGATAATAAGGGCATAAACCATAAGCTCATGATACTAACCCAAGCAATTGATAATTACAAGGCTTCCACACGTAATTACAACTCGCCTGAAAATATTATACGCCACTTCGGAGGATTTGAAATGGTAGGAGCCGTCGGCGCGATGTTGCGTTCAGCCGAGCTACACCTTATTATATTAATAGACGGCTTTATTATGACGGCCTGCGCTCTCGCCGCCATCCGGTTGTATCCAAAAGCTAAAGAATATATGATATTCGGTCATGTGGGCGATGAAAGCGGCCACAAACTGCTGCTCGAACAAATTGAAGCCAAACCGCTACTACACCTCGGGCTACGCCTCGGCGAGGGCACCGGCGCACTCTGCGCGTTTCCTATTGTAGACAGTGCGGTCAGGATGATAAACGAAATGAATAACTTTGACAATGCGCATATCACTCGATACTTCTAAATGGTATGACCGTCCATGGGCGGCTCTAATATTCTTCACGCGCCTGCCTCTTTGGCGCTTACATGAACCGCCACGCGAATGTTACAGGTCGGTTGTTGAATTTTGGCCTCTTGTCGGATGGCTGACAGGCGCATCCATGGCCGCCGTAATCTATTTCGGCAACATGTTCCTGCCTTACACAATAACCGTCCTCATCGCCATCATAACAAGGATCCTACTCACGGGAGCGTTGCACGAGGACGGCCTTGCCGATTTTGCTGACGGTTTCGGAGGCGGCGGAAACGACCGCAAACACATTCTAGACATAATGAAAGACTCACGTATCGGCACATACGGTGTCATCAGCCTTGGCCTGTATTTGCTGCTGCTGTTCTTCACTTTATCGTCTTTGCCAGCGCCATTGGCGGCACTTACCGTACTAGCAGCCGACCCTTTCTGTAAGATGGTATCAGCACAAATCATATCGATGATGCCATACGCCCGGACTGAAAACGAGGCAAAAGCCCATGTAATATATCGGAAATTGAGCATAAAAGCAGGAATCGGTCTTTTCATACAGGGTGTCTTGCCCCTTGTCCTGATGCTCTACATTGGCGGCGGACAACTTCGATGGGACTTGTTGATATTCACACCATGCCTCGTAATGTACTTTTTATACCTTCTGATGTGGCGCAAATTAAAAGGATATACAGGCGATTGTTGCGGAGCAATGTTCCTACTGACAGAGCTTTCATTTTATATTTGCGTTTCATACCAATTCTTCAACAACAAATCATTATGGACATTATTTTAGTAAGGCACACCAGCGTTGGAGTGCCTAAGGGCACTTGCTATGGTTGGAGCGATGTGCCCGTGGCTGAAACATTCGAGACTGAAGCTGCTGAAACAAAGAAAAAACTCGGCAACGAACCATTCGATATTGTATATTCATCCCCACTGACGCGTGCAAAAAAACTGGCAACTTATTGTGGTTGGCCCAATCCGATTGTTGACGAACGGCTCAAGGAAATGAACATGGGCGACTGGGAGATGAAACTTTTTGATGAAATTGACGACGAAAATCTACAAAAATGGTATGACGACTATATGCACTTGGCAGCAACCGGAGGCGAAAGTTTTCCGGAATTATACAACCGCGTAGCCTCATTTCTTGATGAATTGAAAAACAAACCCTTCCGTCGCATAGCAATATTCGCCCACGGCGGCGTATTGATTTGCGCTGGAATTTATGGAGGTTTGTTTCCTAAAGAGGGGTGTTTCAAGCATCTCGTGCCATACGGAGGCATAGAACAGATAACAATATAAATATATTCCCTAAATATAATATAATGACAGACAGCGACATACTCAACGCATCGAAATGTATCCAACAACGTGCATGGAATATAATAAAACAAACGGAAATAATTGAAAAATGGGCTAATATCGGAGCTGAAACCCACATCGTGGGTTCATTGGCAATGGGACTGATGATGAAACATCGCGACATTGACATGCATGTATATTCTTCCACACTCTCTATCAAAAATGGTTTTGATGTAATGGCACACATTGCTGAAACCGACAATATAAAGAAGATAGAATATCATAACCTTACCAATACTGACGAGGCGTGCATAGAATGGCACGCATGGTATGACGATGAATACGGCCAAACGTGGCAAATCGACATAATAAATATACTCAAAGGGTCACGTTATGACGGTTACTTTGAACGTATGGCATCAAGAATAAAAGAAACTTTGACCGACGAAAACCGTTTAGCAATACTGAGGCTTAAAGCCGAAACACCTGATAATGAGCACATAATGGGCGTAGAATATTATCAGGCCGTGCTGCGTGACAGAGTCAGAACAATGCATGATTTCATACATTGGCGCAAAAAACACACCGTAAACGGCATACTTGAATGGATGCCTTGACTGCGTACTATATGACAATAAGTTGTTTCCGAATTTACCTAACATGATTTTTCTAAAAATTCGGAACAAAAATATATCAATCTTTCACTTGTGATTTAAAATAAAGATGTCCTCCGTCAAGATATATTGACGGAGGACTTCCTATGAAAAAACACCTACACAATACGTACGGTTACTGCTTCGCTATAATATCACGCCCAGCCTTTATCGCCTCCATATTCAATGGGATAAGGCTGTGATGACGTTCTGGCAATGTCTTATACAATGCCTTTTCTACGCCATTATCACTCACTACAGGACATACGTTGAGCAGTCCGCCAAGCACAATCATATTGAATACTTTAGAATTTTTCATCTCTGCGGCCTTGTCCATGGCGTCAATACGATAAACATTTATGTCCTTACGTGTCGGTGGATTTATCACGCCATAGCCATCATAAATAAGTATGCCACCTTCTTTTACCTTCGGTTCAAACTTGTCAAGCGAAGGCTGGTTAAGCACAATGGCTATATCGTACTTACTGAGAATGGGCGATGATATGCGCTCATCACTAACAATGACCGTTACGTTGGCCGTTCCTCCACGCTGCTCAGGGCCGTATGCAGGCATCCACGTTACTTCCTTACCTTCCATTAGACCCGAATAAGCCAATATCTTGCCCATAGACAGCACGCCCTGCCCACCGAAACCGGCTATTATTATCTCTGTTTTCATAGTGTATTCTTTTTTAAATGAAAGAACCGGAAAATATATAAAAAACGGCAAAATCAAATATATCTACCAATATTCATTACACATCCGTCCTGATTCTTCACTATTAATTCTTAAATTCTCACTCTCCAGTAGTATCCTTTAAATCACCTTTTGGGTAAAATTTAAACATGTTTTCCTGCATCCACTTGTTTGCTTTCACTGGTGAGAGTTTCCAACCGCTATTGCAAGTACTGACTATTTCGACAAGACTTGATCCCTTACCTGCCATTGATGCCTCAAAAGCCTTGCGTAAAGCTTTCTTTGCTGAACGTATGGCTGCAACATTTTCCACGCTTTGGCGGGTCACGTAACATGTACCCTCAAGTGTTGCTGCAATCTCTGTCATCTTCAACGGATAACCATGCAGACTCGGTTCACGACCGTAGGGACAAGTCGATGTCTTTTGGCCTATAAGCGTCGTAGGAGCCATTTGGCCTCCAGTCATTCCATAAATAGCGTTATTTATAAAGATTATGACAATGTTCTCGCCACGGTTCAATGCGTGAATAGTTTCACATGTACCTATGCATGCCAAATCGCCATCACCTTGATAAGTGAATACCATACGATCTGGCCAGCACCTCTTGATTGCAGTGGCCACAGCTGGAGCACGTCCGTGAGCTGCCTCCTGCCAGTCGATATCGAGGTAACGGTAAGCAAACACTGCACATCCTACAGGCGACACGCCAACAGTCTTTTCTTGCATACCCATTTCCTCGATCACTTCAGCAACGAGTTTGTGGACTACGCCATGAGAACATCCCGGACAATAATGCATCGGGGTGTCGTTCATCAATTCCGGTTTCTTGTAGACCAAGTTCTCCGGAGAAATTATTACTTCGTTCATTTTTTTGATTTTTTTGATTGTTGAGATTTACAGTCACTGACTGTATAACATAACCTTACAGTCCGCCACAGACTTAATTAAAACTTCTCTTTCAAAGCTTTCACTATCTCGTCCGGCTCAGGCACAATACCGCCAAGGCGTCCAAAATGCTCTACCGGCACGCGCCCATTGACAGCCAAACGTATATCCTCAACCATTTGACCGGCATTTATCTCAACTGAAAGCACACCTTTCTTGCCTTCGGCCATAGCTGCGACTTCCTTTGAGGGGAAAGGCCATAACGTTATCGGACGCAGCAATCCAACTTTCAGCCCCTCTTTACGAGCCATCTCAATAGCTTTCTCCGAAATACGGGCGGCACTTCCGAACGCAACAATAAGATAATCGGCATCCTCACAATGCTTCATCTCGTATCTCACTTCATTCTCCTTGATTGACTGATACTTACGCTGTAAATGTAAGTTGCGTTCTTCCATACGCTCAGGCTGAAGTTCTAGCGATGTTATAATATTGGGGTTGCGGTCTTTAGAACGTCCGATAGTAGCCCACGGACACTCTTTGCGTATTTCCTCTTCAGTGCGGCGAGCCTTATAAGGAGGCAAAACGACACGCTCCATCATCTGTCCTATAACACCATCACTTAGAATCATCGCTGGAGTACGATATTTGAAAGCAAGCTCGAAAGCAAGATCCATAAAGTCGGCCATCTCTTGAACCGATGCCGGAGCAAGCACTATAACATAATAGTCACCATTGCCACCACCACGAGTTGCTTGGAAATAGTCACTCTGCGAAGGTTGAATTGTACCTAGTCCAGGCCCACCGCGCTGCACATTGACAATAACTCCCGGAAGTTCTGCTCCGGCCATATAAGCAATGCCTTCCTGCATAAGAGCCACGCCGGGACTTGACGAAGATGTCCACACGCGTTTACCTGCTGCGGCTCCGCCATAAACCATGTTTATGGAAGCCACTTCACTTTCGGCTTGAAGCACAACCATACCTGTTGTCTCCCACGGCTTAAGCAGCGAAAGAGTCTCGATTATTTCACTTTGAGGCGTAATAGGATAACCGAAAAAGGCATCTGCGCCACAACGTATCGCGGCATGAGCTATCGCCTCGTTGCCTTTCAGTAAAGTTACTTCTTGTTCTGCCATAACCCTTAGTTCTCCATTCGTTTTTTGTAAACTGTGATACATCCGTCTGGACATACGATTGCGCACGAGGCACATCCTATGCAGTCGTCTGGATTGACGGCTTCCACATACGGATAACCATGAACATTAACTTTCTTCGCCAATGCAATGACTGTTTTAGGACACGCCTCCACACACAAGGAGCATCCCTTGCAACGGTCTGTGTTCACTACAATGGCACCTCTAATTTTACCCATATCTATTAGATTTAATTAACCTGGAAGATAATCTGCCGTGGCTTCCGCCACGACAGGTAAAGCCTCTTCCAAACCGCTTTACGGATTATACATATCTTTACAATAATAACCGAGAATATCATCGAGCATTTTCTTGGCTTCTACAGCCGGACTTTCCGGATCCAACTCTATAGCCTCAATGTAGTTATTGATTGCCTCTTGCCAGTTGCCTTCCTTACGAAAACGATTGCCTAACTGGTAATATTCTTCAGCTGTCATAACTTATAATACTCCTTTTTACCAGCAGACAACGTATTCTTCATCAACGAACATATCGTCATCGGTCCTACTCCACCAGGCACAGGAGTTATGAATGAGCACTTCGGAGCCACCTCGTCGAACTTAACATCACCATTCAGGCGGAAACCACTTTTCTTTGACGAATCCGGCACACGAGTCGTACCAACGTCTATCACCACGGCTCCGTCTTTTACCATATCGGCCGTAACAAAGTCCGGTTGCCCTATGGCAGCGATTATTATATCCGCCTCGCGACATTCCTGCTTTAATGTTTTAGAGCGGCTATGACAAACCGTGACTGTCGAGTCACCATATTGTTTCTGCATCATCAACTGCGCCATCGGCTTGCCGACTATATTACTACGTCCGAGTATGACACACTTCTTGCCCGAAGTCTCAATACCATAACGGCGCAACAGCGTCAATATACCAAGCGGAGTAGCGGAAATGAAGCATGGAAGACCTATTGACATGCGCCCAACGTTTATAGGGTGGAAGCCGTCTACATCCTTACGATAATCAATGGCCATAATGATTTTCTGCTCGTCGATATGCTTCGGCAAAGGCAACTGTACTATGTAACCGTCAATATCGTCATCTTCATTAAGTTCCTTTACCTTGGCCAGCAATTCTTCTTCAGTCACATCGTCTTCAAAACGTATAAGAGTGCTTGCAAAACCACACGTTTCACAAGCTATCACCTTATTTTTTACGTAAGTCTCGCTGCCACCATCATGCCCGACAAGTACTGCCGCCAAATGTGGACGCTTGCCGCCATTGGCAACGATATGCCTCACTTCATCAGCTATTTCCTCTTTAATTTTGGCCGCTGTGGCCTTACCGTCTATAAGTTGATAATTCATAATGTTATCAGTTTTTTGCGGACAAAGCCGTCATTATTTTACATCTTTGGCATATTTCTCATACCTTTCATTGCGCTCATCATCTGACTCATCTTTGAGCCTGTGACCATTTTCATCATCTTACGAGTTTGGTCAAACTGTTTTATCAGACGGTTTACATCCTGTACAGTTGTGCCCGAACCTTTTGCTATACGCGCCCTGCGGCTCGTATTCAAGATCTCGGGATTGGTGCGTTCTTTAGGTGTCATGCTGAGGATTATCGCCTCTATGCCTTTGAAGGCATTGTCGTCGATATCTATATCCTTGATTGCCTTGCCTACACCCGGTATCATAGAAGCAAGATCCTTGATGTTTCCCATTTTCTTAATTTGCTGGATTTGCCCTAGAAAGTCATTGAAATCAAACTTGTTTTTCTGAATCTTCCGCTGCAGGCGTTTGGCTTCCTCCTCGTCGAACTGCTCCTGAGCACGCTCCACAAGGCTCACTATGTCACCCATACCAAGTATTCGGTCAGCCATTCGCGCAGGGTGGAACGCATCAATAGCCTCCATTTTCTCGCCAGTACCAACAAACTTGATAGGCTTCGTAACCACCGTGCGTATGCTTATGGCCGCTCCGCCTCGTGTATCGCCGTCAAGTTTAGTTAGCACAACTCCGTCGAAATCCAACCTGTCGTTGAACTCCTTAGCAGTGTTCACCGCGTCTTGTCCTGTCATTGAATCAACAACGAAAAGAGTTTCATCCGGATGTACCGAATCTTTCAACGATTCGATCTCGTTCATCATATCCTCGTCAACAGCAAGACGGCCTGCCGTGTCTATGATTACCACATCATAACCTTTGGACTTGGCATCCTTTATCGCGTTCTGGGCAATTTCAAGCACATTCTTATTGTCTGGCTCCGAATATACCGGAACATCTATCTGTCCCGCAACAACCTTCAACTGCTCTATGGCCGCCGGACGGTAAACGTCACACGCCACAAGCAACGGATTCTTATGCTGCTTCTTTTTCAGCATATTGGCCAATTTGCCACTGAAAGTAGTCTTACCAGACCCTTGAAGACCCGACATAAGGATTATTGCCGGACGACTGTCAAGCTTAAGCCCCACGCTTTCGCCACCCATGAGTTCGGCCAACTCGTCATGCACGAGCTTCACCATCATTTGCCCCGGCTTCACAGCCGTCAGCACATTCATACCCAAAGCTTTATGCTTAACCGTATCGGTAAACGACTTGGCGACCTTATAATTGACATCAGCGTCAAGCAGGGCGCGCCTTACATCCTTTAATGTCTCGGCTACGTTTATCTCGGTAATCTTACCTTCACCTTTAAGTATTTTAAAAGAACGTTCTAACCTCTCACTTAAATTCTCAAACATATTTACAAATAATAGTCTTTATTAAATCAATATAATGCTGACACTGTATCAAAATACATGTATTCTCATCACTTTATCAGCCACATTACTTTGCAAATATAGTAATTTAAAGATAAAACAGACATTGGATTATCAAGTATTTAAAATATTTTAAAACAGTTTCCTATAAAAGTGCTCACACCGCTGTATAATGTGCATCTTTAACTAAAAAACAGCAAACAATACCGCAAACCGATATGTACGTTGAATTACATAATAATGTGCCAATCACACTAACCTTTTTACAATACATGACCTTTAACCTCATAAAACGTGGTCTTTTACACCGCAAAAAGCCATATTTTATACGACAAAAAGCCACATATCAAAACGCCACAGCTAATTCTCTGATTATCAACTTGTTACCTGCAACCTCAAAATAATCAGTCTTTTCGATGTTTTTATACAGTCTAAATGTTCTGTAAATACTGTCTAAATGGCTCTGTAAAAAACACATTTTACACCAATACCACTAATACACGAAAAAACATATAACAATTCTTCCATTTTAAGTTTAAATTAAAAACCAAAAGGGTATGCCACACTATTTATGGCATACCCTCATAAAAGGAATATGAAAACTTTATCTTACTGTAACCTTCCTTGTAACAACACCGTCGACAGTCCTTACTCTTACAATAGCCACACCGCTGTCAACACCGTTAAGCGTACACGTTGTACGGCCTGACAAAATTGACTCTTTGCATAACAATGAGCCTCCAACTGAATAAACAGCAACATCAAGCAGATCGGCTCCTGATGACACTATCACCTGCCTTTGCGCCACTGAATAAACACTAACACCATTATCTCCGTCACCCCCAATGTCATCTATGCCAGTTGTACCAGCACCAGAGCCTTTGGCACGGATGAAATAACGTCCGTGTGACGCTCCGTCAACCATAAGGGTATAACCTTCAGTAAGAGGTGTGTCTGTGTTCATCTCCGCGTCATATAGCGACGGTTCAAGCAACGCCGATACGCCTGTGAAAGTAAGTGTTGTCACGTCATTATCGTCGGCAAACAATCCTAAAGGCACTTGACGTGCATCTTTTAAATTGTTGGCACTTACAGCCGTATTACCGGCCACTGTGTAAACGGAGAAATTGTCACCGTTGCCAAGCATGTCAGTCAAAAGGAATGCGTCTTCCGATGCTTCGTAACCGTTGTCTGCCTGTGGGCTGTAAGCCAATGTCGCAGAACTTACCCCCGACTCTGTCTGTGCTTTTATTACAAATGAAACCGTAGAAGACGTTGCACCTGAAGCAGTCGGAAGTACGGCCATAGCTGGTGTAAACTTCACCTCTGTCTCGGCGTTAGCTTTCAACTGCACATAAAACGCCTGATAAGGCTTAACCTGTCCAAAACCTGTTTCAATCCAGTTTTCTCCATTATCAGCAGAACCTATCACCGGACCTTCAACCGTATTTGTAATCCAATACTTTTGTTCCAATACGTCAGCATTACTTTCGAGGAAAGACTTCACGTCAAGATTTGCCACGAACGGGTTGCCTACAATCGCATAACGTGTGCCATCGCTACCGGACGCAACATTTGAAAGTGTAACATTAAAAGACTCATTCTCAAGTGCATTATTGGCTTCTATGGCGTCTTCCACTTCACGTTTCAAGATTTTATCTGTTGCCAGTCGCCCGCTGTTTTCACGCTTAATCGTGGCCGATGAATAATCAAAAGATGCATCTGCCTTCGGGAAACGGAACAGCATACCATTTTCGCTCTTTGACGTTTTTACAGAAAAACCATTGCCATAGCAATATGGGATAGACGTGTCATTGAACAGAGAACTCCATAACAGGCCGAATGACACAAGTCCGCCGCTTCCGCCAGCAGAACCTACAACCTGCGCCCCCTGTCCCCAGCCACGCTGTGCCACATACGGATTAAGGCGGTTGTAATCAGAAGTAAACGTAATATCTGTGAAATATTCCGTAGCCTGCAATCCCGTTGTCTGCGTGTACCAGTCTCCCGCCACAATGCTTTGCAACGGCGTGGCCACCAACGTCCACGCACCGGCAGGCACTCTGACATCGGTCCATGCCTTATTATATAACAAATATTCTGTACGAAGCATTTCGGCATCTTCTTCAAAATGTATCTCATCGCACACATTTACACGATATAGCTGTGTCTTTATATCACCTGTGCTAGAACTCTCGTTGCCGTATGCCATAAGGTCATACTGTATGTTTAACGTCGGATCTTGCGTTATATCTTCCGGCCTATTGCCACTACCGTCCGCGCCAAGACCCCATGAATCATTATTATATCCGGCACGATACAGGCGTACCTTACTGTTCTTTGGCATTATCACTTTGGTAAACAGCATCGGCACGAAACCTTCAGTATTGCCGTTAAGACCGTTGCTCATATAATCATCCGCCTGATAAGATGATTTCTTAACATCCGTACTACTTACTCGTTTCCAGTTGCCGTCATTGTTCCAATTACCGCTTCCGTCAACAGGCCCGTTCCACTTGACATACTTCGGAACAACCTTTATCGGCAATATGAAATGACCCTTACAAGCGGTTGTGGAACCTTCGCCGCTCTTTGACTTTTCCTCAAAATGTACGGCCAGATTGTATGTATAGCCCTCCTTTGGCGCAAAAATGAATTCATACATTGTTGTACCGTCGGCCATTGTTACAGTTTTTTTCGTAGTCAAATCAAACTGCAATGTCATCAGGTTTTCGCGCGTAGTAGTTCCCGCACCATAATGAGAAGCCGCAAAACTTGTAATCTTTCCTACCGGCAGGCTGTACTGGTCAAAATTATCTCCGTCAACAAAGAATTTTGCGTATTCAGGATCGTCGGTACTTACAAGATACAAACTATCAAGAGTTTCTGTACCCCCGTCGGTTTCTTGTTCTATCAATCGTAAACCATCAGCTGCGCCACTATAATTGGCATCACGCAAATCAATTTCAAGTGAATGTTCTCCACCTGTTGCAACACTTTTTATTTGGTCAAGACCTATACGCAAACTCGGATCAAGGTTGTCAGCTTCATCCGTATATCTTATCGAATTAAAACCTGGCTTCACGCTTGGAGCCGTATTCGTAACTTTTAGCGTCAACGGAATGTAATTCCAGCAAATGTTTTCTTCATCCACTGTCGTCCGAATAGGCTGGGCTATCAACTTCAACCCTTCATCAAGCAATGTGATATTTAGTGTCTTGGCATGAAGTACCAATGGATGGGCATGTTGCCCCTCAGCTGCTCCGACCGCTTCCTCTGAATAATATTTTATAATGTTGAGCACATCTTCTGATACTTTGTTTTCTTCATACATAGCATCTTCAACCGCCCCAGCTTCGGAATACTGACCACGGAAAGCCAATAAAGCGTCTTCCAAAGATAAGTTGCCATAATCTGAATTTTGTTTTATATAATCATCTTCAGTTCCAAAGAACCAATCAAAATATACGTCTGCATCAAGCGGCTCATACGTTTGTTTGCCTGTCTCTGCGTCTATTTCACCGGTTGGCACACGCAACTCTGCAGTAAAATTGAATGTTTCGTTGGCGCAATATGTCAGATCTGGATCTACAATCTCTCCATTAACCCTCAACATGTTTTGAGGTGTCACTGTAAACCCCGAACGTATTGCACACTGGTCTGTGAAACCTTCAAACCACGACATCCACTCGCTTTTTTCATCAATGGCATCAGGATTGGCCACCAATATATAATATGTATGATTTGCTTTTACATCCGCATAAAAATCCATCATCAATAAACGTAAGCCATTGTCCGTAGTACGACGGTGAATATACAAATCTTCGCCATCAGCAGTCGGTAAGGCATTTTCTGCACCCGGAGAACATGCGGTATTTTCACTGAACTTCGTACTTAATTTGACATCCATATAATCCAAGCCCTGTACCGTTTCTGTATCACTTGCGTAAACAAAAGTTTTTGCCGTTTTTATCGCCTCTTGTACCGATTTTCCGGTTTCTATAGCATCGTCATACATATCTTTATCTATAAGACAAAATGCTATATTTCTATCTACACCTTGTTCCGTCGAGGTCTCAGCAACTTCTAACGCACCGATACGTGACAACAACCGCTCAAATCCGAAACCGACATTAAGCCTTACCTTCTCATCGTCACAATTTGCGGACAACTGTGTCACCTCTGGATTGGCAGGAGCAATGTAAACACGTATGTCGTCAATGTAAATGTCACCTCCGTCGGTTGAAGCACTGTTATTGTCTATCTGCAAGGCATAACTGTCAAAAGTGCGATCAGTTTTATTGATAAAAGAGAAATACGCCTGCATCCACTCATTATCCGCCAAAGTTGTATTTTCCAAGCCAGCACCTTCTTGTATTCCCCCTTTAGCATTTCCATTAAATCCTGGAAGATTTACATCATAATCATTAAAGTTTGTCGTAGGTATCTGCCCCGTCTGATAACGGTATATCGGCGTATAAGTTTTTTGGCCGTCCTCACCCTCTGTGACTCCCATTATCGTGAACAGCGCACCGGCATTTTGCTTTGTATCTTTACTACGCGCACTCTTTACCCACGCCGTTACCAAAAGTTCAGTACCAGCGCACAACTGACGTTCGAAAGGCAGACGTGCTATCACGCCCGGACGGTCGGATACGTCGGCATAAAGATGATAAGTACTCTCATCACCTTCGCTATTAAGGCGTTCGGCTGACGTATCGTCAGGGATTTTCAAACCGCTACCCCAGCCCCACCCAGAGCCTTCCAGGTAATTCCGTATCACGCCGTAATATCCCCATGCAGGATATTCTTGAAGTTCATTATCACTATTTCTATGCGGTACAAAATCACCGGTTTCAACACTTCCGTCATAAAAGCCATACGTGCTGCTCGACCACAATAGCGGGAACGGATACACATATTCCTGATTACCGACAGCATCCTCTGCTTTCTTTTCATAGTCAAAGTTCAGCTCCGTCAGCAATTCATAATTATCATTAAGACTTTGCGGGGTACGACCTTTCATTGTTTGCCATGAAACACTTTCATCCGGAGTAAAAGTGTCGTCATTCAACAGTTTCACCTGGGTTTGGCTCAATAGCCTGTCTTGCTCAACAAAAGTGAGGTTGAAACGTGCGACTTCCGTTGTTCCGTTCTTCACAACGATTGAAGCCGTACTACCGTCTTCAACCGACTTTGTATTATCATCTTCTGTCGTTGCATACGCAAAATGTATGATGCGGTCATCGCCACTTAATGTCAACTCTGTAGGAGCAGCTTCACCTTCCGTATCTGGAATAAATGATATTCCGGCACCATTGTTTTCTATAGTTACAGTCAAAGAAACTTCTTCATCTGCCGTATTGCTTGGAATTGTATACCCCTGTGCGTCACGTGACAAAGCGACCATTTCCTCGGTCTCATTAGGTATCCTCGTTGCCGGCAAAGTAATGTTCTTCACGTCCACGGGAGGCATCTCATCATTAACTGCTATTATATAGAAAATAAAACGGTGGCTTAATGTTGGTTCATAAGCCTCGATACCGTCCTCCGTCATGTTCAAGAAACTTGATTTTTTAGATTCAGATGAATAATGTTCTGTAAAATCGTTGTATCCTGACACGTCACAAGCTATCTTATAATGATCAGGTGTACCACTTTCTGAATAATAAAAATCCATGGTATAAAGAGGAACTGAACTTAACGGGCATCCTATATAACCGTTGGCGAAACGATAACCGGTCCCATTTTCCGGCCCGTCTTCAATATCTGCGGCAGGTGTCAGTAAATCATTAACTACTTCAGTCCCTGTATCTCCCGTAGCGAACGTTCCTCCTGTTTCATAATTATACCAACGCTGATAAGTTCTGTTATTTGCTGTACTGCCTAGCCAGTCTGGCACTGTCAATCTTATCGTTTTTCCTTTCTTTACATAGAGTGTGTCAACAAGAGTGTGGGTATTTTGAAGTTGTACAGACCTACTATTTTCTACCGCATCAATCATTTTGGGTTCAATAGTACCAGACTCGTCAAATGAATCTGCATCGCCACTTGCCGTGCTTTGCTCAAACACCTCATACCACTTGGCAGGCTTGTGGTCGATTGCAACTGTAGAACAATCTATTGTTTCAGGTTCATAAGTATCACTATAATTAAAAACTATTTCCGACACGCGGGCACGTCCGTTCTCTGAACCACCGTCATCGGCAGGGTCTGTGGTTCCCTCGAACTCAACCTTCATATAACGTCCTGCCAACGGCGTAGTAAAACTCAATGTACAAGCCCCCACACTATTTGACACATCTGTTTGGGAAGCAATAGCATCACCCCAGCCTGTGCCAGCTCCATCTGTTTCCGTAGCCGATACGTACAAATATACATTTGCCGGATGTCGCTCAGGATTATTAGACAAATAAATTGTGACAGACTCCAAATATTGATAACCGGTAGCACCAAGATCGACAACCAACCATGCTTTACCGTCATTTTTCATCTCGTTCATCTGCCAATAATTATCCATGTTACCGTCTAACGCATTTGAATACGTGTTTGACGTACTTGTACGGTTGTCCTCATCAGCTATATATTTGAATCCGTCTACAACAAGCTCATAATTCTCATACTTATTCCCAGTCACACCTTGTCCCCACCCTTGAATAACAATAAAGCATACAAGTAAAAGTAAAGAAAGATGCTTATATATGTTTGTCATATTTTTCATGATTATTTATCCTCCTTAATTTATTATTTTATAAACAGATTAAGAACTTCGGGATGCAAGAATCCTGCATTACGTGAAGATGCGTTGCTGCTGCCGTTTAGAATTTGATCCAACCAATATTCCTCATCAAACTCTATGGTCGTAATATTTATGCCGTAAGTTCTACGTATATTGCCACCCCAAGCAACATTCAACGTCAAGCTGTAAATATCACCAGCATGACCTGTAGCAGAGAAAGCTCCTTCGGCATGTGAACCTGTAACAGAATTAGATTGACTACTGCCATTGATAAATGCAATACCTTTATCTTGGCTTTCACTGTTGATAGTCCACGTATAGTCCATCTGCACAGTTGTTCCATTCATTACTGCATCAAAATAGAACTGCATACCATCGGGTATCTCTACATTATAAGTGCCATCTTCAAAATCAACATTCAGAGGGACATGTGCACCTATAGGATTAAAATAAAAGCCGGCGGTAAGCTCCAACTGATATTGAACTAGGTTAAGGGTCAATGGATAAATACAGTTGCGTGGAATATTGTCACGTGCGGTTGTGCCTGTATAAGTTGGATTTCCAGATTCATCGGTAGTTACGCTAACTGTGAATGGATGTTGCCCCGGCGACTCGTTTACATAAAAATCTTTTAAATAATAAACACCATTATTTTCTGTAAACTCAGGATTTTGGAATGTCTGTTTCCTATCATAAGTTACACTAGAAAGAGTGGCATTATCAACAAGCGGAACTTTATCGGCCCAGCCACTAATTGAGAACGATTGCACGTTTACATTATCGTTTTTCTTTATTCCAAGACGTATCTTACCCACAATACGATCAAGGGATATTTCATTTACAGGCGATGACAAGGAAAGAGTTGCCTTTGCACTCATCGGAATGAAGTTGTTTTTCAAATCAATTTTCGACGCCGGGTCATCAAGGATAATCTGGTTTAAAGATTCTTCATTAAAATGATTTCCTTCTTCAAGTCCATACATCTTACTCCAATTGTTAAAATATACATCAGACATATTGGCAAAGGCATAGACAGTGTATGAACCGGAAGCTGAAAGAGTAATAGCCTCTGAGGTATATGTCATAAGATTGCCAGTTGATGCATCACCACCTAAATCTGATGCCGCTAGATTTTTAACATAAGCAACATTACCGATACCGTCAATTATGAAGAATAATAACGAATTAATATACTCTCCATTCTTTCCTACCTCACTACCGACTATTTCACTGCCATTGGGCTGAAAACGAGTACTAACCGTCTCAGGATCATTGGCTGTTATCTGCAACCTGACCGTTGCCATATCACCGTTTGTTGCGATAGGACAGTCTGAGTCTCCGTCAAAAGAACACGAAACCAACATCAATGGGAACACCAACGCCTGTAACGTTTTCAATATGCAAGAATCTAGATTTTTCATAATTCCTATGTTTTTCATTACATAATGATTTCTTCCGGCCGCAACATCAACCAATCATTTACTTTCACACGGACTAGTATCTGGTTGTTATCTGTGTTTTCACCGGGAATATCACCTCCGATACTTGAAACAGAATTAACCGTCAGTTTATAAATGTTGTTGCGAACAATGCCGTATTCCATTTTTCCGATAGTTTCATCTTCATTGTCAGCATGCTTGACAAGCCATGTATAATAACATGTTGCATCTTCGTATGTGTTTACACCGAATTGCTTAAGAATATTGCGGGTTTGTATTCCATTACAATCAACTTCAACAGTCCCACTATTATGCTTATAACCACAATTTGTCAACATGTAGTTGCTCCATATTAAGGACTTTTTATCACTAATAGCTTCTTCTGTGCCGTGTCCTTTTATTTCCTTATCAAGAAAAGCCTTATAACCCGACGGGTCAACCGATACTGCATCAAGATATTTTCCAACCACACCAGCTAAATCTCCATAAGTGGAAATGTTGTCAAAACAACCTTCGGTATTAAAAATTTTTTCAAAATCTCTACCGTAAAAGGCATTTACCAAATCTTCCATTGAAGCATAAAGCACTCTCATATACCTGAAGAATGTACTGCCGACAGTATAATCACCCTCAATTGTACCTTCGGCAGGAACAAACTGCGCCTTGAATACCACTGCCGTATTATACGTATAACCTGACTCGGCTGCTGCAGTAGTATTTTCAAACGTATAACCTATGCGGTGCCATGTGTCATTGTTGTCATCCTTTAGCTCTGTACCGACAATACATAAACGATTCCAATAATTCGGATCTGTGTTTTGGGCCGTACCGGAAAAATACGTACCAAACAAAACCGCACGACTTTCAAACACTGCGCCGCCATCCAAAGTAAATGTATTGTTACTCGATGTTTTCTGTGCAGTCAAAGGATCAATAACATAGTTTGTGCCAACACCGTTATTATCAGTCTCGTCACCAAGGTATTCCACATCGCCGTCCACTTCATCAGCTACACGTTTCAATAAATAACTGCCTGCCGTAAAATCGTTAACAATAGCCGCACCGGTTATCCTTATCGAACCGCTTTTGTCGACACAATCAAACACACCGTCAGCCTTATAATCAATCCTAGCCGCCATACGCTCTACATTCACAGACACTTCGGCCGGACTTGTTTGCGGATTTGCAGCAAGTGTAATTCCGGCGTCACTTTCCGAAGACATAAAGAATTCAGAATATTCTTCACCTACTTTACTCCAAGCAGACTTTTGAATGTGATTACGTACTTCATCCAATGTTAACGATGACTTATTCCACCAATCGTCAACACCAGGATTGGCAACAACCAATACATGATAATCGCCATTTGCCAATTTCACCAACTGCGGCCCGGCAATATATGTAGCATCGTAAGTTGACGCACCGGCCTTGTCCACATTGTTAAAATATATTGGAGTTACTTGTGCATCGCCGCTACCATTTACATTGTCAGCATCTTGATATAAAAACGCTACAGCCGAATTTATCTCATTCTCTTTAGACTGCCCACACTCACTTACGTCACCGTCCTCACCGCCAGCCGGATTTGAACGTGAACCTGACGGTACGGCAAATTTTAACGTAACATACGACGTCGCCTCGAAACCACCTTGACGGTCGTCTCCGTCAGAAACGTCGTTTTGCGAACAGCCCGACACCAGCATAGCAAGTGCCAAACCGAAGGACACGCCGCACAATTTATATATTTTGTCCATAGTTTCTGACATTTATGTTAATAGAGATTTTCATCTCCAACTAAATTCATCACAATTCCTCCAACTGGATTCTCTTGCTCCAACCTAGTATGCTAATACTAATATTTATATACTCAAGTTTATCACCACGCAGGAAAAGAGCCACTTGATAATCGTAACCACGGTCTAAGAATTCCTGCTTAGAATAACTTCTGTCTGCAAACGAGCGGAGCTGGCAAAGCAAGTCTGGCAAATTCAGCATCGCCACTTGCACGCCGGTCAATTTATTGGTTATAGCCAACACGCCGTCGTCGGCAACATTGTCATGGCTCAAGATACGGGATGTCATAATATCGGCATGGCCTATTTTACCTACACCTGCAAGCTGCTCACCGTCAGCCCCTATAGCTGGAGCGCTGTCTTCCGTGTCCCATGTAACATAAGGGGTATATACAACTGTTGCGGTTTCATCCAACGAGTTGTCATACAGGATATGCGAATTGCGGTCGGTTATCCTTATGTCATAATTGTTTATACTCATTGTCGTAGGATCGTCAAGTTCGCGCAGGCTTACATTTATATGCTTAGTGTCGCGCACTAGCGATATTTCGCCGTAAGTAGCATGAGTGGCCGACACTTCAAAGCCTTTTACCTCAATGCCATGCCACAAGGTATCAAGCGGCTGACGGTTGTTTACGATGTCATACATATCAGCGCCTACCTGCGCACGCTCAAGCCGAACATTCAGGTTTGTCATGTCGCTACCCAACGGCATGTCAGCCCGTACAAATTTAGCGCGGCCGGCCTGAAGCATGTCCTCGTAGGGTTTCTGTCCTGCCAAAGCGATAAACTTATAGCTTCCGGGAGCCAAATCAGTAACGTGCATCGCATAACCTTTATCACGCAATGGAGCTACGCCGCCGATATTACTTTCCTCTTGTGTCTTAACAAGTTTTCCGTCCTCGTCAAACACATAGAGCGTAACCGACCCTACATGGTCATTAAACATGTCGGCGCGCTGCAGATTGTAATCATACTTAAAAGTAAGATACAAGCCATACGGACAGTCGTCATTGTCTTGTTCCATCATGTCGCATGACGCAAACATACATCCTGACAAAGCCAAGATGAACATTGCGTGCCATTTCTTAAAAAGATATTTCATATCGTTATATGTTATTGTTTCCGTCTTTGTTTCGGTTGGAATGATTAAATCCCATCCATGATTATTTCCGTCCTCTCTTTGCACCGGAGCGGAAGTGCCCCTGCATACGGCAGAGCCGAACGCCCGACAAAAGGCGCAATGCGTTTTATTATTGTTTTTAAATTTGCAGTCCGTACCAATCATGGCACAGCCAGTTGCTACGGACTGCAAATATAGTTTTCATCTAACAAGAATTATAAATTCCGTTAAATCTTCTCACCATCAACAATTAAAGATCTACGTCTTGTGTACGCTTAGCCCAAGAAAGGACATTGATTTCGGCAGAAATATATGACCTTGTAGTGTCGTCGGTATCTGTCGTTACGCTCGGAACCGACGGCGAGCCAATGTTGCTTATGCCTGTAACGTTCACGGTGTACCAGTTGTTGCGGAGCACGCCGTAACGGCCCAGCCACTTGTTCTCCGCCTGGCCGTCTTCATTCGGATAAGCAGTGGTCTGCCCGGTTGTGGCAGTCCACGGGGTCTCGGCGTTGTCGAAATGCCTTATCTTAACTGCGTAATAAGCCTCGCCGTCCTTGTAATAACCTACCTTGTAGTTGGTCAAACCTTCAATATAAGAAGCTATGGCGGCATTGAACTTATCACGATCCTGACCATCTACGTATGTTATACCTGAAACACTGCTCGGCAGCTCGACTGTAAAGGTAATATAACCACCTTCGTCTTTTGTCTCATTTGAAAGAGTGACATCAAAGTCAGTGCCGTTGACTGTTCCGCTGGAAATATATGTAGACTTATTGGCGTCATACCATTCCATTACCTTGGCCTGGATGGCTGCCGTTATGCCAGTAGTTGTGTAAACGGTTGACGTATTGTCGTTGATCGTATAGAAGCTACCGTCTGCATCTGTGTCAGTACCTACGGGAAGTGTCAGCTTGGCCTTTACTATGACTGCGGTGGTAACATTCTCGTTCATGTTTGCCACATTGAACGTGTTTTCAAGGCAATACAGATAATTATTAGCTCCGCACTGTGTCAATGTGGCAGGTGTCGTGCCTGAAATGGTTGCGAAATCGCCGTCTGCGCTGCTTGCGTAGTTAGGGTCTTGTCCCCAATATGTGCGGTAAAGGTTTGTAGCGACAGGATTTGTACCGATGAAACGGAAGTTGTTGCTTACGTTATAAGCCCACCACGAGGTTGTAGGAGCAACGTTGCGCACAAGGTAAGACTTGTTGTTGGTGACATTGAGCGTCCATCCTTGTACTGTGTACGTAGCTATTGGAGCGTCGGAAACAGTCTGTTCGCCTGACTGTGCAGTTACCGAAACCTTTGCCACGGCACGCTCTACGTAAACAGTGACGGCCGGAGTGGCGTCGCCTGACGCCTCAGCCTGCGACGAACGTATCTTTGTCTGGTCAACCGTTGCAAGGGTTGAAACGTTTGCAGCCTCTGACGATGCACTGCCTACGGCATTGCTCAACGGAGCGTTGCTCATAAAGATGCCGCTGCCGGTAAGTTTGGAAGCACCGCCTTGGGTGAAATCCTGAGCCGTCTCAGTGAAAGCAGTAAGGGTTGAAGATGCCGAAAGGGCAGTATTGTTGACGGTAGCCGAGCCGTCAGCAACGGTAATCAAGCCATTATCATTCAGGACTACAAGGGCATATAGGTTGTCGCTCTCGCCTAATGAAGGAACAGTAATCTCCTGAACTATGCGCCCTTTAGTCGTAACCTGGCCTGGCGTGGCTGTGCTGAAGCCGGCAGAAGCAATATCCAAATTGTATGCGCTGGCAAAAGTGGCTGTACTCTCGCTTGCACCTTTGAAGAGAAGCAGCTTTGCGTCGTTCACCGCATACTCGGCTTCCGTGCCTTGGGCAAAAGCCTCGGCACGGCCGCCCGGCTCTGTGGGCAGATTGATTGCCAAACTTACATAACCGGTCTCACCAGCCGGCAGCACTCCGCCCTTACCACCGTCGTCTACAACGGTGTCGTCGCTTGAGCAAGCCCCTAATGCAAGGGCTGCAAAAGCAAGGGCAAAAAACTTGTACTTCTTCATTTGTTTTGCTTTTTTACTCCCACCCTGCCCCTTTACAGGGGAGGGTAAAAATACACCGATTATACGTCAGTGTACGGGATGGTTAGTATTTAAGTTAATTTAATCGTTTCCCTTTCGTATTACGCATATTCGTATCACATATTGTCTAAATTCGTCCGTGCCTCTGGCACTCCGGCCTCGGCAGCCTGACGGTAAAGGCGGGCTGCCTCGTCGTAATCTCCCTTCAGCTGGGCGTATGCGGCACGGGCGTTCACGGCCTGTGGCGACTGTCCGGCCTTGTCAAGATAAGGCTTAGCCCCGTCGGCATCACCAACGTTGAGACGTGTGCAGGCAGCATTCAGGTTGGCCGTCTCATCTCCAGGATACATCCTGACAGCCACTTCCATCACCTCGTTAAACTCTGCCGAACCCGGCTCGTATGTTTGAGCGACCAAAAACATCTCCTCAAGTGACAACTGTTGGGGCTTTGTCTTGATGATGCGCTTCGCCTCGTCAACGTCAAACGGACGGACGACATAATTCACCCGATAGTCGGAACGGCGCAGTGCCGGATACCACGTGTCAAGCATAAAGCGGTAATCAGCCGGATATGTTGACTTTATCTTCCACTCGCGGGCGTCGGGGTTCAGCTTGCCATCGGCGATGATGCCGAGTATGGCGTCCTTATTGTCAAGATTGCCGCTGCGGATATAAGATACAAGTCCGTCCCAGTCCTCAGCTGTATGCGAAACGGTGAAAAGGCGATCGTCAAGCTCGACAAGACGACGCACATAGTCTTTCAGCGTCTTGGCGCGCTCGCGGGCCAGATAGTCGTTGTGCTCATACGGGCTTTCGGGTGAGGCGTAGCCGTGTATGTCGATGCTCTTTATAGTAAGGTTGCGGTCGTTCTTCACAAGATTTATCGTGTTTACGATGCTGTCTATCTCGGCCTTGTTGCGGCGGTAGTCGGCATGAAGCTCTGTGCGGTCCACAGGGAAGTCGATGTAAGCCGTCTTGTCGATATGGCGCTCCTTACGGGCCTCGGCGGCAGGACGCACGAATGCCATTACCGGCTTGCGCGAACGCTTGAGCAGATAGCTCGTGCCGTCTACACTGTCGCCGCATCCGCAAAGGTCTTCCTGTATCTCAACGTCATAATCGGGAACGTTCTGTTTCAGCGGCGCAGCGGCTTGATATTCCACCGTCTGTGACTCGCCGTTACGACGGCGCACAATAAGCGCACGTTCGTCAACATCGCCCTTCATGTCGCCGCGTTCGTACATAATCTGTTGCCGACGGCCGTTAATCACAATCTCAGGCATGGCTACCGTGCCGCTCTTGGTTTTCAACACAGGGGTATAGACCAAGCGCGTGTTTGACGGCAAGTCGAGCGAGTCGAGATTAAGTTTCATATTAAGCATAACATACTCGCCGTCGCGCGTTACGTTCACATCCTCAACGCCGATGCCCCTATTAGCCATGCGTGTCTGAGCCGACAGCGGGAGACCTAACAGCGTTGCGAAAGCGAGAATTGCATATTTATTTGTTTTCATTGTCTTGTGTTTTTAAGTATTTCTCATATTCCCACCTTATTAGAATATATATAGCACACTGAGGGCAAGTTTTGTGGGACCAAAATAGTTGGTATGGTCTGACTTCAACTTCTCGCCGCACTCGGCACACTTGAACTTGTCATACTTGATGTAATCGTAACCGATGCCGAGTGAAGCCTCTATGTTCCAATGCTTTGACAACGGCCACTGGTAACCGGCGGTAATGCCGCCTCCAGCAAACCACCCTTCATAGCGGTGGTCTTCAAGTTCATTAAACACACCTAAAGGCAAATCTACCGCTCCGGCATTGAACTGGCCGCCCATCAAATGGATTCCTAAAAACCAACCGTTAAAACTCTGACAGAACCAATGGCGGAACTCAGGCATGAGCAACCAATGGCGTAAACTTGACTGATCGCCGCCCGATTGTTTCCATGGGTTTAGACCGTAAAAGAGTTGTACGGTGTGTTTCTTGCCCACTGAAGCTTCGATACCTAAGTTTGGTGTCGTAGTAGCCCAATATAGGGCATTCGTCTTCAGCGCGATTTCCTGAGCGTTACACGTCGACAACGACGCCAACAACAGGAATACGCCAATAGCTAACTTCCTAATCATAAATTTTGATTTTATCATTTTTTATATATTCCTATCATCATCCATTTACGCTACAGACATCACTTTGTAAGACGTAAATTCTAATTAGTTTGTTTTCATGGTGGTTAGCAATGTTGGCATCAGGCACTTCAACTTCTCCACCTTTAATATATATATTCCGGACTATTGCATTTTTACCACAAAGCGGAAAACTATAATTTTTGTTTTAGTAAATTGATTATTTGCTGCAAATATACATTATCCATCCTTTCCAGTTAAAGAATGCTAAATGTCGACAACGGAAAAGGTATTACAATAACAAAAAAAGAATAAGGAAACGTAAAGTATGTATTTTCAAGACTTTACAATATATGGCTTTTGAATGTGCAGAAAAGCACTAAATACAAAATAATATGCCGCCTTTCATAACTTGAAAGGCGGCATATTAAAAAATGACATTATTTTGCATAAGCAACGCTACGTGTCTCGCGGATAACAGTTATCTTAACCTGTCCGGGATAAGTCATCTCGTTTTGAATCTTCATTGCTATTTCACCGGAAAGTTTCTCTGTCTCCTTATCATCCATCTTATCTGCCCCGACAATCACACGCAACTCGCGACCTGCCTGTATGGCATAAGTTTTCGTAACACCGGGATAGCTCATAGCAATTGCCTCTAGGTCATTAAGACGTTTAATGTAAGCCTCTACAATCTCACGACGAGCACCCGGACGTGCGCCGCTTATTGCGTCGCACACCTGTACAATAGGAGCAAGTAAAGTATTCATTTCCATTTCGTCATGGTGAGCTCCGATGGCATTTACAATATCAGGCTTTTCCTTATACTTTTCGGCAATCTTGGCACCATAAAGTGCATGTGGTAATTCACTCTCCTCATCAGGCACCTTTCCTATATCATGCAACAATCCGGCACGTTTCGCCTTTTTGGGATTTAAACCTAGTTCTGAAGCCATAACTGCACAAAGGTTTGCCGTCTCACGCGCATGTTGCAACAAATTCTGACCGTAGCTTGAACGGTATTTCATTTTGCCTATAATACGTATGAGTTCAGGATGCAAACCGTGTATTCCAAGATCTATGGCCGTACGTTTACCAGTCTCTATAACTTCATTATCCAGTTGTTTCTTTACTTTTGCCACAACTTCCTCAATGCGTGCAGGATGTATACGTCCGTCAGTAACAAGCTGGTGAAGGGCAAGGCGGCAGACTTCACGACGGATAGGATCAAAAGCTGAAATAACAATGGCTTCAGGGGTGTCATCAACTACGATCTCAACACCCGTAGCAGCCTCTAAAGCACGTATGTTACGTCCCTCACGCCCTATTATACGTCCCTTGACCTCATCATTGTCTATATGAAAAACACTTACAGAATTTTCTATGGCAGTCTCCGTGGCGACACGTTGTATTGTTTGTATTACAATTTTTTTCGCTTGCGCATTGGCATTGAGTTTTGCCTCGTCCATTATCTCATTGATATAGCTGGCCGCATTTGTTCGGGCCTCATCCTTAAGGCTCTCAACAAGACGGTTTCTTGCTTCCTCCGCACTCAAGCCTGACAATTCTTCAAGTTTCTCACGCTCTTGAATTTGCAGTTTATCAAGTTCTTCTTGCCTAATATCTAATAATTTTTTCTCATTGTCAACACGTTGCTGCTGCTGGTCGAGGTCTTGTTTCCTTCGTCCTAATTCCTCTTGACGCTGATTCAATGAGATTTCACGCTGCTTTAACCTATTCTCGCTCTGTTGTATTTTTTGGTTGCGGCTTTGGACTTCTTTCTCCAGTTCTGATTTCTTATTGAGAAACTTCTCCTTTACCTCAAGCATTTTCTTTTCTTTCAAAACGTCTGCCTCTTTCTCTGCAGCACTTATCATTTGCTTATATTTTCCGGTTATAACATACCTGAAAATGGAATACCCCGCAAGGCCACCCACTACGAGTGCCACAACGGCAATTACAATATTTAATATCATTTGTTTGTTTGTTTTATGTTAATATTCTCACTTTTCTTGTCTCGCATAGCGTCGCCAACGCCTAGAGCTTCTTCAATTTCCGTGGTGATTCTTGTGAGAATGTCATCATAAGGTTCTGTATCATTGTGCGCTTTCTCAAATTCCAAACTAATAGCAATATCAAGCATTGCCATATAAAGAATGTCATTCTTGCTTCTGCTTGCACCATAAAGTTCCGACAACGAATTCACCTTATCCGTAATAAGTTTTGCCGCATTACGACAATAAGGCTCATCTTCCGGCAAAACCGTAACCGGAATATCCGTGTCGTAAACATGCAACCTTATATGTAATTTGTTGTTCTCGTCAGCCATCGCCACCCGTTTATTTTCCGCTCAGTAGCGTGATACACTTATTCACCTCCCTTATAAGACCCGCCAATCTACGTTTCGCAGTTTCAATATCGCCATCACAGATTTCTATCATACGGGCCGTTTTGAGGTTCTCATAATCCCTGCGCGCCTGATTTAATCCAGCTTCAAGGTGTTGTATTTCCTTATCACGCAAATCAACCATCGCATAAAGCTCCTCATTCTCCTTCTTCAACTCATTGTATTGAAGAATCATTTGCCTTACACGAGTGGTAAAATGCGTCAAGATTTTTTCACTGTCAGCCATCACAAGGATTTTGTCTACAAAATTAGACTTTTTTCGTCACTTCGCAAAATATATTCAATGGATTTTAGGAAAATTCATATTGCAAGACTATTACAACAACCTTACAATATAAAAACATTTTCGATTATTTTACTTTCCCGACTTATCATCGTCAGAAGAAGGACGCGGTTCCTTTTTAGCAAGCATGACAACTTGGAATACAAAGTCTGTAATCCACTTTTCACTAAACGCCAAACGCTTATTATATATACGGATTGCAACAACCGTTTTCATTACGCCTGCATCTTTGTAATCATTTTTATTAAAAATATCCGAAACTGTTTTTTCAGTCATTGTATATATTGCCTTTTTCATAAAAGACGGCATACGCAACTTAAACTTCATCAGATTGCCCATCAACATCATAACATCTTGCGTAAAATTCTGGAACTGTATTAAATAAGTCTGTACATCCTGCATCTTACGACAATTCTTCCTGATACTTTGGTCTAACTCCTTAAAGAAACCGTCATCCGTTTTGTATAAGTCCTTAAGCATCTTCTTGCAATGCTTCTTTTCGCCTACACCAAGTTTATTATTTATTGTAGGAACATGCAAAGTTGTCTTGAACATTCGCAAATCTGGCAACATTGCCAAATTGGTTATACCTGAGTTCTCTGCTATTGCAGCCTGCAAATACACACGAACAAGAGTCATGTAATCTTCCATGCCGCCGACTTTATGTTCTTTACTGTCTTTTTTACTAAAAAATTTATTAAAAATCCACATATTAAAATTATTGTTATAAAAATGAGAGGGCAAACATCTGCCCTAAATTTTTGTACGTGCAAAAATACGTCAAATACGGCGAATTTCAAAATAAAATTTGATTATTATCAATATTTATTATACCTTTGCGGAACAATTCATGCAGTCAAATAACACCTGACACACAAGAACAATAATAAAAATAGCATATTAAACATAAGGATGTGTAAAAAATCACATCAAAAATATATTTTAAATCATGAAAGGGATCGTACTTGCCGGTGGTTCAGGCACAAGATTATATCCAATAACTAAAGGTATCAGCAAACAACTGATACCGATTTTCGACAAGCCAATGATTTATTACCCCATTTCCGTATTGATGCTTGCCGGTATAAAAGAAATCCTCATAATATCCACACCTTATGACCTACCGGGTTTCAAGCGCCTGCTTGGCGATGGTTCAGATTTCGGTGTAAAATTTGAATACGCCGAACAGCCTTCACCAGACGGACTTGCTCAAGCATTCATCATTGGTGAAAAATTCATCGGGAATGACTGTGTGTGCCTAGTTTTAGGTGATAATATTTTTCATGGAGCAGGTTTTTCTTCCCTGCTAAGAAATAGTGTAAAAGCTGCAGAACAAGAAGGTAAAGCCACAGTTTTCGGATATTACGTGAACGACCCAGAGCGCTATGGCGTAGCTGAATTCGACACTGACGGCAACTGTCTTAGCATAGAAGAAAAACCGACTAATCCCAAAAGTAATTACGCCGTAGTAGGTTTATATTTCTATCCAAACAGTGTTGTCGATATAGCAAAACACATTAAGCCAAGCAAACGTGGAGAACTTGAAATAACATCAGTAAACCAAGACTATCTGAAAAAACACCTTTTAATGGTTCAGACTCTACAACGAGGATTCGCATGGCTTGACACAGGAACACATGACAGTCTTAGCGAAGCATCTACATTTATTGAAGTAATAGAAAAACGGCAAGGGCTTAAAATTGCATGTCTTGAAGAAATCGCATTTAAGCAAGGCTGGATTAACACTGAAAAATTAAAAGAAGTAGCACAACCAATGCTAAAAAATGATTATGGCAAATACCTTATGAGTTTAATTTACTGACATATAAACAAAAACAAAAGACTAAATTAAATGAGCGAACTCAACAATGAGCCGAAAATAACGGAATCGGCGGAAGAACAATCATCATTCAACTTCCAAACAATTTATACCGCATTCATACTGAATTGGAAGTGGTTCATTATGTCAATCATCATATGCGTATGTTTTGGCTTTCTTTATTTACGTTACGCAACCCCTGTATACAACACATCGGCAAAGCTTCTTATAAAAGACGACAGCAATGACAAACGGGGTGGCGGAAGTACTTTGCAAGCATTGGAAAGTATGTCTAATCTCGGAATAATAAGCAATAATTACGGCATAGAAAACGAATTGGAGATCCTTACGTCAACAGTAATAGCCGAACAAGCCATACGCGACTTAAGGCTTTATGTCAATTATTATATCAAAGGCAACATTAAGAAGCGGCTTGTTTACAAGACACAACCTATAAATGTTGATATGGATTACGAGCATCTTGAAAAGCTCAACACTCCCATGAAACTAAAAATCACCAAAGAAGGCAATACATATAAAATAAAAGGCACCTATTACATTCCAGAAAACGAGATTTCATCAACAGGCCCATTTGAAATAGAAAAGGACATACGGACATTACCGGCCATAATCAACACTAAGGCAGGCAACATAACATTGACCCCAAACAAAGGATATTCGCTTGAAAACGGTGAAACAATGTTCGCTAATATTGTATCTCCACGACAAGCTGCACATGGATATGTTGGAAAACTTTCTGTTGAACAGACATCAAAAACATCATCCGTACTAAATCTTCAAATCCAAGACCAAGACATTACAAGAAGTATGGATTATTTGCGGCAACTTGTAATTTGCTACAACCGCCAAGCAAACGAAGACAAAAATGAAATAGCCGTAAGAACAGAAGAATTCATAAACGACCGCTTAACAAAAATCGACGCGGAACTGAACACCACAGACGGAGCGCTTGAAAGTTACAAAAGGCGCAACAGATTGATGGAACTTCAACTCGACGCGGCAACGACATCGACCAATACGTCGGCATACGAGCAGAAATTAAACGAGGCAAATACACAAATTTCACTTATCGGAAGTCTTATAAATTTCGCTAACAGACCAGGCAACAAGCATCAAGTACTGCCGTCAAACATCGGTCTACAAGACGAAGCCTCAACTTCTCTCATCAATGAATATAACAAAATCGCACTTGAACGTAACCGCTTGTTAAGGACAGCCTCTGAAAGTAGCCCTGTCGTAGCTGAGCTTACATCACAATTAGACGACATGCAAGCTAGTATCCAGCAAGCTCTGCAACAGGCTAGAAAAGGATTGATCATACAACGTGATGCAATTAAAGACCAACTCGGTTTATACGACAGTGAAGTAACAAAAGCACCAGAACAAGAACGTATACTTACCCAAATAGGTCGACAGCAAGAAGTAAAATCAGGTCTTTATCTTATGCTTTTACAAAAGCGTGAGGAGAATTCAATATCACTTGCTGCCACCGCTGATAAAGGGAAACTGATTGAAATGCCTCATTTTAACAATAAGATCAGTCCAAAGGGCAGCATTATAATATTGATTGCTTTTGTTCTTGGAATAGGTATTCCATCTGCATTTTTATACATATTGAATTTCTTCCGTTACAGAATTGAAGGACACGACGATGTCGCACGTCTGACAAAACTGCCTATCGTGGCAGACATTGTAGTAGCAAGCGATACGGCAAAAACAAGGGCAGACATTGTTGTTCACGAAAATACGAACAATCAAATGGAAGAAATATTCCGTTCGATGCGTACGAACATACAGTTTATGTTAAAACCCGGACAAAACGTTATAATGTTCACTTCATCCGCATCCGGCGAAGGAAAAACTTTCACTGCATCCAATTTAGCGGTCAGCTTTGCGCTGTTGGATAAAAAAATTATACTTATCGGTCTTGATATCCGAAAACCGCGACTTGCCGAACTATTCAAAATCAACAATTACACCAATGGTATCACACAACTGTTGACAAGAGAAAACATCGAATGGAATGACGTGAAGTCTCAAATAGTTCCGTCAGAAGTAAATAAAAATCTTGACTTGCTAATGGCAGGTCCGGTTCCACCAAATCCTACAGAATTAGTATCACGTCCGGCCTTAGGACAAGTTATAAGTTTGCTAAAGCAACATTATGATTATGTCTTAATCGACACCGCTCCGGTTGGATTAGTAACTGACACCTTGCAAATTGGCAAGCATGCGGATATAAGCATATATATATGCCGTGCCGACTATACTCCAAAAGCAAGTTTCGACTTAATAAACAATCTTGCGACAGAAAATAAATTGCCGAATCTATGCATTGCGATAAACGGCATAGATCTTTCAGAAAAGAAATATGGATATTACTACGGTTACGGGAAATACGGAAAGTATGGCCGATACGGTCATTATGGCACCGGAGGTTCTTATAGAAGCTATGGGGGTTATGGAGAATATGCAAACAGTCATTATGGACAAAAAGACGACCTGTCAATAAAAAAATAATAAACCTAAAAACGCGGGCTGACAAGCAATTTAAAATGAATCTTGTCAGCTCGTTTTATACTGTAACACCGAAAAAAGTAAACAAACAATGATTATAGCTGTAGATTTTGACGGAACGATTGTCGAGCACAGATATCCGGAAATAGGAAAAGAGTTACCTTTCGCGATTGATACGCTGAAAATGTTGATCGCCGACCGTCATAAACTTATACTTTGGTCGGTTAGAGAAGGTAAATTACTTGATGATGCCGTAAACTGGTGTCGCGAACGAGGGGTGGAATTTTATGCCGTCAACAAAGACTATCCAGAAGAACGAGGAACGGAGAACAACAACTTTTATTCACGCAAACTAAAAGTTGACATGTTCATTGACGACCGCAACATTGGCGGCCTGCCGGACTGGGGCACAATATACCGCATGATAACCGAACATAAAACTTATTATGACATAATGATGGAACGCTGCGGGAATGTGGCATATCAAGAGGCTCCAAAGAAAAAACATTGGTGGCAAAGATGACAACTTTTACCTTAACGCAACTACAAAAAACTCATATCAGACACATATTTATAACTATGTTGACCATCAAATTATTTGCATAAAGACAAAATTTATTCTTTAATATGCGGTCTGAGCCATGTGTTTAAAACTACCTAAACACAACATTAAAGCCGTCCAAACTTATCGTTTGGACGGCTTTAACAATTATAACACTCACCAGTGATTATAGTATCAGCCAAGTTTCTTGAAAACAAACCTGACAATCAAGAAATTAGTAGGTATAGCGACACAATATACCGGTACAGGAGCCAGCGTCTTGTCAACCCCGAACCAAATAAAAAGATTAAGTAAACAAATTTGTAATAGATAATTAAATAAGTGAGCGCCACAAAAACCCAAGCCGTTTTTTACTGATTTCTTCTTATGAAAAGTAAAACAGGCAGTAAGCTGATAATTTACAACAAAACTTATAAAATAGCCCAAAGTGTATGCCACATTTACGTTCATAAAATCCTGAAGCAGCCAATATATGCCATAATGCAATGCCGTTGCCACAACGCCAACGACACCAAAACGCATAAGCTCGAGAAACGTATTACGGTCTATTAACATACACTATATATTATTACCGCCAACAAAGTTAATTCAAATAAGCTAAAACACCAAAAATCAAAGATATTATCTTAAAATACATTAAAACACGTTTATTTCCCATACAATCATACGTTTATTGTTCAGAAAGAATTTATGGAACAGGCAGAATTTGAACATATAGCCACACGCATACGACAAAGAGCAATATCAACTGCACTCGCATTTTCGGCAAATAGTGACGAAGCTGAGGACATTGCGCAAGAAGTGATACTGAAACTTTGGACGTTACGTGCCGAAATCAACAGCGCCACACATGCAGAAAAATTAGCATCCTGTATGGCACACAACCATGCGATCGACAGCCATAGGCGGCGACATACCATACCGTTGGACATGAGTCGGAGTATTGTTGATTATCAGACATCAAGCCCTGACATAGAATTGGAAGACAAAGACAACATGGCTTGGTTGGAAAAACGACTAGCCACACTGCCGTCAACAGAATATCAAATACTGTATCTGAGACAAGTCGACAAGAAAAGCCATGAAGAAATCGCCCGAATTCTTGGTGTGGAAAAAGCATCGGTGTACACAATCCTGTCAAGAGCAAGAACAAGAATGTTAAATGAAATAAGGAAAAGAACAAGATAACTATATGGAACGTGATATTCAAAATCTCATAAAACGTTTTATGGACGGTCTTACTTCAGTAGAAGAAGAAGATAAACTGGCTGAATATTTCCGAACCCACGATGTTGACGAAAAATGGCGTACATACAAGGAAATGTTCGCGTGGTTTGACGAGGGGATGCCCCATGACAGGCGGACAGACAAGCAAACGAAACCGCAAAAACGTAAAATAACATTTCTGCTGGCTGCAGTAGCAGCCACCGTAGCCTTGATGCTGATCTTTGTGCGGCCTGACATCAGACGGCAGGAAACAACATGTAACTCGCCTCAAACAGCCATACAGGGAAAAGATATGACTATGTCAACGGCCGACACCCTGCCACCGGACACGGCGACAGTGGACGAACCGAAGAAAAAGACACGTAGGCGCGGACTGAGACGCGATACATACAAGCCGCTGCCGCCAAAGGTATACATCGCCGAAAACATACAAGACACCATAAGCGACGAAACAAAGATGCTGGCCGAAAAGAAAATACGAGAAGCGGAGGAACGGCAACAAAAAATGCTCAATGATATATTAAACGAGTACAGACGTATCGAAGCCGGCATCGACCTGTACATAACCGCACTTGAAAATTACGACATAGAAGAAGAATATTATTAAAAACAGTATTATGAAAACAATAAGACTTTTGGTAATAACATTGCTCTGTGCGGCACTGCCCGGAACAGCAAACGCACAGGAAAACCTCAAAAAAGCCGTCGACAACTTCGTCAACGACAAAGACATCGCGCAATACATCAAGAAAAGCGAATCGCTCGAAAACACCGTAAAAGGCAAAAAAACAACCGTGGCATACTACAACCGGTACGGTTTCGAAATGCCCGCAAGTAAACGCAAGAAACTGGGAAACGTACTGGATGCCTTTGACACGGACAAAAGCACGGCCTATAAGGTGCTTGTTAAAGACGCTGGAATAAACAGCGAAAAACTGTCTTCAGTAGCTTTCGGTGAAAAATTAGACAGGACTTTAACCCTAGGCGGCTTCAAGGACAGGAACTACCGCGTGATGTTCGTGCGCGACAGCAAGGACAGCCTACGACGTTACATGTACGCTATCGTATGGTACGACAAAGCCGACGGTGATTCTATAGGAGGCTCCGTCAGCGTAATATACAGCCCCGACCCGCAAAGAGTGCACAAGTCTGTAACGCTCAACGTTGGCGACACTGACTGGAGCAACGTCATAAGGCTCAATTCCGACGGCACCGTGACATTTCAAGACGGAATCACAAGCAGTAACTTCGGCCTCGGCACCGACACACAGACTGAAGAAACAATAACAAGCGGCACCGATTTCATCAGGAGGCTGAGTAGCCTGAGGATGACATTCATGAGCCCTAATATGACGGCTAAATATGACATAAAGGCGACATTGGCCAACAAGATACTCGAACTGTGCAGCAAATACGGCAAGATGCTCCATGACGAAGACAGGGATTTCTGCATAAAAAGCATAAAGGAAATGAAGACAAGAAGCCATGACAAATACATAGACGGCCTGTTGGATTTGGCTGTGTCAAAACTTGACATATAAACAGTCGTCAACTTTCTTCAAACAAAAACATACGGTCGTGACATACAGAACAGATGTCACGGCCACTGTCGTATTATCGTCATTTTACAAAAGGTGGCCTTTCGGCCTGCGAAAGATGCTCTTTTACAAGCCGAAAGGCCATAAAACGCAACACAAAAGACCGCCTTTTGCAGACTCAGCATTTATACACTATTTTACCACTTCACAACAATAAAAATGCAAGCAACTTATATAAAGTCGCTTAAAATTATTATTTTTGCAAAAAATACACAAGCATATATGTGCGGAATAGTAGGATATATTGGCTCTAAAGATGCCTACCCGATTTTAATTGAAGGTCTTAAACGCCTTGAATACCGAGGCTACGACTCAGCAGGCGTCGCCCTCATCGACGATGAAGGCAAAATGAACGTTTATAAAGAAAAAGGCAAGGTTAGTAACCTCGAATCCATAGCATCGCAAAGAAACACGTCTGGCCATATTGGCATTGCCCATACCCGATGGGCCACCCATGGAGAACCGTCGGCCGTAAACGCACATCCCCACGTGTCGCAAAACGGCCGTCTGGCACTAGTCCACAACGGAATTATAGAAAATTACTCCAGCCTGAAAAAGTTTCTTACGGGCAAAGGTTATACTTTTAACAGTTGTACAGACACAGAAGTGCTTGTGCAACTCATTGAATTTATGCAGGACGAATACGGCAAAGACCTTGAAGGTGCTGTAGTGATGGCGCTGCGAAGGGTTGTAGGCGCATACGCAATAGCGGTAATCGACAACAACTATCCCGACAAGATAGTCGTTGCAAAGAAAAGCAGCCCGCTCGTCATAGGCATAGGCGAAGCTAACAGCGAGTTCTTCATAGCCTCTGACGCTTTGCCCATTGTGTCGTACACAAAACAGATGGTTTACCTTAACGACAACGAAGTAGCTTTGCTCAGAATAGGACACGATGTCGAAATAAGAAATCTGGACAACAAAGAGATAACACATGACATAAAAGAGGTTGACATAAACCTTGAGGCTCTTGAAAAAGGAGGCTTTAATCATTTCATGCTGAAAGAGATATACGACCAGCCGAAATGTATGGCCGACTGTATGCGCGGACGTCTGTTGTTGAAAGACAAACGCATAGTGCTGAGTACAATAAGCCTTCACCGTGACGAACTTATCCATGCTGAAAGATTTATTATCGTTGCCTGCGGTACTTCGTGGCACGCCGGCCTGATAGGAAAACAGCTCATAGAGCAATGGGCAAAAGTACCTGTTGAAGTAGAATACGCTTCCGAGTTCCGCTACCGCAATCCCGTTATCCTGCAAGGCGACGTGGTTATTGCCATATCGCAAAGCGGCGAGACGGCCGACACTCTGGCTGCCTTCGAGCTTGCAAAAAAGAACGGGGCACTTTGCTTCGGTATCGTTAACGCCGTAGGCTCAAGCATTGCAAGAGCGTCAGACACCGGCATATATATCCATGTAGGGCCTGAAATAGGTGTTGCTTCAACAAAAGCCTTTACGGGGCAAGTTACTGTGCTCACACTATTCGCCCTCGCGCTTGGCCACGAACGCGGAACCATCACACAGGATGAATACGAAAACACGATTGACGAACTCGGCAAAATTCCAGACAAGATAAAAGCTGTGCTCGGCAAAGACGACACCATAAAGGAAATAGCCCGCACACTGACCTACGCCGAGAACGCGCTCTACATGGGTCGCGGCTATAACTATCCTGTAGCTCTTGAAGGAGCGCTCAAGCTGAAGGAGATAAGCTATATCCACGCCGAAGGATACCCGGCGGCCGAAATGAAGCATGGCCCCATAGCCTTGATCGACGAAGACATGCCTGTGGTTTTCGTTGCCACCCACCACCAATTGTATAAAAAGATACTTAGCAACATCGAGGAAGTGAAAGCCCGCAACGGCCGAATAATAGCCATCGTGACCGAAGGAGACGAGGCTGTAAGCAAGATTGCCGAGGCAACAATTGAAATACCTCCCACCCTTGCGCCCCTTGCACCGCTGCTGTCAGTCATTCCACTACAACTGATAGCTTACCATGTAGCGGTAGAAAAGGGATTGAATGTCGACCAACCGCGCAACCTCGCGAAATCTGTTACAGTGGAATGATAATTTAAATGCTAAAACATTAAGTCTATACTTTATATAGTTAAGGAGTTAAGACAAAACCATTTATGATATGACTTTACTTTAATAGGGTATTTGTCTTAACCCCTTAATTGTTCGACTTCTTGACTACCAGTATAATAAACCAATGACAAAGAAAGATTTAAAAATAATATTCATGGGCACGCCCGAGTTTGCCGTGGAAACGTTGCGCACCCTTGTTGAAAGCGGCTACAATGTTGTTGCCGTCGTTACACAGCCCGACAAACCCGTAGGACGCCATCAAGAAACACTTCAGCCGTCGGCAGTAAAGCAATACGCAACGGCCAACAACTTGCCAGTGCTTCAGCCGGTTAAGATGAAAGATCCTCAATTCGTAGAGCAACTTAAAAGCTACGATGCCGACCTTCAGGTTGTAGTGGCGTTCAGAATGTTGCCAGAAGTTGTATGGGCCATGCCCCGCTATGGCACGTTCAACGTCCATGCTGCACTACTTCCGCAATATCGTGGAGCCGCACCTATCAACTGGGCTGTAATCAACGGCGAGAAACAAACAGGTGTAACAACCTTTTTCCTTGATCACGACATCGATACCGGACGCATAATCATGCAGGAACCATTTGATATAAAAGACGATTACAATGTGGAAAACGTTTACGACGGACTGATGAGACTTGGTGCCAACATTGCCCTTAAAACGATAAACAAGATAATAGAGGGCAACGGGCATGTAGACTCTTTGCCGCAAGATAAAATGATAACAGCCGGAGAACAACTTCACAATGCGCCTAAGATATTCAAGGAAACATGCCAAATCAACTGGGACAACACGTCCGGACGAGTAAGAAACTTTATCAGAGGATTGTCACCATACCCCGGAGCGTGGACCAATATGGCTGGAAATGACGGAAAAACGACCGTCCTAAAAATATTCAAGACCACCTTGACACAGATGCCTTGCGATAAAAAAGAACCGGGAACTATAATTGTTGACAAGGGACGAATACTCACAGCCACGACTGACTGCTGGCTCCAGTTGGACGAAATACAGTTAAGCGGAAAGAAGCGGATGGACGCAAAAGCATTCCTCAACGGCTTCAGAGACATTGAGAACTACAGATTTGAAGTTTCAAAGTAAAGATATGGATTACGAATTACTTAACGGCAAACGCATAGCGATACTTCTTTCTGGCGGTGTCGACAGTTCCGTAGTGGTTTACGAGATGGCCTCTCACGGCCTTCATCCCGACTGTTTTTACATAAAAATAGGTCCTGACGAAAGCGAAGAATGGGACTGTTCGAGCGAGGAAGACCTTGAAATGGCTACCGCCGTGGCCTCAAAATACGGATGCAAACTAAATGTTATCGACTGTCACAAAGATTATTGGGACAAGGTAACACGCTATACAATGGAAAAAGTGAGCGCCGGTTTCACGCCTAATCCAGACGTAATGTGCAATAGGCTGATAAAGTTCGGTGCCTTTAACGACAAAGCTGGCCGTGAGTATGACCTGATAGCGACGGGTCATTACGCTCAAACCGAGATTATTGACGGCAGAAAATGGCTGACCACAAGCCCAGACCCGGTAAAAGACCAAACAGACTTTCTCGCTCAAATATATGACTGGCAACTTAAAAAAGCCCTTTTTCCCATAGGTGGTTATATGAAAGAAGAAGTAAGGGCTATAGCCGAACGCGAACATCTTATCAACGCAAAACGTAAGGACAGCCAAGGTATATGCTTCCTAGGAAAGATAAACTACAATGACTACATTCGCCGTTACCTCGGCGAAAAGCCGGGCGACGTGCTTGAACTGGAAACCGGACGCAAAATAGGACGGCACAAAGGATTGTGGTTTCACACTATCGGACAACGTCACGGACTCGGTTTCGGCGGTGGCCCATGGTACGCAGTAAAAAAAGACATTAACAATAACATTCTTTACGTAAGCAAAGGCTACGAACCCATTACTGCGTATAAAAAAAATTTCAACATACACGACTTCAACTTCCTCACATGCAACCCGTGGGAAAATCAAATGGCAATGCGCATCACATTCAAAATCCGTCATACGCCAGAATTCCATAAAGCAACGTTAAAACGAACATCTGACAATGCGTTTACCGTACTTTCAGACGACCTAATACAGGGCGTAGCTCCCGGTCAGTTCTGCACTGTTTACGACGAAGAACACCATAAGTGCATCGGTAGCGGTGAGATTTGCGTCTGATAAGAACCAAACAATAAAACAAGAAATGTAAACTCAATAACTGTATAGCGTAACTTTATAATAATCATTATCTTACACGCTATACCATATAACGCGGCCATTTGTGATACAAATGGCCGCGTTTTCATATCAAAAGAGCAGACATCATATCACGATCGTTAAAATACTTATTTCCAATAGGTTAATATGTTTAATAAAATATTAGCTTCAATTGGTCAACCCTACTTCAAAAATTTTACAATAACACAATTTTTATGGCAGGTAAGACATTCTATCATTTTTCACATACCTTAACTCCATTTTGAACAACATTTAGCTTCAGGCCAAACACATTGTCTATCAACGGTTTGCAAAAGATGTCCTTTCATGTTCCAAAAGGTGGCTTTTTAGCTCGCAAAACATGGCCTTTCGTATGGCAAAAGACCACCTTTGGAGAAATCGGTTACATTAAGGTAAAAAACAGAAAGGTAAAAACGTGGTTTTCTTTGCAATTCAATCAAAATAATGTAACTTTGCCTGACATATACAATATATTTGTAATCACACGAATGAAAGAATTTGTAATATCAGAAGTCAAGGCTGAAACCGCCGTCCTCGTAGGGCTTATCACTCCTCAACAGGATGAAGCCAAAACGAAAGAATATCTTGACGAGCTGGAATTTTTAGCAGACACAGCCGGAGCAGTGACAGTAAAACGCTTTACTCAAAAAGTAAACGGCCCCAATCAGACAACATACGTGGGCAAAGGAAAACTTGAGGAAATAAAACAATATATCCAAGACGAGGAAGAGGCAGAAAGAGAAATTGGCATGGTAATATTCGATGACGAACTATCAGCCAAACAAATACGTAATATAGAAAACGAACTTAAAGTAAAAATACTCGACCGCACTTCACTCATTCTCGACATTTTCGCCATGCGTGCCCAAACGGCCAGCGCTAAGACACAAGTTGAACTGGCGCAATACCGCTACATGCTGCCACGACTGCAGAGACTGTGGACCCACCTTGAACGACAGGGCGGAGGAAGTGGCTCTGGAGGTGGTAAGGGTTCGGTGGGACTACGCGGTCCTGGCGAGACCCAGCTCGAAATGGACCGTCGTATAATTCTCAATCGTATGTCGCTGCTGAAGCAACGCCTAGCTGAAATAGACAAGCAGAAGACCACACAACGCAAAAACCGCGGCCGACTTATCCGCGTAGCCCTCGTAGGATACACCAATGTGGGCAAATCTACGCTGATGAACCTACTGGCCAAAAGTGATGTTTTCGCTGAAAACAAATTGTTTGCCACACTTGACACAACGGTGAGAAAAGTCGTAATCGACAACCTGCCGTTCCTCCTTGCCGACACTGTAGGTTTCATCCGCAAGCTACCCACCGACTTGGTTGACTCATTCAAGTCAACGCTTGATGAGGTACGCGAAGCTGACTTACTGTTACACGTGGTCGACATTTCGCATCCCGACTTTGAGGAACAAATCAAAGTTGTAGACAACACGCTGAAAGACCTTGGCTGCGCAGACAAACCATCAATGATAATATTCAATAAAATAGATGCCTATACATGGATTGATAAGGAACCTGATGACCTGACCCCGATTACAAAAGAAAACGTCACGCTTGACGAACTGCAGAAAACATGGATGGCAAAACTGGGTGAGAACTGTATATTCATATCAGCTAAAAACAAAACAAACATTGATGAACTACGCAACATCGTGTACAAACTGGTGCGCCAACTGCACGTACAGAAATATCCGTACAACGACTTCTTATATGAAATAACAGAATAACTAAAGACCAAACATCCACTCGATACAACCATGAACAAATATAGACCGCTCACCGATGACGAAATTATAACGCTCGAAGAAAATGGATGCACGGCTGAGGACTGGACTTGCGTCAGCGTAGACGATGACTTCAACCCTGTGTATATTAAAGATGTCATGTTCTACGGGACGGTAAATCTCGGCGTGTTCGAACGCAACATTGAGCTTACCGGAGGTTTTATGAGGCACTCAGGAATACGCAACGCCACGCTGCGCAATGTCACAATAGGTGACAACTGCCTGATAGAAAACATCGGGAATTACATCAATAACTACGTAATAGGCGACGAGTGCTGCATCTGCAACGTGTCGACAATCGAGACTACAGCCGAGGCTACCTTCGGCGAGGGCAACACAATATCTGTGCTTAACGAAGCCGGAAAGGGTAATGTTGTACTATTTCGTGGCCTGACAAGCAACATTGCAGCATTAATGGTGGTACATTCAGACGATAAGGAATTGTCAACGACACTCAGGACAATGATTAAGGATGACATATCCTATCGTTCCGGCGACTGCGGAACGATAGGCAGCAGGGTGAGGATCGTCAACACCACCGAGATAACAAATACAAACATATCAGACAACTGCGAGGTAAACGGAGCATGCCGTCTGAGCGACTGCACCCTCACAGCCGAACCCGACGACAGTGTATACATAGGTTCAGGCGTTATATGCGAAAATTCTATCATTGCCGACGGTTCGTCGATACTCAATAGTGCAAAGCTATTCAGTTGTTATGTGGGCGAGGCTAGTCAAATAACCAACGGCTTTACTGCGGAAAACAGTCTGTTTTTCGCCAATACATACATGGCCAACGGCGAAGCCTGCGCAGCCTTTTGCGGTCCGTTCTCAGCGTCCCACCATAAGAGCACGCTACTTATCGGCTGCATGGTGTCTTTCTATAACGCCGGCTCGGCGACAAATTTCAGTAATCATGCTTATAAAATAGGACCCGTGCATTACGGCACGATGGAACGCGGCACAAAGACAGCCAGCGGATCGCATACATTGCTTCCTGCGCAGATAGGAGCCTTCTCGGTATGCATAGGCAAGATACAAACCCATCCAGACACATGCCGTCTGCCGTTCTCTTACGTCATAGGCAACGGCCGCGATACATATATCGTACCCGGAAAAAACATAACAACCGTAGGGCTTTACCGTGACATACGCAAGTGGCCGCGACGTGACGTGAGGCTTGAGTCTGCCAAGAAAAGTATCATCAACTTTGACTGGCTCAGTCCATTGACGGTCAATGAGGTTATAAAAGGCCGTAAATTGCTCGCTGATTTGCGGCAAAACGCAAGCCAAAACACGGCCTTTTGCACGGCAGACGGTAACAAGCTGAGTGTCAAGTCTTTGGAGAATGGACTTCGATTGTACACAATGGCTATTGAACTATTCATTGGCGAGGTGCTTATGTCACATGACTTCGGCGATCCTTGTACGATTTCCGGCGAAGGAGAATGGAGCGACTTAGGTGGTCTGCTAATGCCCGTATCCGAGGTGGAAAGACTCATTGAGAAAATAAAATATGGCGTAATAGACAGCATAAACGCATTAACATCCATGCTTGCGGCATATAACGACAAATACAACGATTACCTATGGACATTCACCGTGGCCCTTATGAAAGAATATTTGGAAAAAGATGAACTTACGGAAGACGACTACCGCCTGATGCGCGAACGAGGCGGCGCGGCGCGCGAAACGTGGCTCGACAATATAAGACATGATGCCGAGCGTGAGTATTCGCTTGGCGACGTAGACAAGGCGACACTTGACAACTTTCTCGCCCAACTTAAATGAAACGGAAACATACCTTAACATATAACATGCATGAATAAAATCAAATTAGCGCTTTTTGCATTCCTGCTCGCTTTAGTGCTGCCTCTGCAGGCAAAGGAATACAACTATCAAACAGTGCCCGGCGACCTAACGGCCACACGCATCTACAAGCTGGACAACGGACTGACTGTGTACCTGTCGGTAAACAACGAGAAACCGCGCATCCAAACATATATCGCCGTGCGTACGGGAAGCCGCAACGACCCGCCCGAAACAACAGGTCTGGCACACTATCTTGAGCACCTCATGTTCAAAGGAACACGGCAATTTGGCACCACAGACGCGGCCGCCGAAGCTCCACTTCTTGACTCGATACAAAACCGTTTCGAGGTGTACCGCACGATAAAGGACTCGCTACAGCGCCGCGCTTACTACCACGGCATAGACAGCCTGTCGCAGTTGGCGGCGCAGTACTTCATCCCCAACGAGTATGACAAGCTGATGTCAGCTATCGGGGCGCAAGGAACCAACGCCTTTACAGGCAGCGACATGACCTGCTATGTTGAGGACATACCCTCGAACGAGATTGAGAACTGGGCGCGGATACAGGCCGACCGTTTCCAGAACATGGTAATCCGGGGCTTCCACACGGAGCTGGAGGCCGTGTATGAGGAGTATAACATGAGCCTTGCAAGCGACTTCGAGAAAGCCATTAATGCGCTGAACCGTAAGCTATATCCCGACCACCCGTATGGTACGCAGACCACTATCGGCACGCAGGAACACTTGAAAAACCCGTCGATAGTAAACATAAAGAACTATTTTAAGCGGTATTACGTGCCAAACAACGTGGCCGTCTGCATGGCTGGCGACTTCAATCCAGACGAGGTGATAACCATTATCGACAAGTATTTCGGCTCATGGCAACCTGACGCCAACCTGTCACAACCGCAATACGCGCCGCTGAAGGAAGCCTCGTCGCCGGCAGACACCACCGTGGTAGGCCAGGAGGCAGAGATGGTTATGACTGCATGGAGGTTTGACGGTGCGGCATCTTTGCAGGCCGACACACTCGACCTTGTAGCCTCGTTGTTGTATAACGGCACGGCGGGGCTGTTCGACATCAACCTCGGACAGGCCATGAAATGCCAGGCCGCAGTGGCTTTGCCGCAAACTTTGGCCGAATATTCCGAGCTGTTACTGCTCGGATACCCAAACGAGGGGCAGACGCTCGACGACGTGAAAGCCCTGATGCTCGGCGAGATAGACAAGCTAAAGCGTGGCGACTTTGACGAAAGCCTGATACAGGCGGTGGTCAACAACAAGAAACTACAGTACTACACATCGCTTGAAAGCAACGAAAACCGCGCCTACATGATGGCCGATGCCTTCATAACGAAGAAGAAGTGGAGCGACGTGGTAGGCCAATTGGATCGGATGTCGGGCATAACGAAGCAACAGGTGATGGCCTTTGCCCGCCGGCACTTCACCGACGGCTGCGTGACCGTGTACAAACGTACCGGCAAGGATACGACCCAGAAGAAGATTGACAAGCCCGAAATAACGGCCATACCCGCCAACCGCGACCTTCAGAGCGCGTTCGTAAAGGAAATAACCGACTCGAAAGTGGAGCCGATACAGCCTAAATTCGTAGACTTTGACAAAGATTTGGCGAAAGCGACAACGAAGAAAGGTTTGCCCGTAATATATGTCAAGAATACTGAGAACGGACGCTTTACGCTATCGTATTACTTCGAGTTCGGCGAGGAGAGCGACAAATGGCTGCCTTATGCGGCAAGCTATTTCGACTATCTAGGCACAGATAAGATGACGGCAGAGCAGTTGAAACAGAAGTTTTACTCACTGGCTTGCACGCACTCGGTGTCAATCAACAGCCGGAGCGCGTTCATTCACCTAAACGGTCTGGCCGAGAACATGGCCGAGGCGATGGCCTTGTGGGAGAACTTCATGGCCAACGCAAAGGTTGACACGGCAGCTTATAATAAATATGTAGGCATAGTCGAAAAGGCGCGCGCCGACAACAAGCTCGACCAATACATCAATTTCAGCCGCCTGCAGCAGTACGGAATGTACGGCGAATATAACTCGGCGCGCAACATCCCGTCGTCAAAGGAACTGCGGGAGATGAACCCGCAGCGGTTGGTAGACATGGTGAAGGCGCTTAACGGCTACAAGCACACAGTGCTTTACTATGGTCCTGCGGGGCTTGACGAACTTACCGCCACCGTAGACAGATACCACAAGACACCCAAGACACTCGCCGACGTGCCTATGGGACGGCCGTACATCATGCAGCAGACACCACGCAACGAGGTATTCATAGCCCCGTATGACGCAAAGAACATATACATGGTGCAGTATCACAACGATGGACGGCAGTGGAACGCAGAGCAGCAGCCCGTCATCGAGCTGTTCAACGACTACTACGGGGGCGGCATGAACACCGTAGTGTTCCAAGAGTTGCGCGAGACCCGCGGCCTCGCCTACAGCGCATACGCCACGTACGGCACGCCTAACCGCAAGGGCGAGCCCGAATACGCCTATACTTACATAGCATCGCAGAACGACAAGATGATGGATTGCATACGCACTTTCAACAACATCTTGGACACAATCCCGCAGTCGGACAAAGCTTTCGAACTGGCGAAACAGTCGCTTATTAAGAGTCTTGCCACACGGCGTGTAACCAAGGTAGGCATCATCAACGCTTACCTCCAGGCAAAACGCCTCGGAATAGATTATGACATGGCGAAGAAAGTGTACGAATCCGTGCCATCGCTGACGTTGGACGACATCGTGAAGTTCGAGCAGGAGGTGATGGCAAGGAAGCCTTACCGTTACCTAATCCTAGGCGACGAGAAGCAGCTCGACATGAAGTCGCTTGAGAAAATAGGCCCGATTAAGAGGCTGACCACCGAAGACATATTCGGATATTAACACTATCTGCAAAACGCCTGATCAGCACTTAATTTTCAACTTCATATTCTTAATTTTATAAAAGGTGGCCTTTCATTATGTGAAAGGCCACCTTTTATAAACTAAAAGACGGCATATTGGAGCATAAAAGGCCACCTTTCATAACACGACACTCACACAACCAGTAATTCTGCTATAGTCGGATGTATGTGAGTAATATCATGAAGACGGCCAATAGAGCATCCAAGTGACATCAAGACCGTCACTTCCTGTACAATGTCGGCAGCGTGCAAGCCACAGACATGACAACCTTTCAGCTTGCCATCATTACCTGTTATAATCTTAAGAAGACCGCCGTCAGCCTCATCGGCAACAGCTCGTCCATTAGCACGGTATGGTATTTTTTTCACTGAATACTCCTGTCCGGCATCCTTACATTGACTTTCAGTCAAGCCAACTGCGGCCACTTCGGGAATGGAAAACACCGCCGAAGGCATCAAGTCCAAACATATATCATCGTTTATGCCAAGTATATGGTTTACGCAACGCATGCCCTGCATTTCCGCTGCATGGGCTAACATACAACGGCCGTTCACGTCGCCAACGGCATATACGCCCTTTACGTTAGTCTGCATATTGTCATCGACAACAATGCGCCCCCTATTCATAGTTATGCCGACTGTCTCCAAGCCAAGTCCTTCCGTATTAGCTATACGTCCTGTAGCAACCAATACGGCATCAGCTTGCACCTGAGCAGGTTTACACTTGCTCTCATAACAAACCTCAAGCCCGTCATCATACTGTCTTATTTCATTCACAATAGCCTGCATCTCAAACTTTACGCCGCGTTTTTCCATTGCCTTGCGCACACGGCGTGATATGTCTTGATCATAAGGAGGCAGACATTCCTTCATATATTCCAAAACCGTTACACTACAGCCAAAACTGCAGAACACCGACGCAAACTCAAGCCCTATCACACCTGCACCGATTATGCACAAGCGACTTGGTAACGTATTGAGAGCCAACAAACCGGTAGATGTCATCACACCGGGTAAGGAAACACCTTTAATCGGCGGAATTTTTGAGCGGGAACCGGTTGCTATTATTATACTGTCAGCTGTATACCTGTCATCGCCTACAGCTACAGTCCTACCGTCAAGCAGTACAGCTTCACCCCTTACCAAGGTTATTCCCGGCTGTGACAATAATGTTTCCACATCTTGACGCAGCTTACTGACAACCTCATCCTTACGGGCTGCCATCCTGCCGAAGTCTACCAACGGCCGCATACCGCACGCCCTAACCGCCGCCTCTACTGATCCTGCATCATGACATAACGCCTTTGTAGGTATGCAACCACGGTTGAGGCATGTCCCGCCAACATCACTTTTCTCGATAATAACAACGCTCAACCCCTTACCTGCCGCATAAACAGCGGTATGATAGCCACCTGGACCTGCGCCAATGATTATAATGTCGGTTTTCATATCTTTAAAGTTAATAGACAACAGATAACGAGCAGACAAGATAATTGTTTTTTTAGACTGTTAGCCAGTCATTTGTCTGCCCGTCTAAGATTTTGTATCATTCAAATTTCAAAATCGGATGCTTGGCGGCCAGCACGTCGTCTACACGGCCTATCGGAGCATTCCGTGGTGCGCCTTTTACGGTGTCAGGTTCTTCTTTTGCCTCACACGCAATTTCACGCATCACACCAATGAAACCATCCAACGTTTCCATGCTCTCATTCTCCGTTGGTTCTATCATCATCGACTCATGGAATAACAACGGGAAATATATCGTCGGAGCATGATAACCAAAGTCAAGCAACCGCTTTGCTACGTCCATAGTCGTAACGCCTGTGCTCTTGTCTTTCAGCCCGTCGAACACAAACTCATGCTTGCACAAACCTTTTATCGGTAATTCATACACATCTTTCAGACTTTCCTTTATGTAATTCGCATTGAGAGTAGCCAACGGACCTACCATTCTCAAGTTCTCCCTGCCTAATGTCAATATATAAGTATACGCCTTTACGTCAACACAGAAATTACCGAGAAAAGCCCCTACATGTATGCCTTTACCGTCGGTTACAACTTCATACCTATCTCCATTTTTAACAACACGTGGTTTAGGCAGGAATTGTTCCAATCCAGCTCTTACGCCTACAGGTCCGCAGCCAGGGCCACCTCCACCGTGAGGAGTCGAAAAAGTCTTGTGAAGATTGATGTGCATCACGTCGAATCCCATGTCGCCGGGACGACATACGCCAAGCATGGGGTTTAAATTTGCCCCGTCATAATACATCAACGCTCCACAGTCATGCACCATCGCTGTTATCTCCGGTATACACGGTTCAAACAATCCGAGCGTGTTCGGATTGGTCATCATCATCGCCGCCACCGTATCATCAAGCAATCCGCGCAAATGTTCGATGTCTACCGTGCCATCGGCCGTGCTCTTTACCTCGACCACTTCAAGTCCGCATACAGCCGCTGAAGCTGGATTTGTACCGTGGGCTGAATCCGGAACTATCACTTTCGTGCGCTTAACATCGCCGCGGCTCTCATGATAAGCACTGATTATCATCAGTCCTGTAAGCTCTCCGTGCGCCCCGGCAAAAGGATTTAGGGTAAATTCGGCTAGGCCGGTAATTGTCGACAATGACTTTTGCAAGTTGTAATATACAGCCAAAGCACCTTGACATGTATCCACAGGCTGCAACGGATGGATAGACGAAAACTCTTTTCGGGCTGCCATTTCCTCGTCAATGTAAGGATTATATTTCATTGTACAGCTGCCCAACGGGTAAAACCCGTTGTCTACTCCAAAGTTATTACCGCTCATATTGGTATAATGACGCACAACGGTAAGCTCATCGCACTCTGGAAGTTCAGCATCTTCAGTCCGTTTCATCTCCGCCGGCAACTCGTAACTACCATATATATTTTCAGGCAAAGAGTATGCCCTGCGCCCCTCATGTGAAAGCTCGAATATCAGTTTGCCATATAGTTTATTATTCATTTTTTTCGTATTAAGTGGTTGTTACCTTACATTTCATCACCTACACAATTCTACAAGGCGGTCTATCTCATCCTTTGTCCGTCTCTCGGTGACTGCAAAAATAATCTCATCATCGGCTGTTTTCACACCTCCCAAGATACCGTTCCGTTCTAATTTTTTCCGTAAAACGTCTACATCGCCATCATATTTCACACAAAATTCGTTGAAGAACGGACGATCGTAAGACAAGCGGAAGTGGCCTGTCCCGACAAGTCGGTCACACAGATAATGCGCCCCTGCATACGACAAATGCGCAGCTTCTTTCAGTCCATGTTTGCCCATGACAGACATATAAATTGTAACATATAATGCCATCAGACTTTCATTGGAACATATATTTGACGTTGCTTTCTGTCTGCGGATATGCTGCTCACGGGCCTGAAGCGTCAATACAAACGCCCGATTGCCTTTGCTGTCAAGCGTCTGACCAACAATGCGTCCCGGCATCTTGCGCATCAATTTCTCGGTACAACATAAATAACCGAGAGAGGGACCGCCAAACGACATCGGAATACCAAGCGACTGGCCGTCACCGACAGCTATGTCTGCGCCCCATTCGGCCGGAGTTTTCAACAACGCGAGGTCGGCGGCAACGGAGTTCATTATCAGTAAAGCCCTGTTTTCATGGCAGACATCAGCCAATCCACTGTAATCCTCAATCACTCCATATCTGTTAGGTTGCTGTACAACTACCCCTACAACGCTTCCGCCGCAAAGCCTCTGCTTGATTGCAGCCATGTCGGTTGCGCCGGTTTCTTGTTTTACGATCTCCATTTTGACACCGTGTACATGAGCGTATGTCTTGATTACGGCAACAGTTTTAGGATCGACCGTGTCTGACACAAGCACAGTGTCTGCCTTTTTGGCCACAGCGTTCGCCATCATCACGGCCTCAGCCGTTGCCGTTGTTCCGTCATACATCGAAGCGTTGGATATATCCATGCCCGTAAGACGCGCCATCATTGTCTGGTATTCAAAGATGTATTGCAGCGTACCTTGCGATATTTCCGCCTGATAAGGTGTGTAGCTTGTCAGAAATTCAGAACGTTCTACGATATAAGGCACTAACGCAGGAGTATAATGATCATATACTCCTGCCCCGGCAAAACAAGTAAGCTGTCGGTCGTTACGGCACAAATCATCAAAAAAACGCCTTATTTCAATCTCGCTCATCGCTGCAGGAAGGTCATAATCACCTTTCAGACGTATCTGCTCCGGCACATCAGCATAAAGATCGTCTATGGTCTTTACGCCTACACGTGCAAGCATTTCGTCAATGTCCTTCCCCGTATGCGGAAAGTATTTAAAAGTCATTTTTCTGTTTTTAGGTTATAAGGTTATACGAAGGTAAAGTCGAATTACTTGTTACAGAACGCCTCGTAAGCCTTTGCGTCCATAAGATTCTCTAGCTCGGACGCGTCAGACAACTGCACCTTGACAATCCAGTTGGCGTAAGCGTCTTTATTAAGCAGCTCAGGTGTGTCCTCCAAGGCATCATTCACCTCTACCACCGTACCGCTTACCGGAGCATTAAGATCACTAGCGGCCTTAACGCTTTCTACTGCGCCGAATTCCTCACCGGCCTCGATTTCATCATCAACTTCAGGCATATCGACATACACCACGTTGCCAAGGGCATTCTGCGCGTAGTCGGTTATACCGACATATCCATACTCGCCTTCAACTTTCACATACTCATGCGACTCTGAATAATAGAGTCCTTCAATAACTTTTGCCATAATATTTCTTATTTTTTATAATGTTTCTCATAAAACCTTTTCTTCACAACTGTACCGGGGAACGTCTTCTTGCGTATCTGCACTTCAAGCCGGGTACCTAATTGGGCATAAGCAGAATCAACCAACGCCATGCAAACGCTTTTGCCCGTGGATATCGACTGGTAGCCAGTTGTTACCGTTCCAACTTCTTTGCCGTCGGCCATAACAGCGTAACCGTGACGTGGAACGGCGTGACATTCCAGTTGGATACCTACAATCCTACGGTTTACTCCGTCAACTTTCTGCGCGGCAACAGCATCTTTACCTATAAACTCGGCTTTATCAAACTTGCAGAACATGCCCAATCCAGCCATTACCGGACTTATGTCACGGCTCAACTCGTTGCCGTAAAGTGGCAGACCGACCTCGAAACGCAGCGTGTCACGGCATCCTAAGCCGCACGGCTTACACTCTCCGTTGGCCATGAGCCTGTCCCAATAAGCTCTTATCTGCTCTGCGCTGGCGTATATTTCAAAACCATCCTCGCCAGTATATCCCGTGCGGCTGATTATTATTTCATCTTCTCCAGACCCGGTTATTACCTTAAATGTATAAAACATAAGCTCCTTGCACTGCAATCCGAGTACCGTTTCAACCACACGCTCGGCCTCTGGTCCCTGCACGGCCAGCTGTCCATAACGCGGCGAAGCATCTTCTATTGTGATGTCGAAACCGCAAGCGTTGTCACGCATCCAAGCTATATCTTTATCGATGTTGGAAGCGTTGATTACCAAAAAATACTTATCGTCAGCCACACGGTATACCAATAAATCGTCAACAGTGCCTCCGTCAGGATAAAGCATCATACCATACAAGATTTGGCCTGCCCTGATTTTATCAATATCATTGGTGAAAATATGGTTTACATATCGCCCGGCATCCTTACCTGTGATAACGGCCTCGCCCATGTGCGACACGTCAAACACTCCACATGCGGTGCGCACGGCGTTATGCTCGTCTATGATCGACGAATACTGTATCGGCATGTCGTAGCCTGCAAAAGGCTGCATCAACGCCCCTAAAGCTACATGCTTGTCATAAAGACAGGTTTTCTTGTTTTCCATATTATTGTTTTTGGTTATTCATCACTTATCAAAATTACCTGAAAGAATACTCACAAAGTCGTCCTTACGCAAGTTCATTATCACGTCGTCAAGCCTCTCCGGCAACGCCGAAAACAACGACTCACGGTCAAGCGCCACGCCTTTCAGGCGGCAAAGTAAATGCCCTACGTTTCTATATGCAAAAAAATCGCCCGCAAGGCTGACATTCCTTATCACACACCCCTTTAGCTCTATCCTAGCCTCAATGCCTCCAACTCCGTCAAGCCTGCATCTGCGCACTATGGAACAAGACGGGTCTTTACCGTAGACAAACGACGGCGAGAGATATACACGGCTTTCTAATTCCTCGATTTCACCCACGTCGTATTCCGTCAAACGGTATTCCCCGTTACACAATCCACGCCTTATCATAGTCTTGAAAGCGTCGATACCCATGCCTACATAGTCTTTCAGTAATGTTATACGCTGACGCACACTCTCCACGCCCCTCGTCTCCAGTTTGTCACCCGGAGGTGTTATGGCGTTTGACATGTGGTTCATGTTTGTATCATAAAGCATCGTTCCATGTACAATACTTCGCCCCGGCAGATGATAAAAAGCGTTGCCGGACACTTTGCAACCGTCCACCTGAATATCGTTACGCCCTGTCGCCGAAGCCGGAACACCCATCTTACGCAGCATAAGCACCATCATCATAATGTAACGGTTAAACGTAAGGGAGACGTTGTCTGCGTCTGTAACAAACGAAAACATCACGTTCCCCTCGTCTGCATACACACATCCGCCTCCGCTCTTGCGGCGAAACACATTTATACCGTGCGTCTTACAATATCCGATATTCACCTCGTTGGCAGCAAGTTGGTTACGCCCTATCACCACAGACGGAGACACCTGCCAATGAAACAGATAATCACCACGCGCAGCATTACGGGCGACATACTCCTCCATTGCCAAATAAAACGACGCTTTACGTGTTTTTTCATCAGGTAAAGTAACGTACAACATTCCGTTTTTCAAGTTTTATCGGTCACAATGTGTCAAATGGTTCACATGCGGTTTATACCACGTTTATTGGCAACTACAAAGATAATGCAATTTAAGAAAAACGCAAAATAAAAGCAAACGAAATAAGTCTTTATTTTCATTTGCGGTCTTTTACCGTCCCAAAGGCCACCTTTTAGCGCCTAAAAGGCCGTCTTTTAGCACACGAAAGACGGCCTTTTGTAACACATTCACTATCAACCTGTTACAAGAGCCATTATAAATCTTATCAGGAAAGGTGCATAATAATGGCTACAACTGTTATTTTAGAAATGCGCCAAAACAGATGCATCATGAGCTATATAGTAAAATATACAACCAAAATTTTGTCATTTTAACAACTTTGAGTTATCTTTGCATAAAATAAGCTGCAATTAGCAGAAAGTAAAAAAACACGTCATCAACAATTAAAACAATCAAGAAAATGAAAAGCGATCCTAAAGACTGTCTTTATTGCCAAAACAATGAGACACAGCACAACCTCATGATCGAGGTTGCAAAACTTAGTGTTTCACGCCTCTTTATATTTAAGGAGCAAACATACAGGGGGCGTTGCCTCGTAGCTTATAACGGCCATGTAGACGACCTTAACCAACTCTCTGACGAAGAACGCAACTCATTCATGGCCGATGTTGCACGCACGACATGCGCCATGCAAAAAGTATTCAATCCTGCTAAAATCAATTACGGCGCATATTCTGACACTCTTTCACACCTGCACTTCCACCTTGTGCCTAAATACGTGGGCGGGCCCGACTTCGGCGGAGTGTTCCGCATGAACCCGCAGGAAGTGTATCTTACCGACGAGGAATATGCCGACATGGCTGAAAAACTGAAGAAAGAACTATGATTTATAAAGGAATTAAAGATATTAGAGATAATTAAAGATGTTAAAGTCATTACAAAACGTGATTACGTTCGATTGCCCTTAACTTTTTAGAAAAGCTATTGTATTTGACTACTTTAACTACCTTTAACTACTTTAACTACGTTTATGAGAATCGACATCATCACCGTATTGCCCGAAATGATAGAGGGGTTCGTGCACGAATCAATACTTGCCCGCGCCGAAAAAAAAGGACTGGCTGAAATCCGCCTGCACAACCTGCGCGACTATTCCACCGACAAATGGCGGCGAGTTGACAACTATCCATACGGAGGATTCGCCGGCATGGTAATGCAATGCGAGCCTATCGACCGGGCCATCAGCGCGCTGAAGGCCGAACGGGAATACGACGAAGTGATATACACGTCGCCCGACGGCGAGCGGTTTGACCAGCACATAGCCAACGACCTATCTCTGAAGGGAAATCTCATAATACTCTGCGGCCACTACAAGGGCATAGACCAGCGCGTGCGCGACCACCTGATAACACGCGAAATAAGCATAGGCGACTACGTGCTGACTGGCGGCGAACTGGCAGCGGCTGTAATGGCCGATGCCATAGTGAGGCTTGTGCCCGGCGTGATAAGCGACGAGCAGAGCGCCCTGTCAGACTGTTTCCAAGACGACATGCTATCCGCCCCGATATATACCCGCCCCGCCGACTACAAGGGCTGGCGCGTACCCGACATTCTGTTGAGCGGAAACGAAGCGAAAATAAAGGATTGGGAGATAGAGCAAAGCTACGAGCGCACCAAACGGCTGCGCCCAGACCTGCTGGAGAAACAGGCGGACAATGGGATTAAAGAACATGAATAAGCCTACGTACAACCGATATTAAACCATTCCATAAGCATAAAATCATTAACCATAAAACAACATCTATCATGGAAGGAATCAAGAAACTGCCTCAAATGGGCTTCGGAGAATCTGTAAAAACAGTGTTAAAAAACCTGCTGAACTTCAACGGCCGTGCCCGCCGTTCCGAACTTTGGTGGTATTGGCTGGCATATTTAATTGTCGCAGGGACATTCAACATATTGTTACAAAACTCGCCCTTAGTGAGCGGAATAGTAAGTATAGTGTTGCAACTGACACTTTGGTCGGTCACAGTGCGCCGCTTGCACGACCGCGGACACGGCGGCTGGTGGGTGACAGTGTCGATATTGCTGTCTGTCTTCGGCCAAGTTTATTTACAAGGGAGCGGCTTTTATGAAATGATGCAATCTGTCAACCCTGACATAGAAGAACTTACAGCTGCGTTCCGTGATCCTGTATTCATGTTATGCGGGCTGGTTTCCTTAATCTTAAACATAACAATCTTGGTGTTCTGCCTGCGTGACAGCAAACCGGAAACAAACAAATACGGCCTTTCACCAAAATATGTAGCAACAGACGATAACATATAAAATAACATCCAAAGACATATTATCCGATAAACAAACCGTAACTTTGGCGGCAGAGTATAGAAGCCGGACTCCACCGCAAAGGCAAATATAAACAACACGGCTTCAAACAAAAAACATTATACCATGAACGTTTCAACACCACTGCCACAACTCAGCCTCTCGGAGGCTTTGAAGGAAGCAACTAGCAAAGTAACACAATTCACCGGTCGCGCACGCCGCTCCGAATACTGGTGGACATATCTCGTAGTATTTATCCTCAACCTCTTATTAAGCTGGACACCGATACTCGGCGGCATCGTATCATTCGTGCTGGGGCTTGCGATGATACCTCTCACTTTCCGACGCCTGCACGACACGGGGCGCAGCGGCTGGTGGTGGGGCGCAGGCTGCATAATAGCTTTCATAGCAACGATGATATTCATATTCTCGTTGGCAGGCGCGATAGCCATCGGAGCCAACGGCAACGTGGACGAAATGCTGGCCGCAATGTTCAGCGGAGCCGGGCTGATAATGCTCATACCGATAGTTTACGGCATCGTGATGCTCGTGTTCATGTGTCAAGACAGCCAGCCGTTTGAAAACAAATACGGGCCATCGCCTAAATATAAGGATACCGACGAAAATAACGGCCGGTTTTAAATAATTTGCGATATGTGGCCTTTCGTAAACCAAAAGACCACATATTATAATGCGAAATGCAGTCTTTTATAATGTGAAAGACGGCATTTCGCATTGTTTTGAATATCAGCACGTTATACAATTCAATAAAACATTATCACAGATAAAAGTCTTTTGTCAGCCCGGCATACCACTCTGAGCGCGACATGTCATCATTGTTAAGGCTATGTTCCGCTTCTTCTACCATATCGGCCGGTCGCTTGCCGTATGCCAAGAGATAACGGCTAACAGGTTTACGCGCCAATGTCCTTAACGCGCAAATACGCAAAGGGAAAAGCCCTGCAACGGTCGCCTCGGCATCAAACACACTCCTGCAAGACGACGGGATAACTACGGAAAACACGCCGTCAGCACTCAATAACCGTGCAGCCGAGGCGAACAAGTCTGTAAAAGGCAGCGTCTCCGCGCTGCGCGCCATAGTCCTCGCCGCCGTCTTGCTTTTTAATGTTCCGGCGTAAAATGGCGGATTGCACACGATTGCGTCATACTCGCTACCCTCGAAGCCCTGCAATGCCGCCTCTACAACGCTTATCCTGCCAGCAAACGGCGACGCCGCAACATTCTCACAAGCCTGGATGCACGCCCCCGGCTCTATGTCGATGGCCGTCACCCCGGCCTCCTCGAACCTCTGCGCCATCATCAGCGCTACCAGCCCCGAGCCCGTGCCCACGTCCAACACACGCCGGCCGCCACGCGCCCAAGCCCCTAAGAGCACGCCGTCAGTGCCCACCTTCATGGCGCACTTGCCGTGGTTTACCGTGAAACGCTTGAATGTAAAACCTTCAGACATAATCCAAATTAAAAGGTAAAAGTGAAAAATGAACAATCCATTTGCGCGTACAAAATTAGTGAAATCCGTCCATTCGGCAAAATATTACTTTTCGCAAGGCTTGCGGAAAGTTTTTACTTTGACTATTATAATAAATAATATATATTTGCAACGCAAATAACATAAATCGGCAATTATGAATGCAGCTATTTAAATCAACCTATATGAATATGAACAAGCGTAAAGTTAAAAGCGTTCAAAGAGAATGAAACAGAAACACTTTCGATTAAGTTTATAACATAAATAAAATTATTCTCACAATGAAAACGTTAAGGACTATTTTCACATGTTTGTTACCTACGATACTTGTAGGAACAATGGCTTCGTGCAAAGACACAAAGAATACCAACGAAGAAGAAACACTAAAACGAACAGCAGAGATTACAACCGTAATCAAAAATATAGAAGACCCAGAGTGTAAAACTTCTGACGAGTTTATAAATAACGTATTGACAGACCGTGAAAAACAACGATGTGAGGATATACTCAATAAGTTGACACTTAACGAAATCAATGAGATGTGTAAAACTATCATACACCGCGAAGGATACGTTAATCGTAAATTATTCTTAAAAGAGTACGACCAATCATATGCACGTATTTACCGTTATCTTGAAGGACCGATAGAAAAAGACACATTGGTGGATTCTAATAACTGATTATTGCGTTTCACAAAACGTGCAAAATATTTTCCTTAGCCATTTAAACAAATAATATATCTTTGCAATGCAAATAACATAAACAAACAATAATGAAGGAAACCATCACAACACATAATATACGAGATAAAAATCTGCTGTTGCCTGTTTCATATCCGGCAAAAAGCTGAACGCTCTGCAACTTTTCATGCAAAACCTTGCAGATGTTGCCGAAAGTCAGTATATTTGCCGTGTCGCTATCCAAGCAGGGGTTTGCAAAACCTAACGCACGGACGGCGGCTATATATGAAAAAGGCGTTTACTAAACGCTTTGTCTTGACGCTTCGAAACTTCGCAACTTTCAGGTATAGTCAAGAACAAGGCAACAGTAGATGTCCTACGTGGTATGTATTCACTCCATATCATACCTTCACGCCTTTCTGGCGTGAAGCATATTGGTGTAAACATATCCGGCGTGGGGTCTCTGCGTTGCTCGTTCTACTATACCGGGCAATGCGAAGGCCTCGAAGCGTGGACGGGCGAACAGTAAGAACTCCCACGCTTTTATTTTTATATACCAAAATCTAATTATTTACTAATTTGTCTATTTGGGTGAGTTTAGGACAACAAAATCTTTAATATGGGAAAAATCTTAAAGGGCATATTAAGTTTCATTGCCATCGTCATTACATTTACAATCGCGACCTGTTGTGGTAAAACTTGCAGCAATGTAAGTATTGAAAGAAAAAAGACAACAAATTTAAGTTATGAAGTAAAGCTAATGAATAAAGAATTACCAAAAAAGTTTGACAATATGATACTTGAGAGAATTGAATTACATGAAAACAGAGAACTTAGATATTGCTTCACTGTAACTAATTCCAATATACATCCGAACCAAGCCCAAATAGATATCATAAAACAACAAATGATTGAAAGAACAAGAAATGCCACCAACTTACAAAAACTAAAAGAATATGGAATAACATTAGCGTATGAATATAACAATACAAATGGTGTACGTTTAGCTCTTATCAAAATATATCCCCAAGATTATCAATAAAAAATATTTTTATAGTTTAGCAATAAGAATTTATCAAAATGGAAATAAAAAATTTTAAAGACTTATATCTAAAAGTGTTTTGTTGCACTCCATATCTTATTGGTTTTATATCATATGTAATAAGTAACGTCCAAGAAATTTCTGGTATATTGGATGCTTTTGCATTTTTAACTCTTTCCGCCATAATATTAGGGATATTTGTATTTGGATGTTTCATGTCAATCAAATTAGTTCAGTCATCAATAGAATACTTTGGGCTACCTAAAAATTACATAATTATTACTATATTGTGCATTATTATGTCTTTTTTATCTCGTTTAATTTTAATTTTTATCCTTGCATATGCTTTTCCACCAGAAGTAAGCAAAACACAAACACCTTTTTTCTTTTAATAACTAATAAAATATGTATATATGTTCAATTTAGAAAATTTCAAGCCATTCGATTATACAATAAATATAGATTATAAATCTTTGGTTGACATTTTAGAAAGACAAGAATTTGCATTTTCAGATTACGGAGTAACAAAAGAAGAAGTTATGGATTACATACATGAAACAACTTTTTATAACACAGATATTAAACACATTTTAAACCAAAAAGATATTATCTATCAACATAGATGTAATTTTTTTATCGTAATAGCTATACTAACTGAAATATCTCTATTTTTCTTTATTGTCGGGCATTTTAATGATTTCATGAAAGATATTGAGCTTTTTTATGATATATTGTTATACTCATTTTACATTATTTTAGGAATAATGATTTATAGAATGCACCGCTTTATTGAAAAGATAATATATTCAATAAGAAATTTTTTCCGAAGAAAATTCATTTGCTCTATATTAGGGAGAAATACACTAAAAATAAAAAAATTACTCGATGATATACAAAAAAACGATCTTGATAAATAACAATTAGGTTTCAGCATAACAAAAAATACACATGAAAATGTTTAGACGCCCTTTTTGCTTTCAAAAGGTAGAATCCATCGCACAGAATATTGAATTTCATTCGTAATATATTTTTTCGCAGCAAATTTTATCGCAGCGATATAAGAAGTGCCATTGGATTTACTACAAATACCTCTTATTTGGTTTATACTTGCACAAGGTTGTAAACGTTGTCATGACAATGGAGATAGTGGATGGTGGCAAATTATCTTTCCATTAAGTTTTTGGTGGATGATGTTTTTAAATGGAGACTTTTATAAAAATGAATATGGCGAACCTACAATATAAAAATCAAATATAACATGAAATACATAACTCTTATTCTTGCAGCAATGCTGCTTTTATGCCTTGCACCTTTACCGTATGGGTATTATATGCTCGTCCGTTGGGCAGCAATGGTAGTTTTCGCAGTTACGGCATTCAACTATTATGCCGAAAACAAAAAAGAACTTGCAGTTACATTCGGCGCATTGGCATTGCTGTTCCAACCGTTCATAAAGATTGCATTAGGACGGACGATATGGAACATCGTTGATGTGGCAGTTGCGATATTGCTTTTGGTTTTAACTTTCACGAAAAAAGAAAAAGAATAAGACTATGGGATGCTGCTTGACAAGAATATGTATCTATATTGCCGTATCATGCCTCGTCGGATGGCTGCTGTGCGACATTAACCCTGAAAAAACTTACACATGGTATTCCGGCATTTGGCATGGATTGTTCTTTGTCCCCAACCTCATCAGGAGCTGGTTTGGCGATGCTCTGTACAAAGCAAACTATTATACCGACGCTTACAACGTATGGTGGTGGGCGACTACCGTAATGTCATGCATTGGTGCGATTTTTGGTGGCGGGAAAAGGGATGGCTATCAATAGAGAAATGTATGCAAACAGTGATGCTATATGCGAAAATTCAATGACTTTAAAATATAATAATGAGCTATGAGCGAAGGAACTTTTGCCATCTTGGTTTTAGGGCTTGGAGGACTTGCTGCCTTATACTTCTTGGCTGTAAAACCATTGATTGACTTCATGCTTAGAATTATTCGGGGTAAAGAGAACCTGAACAAATTAGAAACAAAAGAAAGGATTATCCAAACCTTAAAGGAGATGAACTGTAATCCTGAAGAAAGCGAGAAAAATGGGTATGATGTAATAAACTTCAATTTTCAAGACCAAGATTTCATTATTTATGTAGATGGCAGCCCTATTGTCAGAATATATTGCAATTGGTGGACAACACTTGATTTGAATGATAAAGATGTTCCTATTCTAAAAGAAGCGATAAACGAAAACAATTTATCTCTTATTATTACCACTGTTTACACGGTTGACAAGGAGAACAACCTAATAGGAGTTCACTGTAAACATGCATTGAACTTCCAAGAAGTAAACGGGGATTATGAAGATATGCTTCGAGCTTATCTCTCTTTTTTCTTTTCAACTCAAAGAGAACTAAGAGAAAGATTCAATAGGTTAAAAAGCATTAAGCATGATAAGCCTAAAAGACAAATAATCAAGGGATTCAACTAAATTAAAAATTTAACAATTCAACCTGTCGCAGCCTTGACAGAAAAACAAATTGAACAACATTATTTAAAGCAAATTATAATCACGCAGAAACGTTATGTCGATTAAAATGATAAACTCAACATACAGTATCAATTTATTACAAAGATTGAAAAAAGGAACAATAAAAGGTTTAAGGTTCTTTTTCATTATGCTTATTCTTGAATATGCAATTGAAACATTTTTTATTTTTTCTGGTGCATACCTCGGACATGTAGATAGATCAGAATACATAAATTGGTTGTTCATATTCGCATTGTTTTTTTATTTATTCCATTATATGGTTAATATAAAATTTGGGAAAACAATAGTTTCAATAAACATGGATTTAAGAAATAAGATATATATAACGTTGGAAATTTTTTTGAGTGACATCATAATTCCATACTTTTTATACATCGGTACATTTTATATTTCCAATCTTATCACTGACCATCGTTCCGATTTGGTAATATTCGTATTCTTGTACCCCTTATATGGATTGTTTGTATGGCTCATAATGTTTTTTCTAAAAACGGCTCTCTGCAAATATCCTAAAGTTATAAAAGCAATAAGAAAAATAATTGATTTTGCCATTATTAGTATCATTTCAATTATGTTTATCTGCTATGCATTTACCTTAATATTATAAATTGCATTGACACTGCACATGTTTCTCATATCCCAATCGAACTTAATCTTATAATCAGACATTGTTAATATAAATGCTCTTTTCAAAAAAATATTTTCATTGAATAATATATAATGTGCTATTTAATCTTTCAATAGAAACGCGCAATCACAAATACAAATCGAGCAACATTATTTAATGTAAAATATAATCGCACAGGCGCATTATGTCGATTAAAATGAGTAACTTTGCACTCCAATATACTTTGGGAATGTAATTAAACAACTGATGAATAGAAACGTGAACAGCGCATTTTCAATGATAGCAGATTACGAAGGTGACATAACAAAACTTTTCGAGGGCAACGAAGACGGCGACATGCCGGTGCTCGCCACGCGCAACTTGGTACTGTTTCCTGGAGTGGTATCGCCTGTGCTCATAGGCCGCACGGCGAGCCTCAACCTTGTAAACCAGCTTAAGGACAAGCCTGAGCTGCCGTTTGCGGTGTTCTGCCAGAAAAATCCGGAAGAAGACAATCCGACAAAAAAAGAACAACTGTATGACTACGGCGTGTTCGCAAAAATAATACGCGTGCTTGAAATGCCGGGACAACAAGGCAACGTGACAGTGATACTCCAAGGCATGGGCAGATGCAAGCTCACCGGTATCAAAGACACTAACCCTTACCTGAGAGGCACAGTTGAAGTGGCACCCGAGAAGATTCCCGACGAGAAAGACAAGGAATTCATGACCGCCATGGAGGACTTACGCAACGTCACGATAGACTACGTAAAGAAAAACGACGAAATACCCGACGAAGCGCAATTCGCCCTGCAAAACATCAACAACGCTGTCATTCTGCTCAACTTCATCTGTACCAGCCTGCCGTTCGACGTAAGCGAGAAAATAAAGCTGCTGAAAACGAACTCGCTGAAAGACCGCTCATTCAAGCTGTTAAAAATCTTGCACAGGGAAATGCAACTGCTCGAACTGAAGCACGACATACGTACAAAAACGCGTGAAGACATAGACGAGCAACAAAGAGAGTATTTCCTGCAACAACAGATAAAGAATATCAAGGAAGAACTGGGCAACGGCGAAAGTTATCCAGAGCGCAAGGAGCTGATGGAAGCGGCCAAGAAAAAGAAATGGCCGGAGGAAATCGAGACCACGTTTAACAAGGAACTTGACAAGCTCGACATACTAAACCCGCAAAGCCCTGAATTCAGCGTACAGTTGACTTACCTACAGACGCTGGTCAACCTGCCATGGGAAGATTATACGACTGACGACCTTAACCTGAAACGTGCCGAGAAAGTGCTCGACAAAGACCACTATGGCATGAAGAAAGTGAAGGAGCGCATACTGGAATACATGGCCGTATTGAGTCTTAGAAAAGACTTAAAATCGCCCATCATTTGCCTATACGGGCCTCCGGGTGTGGGAAAGACTAGCCTAGGCAAGAGCATTGCCGCCGCCATGAAGCGTAAATATACACGTGTGTCGCTAGGCGGCGTGCACGACGAGGCGGAAATACGCGGACACCGCCGCACTTATATAGGCGCCATGCCGGGTCGCATCATAAAGAGCATACAGAAGGCAGGGTCGTCAAACCCCGTATTCATTCTTGACGAAATAGACAAGGTGACGCAGAACACAATAAACGGCGACCCAGCGTCGGCATTGCTCGAAGTGCTCGACCCAGAGCAGAACTTCGCCTTCCACGATAATTATCTTGACGTAGACTACGACTTGTCGAAAGTCTTGTTCATCGCCACGGCCAACGATCTCAACACCATACCACGTCCCCTACTCGACCGCATGGAACTGATAGAAGTGAGCGGATACATAACCGAGGAAAAGGTGGAGATTGCAAAACGTCACTTAATACCGAAAGAAAAAGAGAATACCGGACTTGCCGACGAGAAAAAACTTATATTCACCAAACAGGCAATAGAGAAAATAATAGAGCAGTATACGCGCGAAAGCGGAGTGCGCCAACTGGAAAAACAGATAAACAAGGCACTTCGCAAACTAGCTTTCATGAAGGCTAAAGACGGCGCATTACCTTATTATAAGATTACGCCGGAAGAACTTGTAACACTGCTAGGCAACCCGCCTTTCTACCGCGACATATACCAAGGCAACGATTACGCCGGCGTGGTTACCGGCCTTGCATGGACAAGCGTAGGCGGAGAAATACTCTTTATAGAGACAAGCCTAAGTAAAGGCAAAGGCTCCAAGCTGACACTTACCGGTAACTTGGGCGACGTAATGAAAGAATCGGCCATACTTGCGCTTGAATATGTAAAGGCACATGCCGATTCTTTGGGTATTGACTACCGCATATTCGACCATTGGAACATACACATCCACGTGCCTGAAGGAGCCACGCCGAAAGACGGGCCGTCGGCAGGCATCACCATCGCCACATCCATAGCATCGGCACTGACACAGCGAAAAGTACGCGCCAAGACAGCCATGACGGGTGAAATAACCCTGCGTGGCAAGGTGCTTCCCGTTGGTGGAATAAAAGAAAAAATACTTGCCGCAAAACGTGCTGGAATTACCGAAATCGTAATGTGCAAAGACAACAAGAAAGATATAGACGAAATATCAGAGGAATACATCAACGGTGTAAACTTCCATTATGTTGAAAACATACAAGAAGTATGGGATTTCGCCCTCACGAATGAAAAAGTAAAGAGCCCCGTAGCATTCAGCATCGAGGATTAAAGCCATGTTTTTCCAATTACAACATACCGACAATGCCAGCGACGCGCGTACGGGACTGATTACCACCGCCCACGGACAAATACACACGCCGATATTCATGCCCGTGGGAACATGCGGTAGTGTGAAAGGAGTCCATTTCAGCGAATTACGTGAACAGGTAAAAGCACAAATCATATTGGGCAACACCTATCACTTGTACTTGCGCCCCGGACTTGATGTTCTTAAAGCCGCAGGTGGCTTGCACAAGTTCAACACATGGGACAGACCTATATTAACTGATAGCGGCGGGTTTCAAGTCTTTTCGCTTACAGATATCAGGAAATTAAGGGAAGACGGTTGTGAATTCCGTTCTCACATAGACGGCTCGAAACATTTCTTCACTCCGGAGAATGTGATGGACACCGAACGTGCTATCGGCGCGGACATTATAATGGCTTTCGATGAATGTCCTCCCGGACAAAGCGACTACCAATACGCAAAAAAAAGCCTTATGCTGACGCAACGTTGGCTTGACCGCTGCATAAAAAGATTCAACGCGACCGAACCGCTGTACGGATATAAACAGACTCTTTTCCCTATTGTGCAAGGCTGCACATATAAGGACTTAAGACGTGAAGCGGCAAAATTTGTCGCAGACAAAGAAGCTGATGGTAATGCTATAGGAGGTCTGGCTGTTGGTGAACCGACTGAAGTGATGTACGAAATGATAGAAGTGGTCAACGAAATTTTGCCAAAAGACAAACCAAGATACCTCATGGGAGTAGGCACTCCGCAAAACATACTTGAGGCGATTGAACGTGGCGTAGACATGTTTGACTGTGTAATGCCGACTAGGAACGGGCGGAATGCCATGTTATTCACCTACAATGGAACAATGAACATGCGTAACAAAAAGTGGGAAAAAGACTTTTCACCAATAGATGTAGACGGATGTGATGTCGACAGGATGTACTCAAAGGCATATCTGCACCACCTTTTTAAAGCACAAGAACTACTAGCCATGCAGATTGCCAGTATACACAACCTTGCTTTCTATCTGTGCTTGGTTCAAGACGCACGCCAACATATAGAAGCCGGCGACTTTGTAAAATGGAAGTCTTCCGTTATCGACCAACTTGGAAAAAGGATTTAACGAAATGGCATGAAAACAAAAAATATCAGGAAATACAGAAAGATATTAAAACTTATGAGATGGTTAAAAAACCATTTCAAATGGCTTTTCGTGACATTTGCTTGGCTTGGTAAGAAACTTAAATGGATGAAAGTGCTCAGTCCTTCAAGATATCTAAAGATATTGGATTGGTACATCATAAAGAAGTTCATCGGCACTTACTTTTACTCCATAGCACTGATTATTTCAATATCCATCGTTTTCGATATAAACGAGAATCTTGCAAAGTTCACTCAATACCACGCACCATTAAAAGCGATTGTTGTGGACTATTACATGAATTTCGTTCCGTATTTCGCAAACCTATTCAGTCCGCTGTTTGTATTCATTGCCGTCATCTTTTTCACTTCAAAACTCGCAGGCAACTCTGAAATAATATCAATGTTAGCAGCAGGCGTAAGTTTTAAGCGGTTAATGCGGCCATATATGATTTCAGCGGCCATAATATCTGTCATGACATTGCTGCTAGGAGCATACGTTATTCCAAAAGGTACTGTAATAAGACAGAACTTTGAAACTATGTACAAAAACAAGAGAAAGAATACTTCCGCTGAAAATGTGCAGTTGCAAGTCGGCAAAGGCGTAATAGCATACATTCAACATTACGATAACAACCTAAAAAAAGGCTATGGTTTCTGCCTTGACAAATTTGAAGATAAAAAGCTAGTAAGCCACATGACTGCATCAGAAATCCAATATGACACTATCTCTGATTCAAAATATCATTGGAAAGCGCGCAACTGGCGCATAAGACAACTAAGAGGGATGAGGGAAACCATCACGAGCGGCTCGGTTAAGGACACTACGATAATGATGGAACCAACAGATCTTGTGTTCTCAAAAGGGCAACAAGAGACATTTACAAGTCCACAATTACTCAACTACATAAGCAAGCAAATTGACCGAGGTTCAAGCAATGTAGTACAATATGAAGTGGAATTCCATAAGCGCATAGCCACATCATTTGCCGCTTTTATCCTTACCACCATTGGTCTATCACTGTCTTCAAGAAAACGGAAAGGAGGTATGGGATTATATCTTGGCATCGGATTGGCACTGAGTTTCACATACATAATGCTACAAACCGTATCATCAACATTTGCAATCAATGCCAACACTCCACCGATGCTGGCAGCATGGATACCAAACATTATTTTCACCGTAGTTGCATATTTCTGCTACCGTAAAGCACCAAATTGACATGGATTTTTATGATTTAAATTTAAGCGACAACACTCTTGACGCAATAGAGGATATGGGGTGGGCATCATGCACGCCCATACAGGAAAAATGTATACCTGAGATACTTAACGGCAAGGACGTTCTAGGCATTGCACAAACTGGTACCGGCAAAACGGCCGCATACCTTTTGCCCATACTAAGTATGCTTGACGAAGATAACTTTCCCGAAGAATCCATCAACTGTGTAATAATGAGTCCTACGCGAGAACTGGCACAACAGATTGACCAAGCTATGCAGGGCTTTTCATATTACATGCCAACAGTCAGCAGCGTAGCTGTATACGGAGGCAACGACGGAAGCCGCTACGACCAAGAATATAAAAGCATGAAAATGGGAGCCGACATGATCATCGCAACGCCGGGCAGGCTTATAAGTCATATCACAATGGGTAATGTCGACCTGAGTAAAGTGTCTTTTTTCGTGCTCGATGAAGCTGACCGTATGCTTGACATGGGTTTTCATGAGGACATATTGTCAATAGCAAAATTGTTACCTGAAAATTGCCAGACAATAATGTTTTCAGCGACAATGCCAAACAAAATTGAAGAGTTGGCAAGAACCATACTAAAAGACCCTTCTGTTGTAAAACTGGCCGTCAGCAAACCTGCCGAAAAAATTAAGCAGTTAGCCTGTGTATGCCATGAAAGCCAGAAAAATGGCATGTTGAAAGAAATATTCAAGACTTACGGGCAAAAGCGTGTCATTGTGTTTTCAAGTTCAAAACTCAAAGTCAAGGATATAAATAAGAACCTGAAAGCCGCCAAAATCAATAGCGGAGAGATGCATTCCGACCTGATGCAAAGCCAAAGGGATGATGTAATGTATCTTTTCAAAAGCGGACAAATCGACGTACTCGTTGCAACCGACATCGTTGCGCGAGGCATTGACATTGATGACATATCAATGGTCATCAATTTTGACGTACCGCATGATTGTGAAGATTATGTTCACCGCATAGGAAGAACAGCACGGGCCGACCATGACGGAATAGCGATAACTCTCGTGTGCGGTAAAGAAATTAACAGTTTCATGCAAATTGAAAAGTTCCTCGGATACGAAGTTGAAAAAATTCCTCTGCCTGAAAAATTAGGCATAGCACCAGAATATAAGGCTTCAGCTATAAAAAACTCCAACCACGGAAGTCGCCGTCACAACAAATACAGAGGGAAAAAATGTAATAATAAAAAAGGGCGAAAACCTAAAGCAACGCATAAGTAAGCACAAAACCATCAAATACACGATAAGCAACGTTCAATGATTTTTCATATCTGACGTTGCTTGTTTTTATAATTCCACATACATTGTCACCGCAAATAGCAGATACTTTAATATCCGCCAATGCCAAATGGTCTTCCGAATACATTTTATACAACGTCTCTTTTGCACACCAATGAAGCAATTTTGCAAGCAGAGTTTCAGCTTCTTCGTCTTCACGAAGTAATCTATTGGCGACACGCCCTACCCTTTCACTAAGGTATTCAACATCCACCGCCACATTCACTTCCGATGAAACAATGACTGCCGCACATCCTTTGGTATGGCTGATACTTATGTTCATACCATTATCAAGCAACGGTTTTCCGTTAAAATCATGCTGCAACCCGACAGCGTCTCCGACCATACAATTCAGCAATAACCGTGTTGCCAATATTTCTTTACGACGTTGCCGAGATGTAATTTCATCAATGTCACAATGCCGCAGACTGCCTAACGGGAGCATCGAAATAAGTTCTTCCATACTCTCATTTATCTTCCAAAGCCCCAATCTCACATCTGAGACAACACTTTCGATTGACAACAGTGGCATAATTAAACTTTACATTACATAAAAAAGCACCGCTTTCAAAACGGTGCTTTATCTGTAGAACTGGAATCAGCCCCTTCTTGTCCGTCCATTACTTGACTGACATTCCGTACTGGTTTTGGTGACAACAGTTCCATATTATCAGCATAAACCTCTGTAACATAATGACGTATACCTTTTTGATCGTCATACGTACGATAATGTATACGTCCTTCTACATATAGTTTATCTCCTTTGTGCACATATCTTTCCACTATCTTTGCCAAGCCACGGTACAACACGATATTATGCCAATCTGTCCTGTCTGGCACTTGAGTTCCATTTGGCAATGTATATCCTCTCTCAGTCGTAGCCAAAGAAAATGTAGCTACAGCTTGATCATGGTCATAATAACGCACAACTGGCTCCTTGCCGACATTACCGATAAGCATTATCTTATTCATATATTTTACCAGTTGACAAGTTCACGACAATCAATATAAATGAATAAAACGATTTTTCACCTTAATGCCGCAAAAAATTATTTCCACATACCAAGATACTTGAAATGGAAATTTTTCCCTTTGGCCGAAGGGAACTGACTACGGCTATCCACACGTCCACGCAAATATTCAACCATACGGTTATAACAATCAAGCCCGGACATTGCCTTACAGTTTACAACAAAATGCGTATCGCGATATTCGTGCTTTCCTGTAACCGGAACAAGAACAACACGCTTGAAATCGAGAGTGCCCTCATACCAACCAGCCCTTTCCTCATTGAGCCGTGCCAATGTTGGAGCCATGTCATCATTTCGCTCACCCGGATGCAGGTTTGACCGCAAGGCTTTCTTCTGCTTAAAATCAAGCATTGTGGCCGCTTCTGTTTTTATTATGATAAAATACACCCTTGGACGTATCTTGTATCGTTTTGGGTAGTACACGTTGCCTGCTACATAATCACGAATGTCGCGCTCAAGATCAGGGTTCATGCCTATTTCGTCAATCGAAGCCAAAAAAGATATAGCATCATCGACATTAGTAACTAATGTCTCTTTATCAAAATATCTTAAATATAAATTCATGATTGTATTTTTCGTTTGAAGATGAGCGGCAAACGGGACTCGGACCCGCGACCTCGACCTTGGCAAGGTCGCGCTCTACCAACTGAGCTATTGCCGCCTAAAACAATAAACAACTATGTGTGAAGAGGAGGAGACTCGAACTCCCACGAAACAATTTTCACTACCCCCTCAAAGTAGCGCGTCTACCAATTCCGCCACCTCTCCAACATAATATCAATTCTGAATAAAACAGTGCCCAGAACAGGACTCGAACCTGCACGCCGTGAGGCACACGCACCTGAAACGTGCGCGTCTACCAATTCCGCCACCTGGGCTTAACTCGCCATATAATTATGATTAAAATAAAAAGGATTAAATAAAAACACTTTTCCTTTCAATCATGTAGTCTTGACGTTGTCTATTCAGAATGTTGAGCGGCAAACGGGACTCGGACCCGCGACCTCGACCTTGGCAAGGTCGCGCTCTACCAACTGAGCTATTGCCGCATATTCCTTTTTACAAAGGAGCATTTCTCTAAATGCGGTGCAAAGATACGGCTTTTTCTGAAACTTGCAAAATTTTTATATGTTTTTTTTCATTTCAGCTTAATTTTCTTTCAAATAAAAGTACTTTCGATAATCATACAACTACGATAAAAAACACACGAAACATCCGTATATAAACAGAATGATCCCATATTTTCCCCCGTTTCTTAAATAAGCCAAGACAAACAAGCCTCAATTTACGGCTTTTTACAGCATAAAAGAGCGTCTTCAGCCCAATAAAAAGCCACCTTTTAAAGGTAAAAAAGCCATGTTTTAGTATCTATTTTAATTATCCAAACGTTTTACATCTACTAACAACTGTGACGATTTATAACATCTAATACAAACCAGCCCAATATGTGCTACAAACTCAATCCATTCGGTTCTTATAGTCGTCATAAGTAAAAACCTTCAACATCTCTAATGTTCCGTTCTCACGAGCCAATGCAATGGAAGGGTGCGTAACGCCATTGAACATGTTAGTTTTTACAGTCGTATAATGTAACATATCCTCAAACACGACGTTATCGCCTATACTTAAACCTTTCGTAAATCGCCAATATCCCATAAAATCCCCAGAAAGACAACTATTTCCACCAAGCCTATATATATTATCAGCCGTAACATCAACATCATCGACAGCCTCAAGCGTCTCGGCACCACGTACAGCAGGCATATACGGCATTTCCAGGCAATCCGGCATATTGCATGTAAAACTAACGTTGAGAATCGCCGTCTTTATGTCGTGATCTTCTACTATATCTACAACTTGAGCGACCAATGGCCCTGTCTGCCAGCCAAACGCACTGCCCGGTTCCAATATCACTTTCAGATGAGGATAATCATTACGGAATTTTCTAAGCGTTTTCACCAAAAGCGATATGTCGTAATCCTTACGTGTCATAAGATGCCCACCACCGAAGTTGATCCATTTTATCTGCCCGAACCACTTTGAAAAATTCCTTATTATATGTCCCAATGTCCTTTCAAAAACATCAGCCCCGCTCTCACAATGGCAATGGCAATGAAATCCTTCAATGTCATCCGGCAACCGTTCAGGCAACTTATCAGCTGTAACTCCGAAGCGCGTTCCGGGCGCACAAGGATTATAAAGAGCCGTACCAACTTCCGAATATTCAGGGTTGACACGCAATCCTAGACTCAAATCTTCATTGACACTTTTCACACGGGCACGCAGACGGCCGTATTGCGAAAGCGAATTAAACGTAAGATGACTGGAGAAACGCGCTATATCATCAATCTCATAATCAGTGTAAGCAGGCGAATACGTGTGTGCCTTGCTGCCAAACTCCTCGTATGCAAGCCGTGCTTCATTTAAAGAGCTTGCAGTCGTAGCACCTATATACTCACGGAATATCGGGAAAGTTTTCCATAACGCATAAGCCTTAAACGCAAGGATTATCTCTACTCCCGCAGCTTCGGCAACCTCCTTTATTAGGGTTAGGTTACGGCGTAACAGCTTCTCCTCAAGCACATAGCATGGGGTCTTTAGTTGTTCAAAAGTTTCCAGATTGACTTTCATCAGCTATAAGACAGATTTTATAGTGTAAAAAAACTTTATAATGAGGTCATGGGAAACACACAAAACCTATTCCCCTGCACTTACTCCTTCTCCAAGCCTTCCGGCTATCAGCTTGTGAAGCTGCTCACCACGTAGTCCGACTTCAACCAAATACCCACCCTTGTCGACTACAATGGTAAACGGTATAGCTTGAATTCCGTACATCCGGGCGGCAGCGTTATGCCAGCCTTGCAGATCGGACAGCTGCAGCCACTCCATATCCATATCCTTTACAGCCTTTGTCCACTGCTCTCGGTCTTCATCTAACGAAACGCCTATTATACCTAATCCTTTATCTTTGTATTCGTTGTATGTCTTCACCAAATTCGGCATTTCTTGTCGACATGGGCCACACCAACTTGCCCAAAAATCAATTACGGTAAGCTCATGCTTGGCAAACTCGTCAAGCACTGCAACTTGATTACCGTCAATGTCGGCCATGGTAAAGTCTATCTTGAAATCTCCTGCCTCATTAGCACTCGGCGACACTTGTTCTGCTTCCCTTTCGGCCTGCACTGTCTGTTCTTTATTATTGCCCCGCTTACACGCCACAAAGACAAGCGTCATTGCGGCAACAATAACCGACATGTAAAATAGTTTCATAAATTCAGTTGGATTTCTTGTGTCATAAAAAAACAAAAAGAACATGGAATTGCAACACTTTGACGGCTATACCGTTCAAAGTCACTGCAACTCCATGAACATAACCCGATTATACAAGATATTGTGAACTTATACTCTCATTGTTAACCACACGGCGTATCGTCTCGGCAAACATATCCGCCACGGAGAGCTGTTTCACCTTAGCACAACGGTTGGAATAAGGTATCGAGTCTGTGAACACCATTTCTTCCAAAGCAGACTTCTGTATCCTTTCGCTCGCCGGGCCGCTCATCACACAGTGCGAAGCACATGCCCTTACACTCTTAGCTCCTGCTTCTTTCATTATGTCGGCAGCTTTGGTGATTGTTCCGGCAGTGTCAACCATATCGTCAATTATAACCACGTTCTTTCCCTTCACGTCACCTATTATCTGCATACTATCCACTACGTTGGCCCTTGCGCGTGTCTTATTGCACAACACGAGCGGACAACCCAAATATTTGGCGTATGTATTAGCACGCTTACTGCCGCCAACATCGGGCGAAGCGATTACGATATCATCAAGTTTGAGACTTTGCAGATATGGCAAAATTACACCCGAGGCGTAAAGATGGTCTACCGGCACGTCGAAAAAGCCCTGTATCTGGTCGGCGTGCAAGTCCATTGTTATAAGGCGGTCGATTCCGGCCACGCTCAACAAGTCGGCCACGAGCTTCGCACCGATGCTTACGCGTGGTTTATCCTTGCGGTCTTGGCGGGCCCATCCGAAATAAGGTACTACGGCATTGATAGTCTTGGCCGACGCGCGTTTTGCCGCGTCAATCATCAGCAAAAGCTCCATTAAGTTGTCTGAATTAGGAAACGTGCTCTGCACTAGGAACACATCACGCCCTCGAATTGATTCCTCGTATGATACGGCAAACTCACCATCCGAGAATTTTGTGACAAGAAGATTGCCTAACGGGCAACCAAGACTGTGGCAGATTTTCTCCGCGAGGTATCTCGTACTTGTTCCCGAGAATACCATGAAAGAGTATTTTTCACTCATTTTGCCTTATTGTGTTTTAAGATTTTATTTTTATGATGCTGCTTTTCTCAGTTTCTCGAAGTAGATTATCAGGTCTTTGTAGTCAAGTTCATTATGAATATCGAACTTTGCCCACAAATCCTTACATACCACGACTCCACCGAAACCAAAATCCTTAGCTTCCTGAATATTATCCAAAGATACCCCGCCGCAAGCATACACGCGCCTGTCTATCAACCCACGGCCGACAGCTTCTTCTAGCCGCGAATACGTATAAGCCGTGTCTCCGCCACATTCAGGACATCCGAAAGCGTCAGCAAAGAAGACATACTCCGCTTTTTTTTTCATTCCTGCCAGTTTGTCCATATCACGACAGGTCCGACTGAACTTGCCTTTATAGCCTTGAGGCAGGTCGGCTGCTTCGTCGTCGATATGTATTCCGGCCAGTCCATACTCATTTCTCAGATAATAATGGTCGTGCACTGTTATCTTGCCATACATATCTTCAGGCAGAAGCGAGAGCAGACGCTCCAACAATACCGGCGAGGCGCAAGGCTTGCAAAGATGCAGATTGTCCATGCCCGCATCGAAAAGAGCCGTCAGTATCTTGTCTTCTTCCACAAAGAAAGTCGGTTGAGTCATTACAACTAGCTTCATTGCTTTTTCTTTTTCCAAATGCAAATGTATAAAAAATTTGATAATCCGACAATCTATAGTTAATAAAAGTATCCACTTACAGTCTAAAATAAGCGGAATATATTGCAACAAAGCCATTTCAACATTATTTTACATTCTTATATATAAACCATATAACAACCTTTTCACTTAAACAGTTTAGATATGATTTACAACACTCACATACAACATACATCACAATAATTTGAATACAATCGGCATGGACTGCGCTGTTTGCCGGATATCATTTTGCAAACTACAGGAATAAAAGACCTTACAATTTATCACATCATAAATGTTTGTCATTTTTGTTGAAATAGAAAAATAAAGACTATAAGTAAGCTGTTTTTACGACTATTAACCACTGTCCCATACATGGTTTACGGCTAAACGCAACACAATCGACGACCTTTCATAATGCAGAAGGATACCTTTCACTGCGCAAAAACACATCTTTTTCAACTGTTATGGCCGTCAAAACGCCATATTTGGACGGACATTACAACCTGTTTAGACCATTCTTTGTATTGAATAAAAGCAACATCTTTGCACACATCAACAACATTCCACAATAACATTGTGGTTTTAAGCGACTTATATATGCACATAAAAAAACGGCGTTATTTCCGTAAATGATATTTCATTTGCAAAATAACGCCGTTATACTATGCCTAAAAAAATCAACTTGTAAACAAAAAGTTAAAATCCATTACACTTGCAAATACTACCCGAACAAAGTCCGCAAAGCCTCCTCCACCTTACGTACCGGCACAAGGTCGATGTTGAACTTTTTACGGGCAATACCTTGCATGTTGTATTTCGGTACTATAATGTGCGTAAAGCCTAGTTTTTCAGCTTCGGCTATGCGTTGTTCTATACGGCTGACAGGTCGCACCTCGCCGCTCAGCCCAACTTCCCCGGCCATACACCAGCCACTTTCTATGGCAGTGTCCACATTGCTTGACAGCACCGCAGAAATGACACTCAAATCCATCGCCATATCCGTAACGCGCAATCCTCCGGCTATGTTGAGGAACACATCTTTCTGCATCAGCTTGAACCCGACCCGTTTTTCGAGTACTGCGAGAAGCATATTCAAACGCCGCTGGTCGAAACCTGTTGCGCTGCGCTGCGGAGTTCCGTAAGCCGCAGAAGACACAAGGGCCTGTGTCTCAACAAGAAACGGGCGCACTCCTTCTATCGCCGAAGATATGGCAACACCGCTAAGCCCCTCATGGTCCTGCGTAAGCAACAGTTCCGACGGATTGTCAACTTGTCGCAGGCCGTCCTGTCTCATCTCGTATATGCCAAGTTCCGACGTGCTTCCGAAACGGTTTTTCGTGGAACGCAATATACGATACATATAATGCTGGTCGCCTTCAAATTGTACCACTGTGTCGACAATATGTTCCAATATCTTCGGTCCGGCCAACGTACCTTCCTTGTTTATGTGCCCTATAAGAATGACAGGCACACCGCTCGACTTTGCGAAACGCAACAAAGCCGAAGCACATTCGCGTACTTGTGTGACACTGCCAGGCGAGCTGTCAACAGAATTGGTGCTGATAGTCTGTATCGAATCTATCACCACTATATCAGGCTGCGTTTCCTGAATGTTCTTGAAAATACTCTCAAGCGACGTATCACAAAGAATCAGACAACTGTCGGCCGCCGTCGCGGCAATCCGTTCGGCGCGCATCTTCAACTGATGGGCACTCTCCTCACCACTTACATACAGGATGCGGCGGTCGTGCATACGTAGTATGGTCTGTAATGTCAGCGTACTCTTGCCGATACCCGGCTCACCGCCAAGCAACACAATGGAGCCCGGCACAAGCCCACCGCCAAGAACACGGTTAAGCTCTCCGTCGTGCATATCGATACGAGGCTCATCGTTGGCGGATATTTCACGTAGCGCAATAGGACGGTGACGGTCTGCCTGACGCCCCCGCCACGCCGAGGCCGCAGCAGTCACCGCCGTAGCCTGCCCCACACTTTCTGGAGCCACACGTATTTCCTTAAAAGTGTTCCATTGTCCGCAACTGGGACATTTACCAATCCATTTGGGAGATTCTTGACCACAATTAGAACAAACGTAAGCTATTTTGTCTTTTGCCATAAATGCCAATTAAAAAAACGGCGACAGTCCGTTTTACAGTAAACCAACCCGTCAGCAATACATATTTAACACGGATGCCACCTTTAACCGATATTATTTTGTCATACAAAAATAGGGATATTTTTTTGAGTTACAAAATAAATCATTAACTTTGCAGCATCTTAAGCGCGGTAAGACTAATATCGCACATTAAATAACAACTCTGAAGGGCGACTCGTGTTTTTAACGCAGGGCTGCCCTTTTTGGCAAGATAAAACCTTATATATAACCCTGCGAAATGCTTTACACACAAAGGATGAAGCTAATGCATGATAGCCAATCCCTGACAAAACGTCACACCTTTACGCCCCGAAACAACATGAAGCCATTATACGCAGTTATGATTTTTCTGGTTTTCGTTGTATTGGCCGGATGTGGACCGTCATACAACGAGACAAAGATGCAGCAACAAGCCGAACTAGCCAAAGAGAGAAAAGAAGACTCACTGGCTCTTAAAATAGGCGTGATGCCGACCCTAGACTGTCTGCCTATATACGTAGCAAAAGACTATGGACTATTTGACTCGACAAAAGCTGACATCAGACTTAAACCGTTCAATTCACAGATTGACTGCGACGCCGCACTTCTAAGTGGAAGGATAGAAGGATGCGTGACCGACATTATACGCGGACAGTATATGAAAAAAAGAGGGATGGCCCTAGATTATATCGCAGCCACAAACACGTATTGGCAGTTGATAAGCAACCGTATGGCACGTATCCGACGGTTAAAACAACTTGACGACAAGATGGTGGCAATGGCAAGGTTTTCAGCTACGGCACTACTGGCCGACTATGCGACTGACAGCGTAAAGCTGAAAGACGAGCAAGTGTTTAAAATACAAATTAACGACGTTAACCTAAGGTTGCGTATGTTACTAGGCAACGAAATGGACGCCGTGTTCCTGCCAGAGCCACAAGCCACTGCTGCAAGACTCTATAAAAATCCGGTACTAATGGACAGCCGTGACAAAGACATGTATTTTGGAGTGATTGCATTCAAAAGCAATGAGATGAAAGACGGGAATAGGAAACGGCAACTCGATATATTCATAAAAGGATATGATGCCGCTTGCGACTCCATTAACAAAAACGGGTTAAAACATTATGCCTCAACAATAAGAAAATATTACAAAATAGACGACAAGACCATCAACGCTTTGCCGAAAACAAAATTCCAACGCAGCGGCGCACCACGACAAAAAGACATCAACACCGCCAATGAATGGCTTAAATAAAAAAGTTATGGACAACAACGTAACAAAACGTATCGACAAAATATTCAAAGACCTTGACAATAATTTGCTGGGGCCTGCACTACGCTCAACACGCTCTTTGGTAAACGAAAACCCACATCTTATTTACGACGAAGAACTTGAAAACATTGAAAACGATTACCGATTGATGCTTGACTACATGGAGCGTGGTTTCAACGACCCGCAACGCGGTGAGATTTACACCAACCTCATAGCAAAACTTTACCGCTTTGTCAGCGACACAAGAATATCTTACAGAACACAACATGTTTCGTTTTTCGCAGACACTGCCCGCAAGGCAAGCAACAAACAATTTACAAACGACATTATCAAAGCGGAACTTGAAAATTTTGTTACCGATGTAGCGATGCTCAGTTTGGATACGGAACCTGAAAAATCAGGAAAAAGCAAAAATATATACCGCCGCCATAATGAGTTTATGCAATCATTGTTTTGCTACATCGTGATATCAAGGCAATGGAATGAGACTGATTCTATATTTTTTCAGGATTTGTTATTGTCCCCACTTATCGACAACAATGATGCCCAACTGATTGTCAGCGCGCTGACATTAGCGACAATGAACAACATGGACGCAAGAAAGTTTGAGACGCTTGTAAACGTTTATATTAACGCTAAAGACGAAAAACTCAGACAGAAAGCACTCGTAGGCTGGGTGTTTTCACTTCCGTCATCAACAAAAACCTTACCACAAATTAAAGCGATTACAGAAAATGTACTGAAAGACAAAAGCGTGGCAATAGAACTCGCCGACTTACAAAAACAAATGGTATTCTGCCTTAACGCTGAACAAGATACCGACAAAATAAAGCGTGACATAATGCCAGACATAATCAAGAACAACAACTTAAACATCACACGTTTCGGCATAACAGAAAAAGAAGAAGACCCCATGGCAGACATATTCGACCCGGGAGCGTCTGACAAGGCTATGGAAAAAATGGAAGAAAGCTTCCAAAAAATGATGAATATGCAAAAAGCCGGGTCAGACATTTACTTCGGGGGATTCTCGCAGATGAAACGTTTTCCTTTTTTTTACAATGTCGCAAACTGGTTCTATCCATTCTATTTGGAACATCCGGATATATCAACAACCGTAGAAAACTTGAAAGGAACGCCTTTGTTGGTAAACATCCTTAACGACGGACCATTCTGTGACAGCGACAAATACTCGTTCACACTTGCCATATCATCGGTGATTCAACATCTGCCTGACAATATGAAAGAGCTTTTCAACTCGCAAGAAGCACAGATACAAGTTGTAAGCGAAGAAGAACGTAAAAGCCAGACATACATCAGAAGAATGATATTACAAGACATGTATCGTTTTTTCAAACTATTCCAACAGAACAGTCAACTTGTCAATCCTTTTGAAAACAAACATTTTACATTCGCAGCCAACGCCCTATTAAAAAACACAGCATTAAAGGAATTTGCCGCAGAATTATGCTTCTTCATGATAAAGCACAATAACAAAAACGCTTTGGAAAAACTTCTAGAAACCTACGGAGATATTGAAGATACAAAGATTTTACTAGCATACGGCATATATGAGCTAAACTTTACAAAACATCCTGAAAAGGCAATTGAATATCTAGAACGATTAACCTCAATAGATTCAGACAACAAACGTGCTCTATCACTGTTAGCGCGGGCATATTTTGAAAATGGGAACTATGGCCGTTCCGCAATATGCTATGAACGCCTATACAAACAAGCCCCGGGAAACACAGCAATGACACTCAACTATTGTATTGCCATATCGAAGGCTGGAGATTATGAAAAAGCCATAAACTTATTATACAGACTTGATATAGAACATCCTGACCACACGCCAATCATACGCGTATTGGCATGGGCTCTTATGGGATTAGGCAAATATGAACAAGCTGAAAAGGCTTACAATAGAGTATTGGAAAGCAATGATGCTGAGACAGGAGACAGCCTAAACGCAGGCTATTGCCAATGGTTCATTGGTAATACGGCCAAAGCCATAAACCTATTTAAGAAATTTCTAGCGACTAAAAAATCAGATCATCGCAATTACGGCATCTCAAAAGAGCTGACTGACGACCATGACTTTCTTCTAAGTCATGGTATCAGCGAAACAGATATCAGACTAATGACCGACATCGTATCTGAAAGAGCATAAACAAATTAAAGATTATAAAAACGGTGTAAGCAAGTGCGCGAACCATCCAACAAACTTTTTCCACGGTGAACGCCACTTGTCCCAGATATCTTCTGTAAGTTTAAAAGAGTGTGCTTTGTCACGCTCAAACATGTCATTAAGCTCTTTCGTCGTACACGGATCTATAATAACCGCATTCTCTTCGTAATCAAAATTCAAACTGCGAGCATTTAAATTCGCGCTTCCAACTGTACAGAAACGTCCATCTACCATTATAATCTTAGTATGGTGGAAACCGTTTTTATATATCCACACGTCTACTCCGTGCTTCATCAACTTGTGAACATTATAAAAAACACAATCCGGCGTAAGTGGAATATCACTTTTCTCAGACACCATGATTTCAACCTTAACGCCACGCTTCACGGCTTTACGCAACGCACGCTTCAACGTGCCATTAAGCGTAAGATATGGATTTATCAGTTTTATACTATCCTGTGCCTCATTGATAGCATCGGTATAAAACTTACGTATTATGCCGTTTGTTGTCCTTGGCTCACGATTGATAATGCCAACTTTCTTCTTACCCGCAGTACAACATGTATCAGGTTTCAGCCCCTTTATATAGTCCGCTCCATGATATCCACGGAAATATTCTGCCCCATGAACATTCTGCCCACTCACTTTATTCCATATTTTAAGGAATATGGCCTGCAAAGTGTTCACCTCGTCGCCTTCTATACGGCAATGCATGTCACGCCACTCGCCCACCTGCTCCGTACCTGTTATGTAATAATCGGCCACGTTCATGCCGCCTGTATAGGCTATCTTACCATCGATTACTACAATCTTACGGTGGTCACGGTGAAAAACATGGTTGACCCATGGAAAGCGTATCGGGTCAAACTCGTAAATCTCAATGCCGTTGGAACGTATTTTTTTAAGATGCTCTTTCTTCAAAGGCTGATTGTTGGAATCATTACCAAAGCCATCGAACAAAGCACGCACCTCTACGCCTTGAGCCGCTTTCTCCGCCAATATGTCAAAAAGCAAGGAAGCTATCGAGTCGTTACGGAAGTTAAAATACTCCAAATGGACGCTGCTACGGGCCTGACGTATGGCTGAAAACATATCATCAAACTTCTCCTGACCGCTCATTAAAAGCGTAACCGAATTATTATCGGAGAAAGACACTCCCTCCCCGCGCAGACTTTCCACTATCAAAGAATCCGAGGTTTGCGAACCTGCAATAGCGCAAATAAACGCAAACAACGTAACGAAAACAATTCTTTTCATCCCTTATTTAAAATTACCGGCAGGCTAAAAATTTACTGCCCAACAGTTATTTTACAGCATACAGCTGTAATGGTCGACAACTCCAAGCAGGCGGTTCTCTCTATCAACTACCAGCACAGAGTGTATCTTATATTTATTCATTATGCCCTGTATGTCGCTTATCTTCATATCCGGCGGCACCACTTTCGGCTTTCTTGTCATAATGTCGGCCACTGTACGGTCGAAGAACTCGGCCTGCCACTTTTCCATTGCACGTCTTATATCGCCGTCCGTAATCAATCCGACAATCTTTTCATCGACAATGGCGACACCAAGTCCAAGTTTTCCCTTGCTTACATGTATGATAGCCTCGCCCAAATGCATCGTCGGCGGTATTACAGGCATGTCTTCAGTGCGCATAACGTCTTGCGCCGTAGTAAGCAAACGTTTACCCAACTCGCCGCCTGGGTGGAACTGCGCAAAGTCACGGGGTTTAAAATTCCTCACTTCCATAAGAGCTACAGCAAGAGCGTCGCCCATAACCAAAGTAGCGGTAGTGCTGCTTGTCGGCGCAAGATTTAACGGACAAGCTTCTTTTGCCACTTCTACATGCAGATGTACTGTGCTGTACTTGGCCAAAAGCGACTTAGTATTACCACTCATCCCGATAATCGGAATATCCATGTGAAGCACCATCGGGATAAAGCGCAACAATTCGTCAGTCTGCCCGGAATAGCTGATAGCTAGTACGACATCGTCTTTCGTCATTACGCCAAGGTCGCCGTGAAATACATCCAAAGGATTGATGAAAAACGACGGCGTTCCCGTACTCGACAACGTGGCTGCAATCTTTGCGCCGATATGGCCGCTCTTGCCAACTCCGGTCACAATCACCTTGCCACGACAATTATACATAAGGCTAATCGCACGGTCGAAATTGTCATCAAGCTGCGGCAATAAATCAAGCACGGCCTGCGCCTCCTCGCGTATACACCGCGAAGCGTAATCTTTTACATGAGCCAACCTTTCACAGATTTCCATATTCTGATAATTTTATTTGCAGATGCTCCTTATCACTCCTTCCAAGTCGTCAAGCCGCAACATATTAGGCCCGTCGCTCAACGCATTATCTGGATCGGGATGCACTTCGAAGAAATATCCGGTAGCACCGAACGCCTTGGCAGCCAACGCCATTGCCGGAACAAAGCGTCTGTCGCCTGACGTCTTTCCGCCGCCGGCACCCGGACGCTGAACGCTGTGCGTGCAATCCATTATAACTGTAGGCACGATTTCAAGCATATCTGCTATATTACGGAAATCCACGATTAGGTTGTTATATCCATAGATGTTGCCTCTCTCGGTCAACCAGACTTCCTTCGCTCCGGCCTCACGAGCCTTCTCTACAGGATATACCATGTCATGTCCGCTCAGAAACTGTGCTTTCTTGATATTCACTACACACCCCGTATGAGCCGCAGCCACAAGCAAATCAGTCTGTCTGCAAAGAAAGGCAGGTATCTGTATTACGTCAACCACCTCGCCTACAGGACCGGCCTGCCAGCTTTCATGAATGTCGGTAAGCAAACGCAGACCATACTTTGCCTTTACGTCAGCTAGCATCTGCAAGCCCTTATCCATACCTGGGCCGCGATATGAATGTATCGACGTGCGGTTAGCCTTGTCGAACGACGATTTGAATATTATGTCAATACCCAAAGACCGGTTCAACAGCGACAAACAATCAGCCACCTTATATAATAGTTCACACGACTCAATGACGCACGGACCGGCTATGAAAACTTGTTGCATCTCAAAAGTTTTATACTTTTAATTAAGTTGCAAAGGTATCCAATTTGTTCTATTACTCCAAATATTTAACACATTTTACCGATATACACTAAAAAGGATGCCTTTTGCTTTTGATATTTTTAATATTTTAATACCTTTGCATCGGCAATACGGCATCAGGCCGTTTGCTACAATTTTGATTGTCTAACTTAATAAAAAAGAAAAAATGAAAAAGATTTACATGACTTTGGTTGCCGCAATGATTGCGGTATGCGCAAGCGCACAAGTTTATGTCGGTGGTAATGTAAGTATCTCAAGCGTTGATTCTGACTGGAGCGACGACAACGAGACTTATTACAAATTCCTTCCTGAAGTAGGTTACCATTTCAACGAAGACTGGGCTGCCGGCGTAATGTTCGGATGGGCTAGAGGCTCTGTCAACTTCTTAGGCAACAATGTAGATGCACGCACCTTTGAAATCAACCCTTACGCACGCTACACATTCTTCCACAGCAAGGTTGTCAACTTATTCTGCGACGGCGGTTTCGGCTATAGGCATTACAACGGTACCGCAAACGAGTGGTCTGTAGGTCTGAAGCCGGGTATCGAAGTAAAAATCAACAAGTTCAGCCTTGTTGCCCATGTAGGTTTCCTCGGTTGGGATCAGACCAAATTCATTGACGACGGTCCGAAGACAAGCGAATGGGGACTGAATCTTGACGGCAACAACATCTCATTCGGTGTTTATTACAACTTTTAACAATCAATAATCCAAATGGATTATAAATAAAAGAGTCGGTGACTATACAGTCACCGACTCTTTTACTATATGATTACATTTTCAAGACCATTATAAAAGGCCGTTAATTACATACTAAAAGACGGTCTTTTACGCTTCAAAAGACAACCTTTTACAGAGCCATTTGCGCTCTTTCGCAAAACCATGCACCACACCAGCAACAGGCTGAAAGATGATGAAAGATTCGAACAAGCATCTTTCAGGTTCATCCGCAAATCTGTTGGATGTTCATTTGCAAAAAGCGGAAGTTGCCGTAAAAGTCGTATATTTGTAGTTGAATGAAAAAACAAACACGATG
>ENA-OOWN01000062-OOWN01000062.1-human-gut-metagenome-genome-assembly--contig:-NODE-62-length-88012-cov-153.345771_pt1 | contig 88012 bp, 63 predicted proteins | sample MGYA00241406_ERZ501319 | MGnify/ENA primary metagenome ERZ501319 (study PRJEB25962, sample SAMEA2042734) | human gut metagenome | biome: human gut; feature: human-associated habitat; material: faeces... | reverse complement strand
GTATTAATATTTTAAAAGTTTACAATTCAAAAATAGAACACCAAGCGGTGTTCTAAGCAATTCGATTTTTACTTGCGCTAACTTTGAAACTTAACAAGTTTTCCTAAATGATTACTATTTATCTTTAGTAAGAAATAAAAAACGTAATACTTTTGCCTATTCGCTTTAGAAATATTTTAAAAAATGCTTATAAATTATCAAACTTTGTAAAAATATTACATTTTTTAAAATTTTTAAAAATCAATAATTAGTCTGTTCTCAAAAATTAAATTAAAAATTAACAACTTAAAATTTCTATTCAAGATTGTTAACTGCATATATATATATATATATATATATATATTAAAATTTCCCTAAAGTTTGAGAAAGGAGAATTTATGCTAAACAAAAATGAATCCGCACAAGTAAAGAAAAGAGCGGTAAAAAGACTTTTAGGGAATATAGGTATACTAATTCCACTTGTAGTTTTATTAATTATCATATTTATTGCAGCCATTGGATGTACAGTTGGTTCTCTGACATACGGTCCAGGATCATTTGTTCCACTGATTGTTGTTTCAGGAATTGTTGCTTATATAATCTTTGGAATCTTATTCTTTTATGCCGTCAGATATGTAGGTTACAGAAAGAGATTTAAAAAGATTTTTGCCCATTATGAAATTTTACAAGAATACTCACCAAGATATAAGAATACTGAATATACTAGAGAAAGTTTAAAAGATGAACTAAAGAAAACAAAAGACTATACAAAAGTCTATGATTTCCTAGCATCTGTTGAAAAAGATTACGCTGAACTAATAATCAATAATCAAAATAACTATCAAAAAGCTAAAGAGCAAATTCAAAAAGATAAATTAGAAGAAAAGAAAAACAATATCAATAAGTCATCTGCAAAAAAATCGGATGATAGATTCTTACAACTTACGAATTATGCTAACTCTAAAAATAACACCTTCGAAATTAAAGATAAATATCAATTCAAGGCAATTCTTCTTACCATCTACAACAACGTAAGATATTTAGAAAATAAGAGAACTGCTAAAGCAGTTAAGAATCAATTAAAATCTGCTTACAATAGTAACAACATTGAAGAAGTAAATAGCATTCTTCAAAAATACAGTTTCAGTTCTGTATTAGATAGCAAAGTCATTGGTGAATCTAAGTTTAAAGGAACATTAGTTAAATATTGCTTGCATAAAGTTCACATGGCAGTTTTAAATTTCTTTTTACTTAGATGGTTAACTTTAGGAATAATCTCTTACCATGCTGTTGTTGTTGACACCAAATACCAAGTTAACAACACCATTATCGATGGACATAAGCTAAAATTCAGAGGAAACTTCTTACAAGTTTGGTGGATGAATTTTAAAAACTCCTTTTTAAATGTAATCACACTTGGAATTTACGGTCTGGTGAATAAGAAATTTAAAGGTGAGGATAAGGGGGCTAAAGCTCAAAAATGGGCTGCAAGTAATACAAGAATCGCAGGAGAAAATGCTGTTTGTTTAGGTACATATACCGGTAGTGCGTTCAAATTAACTCTTTTAAAAATTCTTGCTTTTATCGGTTCACTTTGCACATTATTTATCTGCAGAACTTATTTTAGCTGTCTAGTTGCTAGATACAGAATTAATAACACCGTCTACGATGGTAAAAGATTATATTTCGATGGTACAGGTAAGCAATTATTTGCCAAAAACTTACTTTGGGCATTACTTACAATTTGTACTTTATTTATCTATTCATTTATCGCAAAATACAAAATTGAGAAATGGATAACAAAGCATACTCACTTTGCTCCTGGTGTCAATTTAAGTAAGAAAATTAGGGATATTTCTTTATTAACACAAAATGCTTCCCCTGTTGAAGAAGACATTGATTTACCTGTTGACATTAATAAATATCCAAAAGAATTGAAGATTGCTCAACAAACTCTTAAGTCTTCACCTAGTAAAGTATTCAAAGTTTCAACTTCAAGAAAGGTTGTAGCCGCCACCATTCCAGTTATCTGTTTATTAGGTGGATCCATCTTTAGTATTACCTGTGGTTCAATTAATTACAGCACTTATAAAATGGATCAATTATATAAGAACAAAGAAAAATTAAATAAATTAGCAGAAACAATAAAAATTGGTTCCGATAAGGCTGAAATCCTTAAGTTTGGAACCGAAAATGGAACTTACAATAATTTAACTGTTTTTAATAACTTTAACGTCGAAGATTATGAATTCGCTGTCGCATATGCAAAGTTTGATTCCAATAATAAACTTGAAGCATTCTATGGTCTTGCTGAAAAAGTAGATTTTAATAAAGTATATAACTCTTTCACTGAAACAGATACTCACTACATTGAAAAACAGATGGAAGATGAATTATCATTCATAACAAATGAAACAACATTAGACTATTTTATCAGTGAAGACTTACATAATGAAAAAGAAGTAAATTTAATTGGTACTTTCAATTTGGATGTAATAGAGTGGACAAAAACATCGGATCACAGTGGTCATGGACATCACATTGAAGACTATGGATATAATATCTTTTTGACAAAAGGAAGTGTAGTTTCATCATCATTAAATAAAGATCAAATCTCTTACACTATTAAGTATACATTCAGAAATTTATTCAATGGAGAAGAATTTGAAACCGCTGAAACTCACAATTATTCACTTGAGGAAAATTCTGATTTAGAACCTTTCTTTGATAAAGTTACACTTAATAAAGGTACAACTGAATTAGGATATGTCATCAACGAAATTAATAAAAATCATATCGATATCACAATTTCATCTGATTACGTAGATTATGGCAAAATGATTTCAAATTTTGACTCAGCAAGCCTACACTTTGAAAAAGGATACACTGGAAAGAATAAAAAAGTAAGTTACTTTAGGGCTCAATTAAATTCAATCACATTTGCAGATGATATTGCTCTTGATCCAAGTTTTAAATTCGACTATATCTGTGATCTTTATGATTATTTGGGGAAGGATGAATACGAAAATGAATTATTCGTAATCGAAAATTTCATCATTTCTAGATTAGGATACACAAGAACTCATCTTGACCCAACTGAAGCTCCTTCATTTTTTAACAGGAAGCAAAAGCATTTATTCTTTGAAGATAATTCACTTAGTATAGACTATAAAAATGAAGTTATCTTAAACATTGAAACTACCATTGGTGATGATGACATTAATTCATTAACTTTAACAGATGATTGTTTGGCTCTTTATGGAAATAGCAATTCAACCGCAACTATTAATATCAATCAAATAAAGTTGAGAATGTATGGTAACCCATTTGATATTAATCCTTCATCACACAATTCTAAATTGATTGTTAATTATAAAGGTAGTTATGAAGATGCTCAAACTTACTTTACAGAAGAATGTTTAGACTACTTAACAAACACCGAAGGTGTTACATTCAACTGCAATTACCAAGGTTAAACCTATCTCTTCAGCAGTCATGCTGAAGAGATTTTTACTATAAACATTTCCAATTTAGTAAAATAAATTTGATGTTGGATAGCTACGAGAAAATAAAGATATTTGTCACACCTGAATTGAAGATGATTCTAATTAAGGATGCTGAATTATTCGAATTTAAAAAGAATGATAACACAGCAAACTTAAATAAGTTTTTGAATGTTTTAATAACAAATTACTTCGATGAATTCTCTAAAAATGAAGCTGAGAAGTTCAACAAGATCAATACTTTAATTGAGAAATATTCAATTAAAGGTGATTTAGAACCTTTTATTTACGATTCATTAAGAATTATCGATAGCAAGTTCAAAAAGGAAGATAAATACTCAACTTATTTATCTTTTAGACCTAATAAAGATAGTGTTTATCTAGTTAATTACATAGAAAATAAATTACTCAAAAACTCTTCAATTTCCGATTATTTCAGAAATTTATTCTTGTCTTATGTTTCCATGCCACAATTTAAAAGAGAAAGAATCATCTGCAAAGAAACATTAGCTAAAGTTGAAGAAGCTATCAAAGATTCTAAAAAAGTAATCCTATGTACTGAATACAATAAAGATGACAGAGAAAAACTTTCTCCTTATTCAATTGCCATCATCAAGGATGAAACTTTCAACTACATCCTTTGTAAAAATGGTCATGGTGCAATTCAAAGTTTCAGATTGTCAAAAGTTAAAGATTGCTTAGTCACAAAAGAAACAACTTCATTTACTGAAGAAGAAATTGCTTTATGTAAAAAGATAACTAAATATGGTGCTCAATATGTCTATTATCCAAATGAACAAGAAACGATTATTGAATTTACTAAGAGAGGTTTAAAACTCTTTGACAGGATGTATGTTTACCGACCAATTCCTGATAAAATTGAAGGTGAGACAATGTTTTTTAACTGCTCTTACGAGCAACTTTACCAATACTTTTCTCGTTTTGGCGGTGAGATAAGAGTTATCAAGCCTAATTTTCTTAGAAAGAGATTATTAAAGTATCATAAAGATGCTTATAAAAAGATGGCATATAAAGCTGAAAAAATGGATAAGTAGCTCCAAACTACTTACCCATTAATTTTTTGACAATATTTCTATATCTAGAAAGAACCAATTCAACATACTCAAGGGTGTTGAAGCTCTTATTCTTAAAGAAGTACTTAACAGCATTCTTATCAGAGCCAGAGATCATCAACCACTTAGAATCCTTATTAAATGGATAACGTAAGTTATCATTTACTACGGATAAATAAGCGTAATTTAAATCCTTGTAGTGGAATAAGCTACAAATATCATTCAAAGCATCATCAAGTTCCTCTTTCATCTTTAAAAATTCTTTTGCTGATGAATTACCAACAACAAGAATATTCTTTAAAGGAATGATATTTTCACCATCCATCAAAGCAGTTTTTAAAACCTTCAAAAGGTTTTGGGAATTAACGAGATTGAAGATTTTATTGTAACAATCACCATTTAAAGCAATTGCTTTTTCAGCAAAAGATGATTCTCTAAAATCGTAGACAGTAGAGCAATCATTATTTCTCATACAAATAATTCTAGAACCCAATTTTCCTTCAACACACTCGCTAGCAAGGATAGATAAAGCATAAACTTTATCCTGAGAATTGTCCTGTCTGCAATATGGAGTGAAGGCGATAACTAAAGTATCCTTCATATCATATTTCATAGATTCTTTTAAACCTTCCCATTTCAAATTAGCCAAATTCATAACATCACTGTTTCTGCGATTTGGGTTTGAAATAAATGTCTTATAGACATCATAAGGAGTTAAAGTATCGGTAGCAAAATTAGCTTTATCAGCCGCAACTTTTTTAAGATACTCATCGAATCTAACGGCATCATACTTTTTAAATAAGTCCTCATATTTTTGCATAGCCAAAGATGGAACATCTTCATAGTTGAAGGTGAAATCCAAGTTATTGATCTTATTTTCAATTACACAAGTAGAGCGGTATTTTGAAAGCATTTTTCTATATTCAGCTTCCTTCATACCTAACTTCTTCATAATATACTTAGCCAAAGTCTTCTTTTCGTTGTTTGAGCAATTAAAAGATGGCAACCACTTAGCAAGTAAACCTTTTTCAAGAGTAGGTCTACCAGTTAAAGTAGTCTTAATATAATTGATAAGTTTAGGTTCAACAGAGGTTCCTAAAAGGCATAACAAATCATCATATCTACCGAATTTAGGAATCATATCAAAAATCTTAGAGACGAATTTAGGATCTTGAATTGCTACGAATTTAAGCATCTTTCTAAAAACTTCTCTTTCACCGAGACCGTTTTTAATATCTCGTGAGTAAAGCATAACAGATAAAGCACTCTCTTTATCTGTGGAATATAAGCGAGAGAAACTAGGAATAACATTCTTAGGATTTTCTCTTGAATTACCAACAAGGTAAAAGAGATCCAATAAGGAATCATTAGTAGTAAGAAGCTCTCTATCTAAAGTTACTGAGTTAATAATAGTCATATCAGACCTCCTTTATCCAAAAATAAACTAGACACGCTTTCTGTCACAAATTTTACGTTTATATGCAAATCTGTTCATAAGACTGAAATAAATTTTGCTGAAAGTGTCTATACAAGACTCGTAACGTCTTTCTTGTAAACAATTTTAGGAAATAAAAATTTTGATAAAAATGAGAGGTTAAAAAATATTTTACGACCACAAAATTTGCAATTAATTAGTGATTTTAAATAAATATTTATAAATTTTACTACCCCAAAAAGTGGGCAGTTGATTAGTTTTTCTAAAAATTTATTTAATTTTTTCTATCAAAAAAACTGTCTACTCGATATCTTTATCTTTCGACAGTTACATTTTTAAATTTTAGTTGAATGTTCCATCATCATTTGAGAGTAATTCTCTGATGCCATTAACTACAGTTAGCATTGGTGTAGAAGAAATTGAAAACTGAACAGATAGTTTATCGGAGAAAAACTTCTTTGTTTCATTAAGTAAAGAACCACCACCTGAAAATGTGATACCAAGGGAAGAAACATCATTTGCTAATTCAGTTGGTAAGCTTTCGATGAATCTTTGGATTTCAAAAGCAATATCTGAAGCAACTTTAGATAATGGGAAATAGAGTTCCTGTGAAGTGATGATAAATTTATGAGGTAAAGATGAAATGACATCCTGACCTTTAACTTCAAATGCTCTATTTTCACTAGCTTTATTTAAATTACCAATTTTAATCTTAATATTTTCAGCAGTCTTTTCACCGATAATTACATGGTATTTATCACGGATGAATCTGATAATCTCTTTTTCATAATTATCGCTTCCAAGAGGAATCGTTTTACCTTTAACAAGTTCACCAGATGCGACAACTCCAATATTAGTAGATCCACCACCGATATTTACAAACATATTTCCAGAAGGTGAATAAGGTGAAATTCCGCAGCCGAATGCGGTCAATTTAGAAATAGGTTCAAGGTAAATCTCTTTAACATTAAGGTTTTTTGCTATTTCAAGAAGAGCGTTCTGTTGAACTTCATTAACTTCATCTGGAGTAGCAAAAATCAAGGTTGAACTTCTTAATTCCTTATTTAACTTCAAATTATTGAAGGCACTTTTTAGATAGGAAATTGCCTGATTAGTTGAAGTTACCAATCCGTTTTTAATAAAAGAAATCGTTTCAATTGAATAAGGGGTTCTACCAACCATTTTCTTTGCGATATAACCGATATTTGATTCTTTTGTACCAGATTTATCGCTGGCAATAATTGTTGGCTCATTAAAAATGATGCTATCCATCGAAGAAAGATAGATGATGGTATTGCTAGAACCTAAATCGATACCGATAACTTTATTGCGTTTCATATAGATATATTATATACAATCGCTTTTCTGTATTTAAAAATGTCAACTTGAAAACAAGTTGACATGATAGTTATTATTGATATTCTTCTGGGTGATGAGCTTCATATTTCTTTCTCTCGGCGAGATTTAAAATCTTCTTTCTCATTCTTAATGAAGATGGAGTAACTTCCAAGAGTTCATCTTGGTTGATGTAGTCCAAACACTCTTCCAAGGACATCTTTCTAGGAGCTTTCAAAACAACTGTGAAGTCTTTATTAGCAGATCTTTGGTTACCAAGGGATTTAGTTTGAACAACGTTAACACCCATATCCATCTTGTATTTATTTTCACCAACGATCATACCTTCGTAAACATCAACACCAGGAGTAATAAACATTGTACCTCTCTCTTCAGTGTGCTTTAAAGCGTATGCGGTTGACATACCTGTATCAGTTGCAACTAAAACACCTAAACTTCTCTTACCGATTGCAGCAGGGATCTTAGGTCTGAATTCCTTGAAGGTGTGGTTAACAATTCCGTAACCTGAAGTCAAAACCATGAAGTTTGTCATGAAAGAGATTAAACCTCTGGATGGGATGACGTAGTTGATTCTTGTTTGACCATTCTCTGAATTCATATTGATCAATTCAGCATATCTACCACCTAAAAGGTTCATGACATCACCGACATATTGATCTGGGACATCAATTTGTAAGTCTTCGAATGGTTCGCATTCGACACCGTCGATAACCTTGATGATAACTTCTGGCTTGGAAACTTGAAGTTCGAAACCTTCTCTACGCATGGTTTCAATTAAAACTGATAAGTGCAATTCACCTCTACCGGTGACGATGTAACTTTCAGAACTTGCAAGAGCTTTGAAACGTAAGGAAACGTCTCTTTGACTCTCTTTGTAAAGTCTATCTTCAATCTTCTTAGAAGTTAATAACTTACCTTCTTTACCAGCAAATGGGGAGTGATTTGCAGCAAATGTCATCTGCAAAGTAGGTTCGTCAATTCTTAATGGAGGCAACTTTTCAAGGTTATTTGGGTCGCAGATTGTTTCACCAACATTGATGTCAGCTAAACCAGCGATAGCACAGATATCACCAGCACTTGCTTCCATAATTTCAACTCTATCAAGTCCGATATAACCGAAGAGTTTTTGAACTTTAAAGTTTCTATTTTCACCATTTAATCTCATGCAGGTGACGATATCACCAGGATGGATTGTACCTCTTTCGACTCTGCCAACACCGATTTTACCAACGTAATCATTGTAATCTAACAAGCTTGGTTGGAATTGGAATGGAGCTTCGGTGTCAGTTTTTGGTGAAGGAATCTCTTTGATAATTGTTTCAAAAATAGGTTCCATACCAGGTTTTTGTGTGGATAAATCCATTGAATAGCTGGATGTACCTTTCAATGCAGATGTGAATATAACCTTGTAATCTAAGAGTGAATCATCAGCACCTAATTCGATGAAAAGCTCTAATACTTCATCGAGAGTCTTTTGAATATTGGCATTAGGTCTATCAACTTTATTGACAACAACAATTGGCTTTAAGTTGTATTCCAATGCGGTCTTTAAAACGAAACGTGTTTGTGGCATGGTACCTTCGAAAGCATCGACGACTAAGACAACACCATCAACCATGTTCATAATACGTTCGACTTCACCAGCGAAATCTGCGTGTCCAGGAGTATCTAAAATATTGATTCGATAATCTTTGTAATTGATTGCAGTAGGCTTAGAAACAATGGTAATACCTCTTTCTTTTTCGATATCGTTATTATCCATAACTCTAGTACCGACTTGTTCGTTTTCTCTAAATGTTCCGGAGAATTTCAAAAGTTGGTCAACTAAGGTAGTTTTACCATGGTCAACGTGAGCGATAATTGCAACATTACGAATATTTTTCATTGACTATCTCCTCTCTTAATTATCTATATATGTAAAAGCAATTTATTTTAATACTTTAATAATCAATTATAAATATGAAAACGTTTACTTTCTTGAAAAAATTTTCAAGAAATTGAAGGAAACAAGGTGAGTTTCATCGTCGATTTTTAAGAAATCTATGTGACATTATCAAAATGTGTAAAAATAAATGAATTTTTTGTTTATAAGTAGAGTTTATAAAGCAATTTTGATATTAATATTAAAGTTGTATATCATAATAACATAATGTAAATAAGTAACTTTTCAAACATAAATTTTAATACTATAAAATCAATTATGAGAAAATTTTACTCAATCAACTAAATTTCTTCCCATCTTTCATCCAAACAATAAGGAAAATCTTTATATATAAATAAATTTATATATACAATACAAAGTAACATATGATTTGCTATGCTATAATTTAGTAATGCAAAAGGAGTTTGGTATGCAAAAAAATAAAAATCAAACCAAATCTACGAATCCAAAATATGCGTTCTGGGTAAAAGTTTTATTATCCTTGATACTCTTCTTTTTGGTTCTTTGCGGATTATTCAACAGAAAATATTTAGGTGGCTTTTTAACCTATGGATTTATGTATCTTTTCGGATCATACTTCTTCATGGTTTACTTGATACTTTTATGTATTCCTCTCTTCTTTATTTTGAAGATGAAAGGATTCAAGTTGCTTCACCTAATCTTAATTGGACTTGGTTTAGCCCTATTAACAATCGGTCTTGTCACTGTTTCGTCAATGAGCTTGGATGCACTCAATAACTTTGATGCTAATTCAGATGGATACATTTTAAATGCTTTTAACTCAGTATTTGATACAGTTAAAAATCCAAACACAAACTTTTTAGTCGATTACTCACCAAATATCTTCAACTTAAAGGGTGGACTTTTAGGTACATCTATTGTTGCTAGCTTAAAACAAGGTGATAACCTCATCGTTCCAGGCATTTTAGGTGGATTATTCATTTCTTTTGGTGTTTGCTTTATCTTTGGTATTCCAGCCTTAGCAATCATCAAGTTAATTAAAAATAAAAAACTCAATAAGACTTACGAAGTTGATCCTACTCCTGTTCCAGTTTCACTCAACGAACCAGTTGATAGCAAAGTTTCTAATGAGGAACTCCAAGAGGAACTTGAAAAGGAACTTCCAATCACTTTATCAAGAAAGAAAACTGTTCAAGAATTATCTAAGGAAGCTAATAGCTACCAAGATAATCCTAATCAAAGATCAAAACCTTTCAAGAAATCTCTATATGATGAAGATGAACTCGAAGTTAATACTCAAACATTGAATAACGTCAATAATTACATCAGAACAATAAATTCCCGTGCAAATATTGAGCCAGAAGAAGAGCTTGAAGAAGAGGAAGAGGAAAAGCCATTTATTCAAGAAGAGATTACTCTTACAAGAAAAGCAGCTCCTACTTACTCAAATGGCAACACTAAATCCTACACAGTCCCAATCGATACTGAAGTTTTGCATGAAGCAAGTAAGAATAAAAAACTTGCTAAAGAAATTGCTAAACAGGAAGCAAAAGCCAAAGAAGAAGCAATCATGCCTTCACCTTTGGAAGATGAATTTGAAGTTTTCACACCAAATCTTTCAAGAAATATAAAATCTGCCTCTGTCCAAGCTTCTCCTGTTGAAAAAGTCGTCGAACCTGAACAACCTAAAGTTGTCGATAAGATTGCTCAACATAAAGAGATGTATCCAAACGATATCATTGTCAACATCAAGACTGCTGAGCAAAAGAAGGAAGAAGAACTCTATTCATCTGCTGAACCTAGTGAAAAATACGATTACATCCTTCCTCCATTATCACTTCTTGAAGATCATACTGAATACGGTAAGTATGAAATCAATAACCGTGCTAACTTTGAAAAGCAGAAGAAAATTAACCAATTCTTTGAAGATTATAAGATCAATGCTAAGGTTGAATCCTTCACTATGGGTCCATCTGTTACAAGATTCAACATCAGAACTGAACCTGGTGTCAGAATTAACACCATCGCCAGCCGTGTTGAAGAATTGCAGATGTATCTACGTGGCGACAAATCTGTCCGTGTTGAAACTGTTGTTGAAGGAAGAGATACTTCCGGTATTGAAGTTGGTAACGCTGAAGCAATGATGGTTCCATTCAAATCATGTTTCAGTCAAATTCAAAGTTCAAAAGATCGTTTAACAGTTATTTTAGGCACCAACATCGATGGTGAAGTCGTCAGTATGAATATTGATGATTTACCTCACTTACTTGTTGCTGGTTCCACCGGTTCTGGTAAATCCGTCTTTATCCACTCACTCATCCTTTCTCTTATCATGAGAAATTATCCTGACCAATTAAGATTGATTCTCATCGACCCTAAGAAAGTTGAGTTCACAAAATATGAGAAGATTCCTCATTTATTCTGCAGAATTGTTGATGATATTCTCCAAGCAACAACCATTCTCAACGAACTTGTTGCTGAGATGGAGAGACGTTATCGTTTACTTAGAAACTGCCAATGCGTCAACATCAAAGAATACAGAAAACTTAGAGATACAAATAAAGAACTTGTCAATCTTCCTGACATTGTTTGTATCATCGACGAGTTTGCTGATTTGATCAGCCAAGCTCCTGATGAGATTGAAGAATCAGTTCAAAGACTTGCTCAAAAAGCACGTGCTTGCGGTATCTATTTAGTTATCGCAACTCAACGTCCTTCAGTCAAAGTTATCACCGGTGACATCAAGTCAAATATCCCAGCTAGAGTCGCTTTAAGTGTTTCCTCACAGGTTGACTCAAGAACTATCCTCGATGAAATCGGTGCTGAAACATTGGTTGGTAAAGGTGACCTTTTAGCAAGAATTCCTGGTCGTAAATCACTTATCAGATGCCAATCTCCATTTATTTCCAACGAAGAAATTTCACGTGTCACAACATACTTAACTAAGATCGGTGGACTTCCTAAGTTTGATATCCGATTCAACAAGATTCAACTTGATGCGATGAATAATCAAAATGCTGAAAAGAAAGAAGATTAAGAGGTAAAAAATGAAACAAATTGAAAGTCCAAATGAAAATTTGATTTTTATTGATGACGAAAACTACAAGGTTAATCAGTTGGATGTGACATACATCATCAACAGAAATGATACTTGCTTAGCCGCACTTAAAATGTACCTTGATGTCATCACTGAAAACTCTGTTGTCTATAAAAACAAGAAGAAATTGCTTGAGAAATTGAATAGTTTCTACGGTGCAAAATTGACTTATTCAATTAAAAAAGCCGACACTGACTACGTTGTCAATTTCAAAATCACAACTGTTTTAAATAAATTCGTCAAAGGTTTTAGAAATATTCAACTTGAAGCAATCAGATTTATCGACACCTTAATTAGAGAAGGTTGGGGTAATAACAGAGCAGTTTTTACATCCGCTCTTGAAAAGAATATCACTGAAACTCAACGTTTAGAACAGAATGAAGAATTCAGTTTAATCCATGCCGTACACAACAATTTCATACCTAATTTAAGTTATGGAATTTATCCTTACGGTACAGTTGAAGAATTCAAATCTTTGAAAGATGTCGACTTATCCGTTGCAAGAAATGCACTTTTGAAAGCTCAAGTTTTAGTCACTTATATCGGTGATTGCAACGCTAATGCACTTTCTTTAGTCAACAGAGTTTATAAGCCAAGTCCATTCATCGCACCATTAAGAAGTGGTGACTTCCACTTTTCTGATGAAGTTAAACTTGTTGCAGATTCAACTTTCGATGATACTCATATCGCACTTGTTTACATCACTGAACAAATCGAGACTTTGAAAGTTAAACTCATCGAAAAGATTATTGTCAAACTTATCGCCAACGAAATTAAGAAAGTTAATAAGATTGACTACAGAGTTGATGCTAATCCAAAAATTGATCTACTCTACAAAGGTAACATCATCGTTGTTAGACTCAATAGCGATGTTAATACTGCCTATGAAAAGATCATTCAAACAGTCACAGAAGTAATCAATTCCATCTCTTTATCTATAAGAGAAGAAACATTCAATCATATTGTCAAGTCCATCTTATTTGAACTTGAAGATGTTAAGACAAATCCAGTTAAATATTCCAATTTCATCATTGAAAATAAACTCTGCGGTTTGGAATATGATCTTGAAACTCAAAAGAACACATTAGCAAGTATCACACTTGATGATGTTAAAAAGAAACTTAATAAACTTAACTACTTCGGTAGTTTGGTTTTGAAAGGTAAGAAGGGAGAATAATTCATGAAAAAAATCACTTTTCCTAAGTTAGATGTTGAACTTTACGAAGAAATTCTTCCTAACAAGATGAAGGTTCTTGTCTGTCCAAATCCTTCAGCAGATGTCGTCAAAGCGGGTGTCTATGTTGATATTGGTTCTTACAATCACACAGAAAAGATTCAATCAACCAAGACACCAAATGGTCTTGCTTACTTCCTTTCAAAGGCATTAGAAAGAAATTCGTTAGGTGATATGAAAGATGTTTTCTATCAAAATGATGCTATTTATTCTTCTTATGTCTCAGAAAGTTATTCCTACTATTCATTCAAAACCAGCAAGGATTATTTAAAGAATATCGACTTGCTTCTTGGTATGGTTTCTAACTTCGAAGTCACCGAAAAAGATGTTGAACTTGCAAGAAAAGAAGTTGTTAAAGAGATTAATAACCAAACAAAAGATCCTGAAAAGGCAATTCTTAACGATTTAAGACAAAATCTTTACATCGGTTCTCCAATTAGAAATCCTATCACTGGTACCCTTGATGAAATTAAGAGCATCCATCAAAACACTTTAAAGAAATTCTTCACTCAATATTATTCAGTTGAAAACATGACTTTATTTGTTTTCGGTAATGTTGATCCAAATACAATCGGTGACCATTTATCTTCACTTAAAATGCTCAACAGATTTGGAAAGAATGATGTAACACCTCTCAAATATGAAGAAAGTTACGGTTCTTCCAAACAAACAAGCCAAGTTAAAGCAGTTGATACTAAGAAAGGTACACTTCTTTCCTTTGGTATAAAGTTCTTACCAAGACAAGAACTTTATACAGCATACAAGAATGAAGTCTTTGCAATGTACGAAGTTCTTCCAACCTATCTTTTCTCCGAAGAAACAAAATTCGTCGATGAGATGAAATCAAAAGAGATTATCGATGAAGTTGTTAACTACGGAATCACTGAAGCTTGCGAAGATACCTATCTTTACGTCACATATAAAACAAGAAATTCTTCACTTTTAAAGCGTGAACTTTACAACTATGTTTCTTTATGGGAAAAGAAATTTGATAAAGGATTATTTAATCAGATCACCCGTAGATACCATGGTCGAGCAATCATGTCTTTAGGTGATATCAACACCTTAGAAGAAAACTTAATTAGAGTTTATGCTAACCATATTGCTTATCCAAATCTTATTGATATGGTTAAAGAAATTAGAGTTAGCGATTTTAAACTTTTCATTAAAGATTTATCTACATGTCCAAGTTCAGTAGTCGTTTATTCAAGCGAAGATCATAGATAATATGGGCTTAGGAATTGATAATGTTGCTCTTTCACGAATAACTGATGATATCCTTGGAAGATTTCCAAAAAGAATATTATCTGACCGTGAATATGAAGAATTTGAAAGTACCAAAAATAAGAGAGAATATTTAGCCAGCCGTTTTGCCGGAAAAGAAGCCTTCATAAAAGCAACATCAAACAAAAAGATCAAACTTGCAGATGTTGAAATACTAAACGATTCAGATGGAAAGCCACATATTTATTACAAGAGTAAAGAATGCGGATTAATTTCCATCACTCACGATATCATCTGCACGGTAATAGTTATAACAGCATAAAATTTTGGAGGAGAAAATGACAAATTTAGCAGTAGAAGCCAAACTTATTGGAGATAATACTATTCAAATTGATGTTGATGCATCCTACGTCAACGCTAAAAATAGAAAGTTTGCTCTAGTTTTAAATGGTAAAACTATTGAAAATCTCAAGTGTATTTCCAAGAGTGATTCAAATAGAAAAATTATTTATACCGTTCATAACCAAACTAAAATTAGCGTCGGATATGACTACCAAATTAAAGATGATTCAAACGAATTCTATCCTTTGGATGTCTCATATCTTGCTACCAAACAAAGTTTTATTGATAAATACAAAACTGATTTGGAATTAGGTGCAATCTATTCCAAAGAAAGTACTACTTTTAGAGTCTTTTCACCTCTTGCCAGTGATATTGCTGTTGTCATTGAAACAAAGGATGGCAAAGATAGTCAACTTCATAACATGACTAAAGATTTCGAAACCGGTCTTTTCGAAATTACAGTCAAAGGTGATTTTGATGGTTTCCGTTACAGATATTTAGTCAAAATCATGGGTGAAATCCATCTTGTTGTTGACCCATATGCCTTCTCATTATCAACAAATTCTCGCTTTGGTTACATTGTTGATATGAATAAAGTTCTTGCCATTCCAAATTACGACGACAAACTCCCTAAGGTAGATAATTACAATGATCATGTCATTTACGAATTGGATGTTAGAGATATGACTTCTTTAACCGATGTTGAGCATAAAGGTACTTTTGATGCTTTAACAAGAGAAGGTTTAAAAAATGAAAATGAGCTTCCAATCGGTATGGATTACATCAAAAATTTACATGTAAATACCGTTCAAATTCTTCCTTTCTACGATTTCCAAACTATCGATGAATCAAATCCAACCAGCCAATACAACTGGGGTTACGATCCTAAGTTTTACTTTGCTCCAGAAGGAAGTTATGCAAAAGATCCAGAAGATCCATACTCAAGAATCATCGAACTTAAAAAGATGATTTCAACATTCCATAAAAATGGTATCAGAGTTAATATGGATGTTGTTTTCAACCATGTTTATTCAAGAAACACCAACTCTTTAGAAATATTATGTCCAAATTACTACTTCCGTCTCAATCCAGATGGAACCAATTCTAATGGATCATTCTGTGGTAACGATATCGAATCAACTCACTACATGTGTCAAAAGCTCATCATTGATGCTTTGATTCACTTTGTTAAATACTATGGGGTTGATGGTTACAGATTTGACTTGATGGCAATTATCGATAAGGATACTTTACTTAAAGCTTTCGATAAATTGAAAGCAATCAAACCAGATATCATGATTTACGGTGAAGGTTGGGATATGCCTACAAATCTCCCATCAAATATGAAATCTTCATCTTTGAATTCCTTCTCCATGGAAAATATCGGATTCTTTAACGATAGATTCAGAGATATCGTCAAAGGTAAAACATCCGAGAGCGAATTAGCAGTCAAAGGCTACCTTTCTGGTGATACAAACTACATCGATGGTTTCAAGCATGTTTATCTTGGCTCCTCTGTTGCTATGATTTATCCACCTATGTTCAAATCATGTCAACAATCAATTAACTACTGCGAATGCCATGACAATTCCACACTTTTTGATAAGCTTTCCGTGTGCAATAAAGAGGATAGTTTAGATGATAAATTGAAACGTATCAAACTTATCAACTCTGCAATCATGTTCTCTGCTGGTGTTCCATTTTTCCATATGGGTCAAGAAGTTGGTTTATCAAAACAAGGGGAAGCAAATTCTTACAATTCTTCTGATCAAATTAATGGTATGCAATACGATGTTGCCTACAAACGTAAAGAGATGATCTCATACTTCAAGGATCTTATCAGATTAAGAAACGACTTACCTTGCTTCAAGATTCATGATAATCAAGAACTTATCAACACAATCAGTTTCACAAACTTAGATAAAGGTGCTTTACTTATCACCTACTCTTTAGAAAAAGAAGATATTTACGTTATCTTCAACCCAAGCAAAGAAAGCTTCACTTACAATTTTGATAAATACGTCAAAGTTATATTCTCAAATACCGGTTACGTTAGCCATTTCTATGACTTCTACTCTTACAACTACCTTGTTAACGGTTTAACCTTTTCAGTTTTAAGAGGAGATAAAAGAAAATAATGCGTAAGTATGTAAGAATGGCTCCTGAAGTCTTAGCAATCCTTGGAAGCTATTATCCAAAGATTTGGTCAATGGTTAGAAAGAAAAAACGTCCTCAGGAGTTTTACCAAGTCTACCACAAGATGATTAAAAAAGCCTGCAAAGGTCCATTCAGAATTATCTACAACAACTTCCATGTTGAAAATGTACCTAATTCTCCATGTATTTTTATTCCTAACCACATCCATTACTTCGACCCAATCACTTTCTTAGGATTCTTCGATAGAAATATTTTCTTCATCGGTAAGAAGGAAACAGAAAAGTATTTCCTTGTTGGTAATATCATGAAAAATATCGGATCTATCTTCCTTGATCGTTCATCAATTAGAGATGGAATCCGCATGATTAACGCTGCAAGTAAATATTTGAATGAAAATAATGATACTTCTATCGTCATTTTCCCTGAAGGAACTCGCACTAAAGATAAGGAAAAATACTCCATGCAAGAATTCCATCCTGGATCATTCAAGATTGCTTACAACACCAAATTACCAATTGTTCCTACAGTTTTATACGGAACATTCAATATTCTTAATCAGAAGGTTCATAAGAAAAAATACGTTGTCACAATGAGTTTCTTAAAACCAATAACTTATGAAGAATACAAAGATATGACAACAATTGAACTTGCAAATAAAGTTCATGACATGATGGTTGAAGAATTGAATAAAGTTAGAGAAGACTTTGCTATTAAAGATAAGTATTACAACTCAAAAATGTATAAAAAAGGAAAATAACTATGATTTATCATATTATTGTTAACCCTATTGCTGGTAGAAAAAACTCCGAAGGTAATTTAAACGAATTACAAAAGTATATTTTAAATAATAACATCCACTGCAAGATTTATTTCTCAAGAGATTTTGGTCATCCAAAAAGATTAGCTCATCAAATTGAAAAAGCTAATCCTGAAGGTGGCGTCATTGTCGTCTGTGGTGGCGATGGAACAATCTCAGAAGTAATTAACGGAATTACCGATTTATCAAAATGGACTTTTGGTATCATTCCAATGGGATCAGGTAACGATTTAGCAAGTAAATTACAACTTCCTAAGAACAATGTTAGAGATGCTTTTGACATCATTTTATCCAACAAAGTCAAAGTTATCGATTACATGATGGTCAATAATACCAGATGTTTCAATATCGCTGGTACCGGTGTTGACGTTGATATTTTGGAAAGATTTGAAACTTACACCAAGATGCACGGCTCATTAAGATATTATCGTGCTACCTTAGTTTCACTTGCTAAGTATAAAGGTGTTAACTATAAGATCACTTTGGACGGCGGTGAACCATTTGTTGAAAATACCTTCATTGTTTGTATCTGCAACGGTTCACAGTTCGGTGGCGGTATTAAAATCTGTCAACATGCAGTTGTTGATGACGCATATTTAGATTACGTCAACTGTAGAATGATCAATAAGATCAACATTCCAGCAAAGATGATTAAACTCTTAAACGGTAAAATCAATAAATGCAATCCTAATTTTTATCAAACAAAGAAAGTTAAATGTGCAACAGTTGAAAAGGAAGATGGTTCTGAATTTGCACTTGAAACCGATGGTGCAATTATGAAAGCAAATAAATTCACTTTCCAAATTGTTCCAGCTGGTTTAAAACTTTTCTCTAAGTAATTAAAAATAAGGTACCCAATTGGGTACCTTTTTTCATTTTTACTCTCTTTCTAATTTCAAATAATCGATTTTACCTGCATTATTTCTAGGCAAATTATCGACAACGACAATCTTATATGGTTGAGCGTATTTAATTAATTTTTCTTTCAAAGCATTTTGAACATCAATTACTAAATCTTCAGTTTGATGCTTTCTTTCAACTTCAAGATAGAGATAAATTTGCTTATGAGTTCCATCACTGAAAACTTTAACAGCTGCGTCTTTAACTAAGAAGTTTTCGCAGGCAACTTTGCAGATATCTTCTGGGAAGATAGTGTAACCTGAAATCTTAATAATGTTCTTTATTCTTCCTACAATATAGATAAAACCATCTTCATCAATGTAGGCTAAATCGCCTGTTTTAAGATACTTTCTACCATCTGAATCTACAATATAAATATCGTTATTTAATTCTTCGTTGTAGTAATTAAGCATAACTGTTTCACTGTTTAAGCAGAGTTCTCCAATTACATTATTTTCAGTTACGAAATAATTATCTTTTGTCGCAATCTTTGCTTTAACAAAAGGCAAAGGTTTTCCAACAGAAAGGTATTTCTTTTCACCTTTTCTAGAAACTGCGTTGACGGTACTTACTTCAGTTAAACCATAACCTTCCAAGATTTCACCACTCGAATTGTACTTAGTCATAGCTTCATCAAAAGTCTTTAAAAGTGAATATTCTGGGTGAGAAGCACCGATAAAAACGTGCGTTAAATACTTCAAACCTTTGGAATAGAATCTTCTATTTTCAAGAATTTTTCTAATCATGTATGGAACAGAAATCATGTAGTTAATTCTGTTCTTTTTAATTGCAGTGATAACTGCATTTACATCAAATTTAACAAATAAAGCTGAGCAAGCACCATTGTATAAAGGAGCATGTAATCCCATTGTTAATCCATAACCATGAAAGAAAGGAATCAATGCCATCATTGAGGTATTAATTAAGTCTTTCTGTCTCTTTCTTAAAATGTAAGCACAGTAGTTAGAAACAGTGTTGATTCCCTTATCATTTAGAACAATAATCTTACTTTTGCCTGTTGTTCCACCACTTCCCAAATAGAATGATGGTTTCATGCAATCATTGTTAATTTCAAAGTCAATTGAAGTGTCATCTTCAATGTTATTAAGTAAGATGTTTTTATCTAAAAGTTGAATATCCTTATTATAAATTGCAAGTAAATATGCTTTCTCAACCTTATTCAAATAATCAAACATTGAGATTAGGTAAGTATCTAATTTTGCTTGAACATTTGGATATTTTCTAACGAATATATCAGTGGTGAAAAAGTATTCGCATTCAACTTCATCAATCTTTTGCAAAGCTTCGTATTCAGTTGTTGTTGGGAATAAAATAAGTGAAATTGCACCTATTTTATTGAGTGCATAAATCAAATAAACTGTCTGTGGACAATTTGGACAAATCAAACAAACTTTAGTATCTTTTCTAACACCTAATTTATATAATTTCCTTGCGTAAACATCGATATTTTGTAAAAGTTCCTTATAGGAAATGATGGCACTTCTGTATGTTAAAGCAGGGTTATTTAAATCAAAATCTCTTTTAATAGCATTATAAAGAGACAACTTAATTCTACCTTCAGTTTTCTTTGCTTCAGCTAATGATTCAAAATCGTTAATTTCTTTGTAATGAATACTTTTTAAATCGTAATTTCTCTTCATATCAACAATCCATATCCCATTCCTAGTAAAATTGCCCCTACAATTATAAAGTATACAAATGGAAATGCCACGTAAAAGTATATAGTATGTGAACCGATGAAATTAATTGGCAAAAATACCTTGCTATCTAAGAATTTAAAATAAGGTTTCTTTCGATTCATGTAGAAGATGTGACCAATTACTACACCTAAAAAGAAGAAACTCGCTTTAGGAAAAATTGGGAAGTAATCAGAGCCGAAAGCTGTGACACCACAACAAATTTTAATTATGCTTTCAATATTTGGATATGAAGCAAAATATGGATCTGAATGTGCTTGTATAAAGCCTGGAAAATATACATATCTAAAAACAATTCCAATCCAGAAGATTAAAATTGCTAATATCATATAGAAGACTACAGGAGGCTCTTTTTTAGAGATTAATCTGTATACCCAATCAACAAAGCACTTAAATAATAAACAGAAAGATAGTAGATGTAAGATACCAAAGACAACAACGATATTTTTACTTCCCATGAAGGTAGAAATAATATAGGTAATTGTTGTATAAAGTTCAGCGACAACTAATAAAAGAACGCCTCTTTTAAGGTTATCTCTTGAAAATACCGTGGAAAGTCCAGTCAAAACGATGAAAACTGACGAGAATAACTGAACTAAGAATTCCATTACACCTTCCTGAGCACTCATATCACTACAGAAGTAAATAAAATTTCTTAAACCTTCATTTACGTTCATTGGATCGGAGTAGATATTAAAGATATTTGGAAGCATTGAAGTGTAAACACAAGTATGGTACAAAACAACCAAAATAATGCAGATTCCACGCAAAATATCGATTTCTCTAAAGCGAAGTCTCTTACCTTTTGGCTTATAAAGAGAAACCATTTTGTTCAATTTTTTATCGTTAAGTACCAACTTAGTTTGCAACTCTCTCATGATTACTTATCTGATTTAGATTTAGCTTCAGTTAATCGCTTATTAGGATATTTACGTAAGAAATCATTTCTTGAAAGCATGTTCTCACATCTGAAAAGAAGTTGACTCAATAAAACTTTATTTGTATCTCCAGCAAGAATAGCTTCGGAGCCGGAAACCATGTAGATGTAAACTTTATTTTCTTTTCTACTTCTAACATCATCGATGTAGATGATTTCTTTGTAAGGGTAGAAAACTTTCTTGGTGTACTTTTGGAAAACCAAACCATTAGGAGTAAAAACGTAATAGGATCTAAACCTTGTGAAGATGATAAAGAAAATTGTGATACAAACTAAGATGCCAGGTAAAATCAAATCGCCTAAGTAGAACAAGGTTATATTTCCTGTGTTCATTGTTGTGATGTAATTTGAAAGGATGGTGAATAAAACTGTGAATAGAATGATGACGCCACCAGCAGACAAAATTACCAATAACATATTTTTAAATGAAGGGTAAATCTTCATATTTGAATCTATCTTTTTCATGTTAAAAAGTATATCACAAGGAACTTTTAACTTATAAAAATCTTATCTTCAAGAAGAGAAATTTGTAATTTCAATTCAAATTTTAAATTTATACACAATGTCAAAATTTTACATTATTTCTTAGACACAAAAGATAAAAAGTCCAAAATCTTGAGCCTAAAATTTAACATATATTTTAATTGTATGTAGATATTTATTTATCTATAATTTAAATAGTTGTTTACTACCCCTTAGAAAAAAGGAGAATTTTAGATTGAAACTTTTTGATAAAATTCCTGATAATTTTTTCTCGCCACTTGCAAGAAAGTACCGTGCAGTTTATGCCTTTGCACTTTTAACCTTGTACGACCATCTCATCATTTACAGATCCGAAATCAAGAAGGTCGATTTTATCAACGCTTTAAAAAACAAAGGTAGTGAACTCATCAACTTATTCAACCCCCAAGTTGACAAGGAAGAATCAGACGAAGAGAACATCACTGATATTAAAGTTGATGAAGAAGATCCATCTTCAATCAACTCCAAGACAAACTATATCGTCAGAGAACTTCAAAACTGCGGATGGTTCCAAATTGAAAAGGATAAATACGGAGTTGAAAAAATCTATCTCCCAGTTTATTCCATCCAGATGATCGAAGTTATCTACAAAATGGCTAGTGAAGGAACAGTCTATTTACCTCTTGTTCACCAAACTTACTCAGAACTTAATCTTGAAAACGAAAAAGAGGATGACCAAATGTTCAGAACTCTTTGTAACGCTGAGCACAACGCTCAAGAGCTTGAACTCTCCGTTACTACATTGAAGCACTCCATCAAAGTTTTCGGCAGCAAATTGCAAGACATGACAAATCCAAACGAAGCTTTGAGAAGCCACTTCGACTTATTCAAGGTTCAAATAGGTGATAAGATCTACCACCCAATGAAAACTTACGATTCCTTAGGTTTGTACACCCAACCTATCGTCGACATTCTCAGAAAGTGGTTAAGAGACAACCGTATTATCACAAAGCTTGTCACCCAAGCAAAATACGATGGAAGATACGTCAATCAATCAACCGATGAGATTGCTGTCAATGTCACATCCCTTATCCAAAGACTTATTGACACTTTCTCTGGACTTAACAGAGAATTCTTCTCAATCGACAAGGATAATGCTGATTACACAGAAGCAGTTCAAAAGAAAGTTAATTTCTTATCCTCTTCAGATAAAACTATGGAAGGTAAAATCGATGCCATCATCGTCCGCCTTGCAGAGATTATTAGAAAATCCAACGTCACCAACTTGGAAGAACTCGATATTGAAGAAATTTCCGATACCATCGATATCTCTTCAAAGGTCTTCATCGACAGCGATAGTTTGACTATGCCTAGAGAAAGAAAGCAGATTCAAGATGTTGGTTTCTTACCAATGGATGAACCTGATGATTTCTTCTCTGATGACAATCTTTTCAACTTCATTGAAACCGAAGTCAGTTTATTCTCAGATGAAGCAGTCAAAGCCTTCTACCTTAAAAACTTCAAAGGTAGAAAAGAGATCTTAACCACAGACTTTACTTTCACAGATCTCAACGACTTTGTTCTTTACATTTATGGAATTGTTAAAGCATCATTTGGAAACTACTACTTCGACATCGAAAAAATCTGCGATGAAATTAGATTTGACAATTACCTCATGCCTAAATACAAATTTATCAGAAAGGAGAGCTTTAAATAATGAACTTTGTTGAAGAATATGAAAAAATGAGTTCAGCAGATAAAAGTGATTTCAGAAACACATTGAACAACCTTTTATATCAATGTTTCATCACCAAAATGCGTTACGATAGAAACACTTCTACCGATAAAATCAACTACGATTACACCTTTATCGAGAAACACTTCTCACTCTTTGAAGACTATCTTTCATACATGGATGTCGCTCTCGAAGTTGATGAAAATTTAGGTGTTTACTACACAAGATCACTCCAAAATAAGAATCACTTAAGAATCGATACAGCAACAACTTTACTTGTTTACGCTTTAAGAAGTTATTACGACAAGAAGATTGCTGAAAATCCAAATCAAACTAGAGTCTTTATGAACTCTTCAACTTTGAAGATGACTTTGAAGGATTTAGGTCTTTCCACTGCTAATAAGAAGATTACTTTTCAACAATTAGCAATGAGTTTAAGACTTTTATCCAACTACAATATCGTTTTAAAGTGCGAACATAACTTCTACGATATCAACTTCTCATTCTTCATTCTCCCACCTATCAAGTTCTGTATCAATCCAGAGAAAGTTAACCTTTTAAGAAATAAACTTTCCTCTGAAGAAATCGATACTGATGAAAATGCCGAAGTAGAGGATTTACAAGGAATCTTCGGTGAGAACGAATAAGGCGGTATCAACATGAAAAAATTAGAAAAATTACGTTTAATCAACTGGCATTTATTCACAAATACCACAACAAATATTGAAAATATCACCTTCTTAACCGGTGCAAACGGTACTGGTAAATCAACTATTATCGATGCTTTACAAATCATCTTCTTAGGTGATACAACCGGTAATAACTTCAATAAAGCTGCTAGTGAAAAATCATCCAGAACCCTTATGGGTTATCTCCGTTGTGAAACTGGTAAAAAGGCAAACGGTGAAGAAATCTGCTTAAGAAGCGGTCGTTTCTCCTCCTACATCGCCTGTCAATTCTACGATGATAAAACCGATAAGCACTTCACTGTCGGTATCGTTTTCGATGTCATCGATACTGAAAAGAGCCAATCATTCTTCTATATCAACGATAAGTTCCCAGAGCACAACTTCACAAATGCAGATTTAACTGATGCTCAACAGATTGTTAGACCTTTAACAATTAGAGAGCTCTCTGATTACTGCAAGAGAACTTACGATAAAGATGACTACAAATTCTTTGATACAAACCTTTCATATCAACAATTCATCAAGGAATTATTCGGTCAATTACCTACAAAATACTTCAATTTGTTCAAGAAAGCAGTCGGTTTTAAACCAATTTCCAACATCTCTCAATTCATCACTGAATTCGTCTGCGACGTTGAAAATAAGATCGATATCACTTCCATGCAGAAGAATATCGAAAACTATAAACTTCTTGAAATCGCCGCTAAGAAGATTCAAACTCAAATTGAAGAATTGACTGATATCGGTCAAAAATATCAAGAATTCACCTCTTTGAAGAACTCTTTATCAAGTTTTACTTACATCAATGATAGAGTCGACTTCGAAAGATTGAATAAGACTTTGAATCAAATCGACGATCAAATTCGTGCAAACGATAATAAGATCAAGAATAACGATAGAATCTACGAAAATAACTTAGCAACAATCCAAGATTTGCAAAGTCAAAAGGAAGGTTACCTTGCTAAGAAACTTCAATCATCCGGTTATTCTTTAACTGAAAAACTCAACACAAGTAAGAATCAATTAACAAATACCATCGTTATTTACACCAGAGATTATCAAGATGCTTATGATTCTTTGCAAAGATATGTTGATAATTACATCACCCCACTCACAAACTTCATCAACAAGTATGCAAATTATGACTTCTCCTCTGTTAATGCATCCTTGCATAACTCATACATCGAATTTGTTTCCAACTGTCAACAATTCCTTGCTCACTCCAAGCAAATTGCTAGCTACATCGCTTCAAAATGCATCACTGAAGATACACTTTTATCCTACAAAGAAGAGATGGAAACTTTAAGAAATGACGGTACTAACATCACTTCTATCATCCGTAATTTCATTTCTGAAAAAGCGAATGAGATGAATGAGATCGAAAATTCCATCGCTACCCTTTCCGGTGGTCAAAAGGTTTTCCCTCAAATCTACACTCAAGTTAAAGATGACTTTGAGAGACAACTTAAAGATAGATATCATGACGCTAAAGTCCAAATCTACTGCGACTTAGTCGATATTACCGATAAAGCCTGGACAAGAGCTATCGAATGTGCAATCTCACCACAAAGATTGAATCTCTTCGTCAACGAAAAATACTACAACGAAGCTTCAAAATTGTTAGGTAGAATCTGTGAAAACTACAACTTCTACTCCATCGCAATTATCGATAGTGAGAAGATTGTCAAATCCAATCCTCCATCAAATCCAGACTCAGTTGCAAAACTTATTAAAACTGATCACGCTGGTGCAAGAGCCTACACCGACTTCTTACTCGGAAGAATCAAAAAGTGTGATACCTTCGAAGAAGCTCGTGAAGCTGGTTTCGGTCTTTTAGCAAACTGCACCGGTTATAGAAACTTCTCATCATGGTACCTCGATAAGAGAAAAGGTGACTACACCTTCTTGGGTACTAAGATCGATGAAAAGACTCAATTCTCCTACCATCAAGAACGTAATAAACTTGAAAAGGAAGTCTCAATTTTAAACGATATTGCCGAACTCATTCAAAATATCGTCACCAATCAAGTTATTTCCGATTACGAAGCAAATTCAATCCTTGAAAAGATTGCTAACTTTGCTAAAGTTGAAGATTTGGAAAGAAGAGTCGAAAGTTTGGATAACCAACTTCATGAAGGTAATCTCTCCGATGTTTCCGCTTTGGATGAACAAATTAGCAACTTTGAAAAGGATATCACCGATTTGCAAAAGCAAAACGAAGCCTTACTCCTTGAAAAAGGTGCTGCTTACAACAACATCAGAAACTTGAGAGAAGTTGAATATCCTAAGATCAAAGATGATCTTGAAAGAGTTCGTTACAAACTCGAACACGACTACAAGAAAGAAGATGTTGATAATATCTTCGAACCTGAGTTCCAAAAGATTTGTTCCGAATTCGGTATCGATAAACTTGCAACTGAAATCTCCAAGAGAAACAGACAAGTTGCTATCAAGCTTCAATCCGCAAGAAGTCAACTTTTACAGGCCAGAGCAAATTACAACACTAAGTACAGTGTCAGCTACGATGTCACCAACGAAACTTCCAATGAAGATTTCGATAAGGAACTCTTGGAACTCTCTGATGTCAAACTTCCTGACTATCAACAGAAGATCCAAACTGCTCACTCCAAGGCTATCAAAGAGTTCAGAGATGACTTTATCTACAAGTTAAGAAACTCAATCACCACTGTTAAATCTCAAATCGATGATTTGAATTTGGCTTTGAAAGATTGTCACTTCGGTCGTGACTCATACGAATTTTCAGTTGTTCCTAACAGAGCATTCGGTGATTACTACGACATGATCATGGATGACTTACTTTTGAAGATTGGTGATGCTGAAGATGAATACTTAGAGAAATACCGTGATAAGATGGAAGAACTCTTCAACATGATTTCAGACACCGGTGCAACAAACCGTGACGAAAAAGAAATCATCATGAAGAATATCGATAAGTTCACCGATTACACAACATACCTTGTCTTCGACTTGTTAGTTAAAAAAGGTGATACCGGTGAAACTACATCCTTAGCTTACACCTTCAAATCAACATCAGGTGGTGAATCTCAAACACCTTTCTACATCTCAATCTTAGCTTCATTTGCTCAACTCTACCGTGTTAGCCAAGCAAATAATAACGATACCATCCGTTTGGTCATCTTCGACGAAGCCTTCTCCAAGATGGACGCAGGAAGAATCAACCAAGCTTGCTTACTTCTCAAGCAATTCGGTTTACAAGCAATCTTATCCACACCTAGTGAAAAATTACGTGACCTTGTTAACTACGTTGACCTCATCCTTGTTGCAATCCATGATGAAAAGAAGGGTTCCAGATCCTACATCGATGTCTACAAGGATATGACAAAACCTGAGACAAAGATTACATCCGTTTTCGCTGATTTAGTCAATGAAAATAAGGATGAAAATAACTAAAACTAATTATTGATACTAACTCTCGGATTTCCGAGAGTTTTTTCTTGCTTCTAATTAAAAATATATCCCATAAAATCGGCAGATTTTGACTTTTTGATGAGTTAGATGATTCCTATAAATTTACGTTAATATTTTTAATGCAAGCGGTTTTTTATTTAATTATAATATTGAAAAGAGGTTTCTTATGGCTAAAAAAATTATTGATAGTACCTTTCTTTTAGAGAAGAAACGTAGACATTTAAATAAAGTTCTTGGTTGGACCACTTTCGGTATCTTCCTATTCTCCGCATTCTGTGGATACTTCATTCAAATCTGTGTCATCCACTCTATCGGACATTACTGCTATCCATTCTTTATCACTGAGACATCTCATTATGCTGAGTGGCAACCAATGGAATGGATCACAGTCTGGGCAAAATACATTCCTTACTTTGATCAATCAATCGGTTTGTATTCACTCGGTCAACTCATCGTCGATGGAAAACTCAACTTATCAGTATTGTATCGTTGGTTGACAACAATTGGTATTTCTGTTTTATCCATGATTTTCTGCTTAATTTGGCACGCATGCTTAAAACCAATTCTAAAGAAGAAATACGCAAGAATCTATTTGCAAACTTTAGGTAATGTTACTGATAAATATTATCAAGTTAACGTTTCCTCAGAAAAAGTTAAAAAGTCATCTACAACTGAAATCAAAGATTTCAACAATTCCGTCACTGTTAACAGTTCATTAAAAGATATCGCAAAAGTTAAATTCACATTTGCAGACACTTCATTTTTGAAAGGTTATATCGCTAGCTTCAAAGATGAAAATGGTAAATCTTTTGGTACCGTTTTGAATGCAACAATTCCAAATTGTGTCAATGATGGTTTCATCCAATTCAGAAACTTCGGTAGTCTTTCATCCGAATTGAGCATGTTTGATGAAAATATAGTTGATAAATATAAAACACCAGATTTTGGTGCAAATACACCTTTTGTTTGCTACTCATCAGTTGGCAAAGGTATCTTAAAAGTTGTTGATAAGAAGTTTTTTGCCGCTTTAGCTGATTTAGCTAATTTCGTCAATTGCGGCGTTTGTGTCACAATCGAAAGAGGAGAATTACAAGTCTATTTTGATAAGCTTGAACTTCAACTTGCTAAGAAGTTCTCCAAGAAACTTCCTGATGATTATTTAGAGACTCAAGCTTTGACTTTGAACACATTGTTAGAAAAAGTTAAAGCATTAGCTGTTAGTTTGGTCTTTGACAACAAGAGAAACGAATTCATCACATACAAAGAAAATAGCACCGCTGTTAGAGCATAGTTTTTTCAATCTGCCGTAATAGGCAGATTTTTTATACAACAATTTAAAAGGAGGAGAATATATGAAACACAATGAAATGGTTGCAATGTTACTCGCAGGTGGTAAAGGCACACGTTTGGAATCTTTAACAAGAAAGATTGCTAAACCTGTCGTCTCATTCGGTGGTAAATTTAGAATTATCGACTTTCCACTCTCATCCATTGCAAATTCATCAATCGATTCTGTTGGTGTTTTAACCCAATACGAATCAGTCCAAATGAACCTTTACATCGGTAACGGTAGCAAATGGGGTATCGATGGAAACAGATCCATCACAACAATGTTACCACCTAGAGAAACCGATGAAGGTGCAACTTGGTACAAAGGCACTGCAGACGCAATCTACCAAAATATCGATTGGCTCGACTCATTAAAACCTGAGTACGTTCTTATTCTTTCTGGTGACCACATCTACAAGATGGACTTTGAAGAGATGCTTCAATACCACAAAGATCATAAGGCAGATTGTACAATCGCATCTTACGAAGTTGATATCAAAGAAGCTTCAAGATTTGGTATTTTGAATACAGATGGTGCTGGCAAAGTTGTTGAATTCGTTGAAAAACCTAAGAAACCAATCTCAACACTTGCAAGTATGGGTATCTACATTTTCAACTACAAAGTTTTAAGAGATGCTTTGATTAAAGATAGTAAAGATGAAAATTCCGAACACGATTTCGGTAAGAATATCATCCCATACTTACTCAACACTGTTAAGAAACAAATCTACACCTACACATTCAAAGGTTATTGGAAAGACGTCGGTACTATCCAATCACTTTATGACGCAAATATGGACTTATTAAACGGTTCAAGTCAACTTGACATCTTTGATAAGAACCTCAAGATTTTCTCTGAAGATACACACTCATTACCAATGTATTGCGGTGATAATTCCATCGTTGAATCATCAATGATCAATCAGGGAGCACAAATTTACGGTACAGTTAAACACTCAGTTATCTTCACTGATGTTGTCATCGAGGAAGGTGCTGAAGTTGTTGATTCAGTTGTCATGCAGGGTACAAGAATCAAAGCCGGTGTCAAGATTAACCACTGCTTAGTTTCACCTGAATTAACTGTTGTCAATAACTACGATGGTTCTCAACAAGAGAAAGTTATCTTTGTAAATAAGGAGTAAGGGTATGAAAAGAATTTTAGGTATTGTCAATCTTCATAATTCACCTCGTATTGAGGGCTTGAATAAGAATAGATCATTAGCAAGTACATCATTTTTAGGTCGTTACAACTTCATTGACTTCCCATTATCAAACTTTTCAAACTCCGATATCGACAAGATGGGTGTTTTGGTTAAATCAAACCTCAGATCTTTAGTTAGACACATCGGTTTAGGTCACTGGTGGAACGATAACACCAAGATTGGTAAATTATCCATCATGTACAACGAGAAAACTGAAGTCGAAGAATACAATCACGACATCAATAACCTCATTGAAAACTCCTGGGTTTACGAAGATGATCAAATTGATTATGTCATCTTTGCACCAGCAGATATTCTTATGAAATTTGATTTCAACAAACTTGTTGAAGCACATATTAAAAATAAAGCTGCTATCACTTTGATGACTAAGAAAATCGAAGGTGGTAAAGATAAATACATCAACAAATACGAAGTTGAAGCTAGTGAAAAAGGTCGTGTTTTCTCACTTAAAAAGAATTTAGGTGTAGATGATAAGTTCGAACTTTTCACCGAAGTTTGTATCATGGATAAGCAAACTATGTTGAATTTAATCAACTATTCAACAAAGATTTCCGCTTACTTCTCTCTTTTTGATACCATCAACTACTTACTTGAAGATTTAGTTGTTAAAACATATGAATTTGAAGGTGATATCTTAGCGTTTGATTCGCTTTCATCATACTTAAGAAATTCACTTTATCTCATCGATCCAACAAATTCCGCTAAATTTATCACACCTAATTGGCCAATCTACACCAAGACTTACGACACACCTCCAGCACTTTATAAGGAAAACGCCAAAGTTACTCATTCTGTCGTTGCTAACGGTGCTGTTATTGATGGTAAAGTTACAAACTGCGTCATCGGAAGAAATGTCATCATCGAAAAAGGTTGTGAAATATCAAATTCCGTCATCCTTTCCGATACTCATATCTACCCAGATTGCAAGATTGACCATGCAGTTATCGATAAAACTTGTACAGTTTTACATGTTAAATATCTTGTTGGAACAGAAGAAAGACCTGTCTTCATCAAGAAGGGAGATATCATCTAATGAGAGTTTTAATTGCAACTAGTGAATGCAAACCTTATTGCAAAACTGGTGGTTTAGGTGATATTGCATTTTCACTTAGTTACGAATTAACAAAATTAGGTATACAAACTGATGTCATTCTTCCTTATTATGAAGTGATTCAAAATAAGCATTTACCTTTAGAGGAAGTTCATCATTTCCAAGTTTATACCAATTATCATAACGTTGACACAAGAATTTTTAGACTTCATGAAAATGGAGTTAATTACTTCTTTGTTGAACAGAATCAATTTTTCTATCGTGACAGATTGTACGGTTATTTTGATGATCCATTACGTTATGCAGCATTCAATTTAGCTGTTATCGAATTCTTAAAAAGATCAGATGATGCCTTTGACATCATGCAATGCAATGACTGGCAAATGGGTATGTTACCTCTTTTATGCCGTCACAACAATTTAAGAGTTAAAACCTTACTTACAATCCATAATCCACTTTTCCAAGGTTACACATCAAGACAATCTTTAAAAGATTTCTTCAACCTTGATTACTACTATTTCGATTCTGGTATTGTTAAATTTAATGACCAAGTTGCCTACTTAAAAGCAGGTATTGTCTGTGCAGATAAAGTTAATACAGTCAGTAAGAATCACGCAAGAGAATTACTTGCTGATATGACTTGCTTCAATGGTCTTGGCTATATCATCCACATGAGAGAAAAGGATTTCTCCGGTATCACAAACGGTTTGGATCACTCTGAATTCGATCCTACAAAAGATACTAAGATTCCTGTCACTTTCAACTATGAAACAAGAGAAAAAGGTAAAGTTGCGGCCTTAAAAGAAATTGGTAAGACATTACTTTTCGATTTCGATGCTAACCACAGACCTTTAGTTTACGGTGTTGTTTCCCGTTTAACTGACCAAAAAGGTGTTCAAAAGATTATTGATTTAATTCCTTTAATCGCAGTTACAGGTGGTAAACTCATCGTTTTAGGTTCAGGTGATAGTTACTACGAAAATCGATTTGAACATTTCAGATATCTCTATCCTGAAAATGTCCATATCTATCGTGGTTATTCGGATAAAATGGCACACTTAATTTATGCAGCAAGTGACTTTTATTTGATGCCTAGTGCCTTCGAACCTTGCGGTATCTCTCAACTTATTGCAATGCGTTATGGTGCATTACCAATTGTTAGTAACGTCGGTGGTTTAATTGATACAGTTAAAAGTTTTGGTACCTACAAAGATCCAACTGGTTTCACATTCAACTACAACGACTACGATGATTTGAATAAGATGTTTATTTGGGCATATCGTGTTTCTCAAAATAAAGAAGAATTCCAAAAAATGATTAAAAACGCTATGGAATATGATTCTTCTTGGAAGAACACCATCAACGAATACATCAAATTATTCAACGAAATGATGAAGTAATTCAACTAAAAAATCTTCTTAGAAATGACTCTAAGAAGATTTTTATTATGCAAGAATTTTGTCGACTAATTCCATGACTTCGATGGATTTTTCAAGTGGCATAAGACGTGGTTCTTTGTGACCAGAAAGTAAGTCATCATACAAACATTGAATTTCATACTCATAACCCACAAGTTCTCTATCATCGTATCGAACAACTTTTATTAAATTTCCATGTTCATCATGTACTTCGTATTTTTCAGGGTTGTTAATATTAAAAACTTCGATGTAACCTTTGCTGCCGTAAATAAAACCTTTTCTTGAAGTTTGAGTGAGCATTGTTGAGAAGTTATTTGCAACGATTCCATTTTCAAAGAAAAGTGTGAACCATTCTGATTCATCAACATCACTCTTTGTGTAAGTTTTATCGACATGAATATCTCTAACTTTGCTATCAGCAAAAATAAGTGAGAAATTAAGTGGATAAACACCGACATCTTTCATGGCTCCTCCACCTAAATCTTTTCTTTGAAGTCTTTCAATGTGACTGATTGAATAGCCTAAATTTGATTGAATATTGAAGACATAACCGATTAAATCGGACTTGATATCTCTCTTAATATCATCGATATAAGGCATAAATCTAGTCCAAATTGCTTCACCTAAATATAAGTTCTTGCTTCTTGCTAATTCAACTAATTCTTTAAGTTCATCTGCGTTATTTGTAAAAGCTTTTTCTACGAAACAATTCTTGTTATTTTCTAAGCACATTTTAATTTGCTCATAATGTTGAGCAATTGTAGTATTGATATAAATTACATCAATATTTGGATCTTGAGCCATATCCAAATAAGTTTCATAGGTCTTCTTAAAACCATGAGTATTTTTGAATTCTTCGGCTCTAGAAACATCTCTTGCACTAACTCCATATAATGAGAAACGATAGCCTTTTTTTCTGTTATAAGAATTCAAACTATCTGCAAAAGCTGCAGCCATTTTACCAGCACCAAGAAAGCCAATATTGATGATCCTATTTTCCATACTACTTAATTCCTTTTATAATTTCGAAAAGTTTCAATTTATTTGTGCTCTTCAATGAAGATTGTTTGATGAGTTTAACTAAATTTGAGAACGATTGTGAATTATCCAATGAGTAATAAAGATTATTTCTTGCTTCATTATCATCATCGATGTATTTCATTCTTCTCTTGATGTAGAAAATTACCTCTTCTAGTTCAGAAGTAAACTTAGAAATATTAATTGTTACAGATGATTTCTGCATAGAACCAACCTTAACTTCTACTTCTAAGTTTTCACCTTCTAAATGATAAATTCCAGTGCAATTTTTAAACTTAATTTCTTTGATTTTGAAGATATCTAAGAAAGAATATTTGATTGTTTTATCTTCATCAGTATTATTTTCAACTGAAACTGTTAAAACATCTTTCTTAATATCAGCTTTACTATCAAAGACTAAAGTTGAAGTGGATTTATCATCATTATCTTCAATAATTGTGTAGTTACCATCACCAAATGTTGTGATTGCTTTATAAATTGAAGGATTCTTCAATGAATTACCAGTGTGTTTTTCACCATTTAAGATGAAATAACCACCGTTTTTAATAAAGACTGGTAAATCACCCCTATCTCTATAAATCTTAACAGTTTTATCTGCTTTATATTTATAACCATAGGTGATATCAAAGTAAGAATCATAGCCTTTTGCATCGAAGAATTCGACCATTCTGGAGTTACCATCATGCTTTTCTCTATCAAAGAAAGGAGCAACTAATAAATTGTCAGCAAAGATATATTCATACATGTATTTTTCTTCGGAATATCTTGTTAAATTCTCGTAGTAAATAGGTCTAATTAAGCTACGACCTTCATTAGTAGTTCTATAAGAATAAGAGTAGATATAAGGAATCATCCTATGTCTTAATCTTAAACAATCATTTAAAAGATTTTCATATCCACCACGATAGATTTTAGTCTCTTTAGAAAGAATATCTGAACAGGTGCAATGCAATCTGTTTACAGGTGAGAAAACACCAAATTGAACGAATTTAAGATACAAATCACCATCTTTTTCACCAAACATATGACCACCAATATCGTGTGAAAAATATGGGAATCCGCAATCGGATGCACCTAAAGTCATCTTAATTAAATACTTCAAAGATTTGAAAGTGATGTAAGCATCACCTGAGAAACCAAGAGGATATCTGTGGCCTCCATAAGATGAAAATCTTGAAAGAATCAAACCCTTATCCAAATGTTTGAGTGAGTTTTGATAGAAGTAATGGTTGCAAAGCCAAAGTGGAGTTAAACCTGGATAGTTTGAATTTGGACCTTGTTGCCAATCAACCCACCAGAAATCGACACCTTCATTTATGTATGGATCTAAAACATTTTCAAAGTATTTATCAACGTAATTTTTATCAGTGAAATCAAAGCGAATACTTTCTTTATTAGTGGTATCAAAATTTAAACTATCCGCAAATTTCTTATAGCAATCTTCATAGAATGCAACGCCATCGGCAGGGTGTAAATTTAAGCCAACTGCAAGATTTCTCTTTTTAAGTTCACTTAAAAATTCCTTAGGATTTGGGAATAATTTCTTGTTAAATGTATAACCTGTCCAACCATATCTCCAGTTTTCATCCTTAATTTCATCTCTGTAGTTTGAAGGAATGTAATGAAGCTTTCCATCTTCACCTTTTCTGAAGAATTCTTCTTCTGGAATTCCTGTATCATCGTAAATATTATGATTATTAGTCCAGGAGTAGTGCCAATCCATGTCAATAATTGCAACAGTGAAAGGAATATCATCCTCATCGAACTTATCCATGAGATAGATATACTCTTTATCAGTGTAAGGATAGAAGCGAGAATACCAGTTTCCAAAGACAAATCTTGGAAGTAGTGGTGGAAAGTTGCTAATTTCAAAATATCCTTTAAACATCTCATCAATTGAGTAGTAGGAAATAAAGAGATAGCAGTCAATTTCATCGTTATTTCTCTTATTTAAAACAGTTAAATTATCATCCAAAAGATAACTCTCTTCATCATGTAAAACAAAGTAACCTGTCTTAGTTACCAAACCTTTAAAATAGGTATTTGGTTCTCCTGTAACAAGTTCTTCACCATCCATTCTATCGACGGTGTCGTAGGTTCCATTAATTGAAGTATTATCCTTTAAAAGATGTTTTTCATGTGGTTTATCGCTGAAAATAATATGACTATCTTCAAAATTATCTTTAATTGTTACTGTGTAGAATCTCTTCTTATCAACATAGACTTTCAAAGAGAAAGAATTATCATTTTCAGTCAATTCAAATTCTGGATTATTTAATTTGTAGTTTCTATTGAAAGCAAATTGAGTTTTATAATCACAAAACTCTTTGTTATCATCTTTTTCAATTCTAATTGCGTACTTAGAAATTAAGCTAATTCTGTAGTTTTTAACGTAGATAAAATTACTAATGTCCATCTTTAAAACCTCAAAATAATTTTACTAAATCTAGACTATCTAATAAATTATATACATAGAAAAACCTAAACCAAATTCATTGGCTTAGGTTAAATGGAGAATATTATTTAAAAGGTTATAACTTGTAAGTGAAAATACTAGCAGGATTATCAAATTCTTCGTTGGAAACAAAGATCATTTCCTTGTTAGTTAAATTGAATAAAGTTGAATAAACTGTGATACCGTTTGAATCGGAGTCACCATTTGCTTTATCCCATTTTCTTCTACCAACAGTTTCTAAAATATCCAATACATTATCATTGGTGATTTTACCTTCGGTATTGGTGCCATCAGGATTAATCATTTCTTGAATCTTGTTATAACGGTCAAATCCACCTTTTTCTTCATCATTATTGTAATAATCTGGTGTGACTAAGAAGTTTGTGACATATTGGAAATCATCTGCGCCTTCTTTTTCACCTAAAGCAGCATCATCGTCATTTCTGATGACATTTAAAACACGTTTGGAACCATCAGTGTCAGTATTAACATCATTAGAAACCCATTCTAAGATTGCACTATCACCAGTTGAATCAGCAATCATGTAGTGAAATGAGGTGTTTGCAGAATCGTGCAAATCATATTTAGAAACCATATCGATTGCTTCATCAACGCTACCTGCATAATCCAAAATCATTCTTAACATTGTTGTGGATGTTAAATCTGGCTTTTCAGTTTGTTGATTGGTAGGAACTGTTTCATCACCATCACCTTGATAGGACATTAAAATTGAGCAAGCAACACCTTTTTCATTGATACCATCTAATGGGATGTAAGGAACAGCAAGGGATAAGAATTTACTTGCTAAACTATCTGCATAAGGTTCTTCATCGATACCTAAAAATTGTAAGTCAACACTTGAAATAGATTTGTATCTACCATCACCTGGATCAGTTTTAACAATCATAGATGCTGTTGTGGAGAAATCGTAGTTTCTACCCATGATTCTTTCACCGTTTTCATTGATTGCGGTGAATGATGCACAACCGATTGTAGGAGCAGAAATACTGATAGGTAAAATACCTTTTGAAATATTATCAACGATAAAATCGATTAACTCATTATCTGAACTGACACCACCTTGTTCGATGAATTTATCAAAGTAATAACCACCATGGATTGTCATCTCATAGACAGGACCGGACTTATTTTCCTCCTTGGTTTCAACTAATTTTCTAATTGAACATACTGAAGAAATTTCGTTTCCCCACAATGAGAAGATTCCAACAACACCGATAACACCAATGGATAAAATAGTTACTCCACTGATTAAAAGAATCTTCTTCCAGAGCTTCATTTTCTTCTTTTCTTTTACTTTAGACATAAAAACCTCCAAAAACCATACCATTTTATACATTTTTAAAATAATGTGCAAATGATATTAGAAACTATGCGTTTTTAAAAGTGCTTAAGATGATTTTCGAAAAATTTTTAAAAAGTTGCAGAAAAATTTATAATATTTGAAAAAATTTAGTATTGTGTAAGTAAGGAGGAATATATGGAACTTGCATCAATTATCATCTCATCTATAGCTTGCGTAATTATCTTAGGTTTGGTTATCTTTTTAATCGTTTTTATGACTAAAAAGAATAAAGCTGTGACACCTACCACCAATCAAATCACCGCTGAAAATATCAACGATTTAAAGGATTCAATCAACAATAATTTGAATACTAACATCGAGATGTATAAAAATAGCATAGTCAAATTAGTTAATGATTTAAATAGTCAAAACGTTGAAAGTATCAATAGAAAAAATGCTGATATCATTGAAAAAATTAATAATAACAACTCTGAATTCAATGATAAGATTGCTAAATCTAACAACGAATTTAAAGAAACATTCCGTCAGTTCCAAGAGAATTTGAAAGAGAATGTTAAGCAAAAATTCGATGAAGGTTTCAAAGATACTACTAACAACTTAGAAAAGGTTAATAAGGCTCTTGGAGAAATCACCACAGCTCAAAGAAACTTAGATAATCTTTCAACCGAAGTTGTTAAATTAAATAGCGTTTTAACCAATTCTCAAACACGTGGAAGATTCGGAGAGATTGCCTTGGAAACAATTGTCTCAGCTACTTTTGGTGACACAAAAGACGTCTATGAGTTCCAAAAGGTGATAACAATTAAAAAAGGCGATAAGAAGTGCGATGTCAAACCAGACTGCGTCATTTATCTCCCACATGAAAAGAATAACATTCTTTGTATCGACTCTAAATTCTCATTTAATTCTTACAGTAACTTAATCACTGATTATATTCAAGATACCTCAAAAGAATTGAATAAAGATGAATTAAATACATTTAAAAACGAATTAAGAAATCAAGTTGCAAAGATTGCTCAAGACTACATTATCAAAGACGTTACACCAGATTATGCTTTGATGTTTATTCCAAATGACTCCATCTATTTCTTCATCGTTAATGAAGAAACTTTATTCAAGAATGTTGTTGAGTATGCAAGGAAGAATAAGGTTATTCTTGCTTCACCTTCTTTATTGCAACCAATATTAGCAAACATTCAAACTCTTTCAATCAATTACAACATAAGTAAAAACGTTAAAGTTATCGTTCAAAAGATCAACACTTTAAGCGATGATGTTAGACGTTTTAATGAAAGATACGAAAAGTTAGGAACAACTATTTCTTCACTTCAAAAATCTTATGATGAATTACAAACTTCATCTCAGAAAATTTCAAATTCCACAAAAGCCATCGTTAACCTTGGCGTTAAAGAAGGCTTATTTGAAGTAACTGATAGTTCTGAAACTAATAAATAAATTTAAACATTAAAAAACGGAAGCAAGATTTTCATCAAACTTCCGTTTTAATATGCTCATTATTTATCAGAATTATTCTTCTTGATAGGATCAACCAATTTAATATTTGGTTTAGGTTTTTGATTTACGTTACCTTTGAACTTGAGAGGTACAAACTGTTTAGGTTTGTCTTCAGTTGAAGTCTCTTCCTTCTTAGACTCATTAGAAGCAGTTGTAGGAGTGACAGGCTTAACTAAGTTGATAGGTTTAACCAAACGGATAGGTTCGCTAGGTTTTTCGCTTGTAGCAGTCTCTTTCTCTTCACTACTTGTCTTATTAAGATTTTCGTAGAATTCCTTCTTAGCCTTATTGTATTCACGTAAGGATGAGAATTGTGAAGGAGACTTATCAAACTTGGTCTTATCAACATCTTTGTTGGATTGTAAGGCAAAGTCTTTGATTAAGCTCTTGTCGGTTGTATAACCTTTCTTTCTGAATTCTTCATTGGCCTTTTCAAGTCTCTTTCTCTTCCAGGCAGGTAACTTGTTGTTGCTAACTGCTGTAGGATCGATAACTGGGTTAACCTTTCTAACACCCATTGCAAAGGCTTGTTCAGGAGTTAAATCACCTTCGTATGTCTTAGTCTTATAAGACTTGAGGTCAAATCTAACCTTCTTAATCTTATAGAGTTTGACATCTTTCTTCTTACTTTGATCAGTAATTTGATGTAATGGGGTTGTAACTAAAGGTTTGATTTCAGGAGCTTCTTCTTCAACTACAGGTGTAGGTTCTTCCTTCTTAGTTACTTGAATAGGAGTAATTAAGGTTGGACGAGGACCACGGTTTGTAGGTGTGAATGATAATGAAGAAATAGGTTTAACCTTGGAGGAAACACCATTTGTGGAAATGGACTTGGATTCGATATCTTCGATAAGATCGTTTTGAGGAATGAGTGGATTATCTTCTAATTCATCATCCTTGTAAGGATCTTCGCCTAAAGTCTCATCAGGTTGAGTAACACTTTCTTTACTTGCAGCTTCAAGAGGTACATAGTCTTGTAACTCTTCAACTTCTTCCTCAATCTCTTCTTGTTCTAAGATTGGGTTATCATCGATTTCTTCTTGTTCAAGTAATGGATTATCTTCCAAAGCTTCTTCAACTTCGTCGGCTAATTCTTCTTCAACAGGTTCAGTTTCACCAACTCTATCGACAGCGTAAACAAGAGGTGTGTAATCTTCGTTGAGTTCTTCAAGTTCTTCATCGACTTCATCTTGAGGAATGATTGCGTTAGCATCTTCATCAACAAGAGGTTCAACTTCTTCTTGAGGTACTACTTCATTGACTTCTTCTTCGTCAACATCTTCCTCTTGAGGAATCATTGGATTATCAACAAATTCATCGTTTGCGTAAAAGTCAAATGATAATTGTTCTTCTTCAGGTTCTTCGAATACTTCTTCTTCAGTTTCAGCAGGAATTGCTTCTTCAACATAGGCAACTTCTTCTTCATCCAAAGAATCGTCATATTCTTCTTGTGCTAAGACAGAGTTCTCTTCGAGTTCTTCATAGTCTTCATCAAGAGGTTCAACCTCTTCAAGCATGACTAAGCTTGTGTCTTCAGAAGCAACTGTCTCTTCAGCTGATTCAGCAACAGGATTTTCTTCACTAACTTCTTCGCTGAGTAAGTCATCCAAATCGGATAAGTTATCAGGAGTTGATGTGACAACATCAGCTTTAGCAAAGAGAGCTTGAATTTCATCATCAGTTAAAGGAACATCTGCAGGTGCAAGAGGTTCGACTTCTTCAAGTGAAACAATTTCGTATTCATCATCACCGATGTAAATGTAGTTAGCCAATTGTTCAGATTGTTCGAGAACAGGATTTTCAACTGCATCTTCATCAGGTAATTCAGGACGTGTGGATGTAAGATCAATATCGTGAACAACATGTCTTTCCTCGTCTTTGACAAGTAAAGGTAATAATTCGTCGATATCTTCTTCAATAACATCTTGATTGATTAAAGGATTTTCTTCTTCATCAAGTTGATCCTTAGCATGCTTATCATCGAGATATTCATCAAGCGAGTCGATTGGATAGTCAGTAACTGCTTCGATTTCGAAAGGTTCGACATTGTTCAATGTGACGAAATCTTCTCTGGTGTACATGCCTTGGTTCTCTAAGGCATAATCGATAGATTTTTCTGCAACATCTCTTTCATTAAGTAAGGAGAATGGAGCCTTTTGAGAAATTTCGACTTTTTCTTGTAACAAAGCTTCGTCGAATGGACGAGACATGATGAATGTATCGTTTTCGACAGCAGTTTCTGATGTATGAGGATAAAGTTCTTTCTCATCTTCGTATTCTTTGATTTGAAGAATATTATCTTCATCAAAGTACATTTCACCTTTAAGTGAAACCATATCCAAGAATGCGGATTCTTTCTTGGAGTATTTAGCGATAGTTGTGATATCAACAGGTAATTCAGGAGCAACAACTTCTGCTTCTTCTTCAATATCACCAGATTCTCTTTGGTCATTTAAGATATCGACAACATGTTCACCATTAACAGATGAAACATCATCGTTTCTAGAAAGTTCTTGTTCGATTGCTCTATCAAGAAGTGGGATGTAAGGAACACCGTTAATCTTGACAACATCGTCATCAGCAACAGAGTATTTGACTTGAGGTGTTTCTAAGACTGAACTTGCTAAGACTGCATTCTTTTCAGTCTCATATACTTGAGCGGAATCGATTTCTTTAAGATATCTCTTCTTGGCTTTCTTTGCTTTAGCTCTGGAACGAGTATCTTTGAAGAATAAGTTGATGATTGTAAAGATTGTAATAACGAATGCGATGACTGCAATAAGTGTGCAGAACATGAAGACGCATGCCATGAAATCGGCTAATGTCAAAGACATACCGTTGATGACATTGTTCAAAATTGTAATATCAGGGATGAATTTAGCAGCGACTTTGTCATACATCTGCATTGAATTCAAGAACTGTGGGATAAATTTAGAGAAGAATGAGTTCTCCATGAAGAAATCAAAGAAAGCAATGCCTGTCTTTCCATTGATTGCAAAGTATTGGCCAAATTTCAAAACTGTGAGTAATAATGCGACAAGTAATAAGACGATACCAATTACAATTCGGAAGACTGGTGCTCTTCTCTTGTATCTTTCATATGAGAAGACATCACGCATTTCAGTTGCGGAATAAACTGGTAAAAGGACACCTTTCTTACTAACGACATAGTTGTTGCTTAATGCATTTGTTTTAACTCCATCAAGATAGTTGTCAATGTTAGCTTTTGCTTCTCTTCTAGCTTTGACTTTTCTATTGATCCAGGAGAAGAATGAGAAAACAAAGAAGAAGATAAGTGACAATGAAATACCTAAGAATACTAGGTAAATAAAGCCATACAAAGTCATCTTATCGATGTCGACGCCGTGAACAGTGAAAACTAACTGCCCTTTGTATGCACCGAATAAGAAGTTATCTAATCTGTCGAAGAAATGGAAGACTTTATCGAAAATGTCTTTCAAGAATTGTTGCATATCATTGTAGAAAATGATGTCAACAGCTCTCAATGTTAAAAAGATAAGAACTAAAACGAAGATAAAAATTGCAAAACCACGTGGGAAGGCACTCTTTTTCTTCATGTAACGCTTGGATGCAAAACGTTTTTTGAGTTCATCTTTGGTTTGAGTAGGAACTAAACGTCCATCCTTAGTGTAAGCAAATTGGCGCTTATCAGCATTTTTTAATTTTACCGCTGAATTAGCTGGTTTATCTTTAGCCATAACTATCCTCCCTAAAATTTTTTAGGTTTAATATTACTAATATACTTATTTTATTTTAATTAAATTCAATTGACAACTTTTACAATCACTTATTAAATTGTAAGTATGTGTAAAAATGAACATTCAATAATGTCATCGTTGGAAAAGTTCGCACCAAATATAAAGCGTTTACAACTAAACAACTTTTATAATTTATCAAAAATGTATTTAAAAATATTTTCTAACATGACATTATATTTTTTGTGTCAAGGGCAAAATTTCAGGTCTTAAAAATTTAATTACATTGAAAAAAGGCTATGCAAAGTCCCATATTTTTAGGTTTGCAATAGCCTTGTAGAAACATTATTTAGTCTTTTTAGACTTGTGGAAAGCTTCTGCCTTCTCTTTGTAGGATTCTAAATCATTTGGTAAGCAACGGACAAAGTGATTTGGATAAACTTCGTAGAGCTTAGTCTTGGAAGGATCACCAGTATTCTTGTAAGTCTTGATGACCTTATTCTTCTCAATGTGTGGATCTGGAATTGGAATAGCAGTTAAAAGTGATTGTGTATATGGATGTAATGGTAAATCGAAGAGTTCATCACTGGATGCAATTTCAACGATTTGACCTTGATAAATAACAGCAATTCTATCGGAGATGTACTTAACAACTGATAAGTCGTGAGCGATGAATAAAACTGTCATCTTGTTCTCAGTTTGGAAACTCTTGATAAGGTTCAAAACTTGAGCACGGATGGAAACGTCAAGAGCTGAGATAGGTTCGTCAGCAATGATCATTTCTGGATTCATAACAATACTTCTAGCGATACCGATTCTTTGTCTTTGACCACCGGAGAACTCATGAGGGAAACGTTTTAAGTGTTCAGGACGTAAACCAACACGGTTGATGATGTCACTGACTTTCTTCAAACGGTCTTGCTCATTTTCATACATGTGGAAGGCTCTTAAACCTTCGGAAACGATGTAGTCGATATTAGCACGCTCATTCAAAGAAGCAGATGGATCTTGGTAGATCATTTGGATCTTTGTCTTAAGTTCTCTTTCGAGGGAGTAAGGAATCTTACCGTTAATTTGAATACCGTTGTAGAGGATGGAACCAGACATAGTAGGAACAATTCTGATGATGGCACGACCGATTGTGGTCTTACCAGAACCAGATTCACCGACCAAGCCTAAGATTTCACCACGTTTGATGTTCAAATTTAAGTCATCGATAACAACTCTCATCTTAGTACCGGATTTGAAGCCGATTCTAACGTGCTTCATCTCAACGATATTTTCAGAGTTGTTATTACCTAATGTATCGTTGCTAGTTAAAGGAGCTAATTCTGTCTTTTCTGCCATATTAGTTCTCTCCTTTCTCTGCAACTAAGAATTCTTTAGCAGTTTCTTGCATTCTTTGTTCAAGATTTCTGATGATAACAGGTTTCTTAACCTTAGGAGCTCTAGGGTCGAGCAACCATGTCTTAGCAAAGTGTGTCTCGGAAACTTGTGTCATTGGAGGTTCCATGATGAAGTCAATCTTCATAGCATAGTTACTTCTAGGAGCAAATGCGTCACCTTCAATTTCCTTACCAAATGATGGTGGGTTACCTTTAATGTAAGTTAATGGTTCATCACTGACAGCAAGCTGTGGTAATGAAGAAAGAAGTGCCCATGTGTATGGGTGAGCAGGTCTGTAGAAGATATCTTCATCAGTGCCGTATTCAACGATTTGGCCACCGTACATAACACCAATTCTATCAGCAACACCAGCGACAACACCTAAATCGTGAGTGATGAAGATTGTTGTGAAGTGGTATTCTTTTTGAATATCCTTGATGAGCTTCAAAATTTGAGCTTGAACAGTAACGTCCAAAGCGGTTGTAGGTTCGTCACAAATTAAGATATCAGGTCTACAGGCAAGAGCAATTGCGATAACAACTCTCTGTCTCATACCACCGGAATATTGGAATGGATATTCCTTGTATCTTTGTTCTGGTTGAGGAATCTTAACCTTTGCTAATAAGTTAATTGCTTCCTTCTTAGCTTCTTCACGGGACAAATTGTGGTGAAGTCTTAAAACTTCAGAGATTTGTTCACCGATTGAAATTAAAGGATTTAAGGATGTCATAGGATCTTGGAAAATAGTAGCGATTCTACTACCTCTGATCATTGACCATTCCTTGTTGGTCTTGAATTTAGCAAGGTCGACGTATTCATTGGTGATGATACCTCTAGCCTTAAGATTTCTGACCATATCGTGATTGAACTTGATATTTCTGAATAACTTTCTAAATGTTCTTGTGGAATGTTTAACAAAGTTTCTAACTTCAAAAATATCTTGATCAATATCGGAAAGAATCTTGGAATCGAAGATATTTGCATTCTTGATTTTCTTTTGAATCTTAGTTTCTGTAAATTCAATGTCACGATCTAATGCAGCCATCTTACCTTTGAACTCAGTTTCGAGCAAATCGTAACGAGTTTGGTAAGTTTCTGAATTCTTATCCAAGGATGCATTACGTTTTTCAATATCAATCTCAAGTTCATGTGCTCTCTTCTTAAAGTTTGTGATATCAGTGAAATCTTGGTTCAAATTGATATCAAGAAGTTTTGCATATGTTACAAGGTTCTTGTGGTCATTTGTTTCATAAGCTTCCAAACACTTTGTCTTGTAATTTTCAACTTGAGAAATGTACTCTTCACGATGGAGTAAAAGTTCGATAAGTTGAACTTTTTCATCAAGGACAACTAATAAATCTTTAGTTGTAAAGGTCTTCATGAACTTTCTTTCTTCATCGGAGAAGATTGGGTAAGATAAAATTTCTTTATTTTTCTCTTCTTGTTCTGAACACTTTGCAGACCATTCTGCAGCTAAAGCTTCTCTTTGAGCCTTAGATTCATCATTGATTGCATTGATTTGTGCATTCAAGTCTTCAATAACTTTTTGTCTTTCACTTGCAGTTACTTCTAATTCTTGTTTGTAGGCTTCAAGATTTGTCTTTGCAGTTTCAGCAGCGATTTCTCTTTGCTTTTGTTCTTCTGCATTGACTAAGTCAATCAAAGTATCTTCGAAATGATTGATAACATCATTTCTGTAGCTGATAGATTTGGTGTAAATATCAACTAAAGTCATGTAGACTTCAAGAGCTTTGCTGTGTGCACCTGCATTATTTGCACCTTTAGAAGTTGGTAACTTCTTAATATTTGCAATTTCAGCATTGATAAAAGACTTAATTCGATTATGAAGTTTGACTGCAGAAATATAGCAATCCAAACTTGCATATTTAGCTTTCATAATCTCGTCATATGAGTAGGAGGAAATAGTTTCTAAACCTTTTTCATATGTGCTAACTAAAGCTTTGACTCCTTCTTTTTCCATAAAAGCATCAAAGTTCTTAGCAATTGTATCTGCAGAAACAGATTCAGCGACTGCAACTTCTCTTGGTAAAACAATTCTGTTAACAGATCTGGAGAACTTGGAAACAACGTTTTGCTTAACTAAACCTTCTTTAGCTTTAACTGCTAAGGCTTTGGAAACTTTGTCAGTTGTGAATAAGTCGAGATATTCAAGTCTGTTATTATATGTTGTAGTTAACTTTTCGTTTTTAAGGTTAACTAAATGTTCAGTATCGTTCTTATTGAATTGAGCATATAAAGATTTGAGCTTCTTTTCGTGAGCTTTATCGAATTCTTTCAATGCTTTTTCAGCACAAGATTCGGCTGAACGTTCATGCATAGCTTTCAAGACGTCTTTTCTATGATCTTCATCGGAGAAGTTTCTCTTGACGATCTTAGGGTCAGCAATCTTGATTCCCTTTAAAAGGATTTTACCTTTCTTAATCTTACCGTTGGCTTCGTTCATACCGGATAAAGTCTTTGTGAAAACGGATTTACCGGAACCAGATTCACCGACGATAGCGAATGTTTCACCACGTTTAATCTTCAAATCAATGCCACGAATAACATGGTTATCATGACCGTGAGTCTTGAAGTAAACGTTCAAGTTTGAGATATCCAAGACATCTTCAGAAAGGTTTTCTGCATCATCTACTTTTCTTGGTTTAAGAGTTTTACTTAAATCCAAATCACAGTAGACTTTTTCAATAAGTGCTTTTCTATCAGAAGATTGATTTAATTTTTCTTCAATCAATTCGGAGGTATAAAATTTCTTTTCCATATTTAATTCCTCCTATCTATGTGTTCTAGGATCGGCAGCGTCAGCGATAGCGAAACCGATGTAGTAACATGTGATTGTAATTAAGATGGTGACCAGAGCAGGCAACATAACAATATGTGGTGATGTTGGCCAGTTACTGTCTTTAGCACCAGTGTTAATAACGTAACCTAATGTAGGTTCGATTGGGTTAGAAACGGACAAACCGAAGAATGATAATGAGACTTCACCGTCGATGGCGGCTGGGATTGAGTTAGCAACTAAGGTAACAACAACAGCGATGATTTGTGGAAGCATGTTGTGAATAATCATAGTGACTGACTTACTACCTAAAGTCTTAGAAGCAATGTTGAAGTCACGATTTCTGATGATGATGATTTGGTTTCTGATTGTGGAAGCTAAACCGAGCCAACCTGTGAAGCACAAACAGAATGTGACAGCCCAGAAGGCATCCACGCTCGCTTTCAGGAACAGCTTCATAAACATAACGTTCAACAAGAGGGCTGGAACGTTAGTGAAGAAGTTTCTAATTTCAATCATGATAGGGTCAATCTTAGGGAAGTAACCCCAGACAGAACCGATGATAAGACCTAAAGCGATGTTGATTAAAGAGACTAAGACTGAAAGGATAAGGGATGTTCTAGCACCTGACCAGGTAACAGTCCATAAGTCCCATTTGGAACCGACACCGAACCAGTGTTCAACAGATGGTCCTTCATATTTATTTGTAAGAAGTTGGTTTGGATCATAGTAGCACCAGTTGTTACCAAAAATAGCGAAGAAGATAACAACGAGGAATAAGAATAAACAGATCCAAACACCTTTGTTGTGAGCTAATGTTTTGAAAACTTCAGTCCAATATGAATAAGGAGCAGTTGATAAAGCATCGATGCTTTCGTTTTGGACGCCAATAATTTCAAAAAGTTCTTCGTCATTAGATTTAATAAACTTATCATTTATAACCTTTTGCATATTAACCTCCTTTAATCATTTGCAGTGAATGAAATTCTAGGGTCGCAAACTGCGGTAAGAATATCACCACTAACTGAAGCGATAACTGAAATAAATGCTGAGAAGATAGTGAAACCTTGAACAGCAGGGAAATTGTTCTTAGTCAAGGCATCGTATAATTGGTAACCGATACCTGGAACGCTGTAGATGGATTCGATGAAGAATGAACCAACTAAGCAGTATAAGATGGATGCTGGGAAGGATCTGACAAGTGGAATGATAGCGTTTCTTAAAACGTGCTTATACATAATCTTGTTCTCAGGAACACCCTTAGAACGTGCGAATTTAACGTAATCGGAGCCGAATTCGTCAACCATGTAACGTCTAACCCATAAAGCGATAGACCAGAATGAACCAAGACCCATGATAAGACCAGGAGCAATTAATGAAGCAAAGTTAGTCGATGTGTAAAGCATTGGGAATCCCATTGCATCGAATGCTTGTTTGAACAAGTAGTAGAAAACAACAGATGGGATAGCAAAGACTAAGATGATACAGGCATTACCAACTTTATCGAACCATTTGTTCTTGTATTTGGCAAGTAAAACACCGAATGGATAACCTAAAAGTTCGCTGATGATGAAACCGATAGCACCAATGACTAAGGATAAACCGATATAATCACCAATCATATCTTGAATGAGTGGGGTTAAGGTTGTTTTACCGGTTTGATAACCGTTACCAAAATTGATAATACCCCAATAAACATATGCTGCATTACCATTTAAGTCTGTGGATTGGAAGTCAGATATTTCTTTAGGGAAAGGAATAACGTTATAGATGAATCTTAACAATTGCTCAAAAGTGGAACCGGTGTAGCCCATTGCTGTGAGCATTTGGTCACAAAGCTGAGGTCTAATAGCAACTGGGAACTTAATAAAAATTCCGTCACAGAAGTTGTTAGGATTGTAGTTAAATCTCAACAAGAAGTAGGTAACGATGATTGCAAGGAACATCGTAATAATCGCTGAACCGATTCTTCTTAAAGAGTAATAAAGTAAAGAGTTACCAAAAAATCTTTTTATACCGGAATTGGAATACTTCAAAATAACTTTCTTTCTAACTAAGATTGCAGTTACAACGAAAGCAACTATGAGACCGACAATTACAGTATATAAACTGATAACGATGATTTTTTGAATCCCAAGATCCAAATCTCTCATTTATATACCTCCTCATAAATAAATTATGGCTAGTTCAGCTTAAACTAGCCATAATATTTTATCAATAATAATTATAGATTTCTATTCTTTAAATTAATACCTTAATATTATTTAAACAGTTTAATTAAGCAGCATTTCTAATTGCTGTGATTTCATCATAAACACCTTTGACGATGTCTGATGTTAAAGTCTCATCGAAGACTTGGACACCTTTCAACTTGGTTGAGTTGAGACCCCAAGCAAGTGTTGTTGCACCCTTAGGAAGTGTTCTTCTGACTTGAACAGTGATACCTTGACCTCTGTTGTATAAAGGTCTTAATAAGTAATTATCGAAGAGTAAATCGGTTTCAGCAGCAGCATAACCTCTAGCACGGTTTGCGGAACCAACTTGAGCGTCAGCTTCGTCAATCAATGTTTGATAATCATCAGTGATACTCTTAACACGTTTTGCATTAATACTATCAGAAGAGTTAGTATCGTAAGAAAGACCGAGTAAGCCAGAAAGGTCACCGTTAGCTCTAACTGTATCTGCATATGTCTTAGCATCAGAGTAATCTGGAATCCAACCAGAAGCTAATAATGTGCAGTTGTATGTTGAGTTGATGGTTGAATATGTTTGACTATCAGGAATGAGTCCTTTTGTGGATTGGACAAAGAGAACTTGAGCATCATTTGCTTTGATAGTATCACTTGCTTCACCAACACCAACGTCACGGTATTGAGCAGGAGCAATATCATCAGTAGCACTGATGTATTTACCACCATTAATATTAGCATTTGAACGGTTTAAGAAAGCAGCTTGTAATTGGGTTTGATCATCGGAGAAGTTAAGTGTAGGAGCTTCGATGATGATAGGAGTTTGAATTTGCCAATTAAGACCTGCAGCTGTAAGGTTAGCTTGAGCTTCAGCAATACCTTCACTAACTAACTTGGAGAGATATGCTGTATCACGTGAACGTGATTTATACCAAGTTTCGCTCTCGCCTTCTTCAGAAGAACCGGATAAAGCAGCACCTGTTGAAACTGCGGAGCTAATTGTATCACCAGTCTTACCGATTGTAGCATCGTAGTGACCAACTTCAGTGGATTCGACTGCGAAACCAGTGAACTTACCTTGCTCTTCATCAACAGCAGGAATCAAGTTGTAAAGACCCATTGCACCAGGTGAGAATAAGTCTTGTGCTGCGTCAATCAATGTTTGAGCATATGCTTTAGCATCTGCATTTTCAGACTTAACTAATTCACTTAATGTAACGCTATCTTTGCCTAAAACTGTTGCACCATAGGTTTCTTTAACAACTTTACCACCTTCAACAGTGATTTCTTTACCAAGAACACGTTCATTAACCCATGCTTCTTCAAGGAAGTCGACATAGTCATGACCACCATTAGCAGCTGGTTCATCTGTTGTAATAAAACCATGAGGTGTGTATGTATTAACATTCAATCTACGATCTTGGTATGAATCGTATGTCTTGAGATTATTAACCCAATATGTTGAGTAGTCAAGAGAAGTTAAGACAGCTTCACGTAACTTAGGTGAGTAGGATAATGCTAAGTTTGTATTGACAAGAGCGGAAGGAAGTTTTTGTTCTTCTGTGGATTCATTGAGTGGGTCATCAACTAAATCCAAGTTGTTGTTAGATTTCATCAATGCATTATCGAAGTGATCTGCACCTTCTGTATCGAACAATGAACCTTTGTAAACTGTTCTGTGAGTGTTGAGGTTGTAGGCCATTGTGGAACCTTCACCTGGACTGTCGATACTTGTTGAGTATTTGTTATCAGGACTCAAGATAGTACCTTTACCAGATTCACCAGTAATATACTTCTTAACACCTTCGATATCGGATGTATCAACGCCGAATGAATCAATTGTGCCTGATTCGAACAACTTTCTTAATGTTGTTTCATCGGAATCTTCAGGATAGAGCATGATGTGAACACGACCGTTCATGACGTGGTTCTTATCATAATAGTTTAAGTTCTTATTTAAGATAACTTCCTTGGAAACACCTTGTTTATAGGAACCATCAACAACATATGCACCACAGGAGAGAATATTCTTAGGATCCTTACCGAATGTACCAGTGTGAGCATTGTAGAATTCTGTTGGAACAGGTAAGAATGGAGTATATGTTAAAACGGAAAGGAAGTATTCTTGCTTACCGGTTAAGATGTATGTAACTTTATTGCCATCAGCTTTAACACCAACGCCTTCGAATGTTAAGATTTGATCGATGTCCTGAGTTGTGCAACCTAACAATACAGCTGCGAATTCCTTAGCATTTGTTGCACCTTTCTTATCTTCTGCAGTTTCATATTGAGCCATGTAATATGTTGCATAATAATAATCGGAAGCACCAGCTAAGAACATTTGAGGCAAGTAGGATGAATTTGAACGTGAAGCGAAGTTCAAATTGATCTTCATTGCAGTAACGAAGTCTTCAGCTTTAACTTTTTCAACTTTCTTTTCACCGAAGCCATCATTTTCAACCCACCATACATCATCTTTGATGGTCAATGTGATTTCATAATGATCATCGACAACTTTGATTCCACCGTTTGTAAGGGAAGGAACTTCAGTTGCAAGAGCAGGAACGATTCTGTTGTATTGGTCAACTTCGATTAAAGAGTCGACAACATTAGATAAATAGTAAGCATCTTCAGCTTGGAAGGTTGTTGCTGTGTTCCAGCTGTTAGGCATATATGAATAATATGTCTTATATTCAGCTTTACGAGCTTTATCTGTTAATGTTTTGTATGTAGTTTCGCCTGGCTCTGCTTCTGCCCAGTCGATACCATCAGCCCATTCGCTTGGAATACCACTACAAGAAGTAAGTGATAAAGAAGAAAGGAAAATAAGTGAAAGGGACTTCTTTAAATTTTTCATATATAACTCCTCCTTTATATGAACTATGAAAATTATATACAAATGATTTTTTTAAAAAATGGCGATTTTCCTAAATTTATTTGTTTTTTCAAGCACTTTTTAAGAAAACCGGCAAAATTAATAAAAATTTGTATAAGTAAGGGCTTACACAACCATACTCAACTATAAAATTTTTTTGCTAAAAAAGGTAAAAAAGGATAATTTCTTCCACTATTCCTAAGATAAATGTCAAAATTGTGACTACAATGACCGGAGAAGTGAACATCATCCTCTTATTTTGATCCTCAAATGGAATCTTTACAGAGTAATCTTTAGTCTTTTTTCTGTAGCTTTTTGCAAATGCACCATACAAAAGGAAAAAGACAAGGAAAAAGATGGCGCCAATTAGATAAACTGAGTTGGTGGAATACCTTTTTAATGTTTCATCCATGTTTGTTAAACTGACTGCAACCATTGGAACTGAAACAATAACTGGAATTAGAAACAAACCGATTGTGATTAAAATTGGTTTGAGTGAAAAGTAATTGTAAATTTTATAATTCATTATCAACCTTCTTTACTGAAACAATTGAGATGAAGGAGACTTCATCTTCATTCTTCTTACCAAGAACTTTGACGGTTCTGACACCATCATTGTAATCGGATATATTTTCCTTATATATATAAAGTGAATCGTTCAAGGCACATTCCTTCTCATAATTAATTTGAATTGAAGAAACGTATTCATCCTTTTGTAAATCTAAAACAGCTAATACTAAAGATGAGTAGTTTGTGTTATTCATATGAAGGTTATGATCCAAATATGGGAAGATAACCTTTTGAACTAAGCTGACTTCTTCAGCGTTGATATCTTTAGAGATTGATTTAAGTAAAGGCATATTCTTATCTTCGTCAAGATATTCAAAATCTTTGGTGAAGATATCTCCCATATCAGGGGTTGGGCGAACAAGTCTTCTTGTTTCGATGTTTACAATTGCCCAAAGAGAGCTACCTTTGACACAAACTTCACCAGTTTCTTTATCGATTAATTCAAAATCTCTTTGAATATTCAAAAGTTTTGGTCTAACTGGGTGAGTTTTAGCGATGTAAGTTCTAAAAGGTTTGATAGGTTTAATAACTTCATAACCTAATCTAGTCAAAACCCAGATAAGATTCTTAGATAAGAACGCTTTGTAACCAACATTTAAATAGTTAGCGTGTTCACCAGCGATATCTTGGAATACTTGCAAGATACTTTTTGGGAAGATATGATCATAGATATCAAAATCAGAGTAGGAAAAACTTACTTCTGTTTGGTAATAAAATAAATTTCTATCCATAATTAAATTGCCTCTTTTTCTAATAAATCAACAAGTTCTTGATAGTTGGAAATTGAAATGTATTTTTGCTTATCAATATCGATGGTGTTATTTCTAGTAAAACTTCTAATATCCAACTTATTAGGATTGAAATGAATTGAATGTCTGAATTCCGCATTGTTACTGCCGTAAACATCGCAGAAGAAGTTATCACCAACATAGATTACTTCATCCTTTGAATAGCCAAATTTTCTTAAACCTAAATTGAAGAATAATGGACTTGGTTTTTTGACTCCAACATCAGATGAAACAAGTAATCCATCGAAGGGGAATTTACCACCGTAACAATTTTTAATGTGGTAGTAAGTCATATCATAAGAAAATTCAGTATTTGATAAAACGTACATCTTGATGTTGTTAGCTTTGCAGTAATCAAGTAAAACATCAATTCCATCCATCTTAACGGGGATGTAGTGACGAGAGACTTTCTCACAGACTTCACTAAGATTTTCACCATCTTTGAGTTTTAAATTGAAATAAACTAAAGCGTAATTAACTTCTTGTTCAACTCTAAGTTCGTATTTTTCATTGGTGTGATAAAACTCACGTAAAAAGTTAGAATATAAAGTAGCAAATTCTTCTCTGGAAACATTATTTTCTTTTTTAGATTCATCATCGATATAAAGATCGTAGATCTCTTTTGAAAAGAAATTTTCTTCTCTTTCTAAATACTTGATGATTGTGTTCCAACAATCGAAAAATATCGCTTTAATTTGTGCCATAGTAAAACCTCTAGTTGTTATTTTAACAAATAGAGGTTTTTACAATTTTACAAACAATATCAATAATCTTCTTTGTCAAAAATAGTTAGACATTAGCGGGAATCTGCCTATTAGAACTTGTTGCTTTCTTTCTGCTTATCAAAATTCGAACAATGAAAACTATTGATGTTACAGCCATTATTAACCAGGAAGGAACAATAGCAAATCCTGAGTAACAATTTGCAAAATAGAATAAAAGTATTAGGCAGAAATAAGGTAAGTTATTACTTTGTCTGTCTTTTAAGCATAAGAATACTGCAACAGCAAATAGAACACCAATATTCATGAATAAATTATCCATAACAATCAAATTTACGTAATCCCCTTTAAGAACCGTATTTACAGCTGCATTTGTAGTAATAACTACTCCAAGAGCACAAATATCCAAAATCTTATACAATTTTTCTTTTCCTTTGGGTATTCCAAAGACAAAAGAAATGCAAAGACAGATAATTCCAACAAATTGCAATAAAGAAAATATTGCAATTAAAATATGTGGTACTAAAGATTCTTCAAACTTAAAACAAATTACATTACCAATTGCTACTAAGATAATACCTACAATAAAAAGGATTAAACCCTTAGTCTCCTGATTTTTATATACATTTTCATATTCTCTATTAAGAACTGTGAAACAAAAAATTAATACCCATGCTGTACTTATGCTTAAAGGAAAATAGAGATAAATAATCGTGAAAATATTTCGTATCAAAAAAGAAGATAGTACACCATAAATAAGATTTATTAGTCCTACAAAGATAACATTAGCTTTGACCAGATTTAGAGAATGTTTATCTAGTTTACAATCCGTTTTCTTAAAATCATTATAAAGAATAAACATCGGCACTAATGTTACAAGATGAAATAATTCTAATATTACTGTTAGATGAATTAATCCAGTAAATGAATAAGGAAAATACGTAAGAATTAAACATACAAAACTTGCAAATGATAATGAGGTGAATGAACGAATATCATTAACTGGTTTAAGCCATATATCTTTCATTCTCTTATAATATCTAAGATATCTAACTACAAAACCAACAGAGAGTAAAACTAAAAGAAGATTTACAAATAGAAATAATGGAATTAGCGATAATGCTGCTGTAAAAATTACTAAAAGAGAACAGATTAATGATAAAGCAGTAATCGTGGATCTTAGATATCGTTGCTGCTGACTTATATACATATTATTCTCCTTTTCAATTAAAAAACGCATAATCACACTACATGATCATGCGAAATTTCTAATTTTACCCAAGAAAAACCTATTAATCGGTTGAACACAAACTTCAAAGTGTTTAATTCTAGTCATAATAAGCTCTCCTTTGATTAATTATAAAAAAGTTTTTTGTATATTCACCCAATATATAATAAGAAAAAAGCAGATAATTATCTAAAATTACCTGCTTAAGTGAATTACAAATTTAACTAATTATTTTGTTTCTTTTTTAACGACTGAGTCATTAACTGCGTGATTTTGAGCAACTCTGATAGCACTAACTGCTGCTAATGCACCAACGACATCATCTAAGAAGCAGTGGCAGTGTTTCTTATCACGTTGTAAGATATTGATTTTACCAGGTTTGGAGACATCCAAGTAACCGAAGTTTGTAACACCGATTTGACCATAGTTACCTGCAATTGCGATTGCAATACTTTCATCTAAGCCAAATAAACCTAAATCATGCATCAAAATTGATTGTAATGGTTCCATCAATAAACCTTGTTCAGCGGCCATATCGATGTTGATTGCTAACAAGATTGCATGGAATTGATCTCTCTTTGAAAGAATATCCAAAACTGATTCTCTCATTTCATCCATTGTTAAACCATCGATGTATTTGCTTTGAGCAGCGTAACTTAAAGCAGCGATATCTTCTACTGTGACACCTCTTTCTGCGAGCATCTTAACATTGATCTCTCTCATTTCATCAGCAGTGTAAATATCTGCTTTATTTGGAACAAATCCTTCTAAACACTTCAAAGTTTTCATTGAAAATCTCCTTTAATATGTTACAAACATTTTATAACTTTTTAAATAAAATGTATATATATTTTAAACAATAGTCTAATTTGTCACCAATTATTCTTATTCATCATGACAACTAAAACCTTTATTTTCTTTGGATGATATTTATCTAAAACATCCAGGCATGCTTTTACTGTTGAACCGGTTGTAAAAAGATCATCGACAAGAAGAATTTTCTTACCTGTGATACCTTTAATCTTATCGTTACAGTCAATATATTTATAAATTTCTTCTCTTTTATGCTTATCTGATTCTTTCTGCTCAACATTTTTTGTCTTAACTAAGCAGTCGATTTTATCCAAATTCAATGTATCGAACATTGAAATTAAGTGATTAAAGCCTCGTTCTTTGACTTTTTCTTCTGAACTTGGACAGAAAACAATATTGTATCCATGAAACATCACTTTTAAGATATGCAGAACCGGAAAAAGAAAAACATCTTTTAACTCGTAATCGTATTTATTCTTATAGTTTTGAAGAAGTGCTTTGATTCTTTCCTTATATTGATAATCATAAATGTAATAGCAGGTGTGATTATAAAATTCAAACTTAGTCAAATCTACTTTAAATATATCTAAGCATTGTGGGCAGAGTAAAAACTCTTTATTGAAAATGTAATAAAGAGGATTAATCGTGAAATAATTACAGCAAACTTTACATATTCTTCTCTCGATTGTGCTTTTTAATTGTTTCAATTGCTATATCAACCTCTTTTGTCCTTTTAAAACCAAAAAGTAATACCTCTCCATATTCAGAATTTAGTTTTCTGCCAACTCTGCCTGCAATTTGAACAATAGCTTGCCATGAATAAATTGGATTATCAATATCAATTAAAATTACATCCAAATCTTTGATAGTAACTCCTCTTTCTAAGATTGATGTCGAAACTAAATAACTTAATTCTCCTTTTTTGAAACTTTCGATAATTTCCGCACGTGTTTTCTTTTTCGAAGAAACGGATTCTCCATTTTTAACAAAGTATTTTGCTACTTTGTAGAATGAATAACACAAGGCAATTGTAGGTGCAAAAACAATAACTTTTCTTCCATTTTCAACCAACCTTTTTAGATGAACAATCGGTTGAATATACTTCGATGTTGGTGTGAAATAAAACTTAGGAACTATCAAATCTTTCTTATGAAACCTTTCATTTAGTGAGACGATTACATTACCTTTAGCAAGAAATTCCTTTTTATCTTTCTCATCGATAGTTGCAGTTAAAAGAATATAATTTGCATGCTTAGTCAGCGAATTTTCAAAAAAAGAATTCAAAACAAAATCACCTTTGAATGGAAAAGCATCAATCTCATCAATAATAAGTAAGTCAAAATATTTCTTGTAATGGCACAGTTGATGTGTGGTTAAAATAATTAAATCACCTTCCAAAATTTCATTATTATCACCATAAACTGCAATGACATCTAATTCTTTAAATGCTTCCTTAAATCTAGGTAAAAGATCGATTACAACATCTTTTCTTGGAGTAGCAAACCCAACACGTTGATTCTTTTTCAAAGAATCTAAAATTACATTAAAAACAAGTTCTGTTTTACCAGCGCCAGTCACAGCATGAATCAAAACATTTCTTTTATCATGAATTGAAGAAACAACTAAATCACTAACTTCCTGCTGCTTTTCAGTCAAAGGATAGGTGATAGTTAATTTCACCTTACCTTGATCGATATTTTTACCTTCTTTAGCCTGTCTGTAATCAAAATCTAAACATCTTCTACAGTACAACTTATCCCCTATTTGCCCTAAATATCTTAAATCAGTATTTCCACAATTTTCACAAACAAATATTTCCTTCATCAATAACAAAATACTAAAAAATCTGCAAGAACACAAAATTTCTTGCAGATTTATTTAATTTTTACTTATTTGATGAATTTTCATCATTTTCTGAAGGTTTATCTTCAGGTTTTACTTCTTCATCCTCAGCTTTAGGATTTTCAACTTCTTTAACTTCAGTTACTTCAGAAGTTGTTTCAGTTTCATTCTTTTCTTCAGATTCAGTAGTATCCTCAGTTGTTTCTTCCTTTTTAGGATTTCTAACAAAGCCTAAATCATCCAAATTTGGTTTATTCTCTTTGTAGAAAGCGGAGTTGGAAGTAACATTTGAACTGTTAGAACCAGTATCGGAAGAACTTGTTGCTTTAGGTTTATTGAACTTGTTCTTCAAAGCGATGACACTAGTTTCATCACCGTAAATGACAAAGCATTCAAGTGAAGAATAGCTCTTTAAGTGGCTAACTAATTCTTCGATAGTCATACCAAGATGGTAAACTTCATCCAAAGTTAAGAAGATTGCAGCAGTCTTACCTTTGACACCTAAATTCTTGGCGTTAGTCTTCATCTCTTCAACTGTTAATGGAGCTGCAGACTTGTTACTAGCGACAAGCAAGATGCTTGAAGGATTGTTTGCAAATGAGACATCAACATCGTGATAAATCTTATTCATAACATTGTTCTTAACAAGTTCAATGTTATTCTTATTCTCTGGTTGATAGTTATCAAACTTAGTCTTTTCTGAAGAGAGATGCTCATCAACTGGAGGCATATGTCTATGCTCTAAGAGATAAGCGATTTGACTTGCGTTAATTGTTTCGTATTCGTAAACAGTCTTAGCAAGGAGTTCAACATCTTCTCTGTTTTCAGTGATGATTCTGATAGCTTCTGCGTGGCATTCATCGATGATTCTTCTGACTTCAGCATCAATTTCCATTGCGACTTTATCAGAGTAATTTCTTTGAACGTTACCGTAATCTCTACCTAAGAAGACATTACCTTCGGATTGGTCGTATTGGACACAACCGAGTTTACTCATACCGTATCTAGTAACCATATCACGAGCTAAGTTGGTAGCTTGTTGGAAATCGTTACTAGCACCGGTTGAAACGTCACCGATAAAGACTTCTTCTGAGGATCTACCACCTAAGAAACCAGTGATTTCAGCAAGTAATTCTTTTTCAGTCACTAAGAATCTATCGTTTTCAGGAGTCATTAAGACGTGACCACCTGTTCTGCCTCTAGGGACAATGGTAATCTTTTGAACCTTATTGGAATGTTCAAGTTTCAATCCGATGATGGCGTGACCGGATTCATGGTAAGCAACTTGCCAACGTTCTTTCTCTGCCAAATGCTTGTTAGATTTAGCAGGACCAGCGATTCTTCTATCGATAGCTTCATCGATATCTTTGTTTGTGATAACAGTTCTGTTTGCTCTAACAGCCAAGATAGCAGCTTCGTTCATGACGTTTGCTAAATCAGCACCAGCAAAACCGACTGTATTCTTAGCGATACTATCAAAGTCGACATCCTTAGCAAGTTTCTTGTCTCTGGAGTGAACTTTAAGAATCTGTTCACGACCTTCCTTGTCTGGGTAGTCAACTGTGATGACTCTGTCGAAACGACCTGGACGTAATAAAGCAGGATCCAAGACGTCTTGTCTGTTAGTTGCAGCCATGATGATAACACCTGAATTCTCATCGAAACCATCCATTTCAACTAACAATTGGTTCAATGTTTGCTCTCTTTCATCGTTACCGCCACCAAGACCTGCACCTCTTTGTCTACCGACAGCATCGATTTCATCGATGAAGATTAAGCAAGGAGAATTCTCCTTTGCAGTCTTGAACATGTCTCTGACACGGCTAGCACCGACACCGACGTACATTTCAACGAAGTCGGAACCGGAGATGGAATAAAAAGGAACATTTGCTTCACCTGCAACTGCTTTTGCAAGTAAAGTCTTACCTGTTCCTGGAGGACCAACTAAAAGGACACCTTTAGGTAATTTAGCACCTAAAGCTGTGTATTTCTTGCTATTAGTGAAGTAGTCGACGATTTCAACTAATTCTTGTTTAACTTCATCACAACCTGCGACATCAGTAAATTTAACTTTACTTGATGTAGCTTTCTTGGCTCTGGATTGACCGGCGGAGAAGATTCCACCTTGTCCACCCATCATTGAATTCATGTTTTTGGATAAATTTCTGAATAAGAACCATCCAAGTACAATGATAATTGCAAAGAAGATGAGCGAAGAAATCCAAGAGTTATTGTTTGTCTGGGGAATTGTCAATACAAAAACTTTTTGAGCCTGTGTAGCTTGAGTTGACAAGAAATTGATAAAGTATGGATAATCGGTATTTGCATCGATTTGGAATTCATACTTGTAATCAACATATCTTGTTGTTCCCTTGGAATCAGTAACCTTAGTAGCAACGGTAGCGTTGAAATAATAATAAGCTTTATCAGTGGATAATGCACCAGTTAACTGTTTGACTTCACCATATGTTGGTTGGCTTTCTGGAGTATCATCCATTAAAAGCTCAACAATTTTACCGGAGTAGACTGTCTGTTCCTTATCTGGATTTTCTGGATCAGCTTGTTGAGTATGAACGAACTCACCAGCACCGTAAGAACCAGCAAAGCTATTGTTGCTGTTTCTAACAAGGAAATAGATAATAAGTCCAATTAATGCGGCAAATATGAAAATACCAACTAATAAACTAGTGTATTTTTTACGTGGTTGCTGAGGATTTGGCTTGTTATTTTCATTCTTTTGACCATTGTTATAGTCCATGAAAAACCTCCTATTAGTTTTTAAGATATAAAAAACTTAGAGTTATCAAAAACTCTCAATTTATTATGCAAAAAAACTATTTTAATTACAATTTTAATGAAAATTTAAGCGTTATTTCCCGTGTATTTTAATGTGTTTTTAATATCGTTTTGGTATTGAATTACTCAGATGAAGTCACGTTATTATTATCTAAGTCTAGTTTTTTAAGTTCCTTATACTTTCTTGCTTCACAAATTCCTAAAAAGACGACATTCACAATTACAAGTGAAATAGGAATCAAAGTGAAATAAAGTGAAAAATCAGGAATAAACATCAAAAAGAAATAAGTCCACAAATCACTGTAAAGTTTTCCGGTATCACCGCCACCAGTTGCTACCACTACGTAGTGATAATTAAAAGCTAAAATTGACAATAAAATCGAATTGTAGACAATTTTATAGTTTAAAGAAAACTTTTTTGAAGCGAAGATATATATTAAGATGATTAAAAGAGTTAATAATATTGCTAAATGCAATGTGTAAAACAAAATCATATATGACTCAGCATCAAGAGTAGCACCATAATATTCAGTCGCTAGAATTGGAACTCTGTATGTTAGATATGAAAATAAGTCATAGAAAACAATTAAAAATAAAAATATTGTTTCTTTTTTGCTCCAATCCAACTTTTTATCTTTTTTATAAAAGTACATCAGAATTAGATTGATAATATTAGCTGCATTGATAAAAACGAGGATTGTGATCATAAATGGATCCACAAGTTTAATATATGTTACATAGGAAATCAGCTCATACATCATTTTTATCGAAAAGATAATGATAAATAAATTGTAAGCTTTCAAAACTAAATCCTTGTTTATCGATTCGATTTTATATGAATAAATCCAATAAAAACCGATTACTAAAATATATGAAACGATACCTACAATAAGGTAAGGATATTCAACCTGGTCAATAAAAGTGGCAGTATCCAAAAAGCTGATGGCACTTCTTTTATAGTCATACACTAAGTAATTGGATAGAACTGCAAAAATAATTAGTGGTAGTAGATTCAGTGAAATAGAATTGCGCAATTTTTGAGTTTTAGTCATTATTATTCCTCCTTTTTAAAACAAATTATTTAAAAAGAAGAGATAATTACCATTTTATTTGCCTCTTTCCACTCGGAGAGTTACTGTTTTGATTATAACTAATTAAGTTGACTGAAACAATTTAAGCAATAAAATTAACTAATTATTTTGGGTATATTATCAAATGAATTAGTTATGACATTAGGAATGTTAGAAATTAGAATAACTACACTGTCTGTAACAATTCAAAATAAATTGTAAACTTGTTACCAAATTTTCTCTCATCCTATTTAATAATACTCTTATTGAATTTTTTATTGTGTTAAAATTATTGAGTAGAGGTTTTTTTATGGAAGAAGTCACTATTATCGGTGTGGATAAATTTCTAACCCCAAATAACGATAACATCTTATGCAAAGGTATAATTTTTAGTAAACTCGGATACAAAGTTAACTTATTTCACTCCAATAAGTACGAACCTTTGAACGAAGAAAAAAGAAAATATCTTGCTACTTTAGATAACTTTACAATTTATGAATGCGATGAAAAGATGGATACTGAAGTTGTCAGTGCAGCCATCAAGAGATCCAAATTTGTCATCATCAATCCAATGGATTACAACTACGATATTATCGCTGTTGCCAAAGAACTTAACGAAAATGTCTACGTCGATTTAGCAAACTACCATTCCACCGATTACGATTTCATCTCCATTGGTAAAAATACCAAGGGAACCATGATTATCTCCAGAAACAAGCATGTTTTAAAGACAAACATGGCAGATCAAGTTTCTAAAATTAGTGATACAGTTGCCATTATTTTCAAATCTGATGGTGAAATCACAGTCTACACTCGTGAAGATAAAAATTACATAAAATTATTTATCGATAAAAACGATGATGAATTATATCTTTACTCTTCTATCTTCCTTGCTGGCTTCATCTACGGTTATGAAATTAAACCTAAAGATATCTTTGAAGCAAGTCACTACGGAACAGTAATCTGTGACTTAGTTACAAGAGATGGTATACATGCATTAGACAGCTTAACCCCTCATAAACTTCAAAAGGAAGTTAAGATTCAATTTGGATACTAAAATTAATTAGATGTTACATGATCAATATTCTTGTAACATCTTTTTTTGTGCAATAAAAAATGGTGATTGAGAAATCAATCACCATTGTAGTTACAATACTTAGTTATTTAATTAATCATCAATGACAGATAATAATTCCTTATCGGAATCATCAACTTCCATCTGTTCCTCTCTTTGTTCGATTGCATAATCTCTATCAGACATGTAATCGTCTTCATCATCTTCAGCAAATGATGCGAGAGGCTTAATACCAGTACCAGCTGGAATAAGCTTACCGACCATGACGTTTTCTTTCAAACCGACAAGGTAGTCAACTTTATTCTTAACTGCAGCATCGGTTAAAACCTTTGTGGTTTCCTGGAATGATGCAGAGGACAAGAAGCTCTTTGTATCCAAAGCAGCCTTGGTGATACCTAATAAGATAGGTTTGATTCTTGCAGGGCGTTTACCTTGCTTGAATGCTTCCAAGTTCTTATCTGTGAAATCGTTAATTTCAGCTCTCATACCAGGCAAGAATTCAGTATCACCGGAATCGAGGACGATACCTTTTCTTGTCATTTGACGGACAATACATTCAAGGTGTTTATCGGAGATAGCAATACCTGCTTGCTCTGAGTAAACCTTTTGAATTTCTGTGATGATATAGTCTTGAACTGCACGGTAGTCTGCGTATTCAAGTAATTTCTTAGGATCGATAGCACCTTGGGTGAGGGCTTGACCGTTAGTAACTCTATCACCAACACTGACCTTCATCTTCAAACCGTAGTTGGTTTCAACTTCTTTCTCTTCACCTGTGTATTCGTTCTTAATTCTGACAAGTTTAACATTGTTAACATCAGAAATTTCAGTAACAACACCGCAGATTGGAGAAATTGTTGCTTCAGCCTTAGGATTTCTGGCTTCAAGTAATTCTTGGACTCTAGGTAAACCTTGTGTGATGTCAGCACCAGTTGTACCACCGGAGTGGAAGTTCTTCAAGGTTAACTGTGTACCAGGTTCACCGATGGATTGAGCAGCGATAATACCGACTGCGTCGCCAACTTCAACCATGTTACCAGTAGCCATATTTCTACCGTAACAGTGGACACAGACACCATCCTTGCTTTCACAGGTTAAGACAGAACGAATTTCGACTTCTTCAATACCTGCTGCAGCAATCTTATCAGCAATTTCTTCAGTGATGAATTCATTGCCTTTGATGATAACTTCACCAGTTCTAGGATCTACAACGTCCTTCATTGTAAATCTACCGGCGATACGATCACGTAAGGAGATGATTTCCTTGACGTTGTTCTTATCGCCACTATCAATAACTTCAACAAGGGCTCTAACCTTGACACCGTGGTCGCAACCACAGTCTTCTTCTCTGACGATAACGTTGTGTGAAACGTCGATCAAACGACGTGTTAAGTAACCGGAGTCAGCAGTCTTCAAAGCTGTATCGGTACCACCTTTTCTAGCACCGTGAGAAGCGATGAAGTATTCACTAACGTTAGCACCTTCTCTGAAGTTTGAAGTAATTGGAATTTCAATAATTTCACCTTTAGGGTTAACCATACATCCTCTGATACCTAACAAGGAAACGAAGTTACCGATGGAACCACGAGCACCTGAGTTAGCCATCATGAAGACAGGGTTCTTCTTCTCTTTCTTCAAGATAGCCTTGAGTTGGCTTTCAACCTTACCCTTGACATCTTCCCAAATCTTAACGATTGCGTCGTGTTTACCTCTTTCTGAGTATTCACCATCATCATATAAAGACATGATAGCATCAGCTTTCTTGCTTGCTTCTTTAACAAGTTCATCCTTGCCTTCGATAACTTTGATGTCGTCGATGGAAACGGTGAAACCTGCGATGGTTGAATAATCGAAACCTTGATCTTTGATGTCATCGAGGATCTTGGAGGTCTTATCAGCGCCGTAACGTAAGAAGATTTCGTTGATTAAAGGACCTAAACCCTTTTTGGAAATAGGGGTTCTAACAGGTAAATTATGAATGTATTCTTTAACATCTTTAACTGTCTTAATAGAAGATGTTAAGTCTTCTTGATCACCTACTTTGATGAAGTATTCATCAAGATTGGACTTTAAGTTAACACCAGCACCACGGATCTTATCCTCATCGTTGATGAATGGGAAGTCCTTAGGGAAGATGGAGTTGAAAATAACTTTACCGACAGTTGTGACGATGAAAGAATTCTTTTGTTCTTCAGTTAAATTATCCTTATCCAATGAAGAACCTCTTAAAAGGATACGGGTATGCAAGTCGATTTGCTTAGTTTGATAAGCTAAATAGACATCGTTGATAGAAGCGAATAACTTACCTTCGCAGTTCTTGTAGAACTCGAGCATTTCAGCTTTCTCTTTATCATCGTAGGATAATGCATCCTTAATATCTGAATCGTAGTCGTCTCTTGTGTATTCAATTGTAAGGTAGTAGTTACCTAAAACCATATCCTGGGTAGGAATACAGATTGGCTTACCATCCTTAGGACCTAAGATGTTGTGGTTAGCAATCATCAATTCGCCAGCTTCCTTTTGAGCTTTTTGGCTTAAAGGAACGTGAACAGACATCTGGTCACCATCGAAGTCAGCGTTAAAACCGGTACAAACGAGTGGATGTAAACGGATAGCACGACCTTCAACAATAACTGGTTGGAAGGCTTGAATACCTAATCTGTGCAATGTAGGAGCACGGTTTAATAAGACGTAGTAATCGGAGATGATGTCTTCAATGACGTCGTTAACACGGCTATCATATCTGTCGATCATCTGATCAGCAACCTTGTGAGAGGAAGCAATTTGTCTTTCCATCAATTCATGTGCGATGAATGGTCTGAAAAGGAGAATTGCCATTTCTCTAGGTAAACCACATTGGTACATCTTAAGATCTGGACCAACTGCGATAACGGAACGACCGGAGTAGTCGACACGTTTACCGAGTAAGTTCTGTCTGAAACGACCTTGTTTACCTTTCAAAGCGCTTGTTAAAGATTTCAATACTCTGTTGTTGGAGGATTGAACAGGTTTATTTCTCTTGGAGTTATCAATCAAAGCATCGATTGCTTCTTGAAGCATACGTTTTTCATTAACCAAAATGGTTGATGGGGAATTCAAGTTGATGTATTCCTTCAAACGTAAGTTTCTGGTGATAACTTTACGATATAAATCATTTAAATCACTGGTAGCGAATCTACCACCATCAAGTTGGAGCATAGGTCTTAAATCTGGTGGAATAACTGGTAAGTTATCCAAAATCATCCAGCTTGGATCTTGCTTGGAATCGTAGAAAGATTTGATAACTTCAAGTCTTTTAACGAGTCTTTCCTTCTTTTGGCTCTTAGTGACTTTACCATCTTTTCTATTCTTTTGTGAAGCGATAAGTTCTCTAAGTTCAGCTTGAACTTTGTTGAACTCTTCTGTGATATCAAGTTCCTTTAAAAGTTTCTTGATAGCTTCAGCACCGAAACCAAATTCAGCTTTGGTGTAACGGTTGATCAAATAAGCAATTTCGTTGAAGTCGAAAGTGTTCTTAGGATCTTCAAGAGTTTCGATCAATTCAAGAACATAGTTGTAATCTTCATTGTCTGGTTTGATGAGTGGATCATCATCGTAAAGGAAAGCGTTCAAAATTTCTTTGAACTTCTCTCTAGCTGTCTTTTCATCATAGATGTCGTATTTCTTCATCAATGAGCAGCTACCAGGAGTCATGACAATATGTGAAACGAAGTAACAAACTTCTTCCAATTGCTTAGGTTGAATATCAAGAAGGAAGGCAACTCTGTTAGGAGTACCTTTGAAATACCAGATATGAGTGCAAGGGCAAGCTAAGGCGATATGACCCATTCTTTCACGTCTGACAGCCTTGGTTGTAATTTCAACACCACACTTGTCACAGACGGTACCGGAATATTTCATTCTCTTAATCTTACCGCAGTGGCATTCATAATCCTTTGTTGGTCCGAAGATTCTTTCGCAGAACAAACCACCTTCAACAGGTTTTTGACTACGATAGTTGATGGTTTCGGCGTTTAAAACCTCACCATGGGACCAGGAGAGAATAGTTTCAGGAGAAGCTAATCCAACAGAAATACTACTTAATTTATTTAAATCAAATGCAGCCATTTATTATCTCCTCCTTATTATTCTTCATCATCCTTGAATGCAGGATGGAAGTCTTCATCTTCTTCAGCAGCAGCACGAGTCTCTTCCTCTTGTTCTTCTTTTCTAGCAGGGGAAATCTTCTTGATTCTTTGTTGATAATCATGTTGTTGCTTTGCATTTTCAGCAGAGATAGTGTTAACATCAACTTCAGTACCATCGTTTTGTTTCAAGGTAACGTTGATTGCTAAACCTTGTAATTCCTTAATCAAAACACGGAATGATTCAGGCATATTTGGTTTAGGGATTCTATCACCCTTGAGGATGGCGTAGTAGGCACGGTTTCTACCGACCATGTCATCGGACTTGATAGTTAACATTTCTTGTAAGGTGTATGCGGCACCGTAAGCTTCCAAAGCCCAAACTTCCATTTCACCGAAACGTTGACCACCGTTTTGAGCTTTACCACCCAAAGGTTGTTGTGTAACGAGTGAGTATGGTCCGATTGAACGGGCATGGAGTTTATCATCGACCATGTGGACAAGTTTAATCATGTACATGACACCGACGTTGATTCTGTTGTCGAATCTTTCACCAGTGATTCCATCGTACAAGACAGACTTACCATCTTTGGAGATGCCTGCCATATCCATAATTTGAGTTAATTCATCGTTAGAAACACCATCGAAGACAGGAGTTGCAACTTTGATGTTGAGCTTCTTACAAGCTAAACCTAAGTGAACTTCCAAGATCTGACCGATATTCATACGGGAAGGGACACCTAAAGGTGATAATAAGATATCAATAGGTGTACCATCGGATAAATATGGCATATCTTCAACTGGCATAATCTTAGAGATAACACCTTTGTTACCGTGACGACCGGACATCTTGTCACCTTCGGAGATCTTACGTTTTTGAGCAACGTAAACCTTGACAGTTTCCAAGACACCTGCTTGTAATTCGTCTTTATTTGCACGGGAGAATTTCTTGACGGCTAAAACGATACCGGCACCGCCGTGTGGGATTCTAAGTGATGAATCTTTACCTTCTTTATTCTTATCTGAGAAGATAGCGTTGAGCAATTTGTCAACGGAACTTTGTTGGGTTTCACCTCTAGGGGTTGTCTTACCAACTAAGATACCACCTTCTTTGACTTCGGCACCAGGAATGATGATACCGTTATCATCAAGATAAGTCTTGGCGTCTTCAGAGATGTTTGGAACGTCTCTGGTGAAGGTTTCTTCGCCAAGTTTGGTCTTTCTTCTATCAACGACATATTCTTCGATGTGGATAGAAGTGTAGATATCTTCTTTAACTAATCTTTCGGACATGATAACAGCGTCTTCATAGTTGTAACCATGCCAGTTCATGAAGGCAATCAAAACGTTTTGACCTAATGCAAGTTCACCGTTTTCCATTGCTGGACCATCAGCGATAACTTGACCTTCAGTGACTCTATCGCCAACCTTGACGATAGGAGATTGATTGATACATGTACCTTGGTTAGCTCTTTCGAACTTTCTAAGTTTGTAAACATGTTCTTTATTGCTGTCATCTAAAACAACAATTTCGAATGCATCTACATACTTAACTGTACCGTTGCAATCTGCTAAAACACCGCAACCGGAGTCTTTAGCGATTCTTGTTTCCATACCGGTACCAACATAAGGAGCATGTGGTCTTAAAAGTGACAAAGCTTGACGTTGCATGTTAGCACCCATCATAGCTCTGTGGATGTCATCGTTTTCAAGGAATGGAATACAAGCGGTAGCGATGGAAACGATCTGTTTAGGAGAGACGTCGATGTAATCGACTTCTTCAACTGGAACTAAAACGTTTTCACCGTTGAAACGGCAGACGACTTTATCACCTAAAAGCTTACGTGTGACTGGGTCAACTTTAACGTTTGCTTGGGCGATCTTATGGTTCTTTTCTGCAGCAGCAGAAAGTTTGTCGATAATATCTGTTAAGCAATGAGTTTTGGTATCAACTCTTCTGTAAGGAGTTTCGATGAAACCATGATCATTGACTTCAGCGTAACATGCTAAGTTTGAAATTAAACCGATGTTTTGACCTTCAGGTGTTTCGATAGGACAAATTCTACCGTAGTGAGTGAAGTGAACGTCACGGACTTCCATGGAAGCTCTGTCTCTTTGAATACCACCAGGACCTAAAGCTGAAATTCTTCTCTTGTTTGCAAGTTCAGCAAGAGGGTTGGTTTGGTCGATAATTTGTGAAAGTTGTGATTGTGAGAAGAAATCACGAACGACACTGTTCAAAGGTTTAATGTTCATGATGTTGGAAACAGAGAGGTTGACGATATCTTGTGATGTCATCTTTTCTCTGACATTTTTCTCCATTCTTGTTAAACCTTGACGGAAGTAATTTTGAATGAGTTCACCAACACATTTGACACGTCTGTTACCTAAGTGGTCGATATCATCAGTATCACCTAAACCTTCGATAACATTCAAAAAGTATGAGAATAAAGCAACAATATCAGGTTGTGTGATATTTGGTGCTTCAATATTTAAATCAGTACCGATAACATTGATGACCTTATCCATCTTTTCATTAAGATAGACTTGGACACGGTTGACGGTATTGTATTCATCCAATTGAGGATTGTTGTTGAAATGGTAAGCCATTGCACCTTGTTCGAAGAATTTATCCTTCTTGAGTTTAGCAACAATTTCTTTTGTTAAAAGCTCACCTTTTTCATAGATTAACTCACCTTCGCTGTCAATTAAGTCTTCAGCTAAAATACGGTTAGCTAATCTGTTGTAGATACCCAATTTGTCTTTGAGTTTATAACGACCAGCATTACCTAAATCGTAATGTCTGTGATCGAAGAATCTCTGTTGGAGATTTTGAAGTTGGTTATCTGGGTTTGTAGGTTCACCTGGACGTAACTTATTGAAAATATCAGCGATAGCTTTCTTTTGAATAAAGTTATGATCTTTAAGTTCTGGTTTACCGTTTGGATCGAATGCAGGATATTTTTCCAAAGTATCGTTGAGAGCTGCGATATCGGAACCGAACATCTCACGAATTTGGCTATCGGAAGTTAAACCGATTGCTCTGAGCATTGTTAAACTTGGAACTTTCTTCTGCTTGTCGATACGGCAGGTTAAACCGTTCTTAGGATCGGTTAAAAATTCAAGCCAGGTACCTCTAGCAGGGATAATATCAGCTTCGTAAGCGTAATCACCGGTTTTATCTTGTAGAACTTTGGCGATGTATGCGCCTGGAGATCTGACAATTTGGCTGACAATAACTCTTTCGGTACCGTTGATAATGAAGGTGCCGGTTGGAGTCATAACTGGGTAATCACCCATATAAATTTGACCTTCGGTGATTTCACCGCCAGGTTTTTTAAGTTGTAATGTTGCGTGTAATGCAGATGAATAGGTTAAACCTGATGATTTGCAGGTTTCGATGGAATTCTTAGGTTCATCCCATGAACAATTCAAAAAATCGAGCTCGACTAACTCATCGATACTCTTATCAATCTTAACCTTAGGATCAGTGTTGTTAATTGGGAAGAAATCCTTGAAAACATCGATGATACCTTGCTCTCTGAACTTCTTGAAAGAATCGATTTGAATCTTGCATAAGTTTGGAAGTTCAATTGCATCGATCTTGGAAAAATTATATCTGCCATCAACAACTTTAATTGTGCTTAAATCTAATTTATTTTCTGCCATAAAATTCCTCTCTGCTCCTATTAAAACATAGGATAATTTGTAGCAAATTGAAGGGAAACTACACCCCCGTATATAAACCAAGAAAACCTTACCACCCCGAAAGAGGGATGGAAAGGCGTTTTTTGGTTAAATTTTATCGAAATAAATTAGAAGAATTACTTGATTTCAACTTCTGCACCAGCAGCTTCTAAAGTCTTCTTGTGTTCTTCAGCTTCTGCAGGGGAAATCTTTTCTTTAACTGCACATGGAGCGCCATCAACTAACTTCTTAGCATCCATTAAGCCAAGACCTGTGATAGCTTGGACAGCCTTGATAACTGGGACCTTGCTTGCGCCAACACTCTTGAGGATTAAGTTGACTTCGCTTGGACCTTCTTCTTCTGCAGCAGCAGCGACAGGAGCAGCAGCAACAGCAGCAGCGGCTGTAACGCCGAATTCATCTTCGATAGCTTTGACTAAATCAAAAACTTCGACAACTGTCATTTCTTTTAAAGAGGAAATGATCTCTTCTTTTGTTAACTTTGCCATAATTTTAACTATTTCCTTTCTAGTAATAAATTGTTTGTTTGATTAGTTTTAAATGATTATTGTTGCTTTTCAGCGACAGCTTTACATGCGACAGCAAATTGTCTGATTGGAGCTTCCAATACAGAGAGGAGCATGCTGAGTGCACCTTCTTTGCCACCGACATTAGCTAAAGCTTCGATTTTTGCAGGATCGCAGTATGTTCTTTCGATGACAGCACCCTTGATAACAAGAGCTTTGTTCTTCTTAGCAAATTGTTGGAGAACAGGTAAAGCACTTGTACTTTCGTGTGATGTGATCAAAGCGTTTGGACCCTTTAAAATTGAATCGAGAGCTTGATAACCTTCACCATCGATTGCTCTGCGGAGAAGGGTATTCTTGTGGATTTCCATCTTAGCGCCGACCTTTTTAAGACCTTTTCTTAATTGGGTCATGGAGCTGACAGGTAATCCTTGATAAGAAACGACGATGACGCAGTTGGAACCATCGAGATGTTCATTAAGACCTGCGACGATAGCTTTCTTACTCTCTAAAACTTTAGAGTTCATGTCTTTTATCCTCCTATTTCTAATATATATTGCAACAATATACTTTCAGAAACAGTTTCCTGCGTAACAAATTAAGTCATAAGACAGTTACGGTCTTCGGTATATTGAGTGCATCAAACTTAAATTAGCGATTTATTACTTGAGATCGCTAGAAACTCTGATAGAAGGACCCATTGTTGTTGAAACTGTCATACTTTGGATGTATGTACCTTTAACAGCGACAGGTTTAACCTTCAAAATTAAGGCGACAACAGTCTTGATGTTTTCGACAATCTTGTCAGAGTCGAAGCTAACTTTTGCGACTGTAACTTGGACGTTACCTTCTTTATCTGTACGGTATGTGATCTTACCGTTCTTGATTTCTGTGATAGCAGCACCGATATTAGGAGTAACTGTACCAGTCTTTGGGTTTGGCATCAAACCTTTAGGACCTAAGATCTTACCCATCTTACCGAGTTGACCCATCATATCTGGAGTTGCGACGATGATGTCGAAACCGAACCAGTTTTCTTTTTGAATCTTTTCTAACATATCAGCTGCACCGACGAAATCAGCACCAGCAGCCTTAGCTTCTTCTTGCTTTGTATTTGTGATAGCTAAGATTTTCTTGGTCTTACCGTTACCATGAGGTAAAACGATTGTACCACGTAATTGTTGGTCTGCTTGCTTTGTATCGACGTTGAGTTTGAATGTCAATTCGACAGAAGCATCGAACTTAGTGGTAGAAGTTTTCTTAACTAATTCACTAGCTTCAGCAATTGAATAAACTCTGCTTGCATCAATAAGCTTTTTAGCTTCTAAATATTTTTTACTTCTTTTCATACTTCCATCACCTCATTAATCAATTTGAATACCCATGCTCTTAGCGGTACCTTCGATGCAACGGACTGCTGCTTCTAAGGAATCAACGTTAAGATCTGGCATCTTGTAGTTTGCAATCTTTTCGACTTCTTCACGGGAAACGTGACCGACGATGCCTTGAGCCTTGTTGTGGCTACCTTTTTCGATACCAGCGGCTTTCTTCAATAAGAAAGTGACAGGAGATGTCTTCAATTCAACATTGAATGTTCTGTCTTCATAGATGGTGAGGATGCAAGGGACTAATTCACCTCTACGATCTGAAGTTTTTGCATTGAAATCTTGACAGAATTTAGGACCGATACCATAAGGACCTAATTTTTGACCAAGCTTTGCAGGGCTTGCTTCACCGCCCATAGCCATGACCTTCATGACTCTTGTAACTTTTTTAGCTGCCATGAGACTTTTTTCCTCCTAATTTGAAATGTCTTGGCGTGGTTAATGAAGAGTTACATCTTCTCCCACGTTAATTAACATAAGGCTAGTAAAAAATTGCATACTTAGCCCATATACCTTAATAGAGTATCAAATTGAAATTTGGAAATCAATAGCAAGTTTTTTGCTCTTAATACATTATAGTCGTAAGCGACAAAAATCTATCCGTCACCTATAATATAGATAATATAAAAAGGAGAACAGACGTATGAAAAAGAAACTAATTTTAGTCGCTTCCTTATGTCTGATAACCCCCCCCTCAATTCCTGTGGTCCTGAAGATAGCGCAAGCACTTCAGTAGTTGAGGAATGCACCAATCATGAGTATGGTGAATGGGTTGTCACGAGAGAAGCGGGTTGCACAACCGAAGGTCAAAAAGAAAGAACTTGTAAAAAGTGCGGTCACAAGGAGTATGAAACTATTCCAGATTTAGGTGGACACGTCAATACAGATGGTGTCTATCACTATCACGAAGGTTCTGAATACGATAAGAGTTACCACTTCTTCAAATGTGATAGATGTGACGCTGAAATCAAGATGCAACAGCACGAAGTTCCTTATCCAACAGGAACAAAACTTGATGAAGAAACAGGCCATGTTTACTTTGAATGCCGCTGCGGTGCTACAAAAGATTTGGGTAAATACATCCATTCAATTTCTGAACATTCCACCGGACAATCCGTCCACGCTACTGTTGAAATGAAAGTTGGTGAAACTAAGACTTTCACTTTTGACGTTGAGCCTTTAGATGCTTCAGAAGGTATTCAACTCCAAAATAAATATGAGTCAGCTGTAAACATAGCTGAATTAACAATGGATGATGAAAATAGAAGTGTCACAGTTACTGCACTAGGTGTTGGTAAAGTCAATGTTTTAGCTCAGCCTAAATGGTCAGCATACTGGACAGAAGATTCAGATTGCTCACTTGATATCAAGATTCTTCCCAGAGAAACAGTAGTCACCGACATCGAAACTGAAACAGATACAATCGATATCGAAATCGGTGAAACTTATAAAATAAAACCTACATTAACACCTTCAGAAGCAAGCAATGCCAATCTTAACTTTGAAATTGAAGATGGCACTATTGCAGAGGTTGATGTGAATGGTATTGTTACTGGTTTAGCAGAAGGTATAACCACTTTGAAAGTTACTTCCAAAGGAGATGAATCAGTTACTGCAAGTTACACAATCAACGTTAAGGCTGCTCCTATTACTTTCAAAGAAGATTCAGTGATATTGCACGCAAATTCAACTTACACTTTGACCGATTTCATCAATAATTTAAAACCAGAAGATGTCAGTAAAATTAGAACTAATACTGAATTAATTACTGCAACTAGAGAAATTGTCATTAACGTAAGTGACAATGAGATTTTAACCAAAGACTATTACGGTTATCAAACTATTAAATTATACAATTCTATCTTTAATTTACTTGATACTATGACAGTTTTGGTTCTTGATGATGATATCGATAAACTTCCTTACAAAACACTTGCTCAGGCAAATGAGGATGGTCTTGTTCAAGGTGAAGCAACCTACATCAAAGCAAAAATCGTTGCAAAAGGTCATGCAAGTAGTCACTATGTTGTGTATGATGGAACCGGCGGATTGAGCGTTGCTTTCAAAGACTTTGTTTACAACCAATTAAATATCGGCGATACAGTAATGCTTTGTTTATTCTCTAAGGCATTTGCTAGTGGTAAATTAAATATCTACAATAGCTCAAATGCTACTGCTGTTGTTCTCAATGAAGACCTCGATGTTGATATCACATACACCGAAATTACAGCAGAATTTGACGAAACATACACCAATGTTTTAAACGCTAAATTCGTATCTTTAACAGGAACTGCAACTGCAAAGAATAAGATCGAAGGTCCAAATGGCGTCGCCTACATAATTAAGAATCTTCCTGAAGATTTGACAGTTGGTGAAACTTACACTATCAAGGGTATAATATACAATCAAAACTACATCTCCTACATCAGCGATTAAATTTCCATTTACTTAGATTTTCAAATTTGCTAAACTTAATGAGCAACTTTAGTTGCATAGCTTTGTTCCGCCAATCCAAGATTGTGAACAGTTAAAAGCAAAGATTAGTATAAAGGAGAAAATCGATGAACTTAAATTTAGTTAATGAAGTTACTCAAACTCAATTAAGACACGATATCCCAAGTTTCAAAACCGGTGATACTTTAAGAGTATCCGTCAAGATCCGTGAAGGTAATAAGGAACGTATCCAAGTCTTCGAAGGTCTTTGCATCGGTTTCAGAGGTTCTGGCGTCAGCAAAACTTTCATTGTTAGAAAGATTTCCTACGGTGTCGGTGTTGAACGTAATTTCTTGGTCAATTCACCAACAATCGCTTCAATTCAAGTTGTCAAGTCCGGTAAAGTCCGTCGTAAGAAGATTTTCTACATTCGTAACCTCTCTGGTAAGAGCGCACGTTTGAAAGAAACTCTTAACAACAAGTAATTAAAGTAATCTAGGCTCCCAGCATGGGAGCTTTTCTTATTGTAAAATTGATAGTGTCAATATAAAATACTTGACAGGCATATTATAAATTTCTATACTATTTGAGCTTTGTAAAAAGGAGAAAAATTACATATGGTTAAAATTAGATTAAAGAGACTTGGTAGAAAAAATGATATGACATACAGAATCGTCGTCTCCGATTCACGTAACACCCCTAGAGGTCAAAACATCGAAGAAATCGGTAACTTCGATCCAATCGATAACACAGATAACAACAGATTGAAGATCAATGAAGAATCCGCATTAAAGTGGCTCTCATTAGGTGCTCAACCATCTGAATCTGTCAGAACACTTTTCAAGAAGACCGGTATCTGGGCAAAATTCGTTGCAACCAAGAAGGGTGCTCAAAAGGTTGAAAAGGTTTCTAAGGAAAACAACAAGACCTCTGGCAAGGCTAAACAAGCTGCTAAGTCCAACAAGGCTAAACTTGAAGAAGCAAGAATTGCAAGACATAAAGCAAAACGTTTAGCTAAGAGACAAGACAAACAACCAGTTGAAAACACTGAAGAAGCAGCTGCTTAATTGTTATAATTAAGTAGATTGTAAAGGAGAAGGATTGTGGAAAATATTGAATTTAGTGAGGTTATTAAGACCGTAATCGAACCACTTCTTTCTGTTAAGGAAGCTCTTTTTATCAAAAGAACAGACACTGAAGAAGATTTGAATAACAAGGTACAAAAATACGTCGTTTGTGTCGACTCATCTGATCTTGCCAAACTTCTTACAAACCACGGAGTTAATGCAAATGCTATCAGAGAACTTGTAAATTCCATCGCAAGAAGCAGCCACAAGAAAGTCATGCTCAAGTTCGAATCTTTAAACGAGTCTGAAGAAGCTTAATTAATGTAAAAATCTAAAGTTACCACTGGTGTGGTAACTTTTTATTATTTAGTACCAAATCCCCAATTGGAGGTTAAATATGGAAAGAAAAAGAGTAGGTCATATCGTCAACACATTCGGCATCAACGGCGGCTTAAAAGTTGTCATCACAACAAGTTACCCAGAAGAAAGATTTAAAGAAGGCAACAAGATTATTATCAACGACAACGGACGTGAAAAAACCTTTGTAGTTGACTACTACAAAGTTAAAAATGATAAGGTTATCCACTTGTTTTTGAAAGGAATTGACGATATCAACCAAGTTGAAAAATATATCAACTACGACATCTATATGGACTGCGAAAGAATCGAAGGTACTTTCTACTTTGATGACTTCAAAGATATGGATATTTGTAGTGAAAACTTAGAAGTTATTGATAAAGTTGCTTCCACAAGAGAAGACCTTGGAATATGCCACATTATAACAAGTCAAAATAAGGACATTCCAGTTCAAATGGGCATCTTTATCAAAGATATCGATCTAGAGAATAAACGAGTAATTTTAACTGCTCTCGGTGAGGAAACTTTAAACGTATGATAATCAATATTGTCACCATCTTTCCTGAGTATTTTGAATCATTTTTCAAGGTTTCCATCATCAAGAAAGCTATCTTAAAAGGTAAGGTTGAATTTAGATTATTCAATATCCGAGACTACTCATTATCCAAGACTAAAAGAGTTGATGATCATCCATTAGGTGGCGGTGCCGGATTAGTCATGCAATTGCAGCCTATTTTAGACTGTTTAAGACAGAATAATCTTATGGATACCTACAAGATACTTCTTGCCGCAGACGCTCCTTTATACACACAAGATAAAGCAATCGAACTTTCTAAGAAAGATGAGATAACATTAATCTGTGGACATTACGAAGGTGTTGATTCAAGAATTATTCACTACGTCGATGAACAGATTTCAATTGGTGATTATGTCTTAACAGGTGGTGAAGCAAGTTCACTAATTGTTGCTGATTCAATTGTGAGATTGATTGATGGTGTCATCACAAAAGATTCAACAAACGAAGAATCCTACAACGATAATCTCTTAGAATACGATCAATTCACCTACCCAACAAATTATGAAGGTCATGAAGTTCCTGATTACCTTTTAAAAGGAAATCATAAAACAATCTCAAGTCAAAGAAGATTGGACGCATTAAATAAAACAAAGAGAATCCGTCCCGATTTATATAAAAAACATATCTTCACTAAGGAAGATATGAAATTACTCAACAATTACAAAAAGAAATAAAGCAATCCCAGGAGGTAACAATCTTCCTGGGATTTCTGTTTAAAAAAAGCTAGAAGGAACAGGGGGGTAAACCTTCTAGCGAAAGGAGGTGCCGTTCTATTTAGGGTAAAAAATAGAGCCGACATACATTTAAAGTATATATCCTTTAAATGCACTAATATCTTACAAATTTTTTATTCAATAATCAAGAAATAAATTAACTTAGAATCACTTTCTTATATTTTTCATCATTTGGCTCAAAGCGGCAGGATTCATTTGACCATTTTTCATGGATTTCATCTGCTTGCTCATCTCAAAATATTTATCCAAAACTAAGCTAACATCCTTTTCTTTCATACCGGAACCTTTAGCGATTCTCATCTTTCTATTCTGTTTGATGATTTCTGGTTTCTTTCTTTCTTGAATAGTCATGGAGTTGATGATTGTTTCAACACGTTTAAGTTCAACTTCAAGTTTCTTGATATCTTCATCAGAGAATTTAGGCATACCAGGAATCATTCTTAAAAGTTTACTCATAGAGAATTTCTTCATCTGTTTAAGAATGGAAAGCATATCGGTTAAATCGAATAAGCCATTCATCAAACGTTTTGAAGTCTTCATGGCTTGAGCTTCATCGATATTGTTTTGGATTTCTTCGATAACACCGATGATATCACCTTGACCTAAGATACGGTTTGCCATACCTTCTGGGTGGAAGTTTTCCAAGTCGGAAATCTTTTCACCAACAGAGGCGTATTTAATTGGTAAACCGGTCATTCTCTTGATGGATAAGGCAGCACCGCCTCTTGCGTCACCATCGAGCTTGGACATGATAATACCGGTTAAACGAACTTTCTCGTGGAATGTCTTAGCAACATTAACTGCGTTTTGACCGACCATTGCGTCAACTAAAAGGAGTTCTTCATCAAGTGGGACAGCCTTTTCGATTCTGACAAGTTCGTCCATCAAAACATCATCAATTTCCAAACGACCAGCGGTATCGATTAAAACGACATCGTATTTTTCATCAAGTGCTTTTTGATATGCAGCTTTGGCGATCTTAGCAACATCTTTTTCGTCTCTATCTATGTAGATATCAGTTTGAGTTTGACCTGCTAAAGTATTTAATTGCTCAATAGCAGCAGGTCTGTAGATATCACCTGCAACAAGCAAGACTTTCTTTTTATTAACCTTTTGATACAAGTTTGCTAACTTAGCAATTGCGGTTGTTTTACCGGTACCTTGCAAACCGACGAGCATGATTACAGTAGGTTTTGCAATGTTGAAACAAACATCATTATCACCATCACCTAGGAGTTTAACCAAAGCATCGTAGGTGATTTTAATCATGGTTTCACCAGGTGATAATTTCTTAAAAACCTGTTGACCAACTGCTTCTTTTGCTAAAGTATCAACGAATTCTGAAGCAACTTCGTAGTTGACGTCAGCGTCTAACAAAGCGATTCTAATCTCTTTGATGACGTCGTTGATATTTTCTTCGGTCAAAACCTTATGACCACGAATTCCTTTGAAAATACCCTGGAACTTATCGCTTAAACTTTCAAATGCCATATAATCTCCTATCTAATTAAAATGTTAGAAATACTTTCAATATCTTGATAACCATCTTTTTCTAGCTTATCTAAGATTTCATCAATTTTTGCTCTGAAATTGAGTTTATCTTCCAATTTGTTGAGCTTTTCAATACCTTTAGAAATTGATTCAAAGATTGCGTTACGAGATGTGTTTTCAAGTTCTGCAATCTCCGAAAGAGAATAATCTTGATTCAAGTAATAATCAAGTCTTAAAACCGTTTTCTCGCTTAGCAAATTTCCGTAAAGCTCAAGAAGTTCGGAGAGAAATAGTGTCTTTTCTAAGTTTTTTTCCATACTAGAACAATACGATAGTTATCAAATCGATGAGGATGAAAAAACTGGCTGTATAAAGAAAATACGTAGCCGTTCTTTCCCAATTTCTTTTACCGGTAAAAGGATCTCTTGGAGCAAGTAAAAAAGTGATTAACAAAGCTATAACTAGGTCTGTGACAACACTAGCTAGTAAGTAGTTAGGTATCAAACCAGAAACGATATTTGATACCAACATGTTAACAATAAAAAATCCTAGCAACAATAAGATAAAACTCATTAATCCTCGTTTTCTCCAACTAAAAGACCATACAAATATTGATCGAGATCGAATTCTTTCAAATCATCCATCTTTTCACCTAAACCGATGAATCTGACTGGAACGGAAAGCATGTCTCGAATGCTTAAAATTATACCACCTTTACTGGTTCCATCCATCTTGGTGATGACAACACCAGAAATATCACAAACTTCTTTGAAAACTTTGGCTTGTTCAATACCGTTTTGACCGGTATTTGCGTCCAAAACTAAGAAGGTTTCATGTGGTGCTTCTGGGATAACTTTCTTGATGACACGGATAACTTTACCAAGTTCATCCATCAAATAAGATTTATTGTGTAATCTACCTGCTGTATCGATGATAACTAAATCGTAGTTTTCATTCTTTGCTTTAGTTAAACCTTCAAAGCAAACTGAAGCAGGGTCTGCACCTTCATTTTTCTTGTAGATATCAACACCAACTCTATCCGCCCATAGAGCTAATTGGTCGATAGCACCGGCTCTAAATGTGTCAGCTGCAACGAATAAAACTTTCTTACCCATCTCTTTGTAGCGTTTGCCTAATTTAGCAATAGTTGTGGTTTTACCAGTTCCATTAACACCGACAATAAGTAAAACTGTTGGACCATTTTCAACAAAATCGATATCTGTTTTGAAGGAACCACCTTGGTTGATGTAACCAACGAACATCTTATCGATTAAAAGTTCATTGATTTCACTGGTGTTGTAGATACCTTTTGTCTTACATTCCTTTTCAACTTGATCAAGAAGCTCAAGAGTTAAGCGAATACCGACATCTGCTTCTACTAAAATTCTTTCCAAACCATCAAAATATTCTTGGTTAGCAATTTGATGCTCCTTGGCTAATTTGTTTAATTTGTTTGTGAAACCTTGTCTGGATTTATCCAAACCAGCGATATATTTATTATCAACAGTCTTTTGATATTCTTTCTGTTGTTTCTTCTCTAATTTTTTCTTCTCTTCTTGTTCTTTTCTCTTTGCTTTTAAGTCTTCAACAAGCTTTCTCTCTTTTTCTTTTTCTCTTTCTTTCTTAGTAAGACCATTTTTATCCTTACCATCTTGAGAAGCCTTGTCGAGTTCTTCCTTGTCTTTTAAGATATCGGAAATGTCAAAATCTTCAGGCAACTTTTCTAAGTTACCATCTTCTATAGTAGGTTCTGAAGTTTCTTCTTTAGTCTCTTCAACTACCTCTTCTTTTTCATCTTTTTTCTGTTCTTCGTCTTTAGAGAATTTCTTTTTTAACCAATTAATTAAACCCATTCTAAATCCTCGTTTCTATCTTTTAACGTAATTAGTTAAAGCATCCTTTGCAGCTTCTTTTTCTGCTGCTTTCTTGCTTGGACCGGAACCGGAACCAATTAAGATGTTGCCAATATAGCAAGATGCTTTAAATATCTGTTTATTCTTACCTAATTCGATTGTTTCAACTCTGTAAATAGGTTGAACCTTAAGTTCTTTTTCAACAACAATTTGAAGTTCACTCTTCGCATCTTCCTTGTAGGAAGTTTCTAAATTTTCGGTGAGATAATCACCTAAAATATCGATAACAAATTTGAAAGCAAAAGTTTCACCTAAATCGATGGTGATTGCTCCAATAAGCGCTTCAAAAACGTCTTCTTGAACTTTGTTATGATTAGCACTGTTACCAAGTTCACCTTTGGAATAACGAATGTATTTTTCAAAGTTGTAATTCTTAGCAATAACAGTTAAAGTTGTGCCTTCAATCAAGAATTTCCTTATTTTAGAAAGCTTACCAGAATCGTATTTAGGAAACTTTGTGTATAAAAGTCTTGCGATAGATGAATAAATAATAGCATCGCCTAAAAATTCCAAACGATCGTAATCTAAACACTCTGTGTTATTTTGCATATTGTATTCGTTTGAAAAAGATTTATGGGTAAATGCTTGTTCATACAAAGACAAATCTTTATATGGAATATTCATCTCTTTAAGTAAATCTACTAATTTCATCTTCAACTAATTATTTTCAAATTCCTTTTTAATATCTTCAACAACATGGTTCTTAGCCATTCTGTAAGCTAAATCAATTGCATGGTAGAAAGCGTAAGCGTTGGAATTACCATGACTTTTAACGCAGACTTTATTAACACCTAATAAAATTGCACCGCCAATTTTCTTGTAATCCATACTGGCTTTCATCTCATCGAAACCTTTCTTAGCTAAAAGGTAACCAATCTTTGTAAATAAATTCTTCTTGAATGCTTTCTTGATCATGTCATTCATCATGCTAGCGACACCTTCGGAAGATTTCAAAAGAATATTTCCGTCAAATCCTTGGCAGACGATGACATCATGAGTGCCATCCAAAGCGTCTCTTGCTTCAACATTTCCACAGAAGTTAGGGAAATTGGTTTCTTTCAAATATTTGTATGTATCAACAACAATTTTACTGCCCTTACCTTCTTCAGCACCGTTGGAAAGCAAGTAGACAGAAGGATTTTCAATACCCAAAACACAACGGCAGTAATTTCTACCTAATCTTGCAAAGCAAGCCATTTCTTCAACGGTATTTTCGTTACTTGCACCGATATCAAGAATAACAGTTTGTTTATCTTTAATCTTGGTGACAAATGGAGATGTGAATGCTGCTCTACAAACGTGAGGAATCTTTTTGATTATGAGTTGAGCACCGGTGATAAAACCACCTGAGGAACCACAAGTAACAAAAGCATCACAATCATCTTGGTTAGCTCTTTTCAAACCCATAACCATGCTGGATTTTTGCATTCTAAGCAAAGCTAATGGTGAAACTTCCATTGGAACAACATCTTCTGCAGTGACAAATTCAACTCTATCTTTGTAATCTGCAAAGAGATTTTCATATTCTGCTGTTTTACCAACTAAAACAAGACAAACATCCTTGTTGTCTTTTAAATAGTCCAAACAGCCTTGGCAAAGTTCTTTGTTACCTAAATCGGAACCTTCGATATCTAAACAAATTTTAATCATAATCAAAACCTCGCTTTTTTATTATCTAATAATAAGATTGATTGTTCACTTTTTTTATATCTAAAGATATAAAAAATATTAATTCTTGTGATCTTTCTTCAAATTTTCTCTAAATGTGATGTAGTCAAAGTATGCATTTTCATTCTCAGTTTGAATTTGAGTTGCTTCCTCATCCTTTTTAACTAAATTTGAACGGTACTTAAACATAAATTTCTTGAAATGATTAATGTAAATTATCAAACTTGAAACATGTTTAAGCGAGTAGAATGTAGTTAAAACATAGTAAGAGAATGGATCAATCTTTGATAAGAATGTAACATAAGGATTGACTTTATTTATCTGAAAACCCTTGAAATGCCACTTATTTTTGAATTTGATTCGCGCTTTCTGCTCTAAGAAATTGACGTTATCAATTACATCAACTCCGTCAATTGGAGTGAATGTTAACTTGTAATTAAAGTGAGATAAGTTATAGATTAAATTGATAGCAAGAAGTGCATCATTTTCCAAGTTTTCAATTGGATAAGTGTAATATTTGATCACTTTATTATCTTTATTAGATTCAACAAGATACTCAGAAATATGCTTTAAGATATCCATATGAATGCTTTGACGATATTGATTATAAGCGTCTTTCAATTCATCAAAGTTCTTCTGTGCTCTTTGAATAACACTCTGCTCAAAATCTTTAAATGTTGAACCTTGTAAATGTAATAAATTGACCACATCAGTGAAACTCATCTTGATAGTTTTTAAGATATTTTCAAAAACCTTCATTGTCATGAAAGCGTCATCATCAGATTTATGTGTGTTTTGAACTAAACCTGTGTTGAAGAAATGGTTCAAATTTCCTAGTGAAGGAATACCGCTTCTATTTGGATAAGACTTATCCAATTTAAAGAAAATATCTTGTACATCATAATAAGTAAACTTAGGTTTGTTAAGTCTGTACCTATCCAAAGTTGAAAGCAAGAAGTTCAAATCGTTTTCAAAAGAGAAGCCAAAAACAATAGTATTTTCATCATTTAGCAACTTGTAGAGTTTTTTATAAATTGTTGTAAAGTTTCCCTTGCTTTTGAAAACTTCTGGAGAGTAAGCGTAACTGAAATGTTTCTTAGAATTTTTAGGAATTTTGAATAAAGGAGCTTCTGGATTACAAATTAAATCTTCCTTTGCAAGCAAGGTAAAATTAGTATCTGTCAAAACATAACCTGCTGAGCAGATACTGTTGTAAAACCCTGATTCAAAATCCAAAAACAAAAACTTATTTATCACGTTTTCTCCTCTTGAAATAAACCTTTCTGCCAACAAGTTCACTGACTTCTGTGAATGTGACAAAAGCATCAGGATCAATCTCAGAGATAAGGATTCTTAATCTGTTAACTTCAAATCTGTTAACAACTGAATAGATCATCTCATTATCTTTTCCAGTGAAATAACCTTTACTCTTGATGAAAGTGACTGATCTACCTAACTTAGAGTTGATAGCATCACTAACTTCACCATATTTCTCGGTGATAATAATACACATGATGGATTTAGATAAACCTTCGTTGATAAAATCGATTGCTTTCAAGTTGATGTAGTAACTTAACAATGAGAGTAAACAACCGATGAGGTTATTAATTGAAGGATCGGTGTAGTCATTAACTGAAGCAAAAAGTACAAATAAGATTGCGTTGTAGCACATACAAACTTGACCAACTGTCATGTTGAGTTTCTTATGAACCATGACAGATAAAACGTCAACTCCATCCATAGCACCACCAAATTTGACGGTCAATCCTGACCCAATTCCAGAGAACAGTCCACCAAAGATTGCACAGACTAAACTGTATTCTGGTTTATTCAAATCAGCAAAAGGACCAACTTCAGTAAGTGGAGTGTACCAAGAACCGTTATTTCCAGTGTAAATCATAACTGCAATTGAGTAAGAAAAGATTGCCACAAATGAGTAAATTAACATCTGCCAGCCGATCTTTTTAACACCGACGATAAAGAATGGAATATTCAAAATGACTAAGAAGAATGTCAAACTGAAAATGAAACTGTAACTAGGTGCATTGAATGAAACCAGATAATTCAAAAGCATGGCAGTACCGGAAATACCACCATCCAAGAGCTTAGCACATGACAAAAAGAGACCTGAACCTAAGCCGTTAATAAATCCCGCAACAATCAAAATGAGGAAATTTAAAACTTTGTATTTACTCTCGTTTATCTTGTTCAAATGAGATTTTAAAATGTTTTCCCTCTTATTTTCTAAGAGCATTTTTAATCTAGATTTCATCATTCATTATTATAAAAAATATAGATTTATATTAATACAAATTAAATAAATAGTGTTAAATCGAATCAAAGATTTTTAAGTCTAATCACTTAAACCAAAGAAAAAGGCTCCTAAGAGCCTTTAAATTTACTCAACTGCGACGTAGAATGAATAGACTGGTTGACCACCGTTGAAGGTTTGAACTTCAAAGCCTTTTTCTTCGTATTCAGCAACAAGTGCGTTAACTCTTTCAATTTCTTCTTGTGTTAAATCTTCACCGAAGTAAATTGTTAAAAGTGAGCTATCTTCATCAACCATGCCTGCAATCAAAGTCTTGAGTGCTTCAACTTTATCTTTGACGGAGACAAGAATCTTCTTCTTAGAGATACCCATGAAGTCACCGTTATGAACTTCGGTGCCATCGATGCAGGTGTCTCTAACTGAGAAGGTAACTTCACCAGTTTTAATATTTTCGAGTTCACCGTTCATCTCTTCCAAGTTTGCTTCAACAGAAGCGGTTGGATTGAAAACTAAACATGCTGCAATACCTGCTGGAATAGACTTACTTGGGATGACGTTAACTTTACATTCACCTTCTAAAACATCACTGGCTTGAGTTGCTGCCATGATGATATTTGAGTTGTTAGGGAAGATGTAGATATTCTTAGCGTTGCATTCTCTGCATGCTTTAACGAAATCTTCTGTGGATGGGTTCATTGTTTGACCACCGGAAACAATTTCATCAACGCCTAAATCTTTAAAGATAGATTTTATACCTTCGCCGTTTGCAACTGCGATAAGTGCGTATTCTTTAGGTTCTTTCTTCTTTTCACTTGGAGCTGCGGTCTTAACTTCAAGTTCATTGGTAGAACCATGATTTTCTTCGATCAAATGTGAATGTTGTTCAGCCATATTTTCGATTTTAATCTTAATAAATTCACCAAATTGCTGTGCGTAAGTTAAGATGTAACCAGGATTTCTGGTGTGGATATGAACCTTAACTAAATCATCATCGTGAACGGAAACAATGGAGTTACCATGTGCACATAAAACACCATCAACACGTTTCTTGTTGTAGACTTTCTTACCTAATTTGATGATATCTTCTTGCTTAGGTAAACGTAAGATGAATTCAGTGCAGTAACCAAATTCTTCGTGTTTGAAACGGGATTGGACGTTAGTTGCTTCACCTTGAGGTGCAAATTCAAATTCTGTTTGACCAGAGGAAGAAACAACATCAGGCATAATTCTTTCAACGATATCGTTATGCAATGCCTTAGCCATACCTTCGATGATTTTAACATAACCTGCACCACCTGAGTCAACAACACCAGCATCCCTTAAAACAGGTAATAAATCAGGTGTTCTTGCTAAGGATTCTTTAGCTTCTTGTAAGTAGATATCGAAAACTTCGTCGATTGGCATATTCTCTGTGACTTTTTCTTGTAAAGTCTCAGCAGCATCTCTAACGACGGTTAAAATTGTACCTTCTGTAGGTTTGATGACGTTTTGATATGCAACATCTTTTGCATTGACGAATGCATCGACAATGTCGAAGCAATCGGCTTCAGCTTTATCTTTTAAGCTATCAGCAAAGCCTCTGAAAATTTGGGATAAGATAACGCCAGAGTTACCTCTAGCACCCATCAAAAGTCCTTCTTTGAAGGTTTTTGCGACTAAGTAAATATTCTTTTCATTCTTTTGACAAACCATACTTGTACCGCTTGTCAAAGTTAAATTCATATTGGTACCTGTATCACCATCTGGAACAGGGAAAACGTTCAATTGGTTAATCTCAGGATAATTATTAAATAAATTATTATTAGCAGATATAATCATTTGCTTAAAAAGCACACCATCAATTTTCTTCATAGAGTCTCCTTAAATATTATGATAAATTCCAAATATCCAGGCCCACCGGCATAATTAAATATTTGCTTTCTTATTATACAATGTTAAAAGTAAAAAAACCTAAGATATTGGAAGGATGTAATCGCTTTAATTTTCACATTTTATACACAAAAGCAACTTTATCAATATTATATTTAATTTCTAATTTTATAAATTGTTCATTTTAATTAAAAATAGACACTTTACTAAAAGTGTCTATTGTGAAGGAGGTACGCTTATATCTATAAAGATTGATGTCCAACAAACATAGGTGTGTTGTTTTTATCAACTAATGCGAAGTAGAAATCGTTATTAATTAATAACTCAACTTTGTCTTCAGTAGCTATAGGAGTGGAAGTGAATGAAACTGAATCTGCCAAGATGCCATTAACATCCATATCAAATTTAGTAAGATTCAAAATCATACCGTACTTAGCAGCTGAAGTATCAACAAATTTACCCATTGAACCATTCAAATCGAGTGAGTATTTTTGACTAGGAGTGTCATACATCGATGATTCAAGATGGATTTCAGGAACAGTTAAGCTGACTATTGCACCAGTTTTTTCTGAATTAGAAAGTGTTAAGTTTCAAAGTTAGCGCAAGTAAAAATCGAATTGCATAGAACACCGCTTGGTGTTCTATTTTTGAATTGTAAACTTTTAAAATATTAATAC
>ENA-OOWN01000058-OOWN01000058.1-human-gut-metagenome-genome-assembly--contig:-NODE-58-length-90327-cov-5.900357_pt1 | contig 90327 bp, 79 predicted proteins | sample MGYA00241406_ERZ501319 | MGnify/ENA primary metagenome ERZ501319 (study PRJEB25962, sample SAMEA2042734) | human gut metagenome | biome: human gut; feature: human-associated habitat; material: faeces... | reverse complement strand
CGGCTGACAATATTTCATTATATGTCATGATAACCTCCTTTTAAAAAGATATATGCAATTAATATGCCACTTTACAACGACTTGTTAAACTAGAGCCATAACGTTTTATAATATGTTGAATGTCAATGCTTTATAAAGCAAAACAATATGTGGCAATTTGTCAAATGTGCACTGTTATTAGTCATAGTTAAGAATTTGTTGTTCATCTTGTTGCCCTAAAACCGTCCATATTAAGGTAACGCCTTTTCATAAAACGCATATAAATATTTTTTATCCATAAATTATGTATGGCAATGAAAATAATTCCAAGGGTGAGAAGTATTATATATGCCAGTGTTTCGTTGAACAAGGTTTTAGATAAGGAAATGAAAATCACAGGGGCAAACATTGCCACAAGTTCGGCTGCAAGTTGAAAATAATTATTTTCAATATTACCTTTACTTATAAATTTAGTATTAAGAGGTATTGTTTGGCGGTTGTAGACAGCCATTTGCATCAATAAACAGTAAATAGGTCCTGCGGTAAAACACATCATAGAGAACAATGTAAGCAAAGTATATTTCTCCATGAATACCGTTGGAAGCATAAGTAGGAATGGTAATAACAGCATTGATGAAGAAAAATAATATTTAGCTTTGAGCAGTTGTATTATATTTTCTTTATGTACCATAAGACCTTCAATATAGTTACCTTCTGGGCTCATTATCTTTATAAGCATTATCGTTCCGTATATAACGAAAGTATAAACGATCCAAAATGTTTTTGAGTAGTTATCTTCATATAAGTTTGTAAAAGATATGACAAGGCTCAGGATAATGACAAATATGGTGCCGAAAACGAATGATTTACGCATATTCTTGTTCCTTATTAACCCTTTTATTTCAAGTTTTAAATATTCGCCTATTTCGCCAAACCGTTCGAACATGTGGAATTCGGATACCTTTTTAAGTTTGGATTCTTCGATTCCTGCATTTTCTTTGTAAGTGAAATAGAATTGGATGTGTTTATTTGTTTTAATAAACAAGGCCAATATTGTGATAAGTATAATGTAATATAGTGGATTCCAAAAAGTCAAGCCTCTACCTACAGTGGAATAAATATCAAGCGTAGTCTCTATGTTATATAAGTATAAAGGGGAAAATATGATGGCATATATGATAATTGGTAAAAACCACCATTTAATATTTTGGTTAATGAGGGTTCTTACCAACATATACCATTGACTATTTATTATGACAAGAAACTGAAACGAGATTATTATTCCAATAGTGGCGAATATTCCTTCACTGAATAGTGTTGTCATTATCGCGTATGGAATGGTTATGGCTGTCCATACCAAGTTGTTGGGCGTGATAACACTTGATATGATGAAAAGTTCTACGCATGTGTATTTGGGTATCGGTAAAAGAGTATAAGGTTTAATCAGTTGCACAGGTGTGCGTTGTCCGATGAATCTGAACGAAAAGTCTGCTCCTAATAGAAATGGGGCAAGTGCGAAAAATATCTCATAGGGGGTGTTTGAACTAGAACTGTTGGCAATTAATGCTAGTGCGATTGCAATAAATAAAAGATATAATATGATAAAAGCACCTCCTATGTAAATAAGTGCTTTTGCAATTTTGTTTTGTTCGTATGCAGTACTACGTTTTTCCGACAATTTAATATGTTGGCGTAATGTGCGTAGCAATTGGATTTTATTCATTTATCCTTAGTTTAGTTTTTACATATTTTGTAAATACTGCGTTCATGGTTATCTCAAATCAATGATTTCTGCGTGTGGGAATTCTTTTGAGTTGAATCTGAAAATTGCGTCACTAAGGTTTTCAGCCTTGAAATTAGATACTTTTATTGTGGTCCAACCGTTGCTTTGGCGCATTCTTATTGTTTGTGGGAAATAGTTTTTATTGATAGTGATATACATTTCTTTTATTGTGCGTTTTTGATTAGTTGCATACAAATGTATTTGCCAGCCTCCAGTAATATTTTTCATTCCTAATTTAAAACCGTTTTTGTATATATTAATGAATTTATACGGGTTCATTGATTGTTGTTGGGCTTCCGTAGGAGTACTAATATTAACTTCTTGGTTCTTTTTCATATATGTCCATTGCGTATTCCCGTCATACCATACAATGGCTTGTGTGGTACGTGCGTTGAACTTGTTACCTTTTATATAAATTGTACCCGATGAATTCCCATATTTACCACTAATATTGAAATTTGCGCTTGCACCTCCTTTACGGCTTATAATAGAAGCTGTTTTGTCAAGTATTTTGCGAGCTTGTGTCGCGTTTTGAGCATAAATACATATTGTAAGCAATAAAGATATGAATATGAATAAAATTCTTTTCATGATGTTCAAAGTATTGTTATTTGATTTGGTATAATTTTATTTTTATGTCAATAATAATCATTTTCTTAATTGTGTGAGCATCGTTTCTAAACTGTTTTCGTCTTGAATCAATACTTCGCGAGGCTTACTGCCCTGTGTGGCACCAACGATTCCGGCTTTTTCCAACTGATCCATAAGTCTTCCAGCTCTGTTGTACCCAATGGAAAAACGTCGTTGGATCATACTTGTAGAACCTTGTTGACTAAGAACAACAGCGCGTGCTGCTTCTTCAAACAAAGGGTCGATGTTGTGGATTTCAAGTCCGCCATTGACTGTATTACCGTTCTCGTCTGTAGTCGGTTCAGGTAGTTCCATTGGTTCTAATGGGCCGGGCTGATTAGCGATATATTGATTGATTCGTTCTATTTCGGGAGTATCGATGAATGCACACTGTACTCTGACCGGCTCGTTGCCATTGAGGAATAATAAGTCTCCACGTCCAATAAGCTGATTGGCTCCAGGACGGTCCAGAATTGTACGTGAATCAATCATAGCACTTACTCTGAAAGCCATTCTTCCGGGAAAGTTTGCTTTGATATTACCTGTAATGATAGAAGTAGTAGGACGTTGTGTTGCGATGACCATGTGTATTCCTACAGCACGTGCCAACTGGGCTATACGGGCTATGGGTAATTCAATTTCTTTCCCGGCAGTCATAATAAGGTCTCCGAATTCGTCGATAACAACGACTATATATGGCATAAATTCGTGACCGTCGGTAAGTCTGAGTTGATGGTTTATATATTTTTTATTATATTCTTTGATATTACGTGCACCGGCTAGTTTTAACAAGTCATATCTCGTATCCATTAGTTTGCATAGGCTGTTGAGTGTACGAATAACTTTGGTAACATCTGTGATTATTGGTTCTTCATTGTCATCTGGCACTTTTGCCATAAAATGTTGAGCTATCGGGGCATACACGCTGAATTCCACTTTTTTGGGGTCAATCAAAACCAGTTTAAGTTCATTTGGATGCTTTTTGTATAACAATGATGTTATTATAGCATTAAGCCCTACAGATTTGCCTTGTCCTGTGGCTCCTGCAACCAGCAAATGCGGTAACTTGGCAAGATCGACCATAAAGATTTCATTGGTAATAGTTTTCCCTATAGCAATAGGTAAATCCATCATTGTTTCTTGGAAACGTTTAGAATTTAGAATACTTTCCATTGACACGATGTTCTGTTTTTTATTCGGAACCTCTATTCCAATTGTACCTTTTCCTGGAATTGGGGCAATGATGCGTATGCCTAAAGCCGCAAGACTTAAAGCAATGTCATCTTCAAGATTTCTGATTTTTGATATCTTCACCCCTTCGGCAGGTGTAATTTCATAGAGTGTAATGGTTGGACCGACAGTAGCCATGATTGTTTTAATTTGCACACCGAAACTATTCAATACTTCAACAATACGGTTTTTGTTTGCGGTTTGCTCTTTCATGTCGATATAAGGTTTACCGTCGTCTTCATATTTTTTCAGAAGGTCAAGTGTCGGATATTTGTATTTTATCCATGGTTCTCTTGGATCAATTGGAACAGATAAGTCTTTTGTCCCGGATACATCTTTAGAGTCTGCTTCCGTTTCATTTTCGATCTTATTTATTATTATTTCCTGTGACAGTTCTTTTTCTTTATTTATGTATTCATGTTTGTCTTCCGTATCATTTTTTTGTATTTCGTTGTCATCAAATGTTACGGTTTGAGGCTCTGGATCATCAAAAGATGTGGGATCGTCGAGTGTGATTATTTCATCGGAAGTTTGTGGCGTTTTGCCTTGTAGATTCGTAAACCCAAATTTTACTTTTCTCGTTAGAGTTCCAACAGGATTAAGAATATTTCTTACAACATTTATAGTTTCTTTACTCAAATATGTGAGAAATATTATTGCCGTAAGAATAAGAATAACCATCAGGCCATATACTCCTATAATATTTTCAAGCCATTGGCTGCAATATAGCCCATGATCTCCACCCGGATTAAATATGTGGCTTCCCATTATGGGGGTAAGTATTTTGGCAGACATGACCGAAAACCAAAGCATGACAATCATCAAACAGATAAACCATTTTAAAAGGTTGATTTTATATGCTTTTACAAGACGTAGTCCTGCCAACCCCATAAAAAAAGGTATAATGAATGATGAAATTCCAAAACATCGAGATATAAAAAAATATGAAATTAAAGCTCCTATAGAACCACAACTGTTTTTGAATTCTTTGTTTTTATTAAGAATATCTTGTGAGGTGTGATCCAATATCAGGCTTTGGTCGTATTGTCCTGTAGAAAAAAATGAGATGAACGCAATAATTGTGTATATTGACAGAAAAATCAGAATAATACCTAAAATGAAGTTTATTATGTCGTTTTGCAATATATTTTTTATTCCAAGTACTTCAAAAAATGATTTGTCTGTCTGCCTGTTTTTTTTCTTGCCCATTAGTGTATCTAGAGTTTTATTTGCAAAAGTAATTGAAAAAAGTCAGAATAGGTCACAACAATCATCTTTTTTTTATATTTTTGCAAGTCGTTTTCTATGCTTACGCGATGTAGGTCAATTAAAAGAATGGTGTAGGTAACATATCTGTTTTTGAATTGTTCGTAGATTTTGTGTAAGTACTCGTTTTTAGTAATGGAAAAAATCATATATAATAAATATGACAAACAGAGCATTCAGGCATTGCCACGTGCGGTGTTTGAAGGTCGTATATTTGTTATTAACACAGTTGTCGAGGCTGAAAAAGCTGTAGAATATTTGTTATCACAGAAAATGCTCGGAATTGACACTGAGACGCGTCCTTCATTTAAAAAAGGTCGTTCCTATGAAGTGGCGTTGCTTCAGGTGTCAACTCATGATATCTGTTTCCTTTTCAGACTTAATTTAATAGGTTTGCCATCTGCCGTGATACGCCTGCTAGAAGATATAAATATACCTAAAATTGGGCTGTCATTACGCGATGATATAATGTCTTTGCACAGGCGTGCAATTTTTATTCCCGGCAATTTTATTGATTTACAGAAACATGTTGGTGAGTTGGGGGTTGAAGATCTTAGTTTGCAAAAGTTATATGCAAACTTTTTCCATAAAAAAATAAGTAAGAGCGTACGTCTCAGTAATTGGGAGACTGATGTGTTGAGCGACAGTCAAAAATTGTATGCCGCAACGGACGCATGGGCTTGTATAAATCTTTATGAGGAATTGTGTAGGCTTGAGATGACAGGCGATTATAAATTAGTGAAAGTGGAATGATAAAATTTGTAGTTTGATGTATAAAAACATATATTTGAAAAAAGACAAGGATGAAAGTCTTAAACGTTTTCATCCATGGGTGTTTTCTGGAGCTATCGGTCATATAGATGAAGGTGTGGAAGAGGGAGATATCGTCAGGATTATCACATCTGATGGAAAGTTTGCCGCACTTGGACATTTTCAAATAGGAAGTATAGCCGTACGTGTGCTTTCGTTTAATGATATCAACATTGATGAGCATTATTGGAACAGTCGTTTGTCTTCGGCGTTAGATATGCGAAAAAGTATTGGTCTAGCTGACAATGGTTATAATAATACATTCAGGCTTGTACATGGAGAAGGTGACAATTTGCCAGGGCTTGTTATTGATTGTTATGGCAAAACAGCTGTTATGCAGGCGCATAGTGTTGGTATGCATGTTTGCCGTGACGTGATTGCACGCCAATTAGTAAAGGTCATGGGAAACAGAATAGAGAATGTATTTTATAAAAGTGAAACGACATTACCATTCAAAGCAGGGTTGGAACAGGAAAATGGATTTATTGTAGGAAATTGTGATGATGATATTTCGCTTGAAAATGGATTGAGATTTCATGTAGATTGGTTGAAAGGACAAAAGACTGGATTTTTTATTGATCAACGTGAGAATCGGGCATTATTGGAACGTTATTCCAAAAACAAGACTGTGTTGAACATGTTTTGTTATACTGGAGGATTTTCTTTTTATGCAATGCGAGGGCAAGCTAAATTAGTACATTCTGTTGACAGTAGTGCAAAAGCCGTTGAGTTAACAAATGCTAATGTTGCGTTGAATTTTCCTAATGATAGTCGTCATGAGGCATTTTGTGATGATGCGTTCAAGTTTCTTGATGCTTCTGATGGCCAATATGACCTTGTCGTGTTAGATCCTCCTGCTTTTGCTAAACATCGCGCGGCTCTTCATAATGCATTAAAAGGGTATACAAGGTTAAATGTAAAAGCTTTTGAGCGAATAAAGCGAGGAGGTGTCCTTTTTACTTTTAGTTGTAGTCAAGTTGTCACCAAAGATAATTTCCGTAATGCAGTATTTACTGCCGCAGCTTTGGCTAAACGCAATGTGAGGATATTGCATCAATTACATCAGCCTGCTGATCATCCTGTTAATATTTATCATCCAGAAGGTGAATATCTGAAAGGTTTGGTATTATATGTTGAATAGGGGATTTTTACAAAAAGTATCAAAGTATATTTCCGACAATTCTTTGTTAGAAAGAAAAGGTAAGTATATTGTCGCATTATCTGGTGGGGCCGATAGTGTGGCGTTACTGTTGACTCTAGTGGATTTAGGATATGATGTTGAAGCTGCTCATTGCAATTTCCATTTACGAGGGTTAGAGTCTGATAGAGACGAGTTGTTTTGTTCAAAGTTATGTAATGACAATGGTTTGCAGTTGCATTTAGTTCATTTTGATACTTTGAATTTTGCAAAACTAAGAAAGATTAGTATTGAAATGGCGGCTCGTCATCTACGATATTCTTGGTTTCAGAGATTAAAAAAAGATATAGGTGCTTCGGCTATTTGTGTGGCTCATCATAAAGATGATTCAGTTGAAACGGTATTGATGAATTTGATACGTGGCACTGGCATTCATGGCCTTGCAGGTATTAAGTCTAAGAATGGAGATGTTGTGAGGCCATTGTTGTGTGTGTCACGTAATGAAATAGAGCAGACTTTACGATATGCCGGACAGGATTTTGTAACAGACAGCACAAATTTTGTGGATGATGTGGTAAGGAACAAAATACGTCTAGACATATTGCCGTTGATGAAAAAGATAAATCCATCTGTAAGTGAAGGTATTATCAGAACTGCGGCCAGGGTTAGTGAAATTGCTGCAGCTTTTGATTCATTTGTGAAAAAAGAAAAATCCAGTTTGGTCGAGATAAAGAATGATGGTGTAATATGGGTAGCATTAGATGAAATACGAAATAAATTAGCACCGGAAAATATTCTGTTTAATTTATTGAGGGACTATTCATTCAATTCTTCACAGATAGAGCAAATTTATCGTTTGATGTCAACGGGAGGAGTAGGGCGTTTATTTTATTCACCAACTCACAGATTGCTTATTGACAGAAAACATATTGTTATAGAGCCGTTTAATTGTGATTGTCAAAAATGTATGGTTATACCTGAAGATGGCATATATATATATACTGAGATTGTAAAATTCAAAGTGGAAACTATTGATTGTACGAAAGATTTTAGCTTGGTAAAGAATAAAGATTGTTGTTACGTCGATTTGTCAAAAATTAGCATGCCTTTAACTGTAAGGCCAGTAATGACAGGAGACCGTTTTGTGCCGTTTGGGATGAGAGGCTCAAAACTTTTAAGTGATTATCTTACCGATTTGAAAATAAATCTTTTCGATAGGCAGCGCCAACTTGTAATGACTGATGCTACAGGTCAAATAGTATGGGTTGTAGGTCGTCGTGGTGATAACCGTTGTAGGATAACTAAAACAACAGGGCGTTTTTTGAAGATCACTTGCATAATGGCATTAAAGGATAAATTTGATTAAAAATAATTGACTTAAGTGGAAATATAGGCCATTGGTATGAATTTACAATGGCAGACGGATGTGAAAACATTACACCTCAAATATAAAAAGTGACGAATTGGCAGAAAAATATATTTAATATATATATACCTAACAGGCATAATTTTTGTATGTTTTATGTTGGTGCTGATAATGTGACGCGATGTATCACATATTACGATTTTGTCATTCTAGATAAATTAATGTGGTTCACTTTAAAAAGTGAAATCCAATAAAATAATATTGAATATCAATCAATTAAAATAAATATACAATTATGCAAAAAGGTAATATAGGAGTAACGACGGAAAACATATTTCCTGTCATTAAAAAATTTTTGTATTCAGATCATGAAATATTTTTGCGTGAAATGGTTAGTAATGCCGTTGATGCTACGCAGAAAATGAAAATTTTAGCAGAAACGGGTGAATTTAAAGGTGAACTTGGTGATTTGACGGTGAGAGTGTCGCTTGATGAAAAAAACAAAACATTGACCATAAGCGATTGTGGTGTCGGTATGACAGAAAATGAAATAGATAAGTATATCAATCAGATCGCTTTTTCTGGAGTAAACGATTTCCTTAATAAATATAAAGATAATGTTAATGCGATAATTGGTCACTTTGGTCTTGGCTTTTATAGTGCCTTCATGGTTAGCGACAAGGTCGAAATTATAACAAAAAGCTACCAAGAAGGTGCGAAGGCTGTGAAGTGGAGTTGTGATGGAAGTCCATCGTTTGAAATTGATGATGCAGAGAAGACAGAGCGAGGTTCAGATATTGTACTTCATATAGCTGATGATTGTAAGGAGTTTTTAGAGAAAAGCCGCATACAGGGGCTTTTGAACAAGTATTGTAAGTTTATGCCTGTACCGGTAGCATTTGGGAAAAAAACAGACTGGAAGGACGGTAAACAAGTTGAAACAACGGAAGATAACATAATCAACGATGTAGAACCTTTATGGACGAAAACACCGAGTACGTTGACAGATGATGATTATAAAAAGTTCTATCACGAACTTTATCCAATGCAAGACGATCCTTTGTTTTGGATTCATCTCAATGTTGATTATCCGTTCAACCTTACGGGCATTCTTTATTTTCCACGTGTAAAATCAAACATTGATCTTCAACGAAATAAGATACAATTATATTGTAACCAAGTATTTGTAACAGATCAAGTAGAAGGTATAGTCCCAGATTTCCTTACATTATTGCATGGAGTGATAGACTCGCCCGATATTCCGTTGAATGTAAGCCGTAGTTATTTGCAGAGTGATCATGATGTAAAAAAAATATCAACTTATATCACCAAAAAGGTTGCAGACCGTTTAAATGGAATATTCAAGGAAAATCGCAAAGAGTATGAAAGTAAGTGGGATGCTTTGAAGTTGTTTATTAATTATGGAATGTTGTCGCAGGAAGATTTTTACGATAGGGCAAAAGATTTTACACTCTTTAAAGATGTTAACGGCAAGTATTTTACTCTAGATGAATATAGAACATTGATTAAAGACAATCAAACAGATAAGGACGGTCTGCTTGTTTATCTTTATACCACAGATAAAAATGAGCAATATTCATACGTTGAAGCGGCTACTGAAAAAGGTTATAGTGTGTTGTTGCTTGATGGTCAATTAGACGTACCTACAGTATCCATGTATGAACAGAAATTTGATAAAAGTCGTTTCATGCGTGTTGATAGCGATATAATAGATCGTCTTATAATTAAAGAAAATACAAGAAAGATTGAACTTGACAGTGAACAAACTGACAATTTGTCATCTGCGTTCCGTTCACAAATGCCAAAGATAGAAAAGGTTGAATTTAGTGTAGAAGTCCAATCGCTTGGTGTGGAGGCACAGCCTGTTATGATAATCCAAAGTGAATATATGCGGCGAATGAAGGATGTCAGTCGTTATCAAAGTGGCATGAGTTTTTATGCTCAAATGCCAGATAGTTATAGTTTAGTGTTAAATAGTGATCATTCACTTATAAAGAACATTCTTGAGGACGAAAATATAAAATGCGGGGAAGCTTTGAAGCCTATTATAAGTGAGGTGAAAGGATTACAGGCGCGTCTTGCAGCCTTACGTCAAAGTCAAAGTAATAAAAAAACAGAAGAATTATCTCAGGATGAAAAAGATGATCTTGCGAACACTGAAAAATCTCTTAACGAGCAGCGTGATAAGGTGAAGCAGATAATTTCTGACTATGCGAGAGAAAATAAGATTATACATCAGTTGATTGATCTTGCTCTTTTGCAAAATGGTATGTTGAAAGGCGCAGCTCTTGATTCTTTTATAAAGCGTTCGGTCTCATTGATAAAGTGACATGAATTATTATGTTTATATTAGCAGAGGTATTTTATCTTATAGGTAAATACCTCTGTTTTTGCTATGTTTATATATGATGCCTATTTGTCGTTTATTCGTTTTTGCACAATAAAAACACATGAAAATCGTTATAAAGCAAAAACATGAATAAGATTTTATTTGCTACGATATTAGTTTTTTTTACTTCAGTTATCTCTGCACAACGGCATGAAATATATGATTCAGGTATCAAGTCATTGCAAGTTGTTGCAGGACAAAATTGGATGTCTTTACCGATAATAAAACTCGGCGTTCATAGTCCGAATGATAGGCTTCACATTAGTTTTGATGACTTAACTCATACTTATCACCGTTATACTTATAAAATAGAACATTGTGAGGCTGATTGGACTGTGTCAGACCAGTTGTTCCCGAGCGATTATATTGCTGGTTTTCAAGATGGAAATACCATTGATAATTATAAAGAATCAATAAATACGAACATACTTTACACCCATTATACGTTGCAGATACCAAATGAGCAATGCTCTTTAAAAATGAGTGGTAATTATAAGTTAACTGTTTATGATGAGAATGATGATGGGCGACCGATCTTTACAGCATGTTTTATGGTGTTAGAACAGCGGTTTGGTGTGCAGCTCGATGTGACAACTAATACTGATATTGACATAAATAAAGGCCATCAGCAGGTATCAATGCTGGTTAATTATGGGACGGTAAATGTTAACGATCATTTGTCTCAAATAAAGACAGTGGTTATGCAGAATGGAAGGTGGGACAATGCTCGGCTTAACGTTAAACCACAATATGTTATGGCTGACGGGTTGAAATGGGAGCATAACCGTGATTTGATATTTCAAGCAGGTAATGAATATCATAAATACGAAATACTGGATGTTGCTTATCCTACAATGGGAATAGATCGTATTGTATGGGATGGGAATAATTATCAGGTTTATCCTTATACGTGTGAACCACGTCTTAATTATCTTTATGATGAAGATGCGAATGGTGCTTTTTATATTCGCAATAGCGATAATATTGAAAACGATATATCGTCAGAATATGTTTATGTTAATTATGTTTTACGTGTACCAGAGAGGTTGAATGGCGAAGTGTATATCAACGGGATGTGGACTTACGATCAATTTACACCCGAATATATGATGCAGTATGATGAACTTTCAAAGTGTTATACTGCGAAACTTTTTCAAAAACAAGGATATTATTCTTATCAATATGTTCTGATAGGTGAAGACGGTGTAAGTTGTGTTGTTCCTTCAGAGGGTAATTTTTATCAAACTGAGAATAAATATCAGGCCCTTGTGTATTATCGTGGCCAAGGAGAGCGTACAGATCGTTTATTGGGGTATCAACAAGTACAAATAAAATGATTATTTGGTAGACAAGTTTACAAAACGAACCATTTATAGTTTGTATTGGGTTCTTTTGAATTCAGCACATGTTATGGCTGTAGCAATGGCAACATTAAGACTATCAGGACCGGTGTTTTTAGCATAACATGGGATAAATAGTGTCTTATTGGCGAGATTTAAAATTTCATGAGATACTCCGTTTCCTTCGTTGCCCATTACTATAAGACCTACAGGAGACAATTTTTGTGAATAGATATTTCCACCGTGAAGAGTCGTTGCATAGACAGGAGTATTGGCTGGTAATGTGTTGATAAGTGATGTTAATTCAGTGTATACAACGTTGACATGTGCCAAACTTCCCATTGATGCTTGTACCGCTTTCGGATTGAAGGCATCAGCTGTTCCTTCACCACAGAATACGGTAGATATGCCGAACCAGTGTGCAATGCGTATGATTGTGCCTAAATTGCCGGGGTCTTGTATTCGGTCAAGTGCAAGGCAAAGTTCTTGTGAACATATATTTGGAGAGACAATCGCTATGGGTAATGGGAATATCGCAAGTACTTGTTGTGGGTGTTGTAAGAAGCTGACACGTTTTAACTCATCATTTGTAGTTATAATATCAGTCTGTCGCGGTTTAATGCCTGCATTTTGATACCATTTATTTGTAGCAACAATGGTTTTAGGTTGACTTACCGCCATAAAGTCTGCTACAGCTTTTGGCCCTTCAACAACGAATGAACATTCTTGATCGCGATATTTCTTAAGTTCAAGGGAGCGTATATATCTAGCAAAATTCTTACTAAGCATATATTCATATATTAAATGATTGTCGGACAAAATTACTAAAGATTTATTACTTTTGCACAGTAAATGCAGATTAAGTGGTAAAAATTTTTTCTAATTCTATATTTGCGCCAGTTATAACACTGTTGGTCGCATTAGTGTTGTCAAGCTGTTCGGCATCACGTTTGGTGCCTGATGGCTCATGGTTGCTTGATGGTGTACGTATAGAGTCTGATTCAAAAGATGTTGATATAAGTCAGTTAGAACCGTATATACGCCAAAAAGGAAATTCTAAATGGTTTTCATTATTTAAGGTGCCACTTGGAACTTATGCTTTATCTGGAAATGATACAACCAAATGGATTAACAGGACATTGCGTGATATTGGAGAAGAACCTATTTTATTTGAACGTGAACAGGCTAAATTGACATGCGGTGATCTGATATTTGCGCTTCAAAATATCGGGTATTTAAGGGCAAATGTAGATTATAGTCTTGAATATGGTAGAAAGAAAAAAGTAAAAGTGGTTTACAATCTGCATACAGGGCCACGCTATCATATAAAAGATGTGACTTATGACATACAAGACGTGCGTATAGATTCATTATTATCATGTTTGGAAAGCTATAAAGCATCGGTAATTATTGTTGGTATGCCGTTTATGACAAGCAAGTTAGAAAATGAACGTGAACGTATAACAGAACAGCTTAATAATAACGGTTATTTTGATTTTCATAAAGATTTTATTACATTTTCAGCTGACACGGTTAGGGGAACAACAGGTGTTGATTTGACATTGCATTTGCATAAATACTTGCGTGCAGGTGTTGATGGAGATACGATACATAGACGTTATTCAGTAGGTGAGATACATTACCATTCGAATATTGACAATGAAGATATACCATTGCGCACATCCGTGTTAGAAGAAAATACTTTGATAGAACCTAATGCGTTATTTAACGCTTCGGCCCTTCAAAAGACATACAATAGGTTTGGGCGGTTGCCAATAGTAAAATATACAAATATAAGGTTTACTGAACGTCAGGGATGTGATACGCTTGATTGCAGTATTGGTATAAGCACAAATAAGATAAACAGTATAAGTTTTCAGCCGGAGGGGACTAATACGTCTGGTGATTTAGGTGTTGCAGCTTCACTTACATACGAAAATCGAAATCTTTTCCGTGGTGCGGAGACATTTAGCGTAAAACTGCGTGGAGCTTTTGAGGCTATAACAGGGCTTGAAGGTTATCAAAACCAAGATTATGAGGAATATAGTATTGAAGCGAGTCTTACGTTCCCGCGTTTCGTTGTACCATTTCTGTCAAAAGACTTCAGACGCAGATCTACGGCAATGTCAGAATTATCTGTAAGTTACAATATGCAGAACCGTCCGGAGTTTCATCGTCGTTTGTTTTCAGCAAGTTGGCGCTATCGGTGGAATGACATGTCGGGCCGCCGCACATATAAGTATGATTTACTTGATCTTAACTATATATATATGCCATGGATCTCGTCAACTTTCAGGGAAGAATATCTTGACGATGCAAGTAATCGAAATTCTATCTTACGTTATAATTACGAAGATTTGTTTATAATGAAAATGGGGTTTGGCATGTCGTTCAATAATGGGACAGACGCCTATAAGGTAAATGTTGAGACTTCAGGAAATTTGTTGCATGGCGTATCGCATTTATTAGGTAGCAAGCGTAATTCGGAAGGACAATATACTTTATTTAATATAGCTTTTGCTCAATATGTTAAGGGGGACTTTGATTATACTCACATGTTTCATATTGACAGGAATAACAATCTTGTTTTCCATTTTGGTTTGGGCATAGCTTATCCATACGGCAACAGCAATATACTGCCTTTTGAAAAACGATATTTTTCAGGTGGAGCCAATTCTGTAAGAGGTTGGAGTGTGAGGGGACTTGGGCCGGGGGGATTTAAGGGAACTGATGGAACTATAGACTTTATCAATCAGACTGGCGATTTAAAGATAGACTTAAATCTTGAGTTGCGTTCATTCCTATTTTGGAAAATATATGGAGCTGTTTTTATTGATGCCGGCAACATTTGGACGTTGCGGGCTTATGACGAACAGCCGGATGGACAATTCCGTTTTAATGAGTTTTATAAACAAATTGCTGTGGCGTATGGATTGGGGATAAGATTTAATTTTGATTTCTTTATTTTACGTTTCGATATGGGAATGAAGGCTATTAACCCGGCATATAGTTCACAACATGAACATTTTGCAATATTCCATCCTGATTTCAGTCGTGATTTTGCGTTTCATTTCGCAGTGGGTCTTCCATTTTGACAAGCCAGCGGTTATTTCTCTTTATAATACAAATATTGAATTCTGCGGTTTTAGTTATTTGCCCTGTTTGTCCTAGAGTGTCTAATTTTAGGAAATTGGATACTCTACATGAGGCGGTTGCCGTTGTGTCGTTAATAAACTCCACGTGTTTTGTTTCAACAGACGCTTTATTTTCTTGACTGTTTATAATGTCGATATCTTCTTGTTGTATATTACTGGCTATGAAACTTAGCCATTTGTAAGATTCGGGAGTACAATGTTTTTGTGCTGATATGAAATCGAAATTGAAATAATTTAAAGCAAAGTTGTCTGATAATTTTTTTATTTCCTCTATGTCTTTTTGCCGTTGGCTTTTTATACAAGATGTTAAAATGAGGCATAATATGATTACTGGAATGAATAAAAACGTATGTACGGCTATTTGATTATTTGTATTTATGGGTTTCATAATATTAAAATTTTCACAAAGGTATTAAAAATCTTTTGTTCCGTATCTGTTTATTTATACTTTTGCATTCAAAAAATTCAAAGATGTTGAAATTCATATCTTTCGGCAGCGGTAGTTGCGGAAATTGTTATTATATATGTGTTGAAGATTATGGCATTTTGATAGATACCGGTATCGGTATTAGGAAATTCAAAAAGTATTTCAGTGATTATGGTTTAAAGTTTAATACTCTGCGTTCAATTTTTGTAACACATGATCATGCTGATCATATTAAGGCAGTCGGCATGATAAGTGGAAATTATAACTTGCCCGTTTATGCGACTGAGAAAGTTCATGATGGCATACTTCGTAATTATTGTGTGAAAAAAAAGGTTGATAGCAGTAATGTTAGATTTATTTATGCAAATGAAGTGATATCTATTGGCGATTTATCTGTTACACCATTTCATGTTCCTCATGACAGCCTTGATAATGTTGGCTTTAAGATAGTTTACAATGATATAACTTTTTGCCTGATGACGGACATCGGGCATATTACCGAAGATATGGCATGTATGATAAGTGAGGCCGATTATCTTGTGATAGAGGCTAATTATGATAAGGAGATGCTTTGGACAGGCATGTATCCTGAATATCTGAAACGCCGGGTATCGGGAGGTAATGGCCATTTGTCGAACGATTTATGTGCGCAGGCAATAATCGATAATGCGTCAGAAAAGTTGCGTCATGTATGGCTCTGCCATTTGAGCGGTGAGAACAATCATCCCGAATTAGCACGTAAGACTGTTGAATTGGCATTGAAAAATTCAGGCAAACATTATTTTGAGACATTGCCGGTTGACGTGTTGAAACGCAATGTTCCAAGTGATGTTTATGAATTATGATTTATGTTGTTTTACTATCTGTAGAAACAATTCGGACAGTTTTTCACCTATGTATTGTGGCGAAGCCAACGATGCCACTTCTTTAGAAATGTGTCTCCCGTTAATATTATTGTCGATGGCAACTTTGTGCATACATGCTTTCAGTTCTTCGGCATCGTCAACAGGTACAATGTAGGTTCCGTCGTTAATTCTGATGCTTTGTGGTATACAATCGGTTGATATTGCTGGGATACCGGTACTCAGGGCTTCAAGCAGCACTAACCCTTGTGATTCGCTTCTTGAGGACAGCACCAAGCAGTCGCATTGGTAAAGTAGACGGCGCACTCCGTTTTTGTCCAGTTCACCACATATTGTTACTTTTGAACTGTTCATCATGGATTTTACAATTTTGGCACATTCTTTCCCGTCTGTAAATTTTCCCGCGATGTAAAGCTCAACGTCAGGCATTTCGGCAGCCAGTTTATCAAACGCTTTAAATAATACGTCGTAACCTTTTAGGGGAATGAAGTTTGCCAAACAGCAGAACCTGAACATTCGCCCGTCTGCCGGTTTCCTATCACGATAGGCGAAAAAATCGATATCAATGGTGTTGGATATGGCTGTCCATTTGTAGTCTTTACCGAAGTAGCAGGCAATGTCGTCAACAAGTTCCGCTGATACGGGTATTACCATGTCTGCGGCTTTGTATGCGCTTTTCAACAGCGGTATCTGCCATGCCTTTGAAAAGTTGTCACCAAATTCTTTTTTGAAAATCATTGATGATAGATGTTCGGTAATGACAAACGGTATACCGTATTTCTCGCTTATCTTGCTTGCCGCATATCCGGCCCATTTAGCGCAATGGGCATGGATTATGTCCGGCAATCCGTTTTTATTGACATAGCGTGCAAACATTTTCTGTATAATGTCGCACCATCGTGTTACATTAGGCCGTATGCAAAGTGGAATGCCACGCATATCTGATCGATATACGGTTATTTTTTCCATTTCGGTCGTCCTGCACCTGTATGATGTGAGCAGGTAATCTTTTAAACTTCTCCGTATGGAAAGTTGTACGTTTGCCAATATTGTGACATCATGCCCTAAGGCTGATAATGCTTTGCTTTGTTCAAGACAAAACTCACCTCCGTAAGGCGGAAAAAATGATGGTATTTCGACAATCTTCATCTTTTAGTTGCTAGCAAAGATATATATTAAATTATTGGCACTGTCAATGTTGCCGTAATGCAAAAATACGCAAAATATTGTCATTTCAGACATAAATATTGTAATTAAAAATAATGATTTTATGGGATGATTATAGTTGGAGCAGTTTTTCGATTGTGAATGGCCGTGTTTCAGCTTGTAAAAGGTGGTTTTGGGGGGGCATAAAAGACCATCTTTTACAAGCTGAAACATGACCTTTGGCTTTTCCATTTCCCATGTAAGATTATGTACTTTAATTTATAAACGCATCAATGTTTGCAGATATGGGGGAAATGTGTTACCTTTGTACGCTAAATAACTAACAATAAATATTTTATTGAAATGAAAGCATTTGTTTTTCCCGGACAGGGGGCACAGTTTGTCGGTATGGGTAAAGACCTGTATGATAGTAATCCTTTGGCAAAAGACCTTTTTGACAAGGCAAACGATATTCTCGGTTACAATATAACCGAAATAATGTTTAACGGAACTGATGAAGAATTGAAGCAGACTAAGGTTACTCAGCCTGCGGTGTTCTTGCATAGCGTTATCAGCGCATTGTGCATGGGTGATGATTTTGCTCCGTCTATGGTAGCCGGACATTCTCTCGGCGAGTTTTCCGCATTAGTTGCGGCTGGCGCATTGAGCTTTGAGGACGGTTTGAAGTTGGTTTACGCACGTGCCATGGCAATGCAGAAGGCTTGCGAGGTTGTTCCTTCAACAATGGCGGCAATCATCGGTCTTCCTGACGAGAAGGTTGAAGAAATATGTGCCGAGGTTAACAAGGAAGGCCATGTATGTGTTCCGGCTAACTTCAATTGTCCTGGACAGCTTGTAATAAGTGGTAATGTTGAAGCTATTAACGAGGCTTGTGAAAAACTAAAAGCCGCAGGAGCAAAGCGTGCATTGCCTTTAAAAGTCGGCGGAGCGTTCCATTCTCCGTTGATGCAGCCGGCTAAAGACGAGCTTCAAGCAGCTATAGAGAAAACGGAATTCAGTGAGCCTAAGTGCCCTGTTTATCAGAATGTTGATGGTATGCCGCATACTGACCCCGCAGAAATAAAAGCAAACCTTATAGCACAGCTTACAAGCTCTGTAAAGTGGACAAAGTGTGTACAGTCGATGATTGCAGATGGTGCCGATGATTTTACAGAGTGTGGTCCCGGAAAAGCATTACAAGGTATGATTGGCCGTATTGACAAAAATGTAGCTGCACACGGGATAGACTGAAATATTTTATTTTAGCAAAACAGAAAGTCAGAATACAAAGGAGCAAATTGCGGCATACATTTTTGCCACATTTGCTCCTTTATTCATTTTAGTTGTTTTTTATTTTTATATAACCATGAATGATAAGATTATCATATATCAGGTGTTTACGCGTCTTTTCGGTAATCGCTCCTTTGTACGTAAGGAAAATGGAACTTTAGTTGAAAACGGATGTGGTAAAATGAGTTTTTTTGATACTGCAACGTTAAGAAGGATAAAAAAATTGGGTGTTACACATATATGGTATACAGGAATAATCCGTCACGCAACAAAAACGGACTATTCGGCTTACGACATTCCGCGTCAACATCCTGCTGTAGTGAAAGGAAATGCAGGGTCGCCTTATGCCATAACAGACTATTATGATGTGGATCCAGACTTAGCGGACGATGTTGACAATCGAATGATTGAGTTTGAGAATCTTGTCGCAAGGACACATAAAATAGGGTTGAAAGTAATTATTGATTTCGTACCTAATCATGTGGCAAGGCAGTACAAGTCAATAAAAAAGCCGGATGGCGTTAAAGACCTTGGTGAGACAGATGATACAGGAATGGGCTTTTCGCCACAAAATAATTTTTATTATTGTGTTAATATGCCATTTGAGCCATATTTTGATTTGAATGATGAGGCTGGAACGCCTTATTCGGAATTCCCGGCCAAGGCAACAGGTAATGATCATTTTGATAATCATCCTGGTGTAAACGATTGGTATGAAACGGTAAAGCTTAATTACGGCGTAGACTATTGTGATGCAGGAGGCCGATCATGCCATTTTCAACCAATACCGGATACATGGATGAAAATGGAAGGAATATTGAAATTTTGGGCCGGTAAAGGTGTAGATGGTTTTAGATGCGATATGGCTGAAATGGTTCCTATTGAATTTTGGGACTGGGTCATAAGATCTTTAAAAACTGATTATCCACATTTGTTGTTTATTGGTGAGGTTTACAATCCGTCATTTTACAAAAGTTTTGTTTCTGCTGGTTTTGATTATTTATATGATAAGGTTGGTATGTATGACTGTATGTGTGGGGTGATGCGTGGTGTAAATCCTGCATCGTCTATAACTTGGCAGTGGCAGACTGTTGATGATATAAAAGATCACATGCTGTACTTTCTTGAAAATCATGACGAAATACGTTTGGCAAGTGATTTTTCTGTAGGAAGATTTTGTGGTGGCAAGCGAGGAATTCCAGCTTTGGTTGTGAGCGTATTGATGTATAAGAATCCATTCATGATTTATGCAGGACAGGAATTTGGAGAGCGTGGCATGGATAAAGAAGGTTTTAGTGGACTTGACGGCCGGACTACAATATTTGACTATTGGACAGTCCTTTCACTATATAATGGATATGTATCAAGGAGATGTCTTTCAAGTGATGAAAGGAATTTAGAGAAAACATACTCAAAAGTTCTCAATATTGCAATTACAGAAAAAGCAGTAAGTAATGGTTCGTTTTTTGACCTGATGTATGCAAATAATTGCCGTCAGGGGTTCAATCCTGATAAGCATTATGCTTTTTTGCGCAAATGTGATCATGAGGTCTTGTTGGTAGTAGCAAACTTTTCTGATATTGATACTGAATGTGAAGTCTTAATTCCCGCCCATGCTTTTGAGTATTTAGGATTACCTGAAAAAACAGTTCACGCGAAAGACTTGTTATCAGATGAGAAATCTCAACAAATGACTTTAAAAGCAGATGACAGTGTCAAGATTGTGGTAAATAACAATAATTGTAAGGTCTATAAATTTATTGTTTAAATGAGTTTTAGTTATTAGGAAATGGATAGTAAATATAGTCTAAATGCACATAATAAAGAAGAATTCCCACCGGCTCATACAGCGGAACATCTTTTAAATCAAACAATGATACGGATGTTTGGGTGTGAACGTTCAAGTAATGCTCATATTGAAAGGAAAAAAAGTAAGATCAGTTATATCCTAGATCATAAGCCATCGCGTCAAGAAGAAAAAGCTATAGAAAAGCGGATGAATGAGCTTATAGAAGAGGATCTCCCTGTAATGTTTGAGTTTATAACACGTGATAATGTACCAGATAATGTCTCATTGGATAATTTACCCGATGATGTTTCTGACACGTTACGTTTGGTGCGTATTGGCGATTACGATATATGTCCGTGTATAGGGAGACATGTGCGTTCAACTGCTCAAATAGGGCATTTTGAAATGCTTGGAACTAATTGGGATGAGATAACAAGGACGTTCAGAATACGTTTTAAGATAGTACAATAATTCATACAGGAATATGAAAAATCCTATTATAAAAAGTGGCAAGTTTGTAATTTTTCGTTTTATTACAGGCTTACCACTTTTCATATATAATATTCTTTCCAATTTATATGAATTTTATCTATCAGCATTTTCTATCATATAATCGTCTGGTTTTATAGCTGTAAATTGAAATTCGTTTTTATTTATATATTTTATTGAAAACTTTCCTGCTTTCACATATTTGCTTTTCATCTTGTTGTATTTTTTTTCTATATCTTTACGTTTTAACGCATAACTTATTATGCATGTGCGGTGCTCCATTCCCATATTTGATAAATAGTTTTTTAATTGGTACGAATAATTGTCACGACTAACAAGAAATTTATTCTTTTCATTTATCCATGCACTATCTATTTCTTGTATATCTGTGAAATAAACTATTGAGTCGTTGAAAGAAGCGGAAAAGCCAAAAGCATATATTTTCGGAATGCATTTTAGTTTTGCTGCTGTATTCTGTGTCCAGCTTGCCATAATGGCTATAGCGATTGTAATGATAATGATAATGTTTTTGTATGACTTCATACTTGCTTTTTTATTTATTATTCATATACATATACATATACATATACATATACATATACCGTGGCTTATATTATTGTCCGAGGTATGATTTGAGTAATTTATTTTTAGTGTTATGGCGTAGTCGTCTTATTGCTTTTTCTTTTATTTGTCTTACGCGTTCGCGTGTTAAACCGTATTTATCTCCAATTTCTTCTAGTGTCATTTCTGGCTGGTTTATACCGAAAAATGCTTCTATTATATTACGCTCACGTTCGTTTAGGGTTTGAAGGGCACGGTTGATTTCCTCGCGAAGTGATTCAATGACTAACATTCTGTCAGCCATAGGAGAATCATTATTTGGCAATACATCAAGCAGACTATTATCCTCACCGTCAGCGAAAGGTGCGTCAACTGAAACATGACGACTATTCACTTTCATTGCTTCCTCAATCTTTTCATGTGGAATGTCAATGTTGTCAGCTATTTCATCTATGCTCGGTCTACGCTCGTGTTCTTGTTCAAATTTGTTAAGTACACGGTTGATTTTATTTACTGAGCCAACTTGATTTAATGGAAGTCTTACGATGCGGCTTTGTTCTGCAATTGCTTGCAAAATGCTTTGCCGAATCCACCATACGGCGTATGATATAAATTTGAAACCTCTTGTCTCGTCAAACTTCTCAGCGGCTTTTATTAAACCCACATTGCCTTCATTAATTAAGTCGGGTAAACTTAATCCTTGATTTTGATATTGTTTTGCAACTGAGACAACAAACCTCAAGTTGGCTTTTGTCAGTTTTTCAAGTGCCTTTCGATCGCCTTTTTTTATACGCTGAGCCAATTCCACTTCTTCTTCTACACTGATAAGCTCTTCATGGCCTATTTCTTGAAGGTATTTGTCCAACGAGTCACTTTCTCTGTTGGTTATTGATTTTGTGATTTTCAGTTGTCTCATTAGCGTATAAATTTAAAGTATCTGCAAATATAGTTGTTTTAGATGTTAAACGCAAATGTTTTGTGCTTTTTTCATACAAAATAGTTCAAAATAGAAAAGCCTTGTAACACATTGGTGAAAACAAACCAAGCGTACAAGGCTTTAATATTTATTTTTAATAAATGTCAGTCATTTTGTAGAGGGACGGCGAAATATCCTTTTTTACCAGTAGGATAAATTCCTTGTATATAAAGAACTGGATCTTTGCTGGTAGATGCCTCTTTTACCGCTTTTTGCAGATCATCTATAGTCTTCATTGGAATATCGTTAACTTTTTGGATAATAAAACCTCTGTTAATACCAGCATCTTTTAAAACACCGTTGTTAATCTTCATAACAACAAGCCCTGTACTGATATTTAGTTGTTGTTTTTCAGAATCGTTGATTTCACGGAAGTTTCCACCAAGTACATCAAGATCAGCATTTTTTACCACATTCGTGTTGCCTTGTTGGTTTTTCAATGTGAGTATTGCAGTCTTACTTTTCTTATTGCGTAAATATGTAACAGTGACTTTATCACCTGGGCGTTTATTTGCAAGATATTCTTGTAATTCTGCCATTTTCTTAATTTTTTTACCGTCGATAGCGATTATTACGTCGCCTTTCTGTAAACCAGCTTCAGCACCGGCACTACCATCTTCCACAGAATCAATATATGCACCTTCCATCGTTCCAAGATCAACCTCTTTGCCATCAGCTTTCATTTGGTCGAAATATTTATTTACATCGATACCTCTTACTCCAATCATGGCTCTTTGTACAGTACCATACTGTTTGAGGTCAGATACAACTTTGTTCATTATTGTCGTAGGTATGGCAAAACCGTAACCTGCAAAACTACCCGTTTGTGAAACAAGCATGGCATTTATTCCTACAAGTTCGCCTTCGGTATTAACAAGTGCGCCACCCGAGTTTCCGGGGTTAATCGCAGCGTCTGTCTGTATAAAAGATTCGATACCGTTTGCGCCTATTGAACGTGCCTTGGCACTTACGATACCTGCTGTGACAGTTGAGTTGAGATTGAAAGGATTACCAACAGCCAGTACCCATTCTCCTACTTTTAGATTGTTGCTGTCGCCAATGGTTATAGCTGGAAGGTTTTTACCGTCAATTTTTATCAGTGCAAGATCTGTGGTCTTGTCTGTTCCGATAATTCTAGCAGAGAACTCACGGTTGTCGTCAAGCGTTACAGTTAGTTCATCTGCACCTTCAACCACGTGATTATTAGTTACGATATATCCATCAACAGATATTATTACACCTGAACCTGCACCTTCACGTTTTGGTGTTTGTATCTTACGTTGTTGCCGGCCATTGTTTCCTGGATTGCCAAAGAAAAAACTGAATGGGTCAAAGTCACTCCAAGGATCCGATTCCATTTCTACTGTTTGTATTTTACTGTTCTGTAGGTATTTTATGTGCACTACTGCCGGCAGTGCCTTTTCTGCAGCGTATGTTAAATCCACAGGTTGTCCCGGCATACTGTTATTATTGGCATTAGCCTTGATAAAAGCTCCTGTTGACAATGCGACTGCAATGAAACATATCGCATAGACAAAATAGTTAGATAACTTTTTCATGTTCATTATTTTTATTTTGAATTGATACTTTCATTTTGATTTTGATAGTTGCAAATTTAGACGCAAAATTTGTTAATCTGTCATTTTGACCTACATATTTGTCCTCTTTTAACACAAAAAATGTCACTATTAACGGCTCTTAGTGTGAGATGAATGTAATTTTACATTCGTTTGAAATACAGAGAACCTTCATAATTACATCCTAATATAAAAAACTTTACACCAATTATAAATAAAAAGGTATAAAGTTTTTTATATTAAGACATAAATACCATTATTAATGATGTTCAGGAACAATGGCAAGGTAATATAAATCTTCATTTGTATTGTTTTCCATATAATGGGCATGTCCTTCAGGGCAGTAATGTACTTGTCCTTTATTTACGGTTTCTGTATTCCCGTCATAATGAAAAGTTGCTGTTCCATTTATAATATAAACGATCTCACTATTACCATTATGCGTATGCAATCCACTTGAAGCCCCAGGACGAAGACAACTCATCATTATCTTGCATTTATCATCAATGAAGTTGCGTGAAATCAATTCTCCGTGACCTCCTTTGAAACCAATGCAATGTTCTTCTATTATATTATCAAAGTCTATAACCATAAAATTATTGTTTGTCTTTATCAAACAATGTGTCTATTTCTGCAATCTCATCTTCGTCAAACCATTTTGTCAAACGGACTTTTGCATTCTCTTTGATTTCTTCCGATACGTTGCCCCAAACTTTATTCAATACATATATTAATACAGCTAAATCATCACCAAGTCCAGCTATTGGTATTGCGTCAGGGATTACATCAAGTGGGCTAATCAAATATCCTAATGCACCAACGATGATTGCTTTATCTTTTACTGAAATCTTGTCACTTTGAAGAGTATAATATAAAATTAGTGCAGCATAAACTAATTTGGCACCCGCTCTTTTTGCAATTCTAGATATCTTTTCAACAAAATCACTTGCCGTGAATTTGTTGGAATATGACATAAAATCTGGTAAATTCATATTCTTTAAATTTAATTGTGTCGTTGATTACGGTACAAAAGTAGCAATTATTTTTATTTCTTCCAAATTTATTTTGTATTTAGCATGACTTGTTATACCTTTGAAAAAGTTTTAATTGAGGAGGATCGAAATGCTTATAGATTGGGAACATTCTATCACGGATAAAATGGAACGTAATAAGGGAGAACTGGGTTTCCCGCGACCTGAAGATTTTGGTATTACAGAAGATGATGTAAAAAATTATGTTTATGACAAGCAACGCATATTGGATCGTGAGGAAGAACGCAAAACGAATCTAGTTGTGCCAGGTATCATCCTTGTTATGCCGGTTATTATATTATCAGGTTTTGGAAACAGTATGAAAATATTGTTAGCAGGAGTTTTTGCAGGAGTTGCTTTGATGATACTGTATTTTGCTATAGTTCGGTTTTTAGATCGTTGTAAGTTGAAGAAAATGTATGACGAAAGAATAGAAAATTTTATTCAGATTGTGACAAATTATAAGGAAGATGCGTAAAGAAAGGAATATGAAGTTGCTTTACAAATCAAATTATAGTTATTGTGGAGGTCAAATGAATGTGAGGAAGGAAACAGATAAAATAAAAAGCACCGCTCGAATAAGGCCAGTGCTTCATTAAACTGTATTATAAATTATCTGGTTCTATTCCAATCCTTTAAGTTTTTCCACCAGCAGATGCGTGTGGCGGACGGCCTTTTCTTTCATCCGTACTAATTCCGTCGCATCGTGGCGGCTGGCATACGACAACCCTCCGCTGTACACATAGCCGCACCACTCCATGCCGCAGAGGTTTGCCATTTGCTTGTAAGGCGGCAGGACGTCGTCGATGGGATAATGTTGCGGTCCGTCATAACTGTACATATCTTCGGGTGCGCCGGAGGTGAAGGACAGCACGAGTTGTTTGTCTTTCAGCTTGTCCCCCGTCCTGCCATGCGAGAATCCGTGCGTGAAGGTCTGTTCCATCCAGCGGTGCAGCAGCGAGTGTGCGCTATACCAAAACAGCGGATATTGCAGCACGATGATGTCGGCACGGAGCAGGCGTTCCTGTTCCGCCTGCACGTCTATGCGGAAATCCGGATAGAGCTTGTCCAAATAGACGAATTCGGCTTCAGGCAACAGCGTCCTTGTTTCTTCCAATATCGTTTTGTTGGCAAACGAATCATTCAGGTCGGGATGTCCCGATACGATTAAAATCTTCTTCATTGTCTTTTCTATTTAATGTTATACACTCACGCCACCCCTCCCGGAGACACGCCGAACTGCCGTTTGAAGGCGATGGAGAAATGCGAGCGGTTCTTGAAGCCCACTTCATAATACACGTCCGAAGGCTTGTGCTTCCCGTCGCGGAGCATCTCGTATGCCTTGTCGAGACGCTTCCTGATGAGCCACTTCTCCGGCGAAAGGTCACTCACCTTGGCGAAGTCGCACTTGAAGGTGGCAAGGCTGCGCCCGGTGTAGGTGGCAAAGTCCTCCAAGGTCATATCTTGCGTATAGTTCGCTTCCATAAAGAGCAGGAGGTCTATCTTCCACGCCTCGTTGAAGTCGAACAGCGTGGGATAGAAACGCGCGTCTGTGTCGAGCAGGCAATAAATGGCTTCCTGCATTTTCAGGCGGATGATTTCATCGTTGGGTTTGACATTCGCGTCCGTGTAGGGGAAGAGCGAGAGGAACAGGCTTTGCAGGGCGTGCGACTGGGGCAGCACGACGGCAGCCTCGCGGATGCGCCTCACGTCCGAGGGCAACGCCACCTTGTTCAAACGACTGAAGAAGTCGCGCAGGAAGCCCCGCTCGAAGCGGATACAGATGGCCTTGTATGGCGCACCGTCCGCCGTGTGTTTCAGCAGTTTCACCTGATGGTCGCGTTTGAGGAACACGTAATTGCCCACGCCTACGGTCAGCGTCCGCCTCTCGTCCTCCACTACCATCTCGCCCGAATAGACATAGATGAGCGCATGTATCGGCAGGCGGTGTTCCGACAGCATCTCGTCGTGAACAAAGCAACTGTACACGATGTCCCAATGGTTATATACTTGCGATTCTTTCAACATAACGGCGCAAAATTAAACAAATATCATTACCTAAGCAAACTTCCGGCAGTCTATAATCTAATCATTGCCACTCCTGCTACCATCAGCGCAATGCCGACAAACTGAATTGGAGTAATCCGCCTTTTCATCGCTCCCATCCAACCACGTTCTTCCATCAGGAGGCTGAGCGACATCAGTCCGAGCAGGAGTGCCATAAAGAATGCTCCGGCACCGATTTGCGGTATCAACCAAGCGTTGCAAAATACTGCGACGGCTCCGAACACCCCGGCAAGCCACATCCACCACGGATTTTGTTTAGAGAAAGCCTTTCACACGCAATGCATTTTACCACTCCCGACGCAGAAGGCGGCGATGCTTACAGTAGCAATAAGGAACGACACGGCAGACGCCTGCACCGCCGAACCGAGGCATACGCCCAACCTGCCGTAAATCGCTCCGATGGATGCCATCAGGCAGCCTGCCACGACGCCCGTGACTTGCCAAAGCAGGATATGGTTGCCTATGGCAGGTTGCCCAACTTTATCCTTACCGAGATTAGGTACAACCACAACCAACAGCACTCCGCTTATCAACAAGAACATTGCGACAACCCTCAGGGCCGAGAGCGGAATACGCACCGAGCCGAACAATTCGAAATGGTCTATCACAAGACTGAACAGCAATTGTCCCAAAAGCGGGAGAATGATGGTCTGCAACTGTCCGAGCGCCTTAAACAGGTAAATAGTGGCAGTGATGGTGCATAAGCCTATAATGCCGCCTGTCCATCCCCACCATGGTACGGTGGAGATTTGTGTCGCGGTGGGCAATATCGCCATCCCGCACAGAAGCGACACTCCGCACAAAACCAGCGACGACACGGAAAACGCGATGAAGGTTGCCACGAAAGCCGGACCTACGCTTGCCCGCATCCGCACGTTTGCGGCCGTCTGGATTGGGAAAAGCATACCCGTCAACAAGGCCGTAGTTAAAAGTATCAACATAGCGTATCCTCTTTTACCTGTCCACGTTGTCGGGTACGGTTCCCAACTTCTTTATGTCCTTACCGTCGCGGTCGCCGTGTATCTTTATCTTGTCCAGGGCGGCTGTGAGGGCGGCGTATTCCTCATCTGTCAGTTCAATGTCCGCCGCGCCGAGGTTTTCCGTGATGCGGCTCTCGCTGCGCATACCGGGAATGGGCACGATGAAGTCGCCGCCCTTCAATACCCACGCGAGGCTGATTTGCGCCGCTGTGCCTCCTTTCTGTTCCGCATATCGGTTCACAAGTTCGAGCAGCGGTCGGTTGGCTTCCATGTTCTCCGGCGAGAAACGGGTTATGACCCGGCGCACGTCGTTGCCTTGGAACTAGTCTGTCGGACCGTACTTGCCGCTCAGAAAGCCGTTGCCCATCGGCGAGAACGCCACGAAGCCTATGCCTAGTTCACGGCAGAGCGGCAGCACGTCCTTTTCCCACTTGCGCTCCATCATCGAATATTCGCTCTGTATGGCGGTGATGGGCGTGACGACATTCGCCTTGCGTATCTGTGCGGCAGAGGGCGACGACTGTCCCCAGCCGCGTATCTTGCCTTCCTTGACGAGCAGCCCCATCACGTAAGCCACCTGTTCCTCGCTTCCGTCCTCCATCTGGTGCTCCGTATAGATGTCGATGTAATCCGTCTGCAAACGTCGCAAAGAGTCTTCAATGGATTTACGTATGCCCGCCTCGCTCAGTTTTCCTTCGGGCATGTCCTGCCCAGGCAAGGGCTGCGGCCAGAACTTGTCGGAGATGACAACCTTGTCGCGCGGCAGTTCTTTGAGCGCCTTGTCCACAAACTCCTCGTTCTTAAAGTAAGAGTACATTTCGGCCGTGTCGAAAAAAGTACAGCCCAGCTCGAATGACTTGTGCACCAGCCGTATAGCCTCTTTTTTCCTCTGGCGCTTTGCCGTAGGCGTGGGTGAAGCCCATGCATCCCATGCCGATGGCAGACACTTCTATGTTTCTTAGTTTTCTTGTTTTCATTGTCCATCTGTTATATTATTTATACTTTTCTGCCAATTCATAAGCCTTTGCCCAATAATCCCGCGCGGAAAGGCTGCCTCCTCGCAGTTCGGGATATTCGTAACGCACCTCCCATGTACCGCGTTCATTGTACATCCGCCAATAAGTTTCCGCCAGCCGTGCCGGAGCAAAATAAGTATCAATGCCTATCGTGCCGCATACCGTCAGCGTACCGACATATATGCCCTTCGGTTTCAGTTCGTCGTGCAGCAGGCAAACCAACGCGCGGAGTGCCGCCTTGTCGATTGAAAGCGGCGTGAACGTTGCCAACGGATGCGTCGCCAGTCCGCCGCCAGTGAAGATGATAACGCCCTGCTTCCCGCCGAAATCCCCATCGGCTACCAGACGCGCACAATGCCACGCACCCGCTACGTCCGTCTGATAATGGCGCATCAGTTCCGCACTTGTCATCTTGTCCGGTTCGTCAGCCGCCGTGATGCCTACATTATAAACAAGGACATCAGGCGTTCCGAACTGTTGTCTTACCCAAGCGAAAGCGGCGTCCAATGTTTCAGTCCGCTCCGCGTCCGCTTCGTGTACATACGCCTCAATGCCTTCATCGGTAAATTCCTGTTGATAACGTTTCAACGATTCGCCGTTACGCGCCATCAGTATGACGCGGAATCCTTCATCGCCGAACCTCTTTGCCACGTGGTTGCCAAGACCTTGCCCGGCTCCAACCACTACGATTGTCTTTTTATTCATTGTATATTATTTTAATAAATTAGTTCCTAATCTTTCTGCTTCTCTCATATTGGTAACCATTCCCTTGTAATTCAAACCGAACAGACGACAGAAAATTCCCATTGTATAGTTTCCGGCTTCAAGCATGGCTGAGGACGGACCGGTTCCTTGAAAAATGAAGTAAAAGTTCTTTTCCTCTCAACTGATGTTTGTAAGAGGATTCATAAATACGGTCAAGCAATGTTCTGAACTGTCCGGTCATAGAGTGCCCATAAACAGGAGAACCCATTACGAGAATATCTGCGGAAATCATTTTTTGCATGACATCAGCAAATTGGTCGTCAGCAAAAGATTGCCCCATAGGATAAATCTTGTATGCAATGTCTCATATCCTTTGCCAGAAAGCAGCCGATGTGTCATTCCACCGTATTGCCGTTCCTATTAGGACTTACGTTTACAAATAAAATTTGTTTCATTGTTTGCCTTACATTTAATTTTCTGGTGCAAAGTTAGGAAGGATATTGCCGGAATGAGTTGTTGTAAGGCTCAAAGAGTTGTTGTTTTGTGGCTCAAATTAAAGCATACAATAAGACAAATTGAAAGTTATTGCAATCTTTACAGATTATGGATGGATTTTTATAAAAGACTGGAACTTTGCGGTATCAAATTACAAAGAATATTAAATTATAATTTGATAATCAGAAAGATGAAGAAAGTTATTCGGTTTATGTGTGTTACAGATCTTTTAGTAATATATCACGCTGGCTGTCGAGATAAGTTGACCGTGCCCTTATGACTCGTTTCCAATTTTCAGAATTAAGTATATGCATGTCTAGTTCTATTTTCCAATGACCTTGTGATTCAAGTCTGTCGGTAAGAAGACCAACGCTAAGTCGTGATGTTGGTTCTGCAGGAATGTAAAAACTTTCCTCTCCTTTTTCGTCACTGGTGACTTCAATTATAATATGTACGCGAGTAAGTTCATAAAGAAGATCATTGACAATTCGTACGGGAATGCCAGTAGCTAATTTTAATTCAAGAGCGGTGTATTGTTTTCCTCCATCTTCGAAACGTTTGCATACCAAACTAGCTAATATAGCGCTTAGCATCAGTTTGTAGCGATGACTGATATCTTCAGTCTGTGCTCGGAAAGCAAAATCTTCGAGATTTTGACTTGTATAACATAATTCTGCCCCAAAAAGACATATCGTCCATGATATTTGTACCCATAGCATGAATAAAGGTAATGCGGCGAATGAACCATAAATGGCGTTATAACTGCTTACCCAAATCTGTGAATGAATATAAAAAAGCTGTAATCCTTGCATGGCTACTCCAGCAAGAATTCCAGGAACTATCACACAACTTAATTTAACTTTTGTATTTGGCATAAAAAGATAAAGTGCGACAAAAACAGCCGACATGAAAATGTAGGGTAGGAGAGCAATTAAAAATCGTATCACAGGTGCGATTAAGACATATTCTTCAATACGTCCTGAAACTGTTGCAATAAAAATCGAGATGCCTGACGTTATAACTAAAATGATTGGCACAAGTAAAAACATTGCCATATAATCAGTTATCGTGCGGAATAAGCTGCGTGGTTTTTTGACTTGCCAAATATAATTGAAAGTTTGTTCAATATTATTGATTAGCATTATCACGGTCCAAAGCATAAAAATCAAGCCTATTCCGAGAAAAATTCCACTTTTTGTATGAACGAGGTATGAGTTGACAAAACCGATTATAATTTCTGCTGCTTGTGGCTGGCTGGCTAGTGCATCGCGAAACCAGTCTTCTATATATTTGTTATATCCAAAACCACGGGCAATGGCAAATACAACCGCCATAATAGGAACTATTGCAAGTAGGGTGGAATATGTCAGCGCAGACGCAGAGTTAATCATTCGTTTGGTTGTTGCTCGCTCAACGGCAAGTAACAATTTTTTGATGACGCCATAAAAGAAATATAGCCATGGAGCAACTTCTTCACGCTTCACATGCCATATTCCAATTCTTAAGAAGTGTATTATGTGTTGTATTTGTTTTTTCATTATCAGGTTTACAGGTATATGATGCTTGCTGCTCGTTTATGTTTATTAGGAAAAAAGAATGCAGAATTTCTGTAAGCCGGGTTTTGTATCATCAACTAGTTACAGTCAATGATGTCTGCCATTTATCTACACCATAAATCACTTCATGGTTCAAGCGTTCTACCCTCCATCGTTATAATATTGGACGGACAGCCCTCAGACGATGGTTTACATGAACTTGCAGCCCCCAGATAGCACAGCCTGACAGTCACCTGTCAGCTGGTGGTCTCTTACACCACCTTCTCACCCTTACCAACAGATGTATTATTGGCGGTTATTCTCTTCTGCTAGATCCTGTCGTCGCCAACAGCTTCCAGTTTAAGAAGTGGAGTGTCCTATGCTGCCCGGACTTTCCTCCTGTACTTATGAGTACCGGCGGCAGACCGAAATACTGCATTCATTGTTGCAAAGATAATGTAAGTCTGACTAAATACAAAATAAAAGAGTAGGAAACGTCTTTTTACTGATTATATTTCACTTATACTAACATAACCGTGGGTTACAGCATAAATTGTCAGTGCAGAAACACTTTTAATTCTAAGTTTTTCCATAATGTTGCGTCTGTGGGTGATAACTGTTGGCAAGCTAATGTTAAGTCGCATTGCAATTTCTTTATTTATAAGGCCCTTTACGATAAATGTCATTACTTCAATCTCGCGTGCAGATAGTCTTTTTTCATGTTCTGATTTTTCTATAACGGGCAAGTTGCGCCCTGTTGCGTGAGCCTTTTGTTCCAATGCAAGAAGTGATTTTGCGAGTTGTTTTTCTGGTACAGATGTACATAAACAATGAAAATCGGGAAAAGACGATGGTATTTCAGATGAAACACTGAGTATTATTGTTTTACGCCGGTGTATTGTAAAGAAATGGGAGTTTCGGGCAACTGTTTCTGTTGCTGCAAAAAAATGAATATATCCATTGATTGTGTTTTTCGGTATTTCTTTAATAGAACGGAATATGTCAACATCGATAATAGGCATCACTTCCTGTAACATTTGTTTTAAGCCAATTGCAGCAAGAGTATCAGGATGTATAATAGCAATCTTAGGATACATTATGTAGGGATGACAAAAATAAAAATAAGAAAATGGTGAGGGATATATTTAAATTTTAGTCATAAAATTAGAGAAGTTAATAGGATTAAGTTGTAACTGTGTGTTTTTACAGTACTGACTATTCTTGAATCCTTCAACTTCCCTAATCTATTATCTGTTTTTAACTTATGACATAAATCCAAGCAAAGCTCCAGCGGCAACAGCCGAGCCAATTACACCAGCAACATTTGGCCCCATCGCATGCATTAACAGGAAGTTATGGCGGTCATACTCAAGACCTATATTGTTGGATATACGTGCACTCATCGGCACTGCACTGACACCGGCATTTCCAATAAGCGGATTGATTTTTTTTGATTTAGGCAAAAATAGGTTCATGAATTTTACAAAAAGAACACCAGATGCACTGGCAATAGCAAATGCCATAAAACCAAGGAAGAAGATATATATAGTCTTCATTGTAAGAAATTCGCTAGCTTGAGTGGAGCATCCAACTGTAAGTCCTAACAGCATCACGATGATGTCATTGAGTGCGCTACCAGCTGTTTTTGCAAGACGTGTGGTCTTACCGGATTCTTTAAGTAGGTTACCGAAAAAAAACATACCCAACAGCGGTAGACCTGACGGGACAATGAATGTGGTTAGTAACAATCCTATGATTGGAAATAGTATTCGCTCTGTCTGGCTGACCTGTCGTGCCGGTTTCATACGGATGAGTCGTTCTTTTTTTGTTGTGAGCATGCGCATCAAAGGTGGCTGGATGATTGGAACAAGCGCCATATACGAATATGCACATACAGCTATAGCCCCCATAAGATTCGGACTTAGTTTTGATGAAAGGAAAATAGCCGTTGGACCGTCGGCCCCTCCGATAATGGCGATACCAGCTGCTTGGTTGGGTTCAAAGCCAAGAGCCAACGCGATCATATAGGCTCCAAATATACCGAATTGCGCAGCAGCGCCTATCAGTATAAGTTTGGGGTTGCTTATGAGCGCGGAAAAGTCCGTCATGGCACCAATTCCAAGGAACACCAGTGGTGGATACCAACCTTGACGCACTCCTTGATAAAATATATTAAGTACCGAGTTGTCTTCATAAAGTCCGATTTCAAGACCTGCATCAGATCTAAACGGGATGTTACCCAAAATAATGCCCAGTCCTATCGGTACAAGTAGTAATGGCTCAAAGTCCTTTTTTATTGCTAGCCAAATGAAAAAGGCACCAGCTATTATCATAATGAGATTCCCTGTAGAAGCATTGGCAAAGCCTGTATATGTCAAGAACTCATTAAAATTACTTGAAATAAAGTCTGTAAATCCCATAGTCATTATTTTTATTGGAGTTGTCAATGGTGAAATTATAAAATCATTATTGCCATTTACCCGCTGATTTTATCCTATTGTTATCAGTGCGTCTCCCTCCATGACGGTGTCGCCTTTGTTTACAAGTATTGCTGTCACTGTTCCATTGCTTTCAGCTTCGATGTTATTCTGCATTTTCATAGCTTCAAGTACAACCACAGTATCACCATCTTTAACAGTGTCGCCGACCTTGACTTTTATGTCAGTGATTGTTCCGGGTAATGGCGCAGTAACTTTCATGCCTGTGGCATGGGATGGAATGGATGTCTTTTCCGGTTTGGAAGAAGATACGGTAGCTTGTGTTTGTGGTTGAGGAGCGGTGACAATCGGTTTGTGTGGCACTGTTGTCGGATTTATTGGTTGTTTCAATTCAACCTCAAATGGTATCCCATTGACATTTACATTGGCAATATTACCATCAACGTTTACTATCTCAACGTCGTAATCTACACCTTGTACTTTATATTGATACTTGTTCATTTTATTTTTATTTTATCGTTTATGGTTGATTGATTGTTTAATATAATATGAAAAAGATGTCTTTGTAAACATCCTTTTTGTTATGGAATTATGGTTTCTTCAGGATAGATATTCCAATTTGTATGATGCGGTTTTATTGTAATAATATTACTTTCAATATCATGCACATCATCTTCATATTGTTTTAGAGCCATGGCTATTACGGCTATGTATATCTCTTTGTCTATTCCACCGGTTTGTAAACCGTCTTTTAAAATGACTTTGGTCTTATGGCCAGTTTCTGCTATTTTCTCTCCGGTTTTTACCGCAGCCTTTATCGGTTGTATCCGTCCGGCTTTCTTTAATGCTTGTTTATGTGACATGAACAGACCTAACACACGGAAAAATACATAAAGCAATGCAAGACAGAAAAATACTATACCCATTGACAATACGGTTATTCCAACACCATAAGGATCCTCACGTTTTATTTTTGCAATCTTGGTCTCGCTTATTTGCATATAGTTCTCAATGCCCGGTGTCACACTTTCTGGATTTTTCACTTCCCATTTAGCAGCCCCGTCTTTAACTCTTGCATACGATTGGTCTGTTGCTAATGCTGGTACAGATACGGAGTCAATCAGGTCAATGCCGTTACCGTCATATAAAGCAATCCATATAGGTTTGCCGCTTTCGGCCTTTGCCTCAATGTGTAAAGTCCCTTGTGCTTTGTTGCCGTTGAGGAAGAACACTATATGTTCTCGTGCAGACATGGACGTACGGCTGTCACCACTTGGAATGCAACTCATCATAGCTGTGCGTTCGGCCACAGTAAGATTTTTATTAAGCACGCGACGGTCGGTCGTGATGTACATGCCACGTACATCATACGTAGAAAAGGCGGTGTTGGCTAATTCCACCCATGCGCCTTTATTCCCGTATTCGTCTTGTAGATTGGCCTTGTTGTCTGTAAGTACTTCGTTGATCTTGATGTTTCTTGCTCCTTGGCCGAACAACGAGACCGTGCCCGACAATAAGACGAAAAGGAGAAAAACGGTCTTTTTCATGTTTGTTTTTATGAATGTTATTTTTTTATTAACGGTATTTATTTTATGCCTTATATTTTACATGCCGCAACAGAACAGTACTATTATCTGTGCTGTGAAAATTCTTAAAAACATGCTGAGAGGATATACTGTTGAGTATCCTACAGCTGGTGCGTCTTTACTGCATACAGAGTTAGCGTAAGCTAAGGCTGGTGGGTCGGTATAAGTGCCTGCCACCATACCCATGATTGTGAAATAATTGAATTTGTATCTTAGTCTTGCAATGAGTCCTACAATGAAAATAGGTATGATAGTGATTAAGAATCCTGTATATACATATTTTATACCGTCACCTTGTATTATTGTTTCCACAAAGCCGTCGCCCGCCTTTATTCCGACGCTTGCAAGGAATAAGACAAGACCAATCTCACGCAACATCATGTTAGCACTGGTTGTCGTATAGGTAACAAGATGAACTTTGTGACCGAAGCGCCCTATAAGTATTGCAATAATAAGCGGGCCGCCGGCTATACCCAATTTTATCGGTACAGGTATTCCGGGAAAAGCCACAGGAATGCTGCCGAAAAGTATGCCGACAAATATGCCTATGAATATTGTTGCGATGTTTGGAGCATTAAGTCGTTTAACGGAATTTCCTACAACGCTGGTTACTCGGTTGACAGCTCCTTCCGGGCCAACAACCATTATGCGGTCTCCGACTTGCAGTGAAAGGTTGGAACTGGCGAAAAGATCCATTCCATGACGGGTTATTCTTGTAACATTGACTCCGAAACCGCTGGAAAAATGCATCTGTCCGAGGGTTTTGCCATTGATTGACGGCCTTGTAACGACGATGCGCTTGCTGACCATTGGCTCGTCTTGTTTTTTCCAGTCGGTTTCAACTTCCGGCCCGATAAACGCAATTATCGCTTCTGCGTCATTTTCTGCGCAGACGATAAAAAGACGGTCGCCTATATGGAATACAGTACTTCCCGTAGGAGTGCAAACATGACCGTCGTGCAGCAGGCGTGAACATACAAAATCACGGTTGAGGAAATTATGTACTTGTGCAATGGTTTTTCCTTCGAGATATGAATTTGTAACTTCTATATTAAGAAAATGTGGTTTTACCGCACCGTTTTCGTTTTCTTCTTCATTCAATTTTTCTTCTTCGTTTTCCATGCGTATACGGCAAATATAGCGTATGGCTATTGTTGCACCGATTATGCCGAGAACCCCGAGAGGGTAGGCGCATGCATATCCTGATGCTATTTGCGGTATTTCACCTTTTGGAAAAACTGAAGCCAAGGCTTCATTGGCAGCTCCAAGCCCCGGCGTATTGGTCACTGCTCCATATAGTGTACCAACCATCATTGGCAAATTGTAAGAACTTGATGTGTCAAAAAATATGTAATAGCAGGCGAACATGACTGCGATATTCAGCAATATTATAGTGGTAGACAAGGCGTTAAGCGTTACTCCTCCACGCTTGAAACTCTCGAAAAAGCCAGGTCCAACTTGCAAACCTATCATGAACACGAACAGAATGAGACCGAATTCTTGCAGAAATGAGAGTATGCCCGACGGGGCGGTAAAACCGATATGCCCGGCGGCGATACCTGCAAACAATACAAAAGTGACACCAAGCGAGATGCCACCAATCTTGATTTTGCCTAAAAAAACGCCGATAGCAATGACACTGGCATAGAGTAATACTATATGAGCCACAGAATCGGTCTCTGTAAATAAATTTATAAGCCAATCCATAACATGTTCTTATGATGCTGCAAAAGTAGCTAATTTCTTACTCATTTTGTAATTTTTGTGCAATTATTTTAAATGCCTTTTCCCTCTTTTTGTATTTTTCACGGTTAAATATTAAATTTTGTTTTCTTTTTAGACACTTGTCAGAAAAATGCTTTATCTTTGTCCAATAATAGGGATAATCCTGATTTGAAAAGGCTTTTTCGGTTGTGAAATGACAGCCTATGGTCTTGCAATGCGCAATGGAATAGTATGTCGAGAGACTTCGTTTCTTGATAAAACGGTAATTGTTTGAAAATCAGCAACTTTTAAATGAATGCGCAAAAGGTGTCTTTTTATGATGCGAAAAGCCGTCTTTCAGGTTATAAAAGGTCGTTTTTTAGGTGTTAAAATGCCATCATTGGCAAACTTGAAAAAATGATATGGATTTAGGCCGGAATTCATGCGGTTTATTTAAAATATAAATATGTAACTTATTTAAATAGAAACTATGTCAAACAGTAAAGAAAAACTCTTTGGTGAGTTCAAAGCCCCTACAAGACAGGAATGGCTTGATAAGATTCAAGTAGACTTGAAGGGTGCTGACTTTAACAAGCGTTTGGTTTGGCGGACAAACGAAGGGTTCGATGTCCCGCCTTTTTACCTTAGGGAAGATGTGTTGAAATTAGACACACCTGAGGCTTTGCCGGGCGAATACCCTTATGTCCGCGGTAACAAAAAAGACACCAATAAATGGTATGTGCGTCAAGATATTTTGGCTGATGACGCTAAAAGCGCCAACATAAAAGCCATGGACATCCTTACCCGCGGTGTCGATTCTGTGGGTTTTAAAATTCCGGGTGATTGCGTGAATGCTGATTTTATTGCGACTTTGCTTGAAGGTATTGACTGCGAGAATGTCGAATTGAATTTCAACACATGCAAACGTCATACTCTTGAACTGGCAAAAATACTTGTTTCGTATTTTTGCAAAAAAGGTTACGACAAGACTAAGATTAACGGCTCGTTGGACTGGGATCCAATGGAGAAAGTCGTAATGAATGGCCGTGATGTCACCCCGTTACTTTCTTTTGCACCACAGATAGTAGAAACTTTAAAAGATTATCTGTATTTCCGTTGTGTGTCTGTAAATGCCGTGTCATTAAATAACGCCGGAGCATACATCGTGCAGGAACTCGGATATGCAATGGCATGGGGGAATGAATACCTGAATATATTGACGGAAGCAGGTATCACCCCGGATTTGGCGGCCAGCAAGATTACATTTAATATGGGAATATCCGAGAATTTCTTTATGGAAATTGCCAAATTCCGTGCTGCGCGTTTGCTTTGGGCCGAAATAGTGAAGAAGTACTCGCCAAAGTCTGATGATGTTTGCAAAATGTGTGTAAACGCCATAACGTCAACATATAACATGACATTGTTTGATAGTTACGTTAATTTGCTCAGGTCGCAAACCGAGTCTATGAGCGCGGCGCTTGCCGGAGTTCATTCAATCGTGGTTACTCCGTTTGATGCTGTTTATGAAACGCCAAATGAGTTCTCTGAGCGTCTTGCGCGTAACCAACAATTGTTACTGAAGGAAGAAAGTCATTTTGATAAGGTTGTTGACCCTGCTGCGGGTAGTTATTATGTAGAAGAACTTACTACTTCATTAGCAAATGAAGGGTGGAAAATATTCCTAAAGGTAGAGGCTGATGGAGGATTTATGGAAGCATCAAAAAAAGGTGCTATCCAAGATGACATCAATGCGACAAATGTAAAACGTCATGAAGCTGCCGCTAAACGTAAGGAATTTATTCTTGGAACCAACCAGTTCCCTAATTTTACGGAGAAGTCTGAGGGTAGGCAGCCGCTAAGATGTTCTTGTTCTTGTGGCGGAGCCCATAAGCACGAGACGGAGTTTAAAGCTATCGCTTCGACACGTCTTGCTGCCGATTATGAGGATTTACGTTTGAATGTGGAAAAGAGTGGAAAGACACCTGTTGCATTTATGCTTACTATTGGTAATCTTGCAATGCGTCAGGCTCGTGCCCAGTTTAGTTGCAATTTCCTTGCATGTGCTGGTTATAAAGTAATAGACAACCTTGGTTTTAATACGATAGAGGATGGTGTTGATGCAGCATTGAAAGCCGGTGCGGACATCGTGGTTCTGTGTTCAAGCGATGATGAATATGCAGAGTATGCGGTTCCTGCATTTAAGTATCTTGCAGGTCGTGCGATGTTTGTTGTAGCTGGAGCTCCGGCTTGCATGGAAGACTTAAAGGCTGCAGGGATAGAGAACTTCATCCACGTGCGTTGCAACGTGCTTGAAACATTGAAAGAGTATAATGCTAAATTGGGAATAAAATGAGAAAGAATTTTAATGACGTAAATATATTTTCTGACATAAAGGCAACTGATGGTGCACAATGGCAGAAAGATAATAATATAGCTCCAAATTGGAATACACCGGAGCACATAATGGTAAAGCCGGCATATACAAAAGAAGATCTTGAAGGAATGGAGCATTTGGATTATACGGCAGGTCTACCTCCGTTTTTACGTGGGCCGTATAGTATGATGTATCCTTTCCGTCCGTGGACGATACGTCAATATGCCGGATTTTCAACGGCAGAGGAAAGTAATGCTTTTTATCGTCGCAATCTTGCAAGTGGACAAAAAGGTTTGTCTGTAGCGTTTGACCTTCCTACACACCGAGGATATGACCCTGATAATGCTCGTGTAATAGGCGATGTGGGTAAAGCTGGTGTGTCTATCTGTTCTGTTGAAAATATGAAAGTGTTGTTTAACGGTATTCCGTTGAACAAAATGTCCGTATCTATGACTATGAATGGTGCCGTGCTACCTATTATGGCATTCTATATTGTTGCAGGTTTGGAGCAAGGTGCGAAACTGGAGGAAATGGCAGGTACGATTCAAAATGACATTTTGAAAGAGTTCATGGTACGCAATACATATATTTATCCGCCAGCATTTTCAATGAGGATAATTAGTGATATCTTTGCGTATACGTCGAAGTTTATGCCTAAGTTCAATTCTATATCCATCTCCGGTTACCACATGCAGGAGGCTGGGGCTACGGCTGACATTGAGTTGGCTTACACTATTGCTGACGGATTAGAGTATGTGCGTGCTGGTGTAAATGCAGGTATTGATATTGATGCCTTTGCACCACGTTTATCATTCTTCTGGGGTATTTCAATGAATCATTTCATGGAAGTAGCGAAGATGCGTGCGGCACGTATGCTGTGGGCGAAGGTCATAGAACAATTCCACCCCAAGAATCCTAAATCGCTTATGTTGCGGACACACTCGCAAACATCCGGATGGTCGCTGACGGAACAAGACCCGTTCAACAATGTAGGACGTACATGTATTGAAGCCATGACCGCAGCTCTTGGTCATACTCAAAGTTTACATACCAATGCTCTTGATGAGGCTATAGCCCTCCCTACAGATTTCTCTGCACGTATAGCACGTAATACCCAGATATACATCCAGAACGAGACAAAGATATGCAAACACATAGACCCATGGGCTGGTTCTTATTATGTTGAAAGTCTAACTAATGAATTGGCTCATAAGGCTTGGGAGCATATTCAGGAAATTGAAAAGCTGGGTGGAATGGCTAAGGCCATAGAAACAGGTGTGCCCAAAATGCGAATAGAAGAGGCGGCTGCTCGTACACAGGCCCGTATTGACAGTGGTGCACAGACGATCGTTGGCACAAATAAGTATCGTCTAGATCATGAAGATCCGATAGATATTTTAGAGGTGGACAATTCAGCCGTTCGTAAAGAGCAAGAGGATGGTTTGGCTATGCTAAGAGCTTCGCGTGACAATGAAAAGGTGCGGAATACTCTTGACGCTCTTACCGAATGTGTACGCACAGGTAAAGGTAATCTTCTTGAACTCGCCGTAGAGTGTGCTAAAGCACGTTGTACTCTTGGTGAGATTAGTGATGCCTGCGAGAAAGTTGTAGGTCGTTATAAAGCTGTAATAAGAACTATATCAGGAGTGTATTCATCAGAAAGCAAGAATGATGCAGACTATAAGAGAGCCTGCGAATTAACAGAAGAGTTTGCAAAGAAAGAAGGCCGTCGGCCACGTATATTTATTGCGAAAATGGGACAAGACGGTCATGACCGAGGAGCAAAAGTTGTTGCTACGGGGTATGCAGATTGTGGATTCGATGTTGATATGGGGCCGTTGTTCCAAACACCGGCAGAAGCTGCTCGTGAAGCAGTAGAGAACGATGTACATATTGTCGGGGCGAGTTCTTTAGCGGCAGGTCATAAGACGTTGATACCGCAACTTATCGAAGAATTGAAAAAACTAGGACGTGAAGATATAATGGTAATAGCTGGTGGTGTTATCCCGGCACAGGATTATGATTTTCTTTATAATGCTGGTGTTGCGGCAATTTTTGGTCCCGGTACATCAGTTGCGAAAGCGGCTTGTGAAATGATGAACATTTTGCTTGATAAAGAATAGAAATAAGTTATTTTAAAGAAGAAAGCCATTTGACTGGTAAATATCAAATGGCTTTCTTTTTATAAGAAAAGAAAAACAGGGGCATTTTTTTGTGCTCCTGTTTTGTAGAAAAATAATGTCATTCGATGACAACTAACGGCGTGTCTTCCATTACACTATCACCTTCATTTACAAGTATGGCTGTGACTTTGCCACTTCGTTCTGCATCAAGATTATTAGCCATTTTCATTGCTTCAAGCACAACAACTGTATCGCCTGCTTTAATTTCGTCGCCAACAGCAACTTTTATTTCAGTAATCACTCCTGGAAGCGGTGATTTTACGGCGTTATTCATGTTTATTTTTGCATTGCCTCCTGTTTCTGATGTAGAAGGTTGAACTGCTGGTTGAGCAACAGGACGTACAACAACTTTTTTCTTTACCGGTTCCCGTTCTTTTTCCATCTCAACTTTATATTCTTCACCGTTGACGATAACGTTCGCGATGTTGTTTTCAATGCTGGCAATGGAAACCTCGTACTTATTGCCGTTAATTGTATATTTGTATTCTTTCATGTTTATATACTTTTGGTTAGATTGGTTAGTTGTAGAGTGTTGTTATAACTCTACAACTTTAACCAAACTTAATTTATGGATGTTGTGTCATATTATGATAATGCATTTCCCATTCAGAATGCTTACTCTTAATTGTTATGACACCTGTTTCAATGTCATGCACATTGTTACCTTGAAATTCATGCAAGGCCAATGCGATGGCAGCATATACCTCGTTTTTTCCCATTGTCGTTGACTTTTGATAATGAAAACATTACATCGGGATGTTGCCGTGTTTCTTAGCTGGTAAACCGTCACGCTTGGTTGCTAACTGAGCTAATGCGCGGCAAATGCGGAAGCGTGTATTACGCGGTTCAATCACGTCATCAATATATCCATACTTGGCTGCTTGATATGGATTTGCAAACATCTCGGTGTATTCTTCCTCTTTTTCTGCAAGGAAACTTTTCGGGTCTTCATGTTCTTTTGCTTCCCTAGCGTAAAGAACAGCAACTGCACCACTGGCACCCATGACAGCGATTTCTGCTGACGGCCATGCGTAGTTGATGTCTGTACGCAATTGCTTGCATCCCATGACGATATGGCTGCCACCGTAGCTTTTGCGAAGCGTGACTGTAACTTTGGGAACCGTTGCTTCGCCGTATGCATATAGCAATTGTGCGCCATGAAGAATTACTGCGTTATATTCCTGACCAGTACCAGGTAAGAATCCGGGTACGTCTACAAGGCTTACTATTGGAATGTTGAATGCGTCGCAGAAGCGGACGAAACGTGCGCCCTTACGGCTTGCATTGACATCTAGTACTCCTGCATAGCATGAAGGCTGGTTGGCGACGATTCCTACGCTCTGTCCGTTAAAACGTGCAAAACCGACAATGATATTGCGTGCAAATTTTGGTTGAACTTCAAAGAACTCACCATTATCGGTTATAGCTCCAATAACCTTGTACATGTCATAGGCTTGGTTGGGATCTTCTGGAATAATTTCGTTGAGCGAATCTTCCATTCTATTGATAGGATCGGTACATTCAACACGCGGCGCTTCTTCCATATTATTTGAAGGAATATAGCTGAGTAATGTCTTGATCATTTGCATGGCTTCTTCTTCAGTTGAAGCTGTGAAATGAGTAACCCCGCTCTTGGTTGAATGGACGCTGGCTCCACCTAGGTGCTCTTGGTCAATATCTTCGCCCGTGACAGTTTTAACAACCTTCGGACCAGTAAGGAACATGTAAGACGTGTTCTCCATCATCAATGTGAAGTCAGTTAAAGCCGGAGAATAAACGGCACCTCCGGCACAAGGACCAAATATTCCGCTAATTTGTGGAATTACGCCTGATGCAAGAATGTTGCGCTCAAAAATCTCGGCAAAGCCGGCCAAAGCACAAATACCTTCTTGTATACGTGCACCGCCTGAGTCATTGATGCCGATTACGGGAGCACCCATCTTCATGGCCATATCCATAACCTTGCATATCTTTTGAGCCATGGTTTCAGACAAAGAACCTCCGTTTACCGTAAAATCTTGGGCGAAAATATATACTAGTCTGCCGTCGATAGTACCACATCCTGCAACAACTCCATCGCCTAGGAAATGTTTCTTTTCCATTCCGAAGTTTGTGCATCGATGCAGTTTGAACATGTCGAACTCTTCGAAACTGCCTTCGTCAAGAAGCATGTCAATACGTTCGCGTGCGGTATATTTTCCGCGTGCATGCTGTTTCTCAATGGCTTTTTCGCCACCTCCGAGACGAGCCTGTTCGCGCTTGGCGATAAGCTCCTTGATTTTTTCTACTTGCTTGCTCATTATAATTTGTTTTATAAAATTTTCTGTACGGACTTATGCGGTCATATTCCATCTTGTTATTTTAAATTAATTCATTTAAGATACCGACAATATAACTTATTGTCAGTTCCGTTTTGTCCGTATCGTGTGTTTTTATTGTTCGCAGAGTTCAGTAAGTATGCCGCATGTTGATTTTGGATGAAGAAATGCGATATTGAGGTTTTCCGCTCCTTTTCTCGGTGCTTTGTCGATAAGGCGTAAACCTTTGCTTTCGCATTCCGCCAGAGCGTTAGCAACACCGTCCTCTATGCAAAAAGCCACATGGTGAACCCCATGGTTCCCTTTGTCAAGCCATTTCTGGATTGTGCTGTCCGGAGATGTCGGCTCAAGCAGTTCGAGTTTTACTTCGCCACATTTCAAGAATGCTGTTTTTACCTTTTGGTCAGCAACTTCTTCCACAGCATAACATTTCAGACCTAACACATTCTCGAAATAAGGTAGAGCCTCTTCTATGCTCTGAACGGCTATACCAAGATGCTCAATTCGTGAAATTTTCATATTATTATATTTTTAAAAGATTGGGGCAAAGATAGTCATATTTTTTCAAAGCGCAAATGATTTATATGTTTTTTGCTTATATCCATCATAGCGCTAATCGCTTCTTCAGCCGTTTTGCAGCAACAAACAGTCGTCGGGCGTATAATGCAATCCCCCATGTTAATGAATTTAGCATCACACCATGCACAACAAATGCTTTCCACGGCATTTTAACATGCCATTCTGTCGCACAATACCATGCATTATCACGTAATGACGCATCTTCGCTCCGGAAGGCGTGCATAGCAAGAGCGAACAGTCGGTCTTTAAAATATTTGTCGGTGGCACTTGTGCTTATTTTGTATTTTTTACACAAATAAAAACTAAGATCTGTTATTTTCTTTACGAACATAAACTGTTTCCTGTTGTCTGTCGTAAATGACACTGATTGCTCTTTGCGGCTATAGTATAGCGTTATATCCGGTAAATATGCAATCTTTCCAGAATTAGCCGCAGTAAAGCAGATCTGTAAATCTTCACAGCCGAAATCTTTATTCCTGAACAGGAATGTATCTTCATTATATGCTTTCTTTATAACGTCAGCCCGGTATACCGCAGTACAAAGATGTATTATCGGCCTTGTTATTTGCGTAACGATGCCTTCAAGCATGGTTTTACCGTCAGTAAGAGCTGTACTGAAAGGATTTCTCCCGGGATAAATCGTATCTCCTGTATTTTCATTATAATACATCCAGTCTGTATGTACAAGGGTTATCGAATGGTCTCTTTCCAATAAGTTGATTTCTTTTTCTAATTTCGTATCATCTATCCAGAAATCATCTCCGGCACAGTCGGCTATATATTTTCCGTTACATGCTAACAGACAGTCGAAATAGTTGTCGATAAATCCTTTATTCGGTGCTTTATCCATGAGTCTGATTATATCAGGATAAAGTTCAGCGTAAGTTTCACATACTTTTCTTGTATTATCAGTTGAATCGTCTTCTCCTAATATTATTTCTATTGGTAAATGGCATTTTTGCATTAGCACAGAGTCAAGAGTCCTTGCAATAGTGTTTTCCTGATTATATGTAATTACGATGACCGATATTTTGTTTTCCATTTCAGTTAATATTGTTTCAACACATTTTTCAAAAGCCTTTGTACCAATAGACTTTTCAACGCAATGCGGAATAAGGTATATTTAGTTGTATAATGTCGGTCGGGTAGGGGAAAAAGCGCTTGAGCTTTTAGCCTTTCCAGTCTTTTCCCAAATTGTGTTGCTGAGCCGGTCAGCTTTATTGTGTTATAAATATAGTCCATGGTGAGTTGTGCTACACGTCGTTTCATGGCCGCTTGGCCTCGTCCTTGTATTGCTGCGGCTAAGTTATCCAACTTTTTTATTATGCGTTCTATGTCATTTAGCCGTTTTATTATATTACGTTTATCTGTACTGTTTGTTATTGAATGGGGTCTTTGTCTATAGAAATATGCGTTTATTCCAGTTGCGTAAACGTTTTTCGCACGTAACATGAGCTGTGGTGTGAATTCTTCGTCTTCGTGTAGTGTGCATGGGGTAAAGCGTAGGTCGTCAAGTATGTCTTTTCTGAAAATATACCCCCATGCTGTTGCATGCAAGTTATTGTTTAGCATATATTCTTCACCGCTACATATTTTTGATTTCCCGTGTATTATAGTTTTTTTGTTAATGTTACTTGTCGGATTGAACATTATAATATCGTAGTTATCGTATTTCACGATATCAAGACAATGTTCATACGCATGGCTTATAAGCATGTCGTCGCCATCCACGAACTGGATGTATTGTCCAATGGCTATATCTATGCCCACATTTCGTGCTACGCTCAGACCTTTGTTATTTTGTCTTATATATGTTATTTCGTCCATTCGTAAGCCTAAGGCATCTACAGGACTTGTTTGTGAACCATCGTCAATAAGTATAATCTCCCTTTCGTTTTCATTTAATGATAACGCCAATATGCTGTCAATGCATTCTGTCAGCATGTCTGTCGGCAAATTATAACAGGTAATGATAAAACTGACTATTGGTTTTTCTTTGTTGTTCATATTGCAAAAGTAATATTTTATTTTGAATATGGCAAGTATGTACAAGTGTTTAATGCGCAAGGTTATATTTGCATGAATATTTATTTAGGTGATATAATTGTTATTGGTTATCATGTGTATAAATGTCTGATAATCAGTGTTGTTATGATATATGCTCTTTTAAGATGTAAATGATGCCCTTTGATTTTGTGATAGGCCGCGTTTTATAATATAAAATGTGGCCTTTTATATCAGATTGATAATGGTTTAGTAAAAATATGTGTTATATGTGCAACCGCATGACATTACATTCTTAAGTGTTAAAGAATCAAAATGTCATAATCAGGTCTGCTGTTTATTATATATAATCCGTACCTTTGTAAATATAGAAACTATACGTTTCACAGGAACTTTACTATGAAGATGAACGGGAGGATACAACTTTTTCCTGTACTGCGGCTTGTCTTATTTCTTGTCGTTGGTATTGTGCTTGGTGAAGAATTCTATTCTGTTGTACATGTTTATGTTTGGTTTGCCGCTTTGGTAGTGTCGTTTGTGATTGCATTGTTTGTACGTAAGCATTGTGTGGCTCAAACGGTTTTTATCTTTGTTTCAATGATGTCTTTGGGTGGATACCTTGCTGCGTACGAATTGTCAACTCTTGACGTAAAACTGCCTAAAAATGAAATTTGTTATTCGGCTGTGATAGTGAGTCCGCCTGTGATATCCGGAAAAGTGGTGCGCTGTGATATGATTGTTACTGACCAACACAGTCCATTCAAAATAAGAGCTAGTATATATCGTGATAATAGAGCTGAAAGCATAAAAGCCGGATATGGAGTAAAAGCCGTATCAATGATTGAAAAACCGGAAAATCTTGCTGGCTCTGATTTTGATTATCGTAGGTATATGCTTTATCATGGTTTTGTAGGTACGACATTTCTATATATTGACGATTGGTGCGGTGCAGATGTGGATTTACGTAAGTTGTCTTTAATTGAGCGTACAAAGATAGCTGCATTGTTGTTGCGCAATAAGCTGCTTGACATATTTCGTAGTTTAGGTTTTGAAGGACAGGGGTATGCCGTACTTGCGGCTATGGTTTTAGGTGAACGTGTCACAATATCTGATGAGCTTAATGATGATTATTCAGTCTCAGGTGCAATGCATGTATTGTCATTATCAGGGTTGCATCTTGGAATTATTTATGCCATGTTATCACTTTTGTTTCTTGGTAGGCGTAGATTGATTTTGACGCAAGTGGTTGTTTTGTGCGCCATTTGGACTTATGTCGTAATTGTTGGTATGCCGATATCTGCCGTCAGGTCTGCTGTCATGTTGACTGTTTATTCGTTTGTTTGTCTTCTGAACCGTGAGCCAATGTCGCTTAATGCTTTAGCCGTGTCGGCATTTGTATTATTAGTTTGTAACCCTCTGAATTTGTATGATGTTGGTTTTCAGATGTCGTTTGCATCAGTTTTTTTCATTCTTGTTTTTTACCATCCATTGTATATGTTGTTGCCAGTCAAAATAAGAACCACGGCCGTTATTAAACGGATATGGCAAATGAGTGCTGTTTCTATTGCTGCTCAAGCCGGTGTTGCGCCATTGGTGGCTTTTTATTTTGGTAGGTTCTCATGTTATTTTTTATTGACAAATTTTATTGTTGTGCCAGCAGCAACTGTTATACTTTACGGTGCGGTATTTGTAATGTTTACAGGCTGGTTGCCTTTAGTTCAAAGTTGGCTATGCTATTTATTGGCTAAAGTGGTAAACATGATGAATTCAGGAGTATCGTTTATAGCATCATTGCCTTATGCAAGTATTGAGGGAATTAGATTGAACATTATTCAAGTGATTGCTATTTACGTCATTATGTTTTCTTTATATATACTTTTTGTGCATCTTCGTAAGATGTTTTGGGGATTTAAACTTAAAACATGATAGTTAGAAATGGTAATATAATATAAGAGGTTGCAGAGTGAAATATTCCAACTCATTGCAACCTCTTTTTTAGGTTAATATCAGTTTTGTAATTCTAATATTTTAGTTGTAGACTACGCGTTTTAAACTTCTTCGTCCCATTCCTCTTTTGATTTGCGAATGTAGCTCTTATAACGTAATTTTGCCATACGCTCGGCCTCAGCAAATAGTTCTTCAGCTTCATTAGGATAGGCTTTCTTTACAGAGAGATAGCGCACTTCGCCTAATAAAAAGTCGTGGAACTTGCTCCAATCAGGCTCCTTTGAGTCGAGAGTGAACGGATTCTTGCCTTGCTCAGCCAGTTCGGGATTGTAACGCCACAAGTGCCAGTAGCCACATTCAACGGCCTTTGCTTCTTCAGCCTGACTCTTACCCATGCCACCTTTTGCTTTGAGACCATGGTTGATACAAGGTGCGTAAGCTATAACCAAAGAAGGTCCGGGATAAGCTTCTGCCTCACGTATCGCTTTGAGACACTGTACATTGTCTGCGCCCATTGCAATTTGAGCTACGTAGACGTAGCCGTAAGTAGTGGCCATGAGACCTAGATCTTTTTTGCGGATACGTTTGCCTTGTGCGGCGAACTGTGCTATTGCACCAAGAGGTGTGGCCTTTGATGACTGACCGCCAGTGTTAGAATAAACTTCTGTGTCAAGTACGAGAATGTTCACATCCTCACCGCTAGCAATGACATGGTCAAGACCTCCATAGCCGATATCATAGGAAGCTCCGTCTCCACCGATTATCCATTGGCTACGTTTAATGAGATAATGATCGAGAGTCTTTAGCTCCTTGCAAATCTCACAACCTGCTTCAGCCCCAGCAGCGATGAGCGGTTTCAATTTTGTAGCGGCTGCTTTTGATGCATCTGCGTTTTCTTTACCTTCAATCCATTCCTGCGCTGCTGCTTTAAAATCGTCAGGAGTGTCATCTTTTGCAATCGCATCGTTGAGAAGCATTGTTATACGCTCTTTCATTTTCTTGTTTCCAAGAACCATACCCATGCCAAATTCGCAGAAGTCTTCGAACAATGAGTTATCAAATGCAGGACCTTGTCCTTTATCATTTGTGCAATAAGGTGTTGACGGAATCGATGCAGAATAAATTGATGAACAACCTGTTGCATTTGCTATCATTTCACGGTCTCCAAAGAGTTGTGAGATGAGTTTTACATATGGAGTTTCTCCGCAACCAGAACATGCTCCGGAGAATTCAAACAATGGTTGTGCGAATTGAGAATTCTTCACATTTGACTTGATATCAATCAGGTCTTGTTTGCTCTTCACATTTTTAACGAGATAGTCCCAACGTGCAGCTTCTTCATCATCGCCAGTGAATGGAACCATTGTAAGAGCCTTGCCTTTCTTCGGATTGCCGGGACAAACGTCGGCACAGTTACCACATCCAAGACAGTCAAGTACACTGGGCTCAATAACGAAATGCATACCCTTCATTGCTGCCGGAGCCTTCATTTCGATAGTTGTTCCATTAAAGCCTTTCAGTTCTTCATCTGTTAATACGAATGGACGGATTGCAGCATGAGGACAAACATAGGCACACTTGTTGCACTGAATACAGTTTTCAGAATCCCATTTCGGAACAAATGCTTCAACTCCACGCTTCTCATAAGCGGCCGTACCATTTTGCCATGTTCCATCGACTGTATCATGATTGATGAAGTCTGAAACTTTGAGCAGGTCGCCAGCCTGTGCATTTATAGGACGAACCAATTCTTTAACAAAATCAGGAGCGTCATCTTCCGCTGTTACGTCATCGGTCAAATTAGCCCATGCGGGATCAACGGGGAGCTGTTTGTATTCTCCACCACGGTCAACTGCTGCATAGTTCTTGTCGACTACGTCCTGTCCTTTCTTTCCATACGACTTGACAATGAACTTCTTCATCTGTTCAATGGCAAGATCAATAGGAATAACGCCTGTTATACGGAAAAATGCGCTTTGAAGAATTGTATTTGTACGGTTGCCTAAACCTATTTCTTGTGCAATCTTGGTGGCGTTGATGTAGTATACCGTTATGTTATTCTGTGCGAAATAACGCTTAACTTTATTAGGAATGAAGTTAACCAATTCGTCGCCATCGAAAATCGTATTGAGAAGAAATGTTCCGTTCTTCTGTAATCCGCGAGTTACGTCATACATGTGCAAATAAGCTTGTACATGGCAAGCAACGAAATTAGGCGTATTTACCAAATATGTGCTACGTATTGGCGTGTCACCAAAACGAAGGTGTGAACAAGTGAAACCACCCGATTTTTTTGAGTCATAAGAGAAGTAAGCTTGACAGTGCTTGTCTGTATTGTCTCCGATTATTTTAACGGAGTTTTTATTTGCGCCGACTGTTCCGTCGGCTCCAAGTCCGTAGAACTTAGCCTCGAACATTCCTTCGCCACCGAGTGCCATCTCCTCAACCTTTGGCAGGGATGTAAACGTAACATCGTCAACAATGCCTACCGTGAAATGATTTTTAGGCTCATTAAGTTTCAAATTGTTGAAGACTGAAATTATGACAGCAGGGGTTGTATCATTTGATCCAAGGCCGTAACGTCCGCCGACAATGAGAGGTTTATTTTCAACATCATAATAAGCACTCTTTACATCAAGGTATAAAGGCTCGCCTTCAGCTCCCGGTTCTTTAGTCCTGTCAAGTACTGCAATGCGTTTAACTGTTGAAGGAATAGAATCTAAAAGATGTTTTACTGAGAATGGACGATACAAGTGAACTGAAATCATACCGACTTTTTCACCATTCTTATTTAAGTAGTCAATGGCTTCGCGGGCAGCTTCAGTGGCTGAACCCATGAGGATTATTATCCTTTCTGCGTCATCAGCTCCATAATAAGAGAACAAATGATATTCACGGCCTGTAATTTTGCTGATTTCTCCGAGGTAATGTTCAACAACCTCAGGTACCTTATCATAATATTCGTTGCAAGCTTCACGGTGAGTGAAGAATGTTTCAGGATTTTCTGCAGTTCCGCGTGTTACAGGACGTTCTGGCGATAACGCACGGTCACGGAAGCGCTTGATGTCATCCATGTCAACAAGCGGGGCAATATCTTCTTGCTCCAAAAGCTCTATCTTGTGGTATTCGTGTGATGTACGGAAACCATCAAAGAAGTTGAGGAACGGAACACAAGTTTTTAGTGAGGCAAGGTGAGCTACAGCGGTAAGATCCATAACCTCTTGTACAGAACCTTCACAGAACATTGCGAAACCAGTCTGACGACAAGCCATAACATCTTGGTGATCGCCAAAAATACAAAGAGAATGTGAAGCTAACGTACGGGCCGAAACGTCGAATACACAAGGCAGAAGTTCACCTGCAATCTTGTACATATTCGGTATCATAAGAAGCAGACCTTGTGAAGCTGTGAATGTAGTGGTAAGTGCACCAGCTTGAAGAGAACCATGCACAGCTCCTGCTGCACCACCTTCCGATTGCATTTCTTGAACAGAGACGGTTTGTCCGAAGAGATTCTTACGCCCTTTTGCGGCCCATTCGTCAACATGTTCCGCCATTGGAGATGACGGTGTGATAGGGTAAATGGCTGCAACCTCGCTAAACATATAGCTTATATGCGCGGCTGCTTCATTTCCGTCACAAGTGATAAACTTTTTTACTTTAGCCATTTTAATAAAATATTAATGTTAGTGTATCTGTTAGTTTAATATAAAAATCCGAATAACCATAACGGGATTTGGTTGTCTTTACCTATTTCTGTATTGTAGCGTGCATACACAGTATCAGTATTCATACGTATTTTCCCGCTCCCGGCAGCGTCGCAAATCCTAAATTTTTTATTTTCGTCGACAATATAGAAGTTATCTTTATTACCTTGATTGACAAGATGATCTTTCCACATAGAATTTACGAAAAATGTTTCCATAATATCTTGTTGTTCCACTCTTATTGGATATATGGCATACATCAGGTTTGAATTATGCATCATCACTTTGCTCGGCTTTTTAGGAAAATCTTGTCCTACAGGATATATTACATTAGTTAATCTAGCTTCAGCAAGGTATTTTATATAATTCATAACAGTTGCCCGACTAGTCCTTATGTCGTTAGCCAGTTGGCTTACATTTGGAGCCTTAGGCCCATCAACAGCAAGCAAATAAAACAATTTTTTTATTTTTGTAAGGTATTTCAGTTCAATTTGTTTGATAAGCAATATATCAACTTCGGTCATCATGTTCATCGTTTTGAGCAAGTTTTCCGAGAAATTGCGTTTTTCCAAAAAGAATGGATAAAATCCATGGTGCAAATATAATGGAAAATATTTGTTTGGTGAAACTTTTGGAAGAATTTGGCGTGTTAAATGCTCATGATCGTGTAATATTTCATCTAATGTATAGGCTTTAAAATCAGTACCAACTGTAAGATTTAAAAATTCACGAAAAGAGAACCCTCTCAGATTATAGCTTTTGACAATTCCATTGAGTTCAGGGTTATCTTCTTTTAAACGCATAACACTGCTACCTGTGAAAATTATTTTTAGTCCAGGATATTTGTCGTAACATAAACGCAATTCTTTGCTCCAGTTTGGCTCTTTGAAAACTTGGTCTATTAACAACACTTTCCCGCCTTTTTTGTAGAATTCTCCTGCAAAATCGGCAATTCCACGACCTTGAAAATAGAAATTGTTAATATTTACATAAAGACAACGACGATCGTTAGAGTGAAAATTTTCTTTTGCATATTGAAGTAAGAACGTTGTCTTTCCAACACCGCGTGTGCCTTTTATTCCAATGAGCCTGTCGTTCCAATCAATCTCGTCCATAAGTAGACGGCGCACAGGCGCATCAGTGTGTTCCACCAAATAAGTATGGGTGCGAAAGAAAGCTTCCATTCTTTTTTAATTTGTTTCTATATGCATGAATTTCTGTACGCGTTGTCTGAAAAACTTTTTGTTATTGTGTGAGCAATACGTGCAGCCAATCATCTGCAAAGATAATATTTATTATTTGAATTGCAAACCGAACATTGCAAAAACTTGTAAAATTTTTGTATGTATCATCCTTTTATTTATTTTTGTAAAAATATTGTTTTGCATTCTATTTTAAGTGATGAAAAATATATTTTTACTCGTATAATATTAATATTGTCGTAATGCGGCAAGAAGTGCGTTATTTTCTCTTTTACTGCCTATGGTCACGCGCAGACAATTTTCGCATAAATTTATTTTGGACCTATTTCTTACTATTATTCCACTTTGTGTTAAATATTTATAAATATCTTGTGCGTTGTCTAGTTTAACGAGGAGAAAATTGGAATCGCTCGGATAAACTTTTTTACAATAAGGTAATAGGTTGAATGCTTCAACCATACGGCTTCGTTCAAGTAATATTGTTTTTATCCATTTGTCTACCTCATAAGGGTCTTTAAGCATACTTAGGGCTCGTTCCTGTGTCATGCTATTTATGTTATACGGATATTTCACCTTATTAAATATATTTATTATGTCTTCGTGTGCAAATGCCATTCCAAGACGTATTGCTGCGCATCCCCATGCTTTACTAAAAGTATTGAGAACAATCAAATTCGGATATTTTTCTAGTTCAAGTCGCAAAGGCTTTTCTTGTGAAAAGTCAGAGTAAGCCTCATCAACGATAACAATGCCATCGAAACCATTGATTGTTTTGATAATTTCATTTCTGTCAATATTATTACCAGTTGGATTGTTAGGCGAACAAATCCAAATAAGTTTTGTATTCAAATCACAAGCGGCAAGTAATTTCTTTGCTGTTGTTTGAAATACATCATCAAGAAGCACTTTACGGTATTCCACATCGTTAATATCTGCGCAAACTTTATACATTCCGTACGTTGGTTCAATGGCTATGACATTGTCAATGCGTGGACGTGTAAAACATCTGTAAGCCAAATCTATAGCTTCGTCGGAGCCGTTACCGAGAAATATTTGTTCTTCTTTTACATTTTTTATTTGTGCCAATTGTGCTTTTAATTTTTGTTGCAAGGGATCTGGATAACGGTTTAGTGGCGTATTGTATGGGTTTTCATTGGCATCAAGAAACACTTTGGCATCACAACCATCGTATTCATTCCTAGCACTACTATAAGGTGCTAAATTCCAAATGTTTGGTCTTGTAAGCTCTATTAAAGGTTTCATTTATTTTGAGGATTAAATTTGATTTTGTAAGTAGGCTTTTCGTATTCAGTCAGTCTTATTATTTATCAAGCCATTAACATCATTCAATCTTAATGTCATTGCGTTTTTATGAGCATAGAGTTGTTCGTTTGCAGCCATAGTCTCAACTGTTTTGCCGATATTTATCACTCCTTCTTTTGTTATATGTTGAAATGTTATTTTCCTATTGAAGCTATCAAGATTCACTCCGCTATAAGCTGTCGCGTATCCATTGGTAGGCAATGTATGATTTGTTCCACTAGCATAATCGCCTGCGCTTTCGCAGGAGTATTTGCCAAGAAAGACACTCCCTGCATTGACGATTTTGTTCACATAATCATCATAATGTGTTATGGATAAGATCAGATGTTCCGGGGCATACATATTACTTAAAGCGATAGAAGTATCAATGTCGTTTAATAAAACGAGTTTACTGTTGTCTAGTGCTTTTTCTGCAATTGCTTTTCTTGGGAGCTTTTTCAATTGAAGGCCAATTTCAGTTTTGACATTGTCAAGTAGATCTTTTGAAGTTGTAATAAGTATGACCTGCGAATCTATACCATGTTCAGCTTGTGACAATAAATCGGCTGCCACAAATGCCGCATTACTTGTTTCATCAGCTATGACGCATACTTCTGATGGCCCAGCCGGCATATCTATTGCTACATGCTCTAATGATACAATTTGTTTCGCCATCATAACATATTGATTGCCAGGTCCAAATATTTTAGATACTTTAGGGATGCTTTCTGTTCCATACGCCATACCACCGATGGCCTGTACACCTCCCGCTTTAAAAATCTTATTCACTCCAGCTATTTTTGCAGCTGTGAGTATGGCCGGATTTACTTTACCGTTAAGCGTTGGCGGTGTGCACATTACGATATTTTTACATCCTGCAATTTTAGCCGGTGTCGCAAGCATTAAAACCGTGCTAAATAACGGGGCTGTCCCACAAGGAACGTATAATCCGACGTTTTCGATCGGAATACATTTCTGCCAACAAGTAACCCCATGTGTAGTCTCTACTATTTGTGGCTCAATTTGTTGTGATTTATGAAAAGTGTAAATATTACGATGGGCTTCAACCATGGCATTATACAATTCTTTTGATATGAGGTTGGGAGCTTCGTCGATTTCGGCTTGACTTATCATTAAATTTTCAAGTTGGACATGGTCAAATTCAGATTCAAATTTAATGATAGCCTTATCTCCACCGTTTCTCACATCGTAAAGAATCTTATTTACCGAACTTTTAAGTGCTTGGTAATCAGTGTGTGGACGTTCTGTAATTTTGTTCCATTCACTGCGTGCTGGATATATAAATGTTTTCATTGTCGGCTGTTTTTAGCAGTGGAAAATATTACATACATTTTTTTCCGCTTATCATTTTATAATATCATTTTCTCTATTGGTGTTACAAGAATGCCTTGTGCTCCCATTTCTTTTAACTTTCCGATGATTTCCCAAAAACATTTTTCATCAAGTACCGAATGTACGGAACACCATTCTTCATCAGCAAGAGGTATTATCGTAGGGCTTTTTAAACCGGGGAGTACGTTTATGATTTCTTCCAAACGCGACTTAGGGACATTCATCCTTACATATTTTTTGTCTTCCGCATTTCGTACGGCTTGTATCCTGAAAAGCATGTCGTCTAGAATTTTTCGCTTTTTAATGTCAAGATTTTTGTCGGCAATTAGCACGGCCTCACTTTTCATTACAGTCTCAACTTCTATTAAATTGTTACTGATAAGAGTTGAACCACTGCTAACAATGTCAAAGATTCCATCAGAAAGACCTATTCCAGGACTGATCTCAACACTTCCTGTTATTACATGGATTTCAGCATTTATGTCATTGGCTTTAAGGTAATTGCCTAATATTACTGGGTATGATGTGGCGATTTTTTTCCCATTAAACCATTTAATGTCATCATATTTTTCGGATTTTGGAATTGCAAGCGACAATCGGCACTTGCTGAATCCCAATTTCATTACAATATCCACCGGCTCTTGTTTCTCTACAAATTCATTTTCACCGACTATCCCTATATCGGCAACTCCTGTAGCAACGCTTTGTGGAATGTCGTCATCACGTAAATAAAGTACTTCAATAGGGAAATTTGATGATTGTACCAATAAAGTGCGTTTACTTGTATTTATTTTAATATCAGCCTCGTCAAGCATCCTCATAGTATCGTCATGAAGACGCCCTTTGGATTGTACCGCTATGCGTAACATAAGATGTAATTTTATTAAAAAAGTCAGGCAAAAATACTTTTTTTTAAGCATATTTGCAAGAAAAGATGTACATTTGTATTTAAAATTGCAACATGCAAAATCATTTATATGCATCTTGACAATAAAAAAAGGATTTTTTGTATAGAAAAGGCAGGTAAGTATGTGCAAAATGAATGCAACATGCTTCAATATTGCAAGATACAATTTCAAATTGTATTTATTTTGTTTTTTTGTTTCATGGCGTATTCTTGTTCTAATGGGAAAAAGGAAAATATAGTAACTCCATGGGGCGAAATTATGACAGACTCAATACCTCAGAATATAGATTTTACTGTAAATGATATAGTTAATAACGGCGAGTTGATAATACTCACAATGTCGGGGCCTGACACTTATTATGACTATCGTGGACGAAATATGGGCACACAATATCTTTTGTGTGAAAAATTTGCCCAAAAGCTGGGGGTTTCTATTCGTGTTGAAGTTTGTAGGGACACATCTGAAATGCTCTCTAGGCTAGGAAAAGGTGACGCTGATGTAATAGCCTTTCCATTGCCAAAGAATGTAAAAGGACATGAACGGTTGATTTATTGTGGGGCGGGTATAGACTCACTAGGTGTGCAATGGGCTGTAGATGAGGGCAATAAAGAGTTGGCCGACAGTCTCAATGCTTGGTTTAAGCCATCAATGTATGTAGAAATAAAACAGGAAGAGAACTTTATTTTTTCTTCGCGTAGTGTGAGAAGACATGTATATTCGCCATTCTTAAATAAAGCTGGTGGGATAATTTCACATTATGATCATCTGTTTAAAAAATATGCACCGATTGCTCGGTGGGACTGGCGGCTTATAGCTGCGCAATGTTATCAAGAATCTTGCTTTGACCCACGTGCTAGGTCATGGGCCGGTGCGTGCGGGTTGATGCAGATAATGCCTTCTACGGCCGATCATATAGGACTTCCTCGCTCTGCTATTTTTGATCCAGACCAAAATGTAAGAGCGGCGGTAAATTATATACGCGAGTTGTCTGTATATTTTCGTGATATTCAAAATTCTGCCGAGCGTCAGTTGTTTGTGCTTGCCGCATACAACGGTGGCTATTTCCATATACAGGATGCAATGGCGTTAGCGAAAAAGAATGGAAGAAATCCTCATCGTTGGCGCGATGTCGCATATTATATCTTGGCGTTGGAGCAATCTCGGTTTTATACAGATCCTGTGGTAAAGCACGGGTATATGCGTGGTTCTGAGACTGTAGGTTATGTAGATCGTATACGTCAACGATATGCACAATATCGCGGGGTCCCTTATAACGGCGCTTCTGTAAAAGGATGGAGCGGGGATGCCAATTCGGAACAGACATTGCCTTCAAGTCCGTTTACACCAAGACGAGCAAAGAAAAAACATCGGTTTCATATTTGATAAGGCGATTAATTTGCGCGGGTGGAAATACGGGTATGGTCTCAATGCCTGCTAATAATTTTTTGATTCTAATATTTTCAATATATGGTCAATTATAATTAAAAAGACGGTCTTTTGTTGTTTAAAAAGCCGTCTTTTGTAAGCTAAAACATGACCTTTTGTATAAGAATCGATAACGTATTGTTGTTCAGGCAATTCCAGTTGTGCCGGATGCTATGTCTTATTTGTTGTGGAATGACTGTTATTGAAATTGAGACAGTGGATTTTTATATGTTGTAAAGTTGCCCTTGTCTTGCGCCTAACTTTTTCATGTGATTTACAAGCAGGTTGGTAAACTCATGGTTTTTTATTCCCCAATCAGGTGCTATTAACATGTTTTTCGGAGATTGTGATGTAAAACGTTCAAGTATGATATCCGGTCGTAGCCTTTGTATATATTTTATTAATAATGCGATATATTCATCAAGTGTATATAATTTAAATGGATTAGTGGCGAATTTTTGAGCCAAAACGGTGCCCTTTACTATCTGTAATTGGTGAATCTTAAGTATGTTTAGTTTGGTTGATGATATGATATCAGCTTGTTTTAAATTTTCATTCGCGTCTTCACATGGGAGACCTAATATAACGTGTCCTCCAGTTATTATACCTCGCAGGGCAGTATCTTCGATAGCCTTTCTAGCACATTCAAATGTATGCCCACGGTTAATTTGAAATAATGTTTGCTCATTTGTACTTTCTATGCCATATTCAACAATGACAAATGTTTGTCGTGACAGTTTTTCTATGTAATCAAGTATTTTATCATTGACGCAATCTGGCCGTGTTCCGATTACCAATCCAACCACATCTTCACAATCCAGTGCTTCTTCATACTTACGTCTCAATGTTTCTAGCGGTGCGTAAGTGTTGCTGTACGCTTGGAAATATGCGATATAACGCATGTTTGGATATTTTCTTGAAAAAAACTGTTTACCTTCTTCTATTTGTTGTTTGACTGTTTGGTTTAGCGATTGATTCTTTTCATGTATGTTATTTTTATGTGTATAAGACGGATTGAATGTTTTGTTATTACAAAAAATGCATCCGCCAAAACTTACGTGTCCGTCGCGGTTAGGGCATGTAAAACCTGCGTCGACGGATATTTTTTGTACTTTATAAGGGAAACGGGAACGTAGCCATGAGCCAAAATCATTATAACAATCCATATTGTTTAAAATGTATTCTCTATTAATATCTTTTAAATTGGAACAGGCTGCAAATGTAGTGAAAAATCGTTATCTTTGTCGCAAAAAACAAATAAAAAGTATAGTATATGAGAACGGATAGAAGGCTTTTCGCTTATGTTTACATTTGTAGAATGTGAAATGTTTTCTTGTTCGTTAACTAAAAAAATGATTATGAAGAAATTATTTTTCATGTGCGTGACACTATTGTTGACAGTGTCAGTTGCTACAGGCCAAGACAAATTGTCATTGAAAGATATAGCCAGTGGTAATTTTGCGGCTGAAGTTCTTACAGGAGTCAACCCGTTGGCTGATGGTGAAAGTTATTCTATAATAAGCAAAGACGGGACGAAAGTGGTAAAATATTCTTATAAGACGGGTAAACAGACCGGAATTTTATTTGATGTAAATAAAACAGTAGGAGAGAAGCTTGATGGTTTTGATGGATACATAATGAGCCCGGATGAAACTAAAATGCTGATACGTACAAATACAAAAAAGATTTACCGTAGGTCGTTCACGGCGACCTATTATATATATACCATAGCTGATAGAAAGTTGGAACGTCTGTCCGACTATGGTCCGCAACAGTCGCCAGTATGGTCGCCAGACGGTTTGAAAGTGGCCTTTGTACGCGAAAACAACATTTATTTGATAAAACTTCTTTACGGTAACGCAGAAAGTCAAGTTACAAAGGACGGGAAAAAAAATGAGGTAATAAATGGTGTACCGGATTGGGTTAATGAGGAGGAGTTCGGCTTCAATACAGCTCTTACATTTAATGCTGATGGCTCCATGTTATGTTGGATTAAATATAATGAAACTAATGTCCCGACATATTCATTGCAAATGTATAAAGGGCTTGAGGCAGAAATAACAGATTATTCTGAATATCCGGGATTTTATTCTTATAAATATCCTAAGGCAGGTTTGCAAAATTCAAAAGTTACGGTGCATAGTTTTGATATCCAGTCGCGACAAACTCGCCAAATACAGTTGCCTCTTGATACCGATGGATATATACCGAGGATAAAGTCCACGGCAAATGCCGACAAGATAATAATTTACACAATGAACCGGCATCAAGATAGGCTTTGCCTTTATTCTGCTAATCCTCGCAGTACGGTTTGCAAACTTTTAATCGAAGAAAAAGTTCCGAAGTACGTGAAGGAAGATGTCATGGAACGAATTAAGATTACTGACAATCATATATTATTGCCGAGTGATAGAAGTGGACGCATGCAATTATACTTATACAGTTTAACTGGGCAGTTGCAGCGCACTTTGACAAATGGACAATATGACGTTACGGATGTTTATGGATTCGATGAGAAAACAGGTAACGTTTATTATCAAGCCGCAGGTAAAAATCCGATGAACAGGGAAGTTTATGTTACGTTAAAGAACGGGAAAACCGACTGCCTTACACCTTCGGATGGTTGGAATAATGCGGCGTTTAGTAAAGGGTTTAAATATTTCATAAATCAATGGAGCGATGCCGTTACACCTTATAGATATTCGGTATGCAACAATGTGGGGAAAGTTATTTTTGGTCTGCTGGATAATAATACTTTGAAAAATAAACTTTCAGGATATAATTTGTCACATAAAGAATTTTTCTCTTTTAAAACTTCGGAGGGAGTTGAACTTAATGGAATAATGATAAAACCTTCAGATTTCGATGTAAACAAAAAATATCCTGTGATAATGTGGCAATATAGTGGTCCGGGTAGCCAGCAAGTTGTTAATTCATGGAGTATAGGATCAATGGGGCAGGGTGCTATATTTGACCAATATCTTGTACAACAAGGTTTTATTTTGGTTTGCGTTGACGGTCGTGGTACGGGTGCACGTGGGACTGAGTTTGAAAAATGCGTATATCTGAAATTAGGTGAGATGGAGTCAAAAGATCAGGTTGAAGCGGCGTTGTATCTTGGCACTTTGCCATATATTGATAAAAACAATATCGGTATATGGGGGTGGAGCTATGGTGGCTTCAATACGTTGATGAGTATGAGTGAAGGCCGTGGAGTCTTTAAGGTTGGTGTTGCAGTAGCTCCTCCTACCGATTGGAAATATTATGATACTGTTTATTCAGAAAGATATATGCGCACGCCAAAGGAGAATCCGTCTGGATATAATGTCAATCCTATAAGTCGTGCGGGTAATCTTCAAGGCAAGTTGCTTATTTGTCAGGGGTTAGCAGATGATAATGTGCATCCACAGAATGTATTTGAATATGCTGAGGCGTTAGTTCAAGCGGATAAAGATTTTAAAATGAATTTGTATACTAATCGCAATCATAGTATTTATGGTGGTAACACAAGAAATCATCTGTTAAGACAGATTGCAACGTTTTTTATTGAAAATTTAAAATAATGACAAATAAATTAATATGAAAAAAGACATTTTTTTTTATGCACTGGCTTTTTGCTTAATGCTTGTGCCTGTTTCAGTGAGTGCCGCAAATCTGACAGTGACGGTGTCAAATAGTGACAATATCCAGCGTCAGGAGTTAGTTGAAATTTCAGTTAAAGACGTTTATTCCAAGCTAGGGTTGAAGCAAGGTGATTCTTTTATTGTAAAAAATGCTTTGGGGCAGCAGGTTGCATACCAAATTACACATGATGGTAAGTTGTTGATTGATGCTAGTGTCCGTCCGAATGGAACTGCAGAATTTATAATTCAACAGGGTACACCAAAAAACATGAAGACATTTGTTTTTGGCAAACAATATCCGGAACGAGTTGATGACATAGCATGGGAAAATGATCGTACGGCTTATCGCATTTACGGCCCTGCATTACAACGTACTGGTGAACGTGCATTCGGAGTTGATGTATGGGTAAAAAACACTCCTGACTTAGAAGTTGAGAAACGCTACAATGTAGAATTGGCTAATCATCCGAAGATTGAAGCCCTGAAACAAGCTGGTAAGGTAGACGAAGCGTTGGAAATGGAGCAAGAAACAACATATCATTTCGATCATGGATATGGATTAGATTGTTATAAGGTCGGCCCAACACTTGGTTGTGGAGCACCGGCACTTATGGATAAAGGCAAAATGGTGTTGCCTTATTGTTATAAGACTTATAAGATATTGGATAACGGGCCATTACGCTTTACAGTACAGCTTGAATATAATCCTTTTTCTATAGGTAATGATAAAAATGTAGTAGAACATCGTATTATCAGTTGCGATAAAGGCAGTAATTTCAATAAAATGACAGTTTGGTATGAAGGGCTTACTTCACCTCGTGACATGGTTGCAGGTATTGTTATTCATACCGAAGATACGAAGAGTTTGATATTTGGAAATAATTATGTTCTTTATGCTGATCCCACCGATAATCCGACAAAACAAAATTTTCAAATATATGTCGGTATATTGTTTCCTAATGGAGTGAAGGAAACAAAAGCCATGATGGATGATACACAGTCAAATGGAAATGCGGGACATGGAGTAGGCATGATAACTTATCAACCAAATGAAAAATACACGTACTATTTTGGATCCGCATGGAGTAAAAATGATGTACGCACATTAAATGAATGGAAATTACGTGCTGAAGAAACCTTACATTCTTTACAGACCCCATTGAAGGTAGATGTAAAATAAAATCAAACAAATCTTGTTGACATTAAATTTGATACTATGAAAAAACTTTTATTAGGAGATGAGGCTATTGCTCAAGCGGCAATAGATGCGGGCTTAAGTGGTGTTTATGCCTATCCTGGTACCCCGTCAACTGAAATTACAGAGTATATACAAAAATCTCTGGTTGCCAAAGAGCGTAAAATTCATAGTCGTTGGTCTGCCAATGAAAAAACTGCTATGGAAGAAGCTCTTGGTATGTCATTTATGGGCAAGCGTGCATTAGTTTGTATGAAGCATGTAGGCTTAAACGTTTGTGCAGATCCTTTTGTTAATTCGGCTATGACAGGAACAAATGGTGGACTAGTTGTACTTGTTGCCGACGACCCCTCAATGCATTCTTCTCAAAATGAGCAAGATAGCAGATTTTATGCAAAGTTTGCAATGGTACCATGTTTTGAGCCATCTAATCAGCAAGAAGCTTATGATATGGTACATTTTGCATTTGATTACAGTGAACATGTTCATTTGCCCGTTTTGATGCGAGTTACAACAAGGTTGGCGCATAGTAGAGCTGTTGTTGAAATAAATAACGAATCCAAAAGCCAAAATTCATTGAATTATGATGCTAAAGCAAGCGAATGGGTCTTATTGCCTGCGATGGCGCGTAAACGTAATGATATAGTAACTAAACAGCAATCAGAACTTGAAAAAGATGCAGTAAACAGTATTTTTAACACTTATATTGATAGTTATGAACATTCACTAGGTATAGTGACAGGTGGAATAGGTATCAATTATATTAATGAGTGTTATCCTGACGGATGTCCATATCCAATATTAAAAATCAATCATTATCCGTTACCTAAGAAATTATTACGTAAATTAACAAACGAGTGTGATGAGATTCTTGTAATTGAAGAAGGTCAACCTTTTATTGAGGATATATTGAGAGGAGTAATGCCAGGCAATGCTATAATTAAGGGAAAACTTACAGGTGAACTTCCACGAACAGGAGAATTAACATCTGATATTGTTCGAAAAGCTCTAAGTCTACCTATGACGGAATGTTATGTTCCAAGTGAAAACGTTGTACCGCGTCCACCTGCACTCTGTCAAGGTTGTGGACATAGAGATGTTTATGAAGCTCTTAATGAAGTTTTAAAAGATTATCCTAATTCACGAGTTTTTGGTGATATAGGTTGTTATACGTTAGGAGCGTTACCTCCATATCGGGCGCTGCATTCTACTGTTGATATGGGTGCAAGTATTACAATGGCTAAAGGTGCATCCGATGCAGGTTTATGGCCGGCTGTGGCAGTAATTGGAGATTCTACATTCACACATTCCGGGATGACGGGTCTTCTTGATGCCATAAATGAGAAGGCAAACATAACTGTCATAATAAGCGATAATCTGACTACAGCAATGACTGGCGGACAAGATTCTGCAGGAACAAATAAACTTAAAAATATATGTAGAGGTTTAGGGGTTGCAGAAGATCATCTGCATACAGTTGTTCCATTACCGAAAAACATGCCAGAAATAACAAATATATTGCGTAATGAAATAAATTATCACGGAGTAAGTGTAATTATTCCGTGCCGTGAATGTATGCAGACATTGCAGAGACATATCAGAGAAAAAAAACAAAAAGGGGGACAGTAGAAATGAAAACAGATATTATACTTTGTGGCGTTGGAGGACAAGGAATACTTTCTATCGCGACTGTAATAGGCGAAGCAGCTATAAATGAAGGGCTATATATCAAGCAAGCTGAAGTTCATGGAATGTCACAACGTGGTGGTGATGTACAAAGTAATCTTCGTATTTCATCGTTTTTGATACACAGTGATTTGATTGCAAGCGGGCAAGCAGATGTTATTATATCAATGGAGCCAATGGAGGCATTACGATATTTACCTTATTTAAATAAAAAAACAGGTTGGATAATAACTTCGGATAAACCTTTTGTTAACATACCTAATTATCCTAACATAGATGCAATAAAGGCCGAATATAATAAATTACCAAATGTTGTATCAATTGATATTGAAACCATTGCTAAGAATAACGGAATACCACGTTCGGCCAATATGGTTTTACTTGGAGCGGCTTTAAAAGCTATAGGTTTAGAGCGTGATAAAATTGAGGATGCAATCAAACGTGTATTTTTATGTAAAGGTGAAGATGTAATAAATGCAAATATCAAAGCTCTTGATCTTGGAATTAACTTTAAATGATGATTTAATATGAGAAATACACCAATAGATAAGGGCATAATCGACAAAGCGATTAAAGATTTTTGTATCCAAGATTTTGAAAAAGCTACCATTCGTGAAGTCAAGGCAGTTGCTGCGTATGCTGAAAAAGTTTCTAGTACAGAGTTCATCAAGCTGGAAATGGGTATACCGGGTTTGCCTGCATCAGCTATCGGTGTCGAGGCACAAATATGTTCATTGCGCAATGGTATTGCTCATTCTTATCCAGATATACAAGGATGTCCCGAGGTAAAGAATGAGGCGTCACGTTTTGTAAAAGCGTTTATTGGCATAGATGTATCACCTCAAAGTTGTATCCCTGTATGTGGAAGTATGCAAGGTACATTTGCTGCATTTTTAACTTGCAGCCAAACGGATAAAAGTAAGAAAAAAGTCTTATTCATTGATCCTGGTTTTCCTGTACAAAAAATGCAACTTCAAGTACTTGGAGTGGAATATGAGACGTTTGATGTTTATGATTACCGAGGTAACCGTCTGGAAAAGAAACTTGAATCTTATTTTGCGAAGGGTGATGTTTGTGCTGTTGTTTACAGTAATCCAAATAATCCTTCATGGATATGTTTTAAAGAAGATGAACTGAAAACTATTGGCGCTCTTGCTACCAAATATGATGTAATCGTAATGGAAGATCTTGCATATTTTGCAATGGATTTCAGAAAACAGTTAAGCATACCGTTCCAACCGCCGTATCAAGTTACAGTTGCAAGATATACAGATAATTATATGCTTTTTATAAGTGGAAGTAAAGCATTTAGTTATGCTGGTGAGCGAATAGGCGTAGCATGCATCAGTGACAAACTGTTTCATAGGCATTATAAAGATCTTGATTTAAGATATGATGGCTTGCCATTGGGTATGGTATATTCAACAAGAATGTTATATGCTTTGTCATCAGGTACAAGCCACAGCGCTCAGTTTGCGATGGCAGCTATGTTGAAAGCTGCTTCAGACGGTACGTATGATTTTCGTCATGAAGTCAGTATTTATGGAGATAGGGCGCATAAACTTAAAGCAATATTTAAACGCCATGGTTTCTACATTGTGTATGATAAAGATTTGGAGGAAGATATTGCTGATGGCTTCTATTTTACGATTGGTTATCCCGGAATGACAGGAGGGCAGCTTGCACATGAATTGATGTATTATGGAGTTAGTGCGATTTGTTTATTTACGACAGGCAGTACTCAGAATGGCCTTAGAATATGTACATCATTTATAGAAGACCGCCAGTTGGATGAACTTGATCGCCGAATGGCAATATTTGAAGAGAATAATCATTTGTAATAGTTTAAAACTGTTTATTTATCATATATAAAAGAGGTGTCATTATTCGATGACACCTCTTTTATCAATCCATAGAATATGATATAATGAAAGTTTATAAAAGATAATGTTTTTATGTTCCAATATATTATTTATTGCAGTGTAAGAGGCCGCCTTTAGCGAGCTCAAAGACACCTTTTGCAGACAGCTTTTACTCAATTAAAAAATCATCGAAATCATATAAAAATAGTAATAGATAAATATTAAAAGTGGATATGACACAATAAAAGCTGCATATCATTATTACATGTTAGGGATATGTATATTACCAGCCGAATGATTTTTTATCATTCAGCCATTTTCCTTGGACGCGTAATACTTGCTCTATAACATCTCTGCCACATCCATATCCACCTTTTTGTGGGCTTACATAGATACTTATGGCTTTGATGTCAGGACAAGCATCAGACGGACAACAAGGGCATCCGCAACGTAGCATAACTTCATAATCAGGAATATCATCACCCATATACAATATTTCTCGATCATGTAAGTTATATTTCGCTAATAATTTGATGTAAGCATCAATCTTGACCGCACTGTTCATAAAAATATCTTGCACACCGAGATGCTCGTATCTGTGTTTTACGCTTTCTGTGTTTCCACCGGTTATTATTGCGATATTTAAGCCTAGTTTACATGCTAATTGTATAGCGTAACCATCTTTGATATTTACTGTACGCATAGGTTCCCCTGAAGGGTGGAGAGGAATTGTTTCGCGGCTTAATACCCCGTCAACGTCAAACACTATAGCTCTTATCTTTTTTAAATCATAATTTATCATACATGCTTACTTATTTTGTTCTACATGATGTATACTTATACTCATATATTCATAAATTTGTTTGAATATCGGATTATCTTTTAACAGATCAGATTGTGCTCTTATTACATTCCGATCATATCGGACGGCTGGTCCAGTTTGTGCATCACTTGGTGCTATAAAGTGAACTTTTTTAGCTGTTTCATCAATCAATGGGAGCATAATATCAAATGGAATTTCATGTTTAGTAAGTAGTTCTGCAGATATTTCGTAACAATGATTGACAAAATTGCATGCAAAAACTGCTGCAAGATGTAAATATTTCCGTTTGTCTGATGCTAGAGGATAGACTTTTGTTGATATATCTTCGGCTAATTTTTTTATAATATTAAATGTAGGATTATCATTTGCTTCAATAAAACAAGGTATATCCTTGAATTTCAATATTTTATTTTTTGAAAATGTTTGCATCGGATATAATACTCCAAAGTGTAAAGCCATGCCATTAAAAACATTCAAGTCAACACTTCCTGCCGTATGTAAAAATATTTTTTCTGTGCGCCTATTACATAGTTGCGGTATAATGTTTGTAATGACACTGTCTTTTACCGATACGATATAAATATCTGCGTCTGAATTGATTTCAGCAAGATTGGTAGTGTATGAGCAGTCTAATTTGTTGGCGAGTGCGATTGCCGATTCAGTCGTGCGACTATAAATCTGTAAAATATCATTTCCTGCATCAAGTAAAGATTTGCCAAGATTTGTAGCGAGATTTCCGGCTCCAATCAATACGATCTTCATCTGTTCTTGTATTTATTTATTTGTACGTTTTCCCATTTTAAAGAATTTTCATCATGTGGGTCTTTTTCATTTTGTTTATATCCAAAACCAATAATACAAAGAGGCTCTAAATTAGACGGGACATTAAGTATGCCTTGTATTACATCTTTGGATAAAGTCCCGTCTGACAATCCACGCCCACGAATTTGTGCCCAACACGATCCAATTCCAAGGTCTGCAGCTTGTAATTGCATTGCAAATGCTGCTATAGAGCAATCTTCAATCCAACAATCATTGTAAATAGAGGAGTCCAATACTACTACGGCAAATGCTACTGATCTTAAAAAATCAGTTCCTCTATCCTTTGAATCTGCAAGTTTTTCTAGTAATATATTGTCATCAACGACTATAAACTGCCAAGATTGTTTTCCCATTGATGTTGGCGACATAAGCGCAGCCCGCAATATTAGCCTTACATCATCTGATTTTATTTCTTTTTTAACAAATGCCCTGCAGCTACGACGTTTGCTTATTATATCCTTGAATTTGCTCATCTTAAGAAATCAAACATTTTTATCACAATATTCTGCAAAGTTAAACAATCTTTAAATAATAATAAATTAAAAACCATAAGGCTTATTGTTTTTTTAGAAAAGATTCACTATTTTTGCGCTATGAACAATATTGATGTCGTCATAGTATCCCGAAGTGAAGATTTGCCGAGAATGCAATGTAGGTATTTTTTTCATAGTCCGGAATTGTTTAGGATAACAGAAAAGACACAAGGACAAAAGCCATATATGGTTATAGCTTATGACGGTAGCCTTGTGATTGCACATATGCTTATTTTATTACGTCGACGAGGATCATTATTTCCTCCATATTTATTTACTCAAGGGCGTGCATACGGAGAAGGTGAATATCTTTCGGGATACGATAAGGAAACTATCTTCGGCCTCATGTTGCGTAAAATTGTAAAAAAACTAAGTGTAGGTATTTGTCTTTATATTGAGTTTAGCGATCTCAGTACAAAGATGTTTGGATATGGTAAATTTCGAGAGAATAGTTTTTTCCCTGTACATTGGATGGAAATACACAATTCGCTGCATAGTATGAATCCCATTAAGCGTCTTACATATAGGATGCGTAAACAATTGATTAAGGCACAACGCGACAAATTGTCAACTTCTATTGCTAAAACAGACAAAGAACTTATTGATTTTTTTAAAGTGCTTAAAGGGCGCATAACATTAAAAATTAGGAGATTTATACCGGACACAAAAATGTTTTATGAACTTTTAAGGCTAGGTATTTGTAATTTGTTTGTTACTTATGATAACGGTCGTATTGTGGGTGGGTGTATATGTGTGTATTCTAACAATAATTGTTATTTATGGTATTTAGCAACAAATCAAAAATTACATAAAAAACGTGTCAACTCATTAACCGTATGGACTGCTATACAACATGCTTACAAGCATTCTTACCAACATATATATTTTATGGATGTAGGATTGCCATTTAAGAAAAATCCGTTTCGGGAATTTATCCTTGGTTTTGGTGGGAAACCTGTTGGTACGTATCGTTGGTTCCGTTGTTCTTTCAGTTGGTTAAATAAATTTTTGTCATGGTTATACCGTGAATAAAGTAATTTGTTTTCATAGATTTTGCGATACATGATTAAGTTTTATTGTTTATAATAAATTAAGTATCGTAACGTTATATATACCAAATGGGAAAAATTCGTTTTTATATTATCATATCGTTGTTTTTCTGTGCAATTTATTCAAAAGCACAAACATTCACATTGCAGGGGCGTGTCACTGACGGACAAATGAATCCGATAGAATTTGCTACTGTTGCGGTAATACAACAAGGCAAGATGACAATGACCAATTTGAAGGGCGAATATTCGTTAAAGTTGAAGTCTGCCGATAGTGTTGTCGTGAGATTCTCCATGGTAGGATATAAGACAAAGACACGAGTCCTGAGACGTCCAAGAGGGAAACAGACGTTATTGATACAACTTTTTGATGACAACTTACTATCGGAAATAACCATTACCGAACAAAAGCGTCAGATGGGAGCGACCCAAGAACTTGACGCTAAAGACATGAAAAACGCTCCTAGTGTAACAGGCAATGCGGTTGAAGAGATGATTCAAGCCCAAGCCGGCGTATCAACACATAGTGAGTTATCATCTCAATATAATGTTCGTGGCGGAAGTTTTGATGAGAACAGTGTTTATATAAATAATGTGGAAATATATCGTCCGTTTCTTGTACGTAGCGGGCAACAGGAAGGATTGTCGATTATAAATCCTGATATGGTTGAATCGATAGGTTTTTCTACAGGTGGTTTTGAAGCAAAATATGGTGATAAAATGTCATCAGTGCTTGATATTACATATAAACGCCCGAAAAAATTTGAGGCAAATGTGTCGGCCAGTTTATTAGGGGCGAGTGCATACGTTGGATTTAGTACAAAGAATTTTTCATGGAGTAATGGCATTCGATATAAAACAAACAAATATCTTCTTGGTTCATTGGAAACAAAAGGAGAATACCAACCGAGTTTTCTTAATTATCAGACTTATCTGACCTATGAGCCGAGTAAGCGATGGACAATTGAGCTTATGGGTGATATTTCAGAAAATCACTATGATTTTTATCCGGAAGACAGGGAAACAACATTTGGTACAATGGAAAACGTAAAGGCTTTCCGTGTATATTTTGATGGACAAGAAAAAGATATTTTTCGTACATATTTCGGTTCACTTGGCATAACATACAAGTTGAAGGAACAAACAAAAATATCATTTACAGCATCGGCCTTTCATACAAATGAGCAAGAACGTTATGATATTCAAGGCCAATATTGGCTGACACAAACGGAAACGAGCGAGAACCTTGGTGTCGGTACATATATGGAGCACGCACGTAACTATCTTAAAGCCACGGTTAAGAGTGTGAAATTTGCTTTTAACCATAAAAGTCGAAAACACGATATTCAGGCTGGTATTACCTATAAAATAGAACGTATTAAGGAAAGCAGTAAAGAATACGAAATGCGTGACTCCAGCGGTTACAGCATTCCACATACGGGTGAAGATCTTTATATGATTTATTCGCTTAATGCTAGAAATACACTTGATGCCAATAGGATAGAAACATACATACAGGACACATGGAGATTTAGCAGTAAGGGTGGAAATACATTTTTCACTCTGAATTATGGAATACGTTTTAGTCATTGGAATTTCAATAAAGAAAGTATCATAAGTCCACGTTTGTCGCTTGGTATTGTGCCGGCGTTCAATCATGATGTAACCTTACGTTTTGCCACAGGTATTTATTATCAAGCCCCGTTTTTTAAAGAATTGAGGGATACATCCACTGTCAATGGTATAACTTATGCAACACTTCGTCGTGATATAAAAAGTCAACGTTCCATTCATTTTATAGCAGGCTTTGATTATCGTTTTAAGATGAAAAATCGTCCTTATAAGTTTACGGCAGAAGCATATTACAAAGCGTTGGCCAATATAGTGCCATATACAGTCAATAACGTTAAAATTGTATATGATGCAAGTCAACAATGTAGTGGTCATGCCATGGGACTAGACTTGAAATTGTATGGAGAATTTGTTCCCGGTACAGATTCATGGGTGAGTTTCTCATTGATGAATACAAAGATTAAGATAAACGGTCATAGCATCCCGATGCCAACAGATCAAAGATATTTACTAAATTTATTCTTTACTGATTATTTTCCCGGAACAGATCGCTGGCGTATGTCATTAAAGTTGGCGTTTGCAGATGGGCTTCCGTTCAACGCACCACACAGCAGTCTTGATACGATGCCTTTCCGTGCTCCAGCTTACAAGCGCGCAGATATAGGAATGAGTTATCGTTTATATGATAACGATAAACGTGAGCGTAAATCAATTTTCAAAAACATTTGGCTCGGCATTGATTGCCTTAATCTATTCGGAATAAACAATGTAAATTCATACTATTGGATAACAGATGTCACGAGCAATCAATATGCAGTGCCGAATTATCTAACAGGACGCCAAATCAATGTTAAGGCGACATTTGAATTTTAATGCATCTTTTATGAACGTATGTGTAAACGTCCATGTGTCGCAATAATAAAAATATTGTAATTTTTATTATTGGATGATGCAAGTTAAATTATAGATTTAAATTTGTTGGTGTATATGTTTTTGTTATATACGGTCTTTGTGGCATAAAAGACCGTATTGGGGAATGTGAAACATGATGTTTTGTTTTGTGAAATGTCATAAAATGAAAATGTGGTTATAAATTATGATTGTTACTCCTAATCTTAATATAACAGATAAAGACAATTATAAAAAGATATTTTCGTTTTACTGTGTCGTTCTAGTAGATGTTTTGGCATATTTGTATATATTTTGCAAATATAGCCGTTTTTTTGTATTTGTAAATAATTACAGGTAAAATATACTTGTAAAATTTAATTTTTTTAGCGAATAAGTTTTCTTTTACAATATTTTTCTGTATATTTGCATACACATTAGATTTATGGTTGGTAAACGCTTGATTTTATCTATAGCTTGTTTGGCTCTGTTCGTTTCATGCGATTTAAAGCTATCACCATTGGATGGAGTAAGTCCTGACGACCATCGGATGGAAGTATGCCGTTATGATCGATTGGAAAGCCAATATCTTACTACTGGCGACTTTTCGGCGTTGCAACAAATGAACATGGAACATCCAATGGAAACACGTACACTTCTTGAAGATGTCTTACGGCTAGGCGAAGTGAATGATCCACAGATTAACCATAAATTTCTTACATTTTTTCAAGATTCAACGCTTCAAACGATTATATCTGATGCAGAATCAAAATATGCCAATATGGATGATATAAATGCTCAATTGGATGAAGCATTCAACCGGTTGAAGATATATATACCAGACCTTCCCATACCTTTAGTTTACGCCCAGATAAGTGCGCTTGACCAAAGCATTGTTATTGGTAATCAAACAATAGGTATATCATTGGATAAATATTTAGGTAAAGATTATCCTGTGTACAGTAAATATTACCCGCTTTCACAACGTGAAACGATGGAACGTGGGCATATTGTGCCTGATTGTTTAAGTTTTTATTTGTTAAGTTTATATCCTATGCATGATTTTGAGTCATGCGCGCAATTGGAACGTGACCTCCATATAGGTAAGATAATGTGGGTATGCAATATGGCTTTAGGACATAATTTTTTTAAATCACGTTATATAGCAGTTGTTGAGAAATATATGGCAGCTAATAAGAATATCGGGATAGAAGATCTTCTGAAAAACAATGACTGCTCAAGCCTTATAAAGATGATGGACTGATGTCAGCGTTGTTTTTCATTTACAACGACATGCAATATTGTGAACTAAAATGCGTTATATTTAACGATGAAAGAGATATTTGCAATATTATGTTGTTCGCTTTGCTTAATGCTGGCAGCTTGTTCCGACGATGATTCTTTTACTACTTCGCCGTCAAATATATTGACATTTTCTATTGATACCGTAAAAATGGATACGGTATTTTCAACAGTTCCTTCATCAACACATTCTTTTTGGGTATACAACCGTTCTGGTGACGGCATAAGATGTACGACTGTTCGTCTTGCGAACGGGAATCAAACAGGATTCAGGGTCAATGTAGACGGTGAATATCTAAGTCCTACATCCGGATATCAAGTTCATAATGTGGAGATTCGGGATAATGATAGTATAAGGGTTTTTGTTGAATTGACATCTCCTGTTAACGGGGGTGAAGGTCCGCAATTATTGGAAGATGATTTGATCTTCATGCTTGAAAGCGGTAGAGAACAAAAAGTCAACTTGAATGCTTATACATGGGATGCCCTGTTAATGAAAGATGTTATTGTTAGTGAGGACGCTACGATTGGAGGCGGTGACAAACCTATCGTAATATATGGAGGTTTAGAAGTTGATAGTTTTGCAACATTGCGTATATTGGCAGGGACTACATTATATTTTCATGCTAATGCAGGAATTGATGTTTTTGGCAAACTTTTATCTGAAGGAACAGCTGATAATAAAGTTGTACTTCGTGGTGACAGGACTGATTGGATGTTCAATTACCTTCCTTATGATATGGTGAGTGGTCAGTGGCAAGGAGTAAAATTTCATAGTTCTTCTTATGATAATATTCTTACATTTACGGACATACATGGCACATTTGACGGTATAGTGTGTGATTCGTCTGATGTATCTAAGATAAAATTGCAACTATATAACAGCACCGTGCATAATTGTCAAGGTTATGGGTTGAAATCCATCAATAGTAATATTGATGTGAGAAATTGTCAAATTACCAATACTTTACATGACTGTATGGCAATATATGGTGGAAGTACGACTTTAGTACATTGTACTATAGCTCAATTTTATCCGTTTGATTCCAATCGTGGAATGGCATTAAGATTTTCAAATAAATACGGAGACTCAATGTTGCCGTTGGAACGTATGGAATGTATCAATAGCATTGTAACAGGTTATGGTACAGACTTAATTAGCGGCGAGAACCATGATGAAAGTAATTCCATTGCATACAATTATCGTTTTATAAATTCTTTGCTTCGTACAAAAAAGATAGAAGATGATGAGAACATAATCAATGTAATATGGGAAGACATTACAGATGAACCAAACGGTATGGACACTGTTATGGGAGAATACAATTTTGAAATGATTGATATAGATATGCAAAGATATGACTTTCATTTGTCTTCGTCTTCTTATGCAATAGATAAGGCTGATAAAAATCTATCTTTGCCTGACGATCATGACGGCAATCATCGTGATGACTTACCCGATATAGGGTGTTATGAATTTCTTAAAACGGAAGATTAACGAAAGAATGATATGGAAATTATTACAATAAAGTCAAATATTGCAATTTTGCAATATTCGGAACTATTAGATGACATAAAAAAGTTGGTTGACACGGCTATGGAAGCTACCGAAAGTTCATATTCGCCATATTCTAAATTTTCCGTAGGTGCAGCGGTAAAACTTGATAATGGTATTATAGTAAAAGGAGCAAACCAAGAAAACGCTGCTTTTCCAGTTACAATGTGTGCAGAACGGGCTGCGATATTTAATGCCCAGTCAAATTATCCTCAGCATGCAATTACACATATTGCTATTGCCGCGAAGAATTGTGCAGGTTTTATTTCGGATCCCATATCCCCATGTGGTTCCTGCAGGCAAGCTTTATTGGAGATGGAACATCGTTATGGGACAAATATAAAAATTTATCTTTATGGTAAAAAATGCGTTTATGAAATAAATAGTATAAAAGATTTATTGCCTCTTTCATTTGTCGACGAATCAATGCATTGATTAAGCCCGGCATAAATTAAGATAAGGACAATGCTCACATATAGAACGGTCTTTTGTCGGTGTAAATGGATTTTGAGGCTCGAAAATATCAGAAATGATGTTTTTTAAATTCTCATTAAATTCTTTTTCATAATTTGCTATATCTAAAACTCGTTCTTTACCGAGTTTGATTGTAGGATCATCATTATCCGACATGTTTTGAATATATAGTAAAGCCGGACTTACAGGTAAGTTTGATGCATTATATTTTGCATGATGCCTTATCGTTGTTGCATAAAGCATTGTTTGCAAAATATAATCAGCATGTTTCCCACGATCGATTGGCGTTTTGAATATTTCATCAATAGTGTTAATTTTTTTCGCAGGTTGTCGCCCTGTTTTATAATCCACCAATCTGATTCTCCAAGACTGATTTACTTTATCATATATTTGATCTAAACGGTCAATGCGTCCACCTATGTTTATAACTCGACTGCATACGCTTGTTTTTATTTCTAACTTCATATAAAGTGATGATTCAATATCAATCATTATGAATGGAGCAAGCGACTTATCTATTTCCAATAAACGCCGTAAATATATAATTATAACTTCACGGTTTATCAATTGAAGTCCGTTGTATTCAATATGTTTTTTTGTATGGTTCTTGATTTTAAACAATATTTCACAAAATGCCTCATCTACAACACGTTCTAACATTTCTCTATGTTTTAAAGCGTATTCAATAGCATCTTTATTAACTGTTTTATTTTGTCTTGTAAGTATTTTGTATAGTTTTTCAGAAGCAGAATGGAAAACATTGCCAAAAATTCTGTTGCTCATATCTTCAAGTTGATCATCGTCAGGTTCTTTTATTTGAGCGATATTATTATAATAAAATTGTAATTGGCACCTCATATAACGATTTATTGATGTTGGAGATATGTTATCAATAGAATCCAACACTGATATGATTTTGTCGCTTTTAATTATTTCTGTAATAGGTTTATTAATTATATTTTGTTCAGCTTGTAATGAGATTCGTTTTATATTGAAATTACTTTCTGTCAATAATTGAAGCATAAATCTGCTCATTTCACCAGTGTGCCCATTTTCAGTCGAATTATTATAAACAATAGTCACATCATTAGCTCTTTGTATTAAATTGTAAAAATAATAAGCATATATGGAAACTTTGTTATCTATAGTTGTTAATCCGTAGGCTTTTCTAATGGAGTAGGGGATAAATGATGAATCATTTATCCCTTTGGGCATATAACCTTCATTGCAAGATAAAAGAAGGATATGGTCAAAATCCAAATTGCGTGTTTCTAGTATTCCCATTATTTGTACACCTTCAACCGGTTCTCCATGGAATGGTATTGATGTTGAGTTTATAAGTTGGATAATAATTTTTTGTAGAGTAATTTCGTCAACGGTAAGATCTCCGGATATTATAAGTTCGTTTATCCTGTTGAACAGAGTATACATTTTAAATAATGCTTCTTGGTTCAAAGGTGACATTTCATTCGCTATATGATTTTTTGTAATGATCTCAAATATAGCTAAAATCCATTGGGTTATGGGCTTGCTGTTTTCTAAATTACAGAATATAATTTTTAAATTATTATCAGCAGAAAGTATTGATGGAGTAGGATAATATATTTTTGATTCTAGCAATTTTCTTTTTAGTTCTATACATTGTTTTGAAATATATTGTGCATATGGGTGTGATAAAACGTTCAATACATATTTTATTTTGAATGTATTTTTACTTGTAGAATATCCGTTTATTCGAAGATCAATCAATTGTGTGACAAATGAAAATATAGTTGTTTGAAATAGCGGAAAACCTGTTGTTATATTAACTTTGTCAACTTCGTCAGGTATATAATGAATTATGGATGGAAGAAGTTCTTCGTTGCATAGTACAATAGCTGTTTTACGCCCGTCTTTATATTTACAGTTATTTTTTAACCATTTGTTTATATATCTTGCTTGTATATTTTCTGTAGATGCACTTGCAAATGTAATGTTCTTATTAAAGAAATTGCAATATATATTTTTATCAGTAGAATCAAGCTCATTAGAGAATTTTGTCATGTAGTTTGATATATAATGTCCTGCCTCATTGGATATTGTTGTTGTATCTTGTTTTGGCATGTAATACTGATCAAAATCCCAATAGAAATGAGCCTTACCATCTTTTTGCAATAATGAAAATATATGTTGTTCAACTTTTTGTATTACATTGAAACCAACAAAAAGATACATGTCAATTTTGTTATCATGGATAATTTTTTTCTCTGCTACTTCACGATAAAGCATTCCTTCATAAGCAATGTTTTCTTTATAAATGCGAGAACGAAAATCGTTGTAGATATCTTCAATATGACACCATAATTGCAAAAAGCGTTTTTTTAGTTCTGTATTATTATTTTCTATAAAGTTGCTAAAAAATTTGCATATAATACTTTTTTGTTCTTCAGTAAGGTAAGAAATATCATCTAATTCATGAAAATCTTTAACATTTGCGAATACTTTTGAGACATCTGCCATATTTTTATCAATGTCATCAAAATCTGCAATAAGTAGTTGACCCCAACTCCAAAAATGATCAAGAGTTTCATCTATTCCAGTATATTTTATAAAACTTTTATATGCCTCGCAAATTAGTTTGATTTGATCTCCTATTATAAGATCGGAGTACTTATTGAATAATTCACTGATAGTCATGTAAATTGGCGCCCATATTGGGCATTGGGCTTTTTGCGCTAAAAATTCATTTAAATATAATGCAGCCCGTTTATTAGGAAATACTACTGCAATGCGCGACAAATTTGTTCCGTATTTATTTATTATATCTTCAGCTACGTATTCTAAAAAACTCTTTCTCATAAATATACAAATTACCAGCGGCAAAGATAAAAATAAAAACTATTAGTCTGAAGTATTTCTTTGTTTTCTTATTGATAAAGTCTTAGTGTGTATAAAAATTGCACAAATAATTTGTTGATGTGCATTAAATGCCCTATCTTTGCACAAATTTTTGAATTTTGTGCAATGGAATCAATACCAAGTTTTAATTCGTATCTCGAAAAAAGTATTGTCGATAATTGGGATCTCGACGCATTAACAGATTATAAAGGTGTAACTCTACAATATAAAGATGTTGCACGTAAGATAGAAAAATTACATATAATATTTGAAAACAGTGGTGTAGAGAAAGGTGATAAAATAGCTATTTGTGGTCGTAATAGTGCAAATTGGGCAGTAGCTTTCATTGCAACGTTGACTTATGGAGCAGTGGCTGTACCAGTTTTGCATGAATTTACACCTGATCAAGTATATAATGTTGTTAACCATAGTGGTGCTAAACTTTTGTTTGTTGGTGACGTTGTAGCCAAGACCATAGATGCGACAAAGATGCCAGACATTGAAGGAGTTATATATATTCCTGATTATTCGCTTTTAGTTTCACGAACAGACAAACTTACTTATGCTAGAGAGCATTTAAATGAAATGTTCGGAAGGAAATACCCAAAAGCTTTTCGGGCGGTACATGTAAGTTATTATAAAGAAGAAAATCCAGACGAATTAGCACTGATCAACTACACAAGCGGAACTACAGGATTCTCTAAAGGCGTAATGCTTCCTTATCGAGCATTGTGGGGGAATCTTGATTTTACAATGAATATGTTAGGTCCACATATCCCTAAAGGGGCAAATACCGTCAGTATTCTACCTATGGCGCACATGTATGGTATGTCTTTTGAGTTCCTGTTTGAATTTTGTCATGGCTGTCACATATTTTTCTTGACAAGAGTGCCGAGTCCTGCTATTATTGCACAAGCATTCACAGATATAAAGCCGGCAATAATTATTGCGGTGCCATTGGTGGTTGAGAAAATAATAAGAAAGAAGGTATTCCCAAAGATTCAGAATCATAAAATGCGCCTTCTTATGAACATGCCAGTAATAAGTAAAAAGGTAAAACAACGTATATGTGAAGAAGTTTATGAGGCATTTGGAGGAAACTTGTATGAGGTAGTAGTCGGTGGGGCTCCGTTCAATCAGGAAGTTGAGACTTTCTTAAAGAGTATAGACTTTCCTATAACTGTAGGATATGGAGCTACGGAGTGTGCGCCAATCATAACATATAGTGACTGGCACGATTTTGTTCCGACTTCATGTGGAAAAGCTGTTATGCACATGGAAGTAAAAATAAACAGCTCTGATCCACAAAACATTCCTGGGGAAATTCTTGCGCGTGGAACCAACACAATGTTGGGATATTATAAGAATGATGAAGCAACACGACTTGCTCTTGATGAAGACGGGTGGTATCATACTGGTGATTTAGCCTTAATGGATGAAAATGGATATGTATTTATAAAAGGGCGGAGTAAAAACATGTTACTTGGAGCTAATGGACAAAATATATATCCAGAAGAAATTGAAGATAAACTTAATAGTATGACACTTGTTGTTGAAAGTCTCATTATTCAAAAAAATGATAAACTGGCAGCACTAATATATCCTGATTATGAAGAAGCAAAAAATCTTGGTTTTTCAAAAGATGATATTCAACATGTGATGGAGCAAAACATCATTGAGCTAAACCAAATAATTCCGCCGTATAGTAAAGTTTCGTCATTTAATTTGCAAGACGAAGAGTTTGAAAAAACTCCTAAAAAAAGTATTAAACGTTATTTATACAAAGACGTAAATTTCTAAGTCATTATTAGCATGTGGGCGTAGCTAATAAATGCGCTCACGTGCGCTTTTATATTTTTTGAATTACATGATAATATTTCCAATATGCGTAATGTAAACGGTTGTGAATAATGCTATAAACAACGGCATATTAACCTTCAATATGTCATCGTTTATATATAAGGACTTTATTTATTATTGCGATTTTGTAATGTTTTACGCCTAATTAACTCTTTTGAAGCCGTAAAATTTGGTTGTTTATATTATTTGTTGTAATTTTGCAGCCGATTTAGTCCGTTTAGGCTGGAGTAAGTTGTGACACTATGTGTCATGCGCCTTGCGGAAAAACCCGTTTAATATAATAAAATGTACGCAATTGTAGAGATTAACGGTCAGCAGTTCAAGGCTGAACAGGGTAAGAAACTGTTCGTACATCACATGAAAGATGTGGAAGAAGGTCAGGCTGTTGAATTCGACAAGGTACTGCTTGTCGACAAGGACGGTTCAGTACAAGTTGGCGCCCCAACCGTAAACGGCGCAAAAGTAGTGTGCGAGGTTATAACTCCTCTCGTTAAAGGTGACAAAGTAATCGTTTTTAAAATGAAGCGTAGAAAAGATTACCGGAAAAAGAATGGTCATCGTGCACAGTTCACTGAGGTTAAAATCAAGGAAGTAATCGCTTAAATTTAGGAGGAACAAGAAATGGCACATAAAAAAGGTGTAGGTAGTTCGAAGAACGGACGTGAATCAGCTTCTCAAAGATTAGGCGTTAAGATTTGGGGTGGTCAGAAGTGTATAGCTGGCAACATTATTGTTCGCCAGCGTGGTACCAAGCACAATCCAGGCAAAAATGTCGGTATCGGTAAAGATGATACCCTTTATGCTTTGGTGGATGGCGTGGTGAATTTTCATAAAGGCCGCAGGGACAAGAGTGTGGTTTCTGTAATTCCTGAGACCGAAGCTTAACAAACAAAATTTTACTTATTCCAAACACACAATAAAAATCCCATTTCTCTTACGAGATTTGGGATTTTTGCTGTTATTATAATCAGCATAAAGAATATTTTTGTAAATTTGCAGGCATAAAGAACAGACAAGTAACAGGTAATTGATAAGGCATTTTTTGTATTGTTTATATTAAGCTGTATTTCCCTGTTTGCGATCTGTAAAAATTGTAAAATAAAAAAGTATGCTTACACTTAAACTTATCAGTGAAGAAACCGAACGTGTTGTTCGTGGATTGGAAAAAAAACATTTTAAAGATGCTAAAGATGCGATAAACAATGTGTTGGCTCTTGATAAAATTAGGCGTCACACCCAACAATTACTTGATAAAAATTTGCAAGATGGTAAAAAGTTGGCGGCGCAGATAGGGCAATTGATGAAAGAAAAAAGAATAGATGAGGCCAACGCAATAAAGGAAAATGTTACAAACCTGAAAAATATCTCAAAAGAACTTGAGCATAAGTTGATTGAGACGCAAAATAAGTTGACAGAACTATTATGCACGATTCCTAATATACCCAATGAAAATGTACCAGAAGGTAAAGATGCGTCAGACAATGTTGTTGTAAAAGAAGGTGGCGTGATACCAGAACTTCCTGTAGATGCGCTTTGTCATTGGGATTTGTGTAAAAAATTTAATTTGATAAATTTCGATCTAGGCGTTAAGATAACGGGGGCAGGGTTCCCTGTATATCTCGGTAAAATGGCACGTATGCAAAGGGCTTTAGAGGCATTTTTCCTTGATGAGGCACGCAAAAGTGGCTATCTCGAAATTCAACCTCCTTATGTTGTAAACGAGGCATCAGGCTATGGTACAGGTCAGTTACCTGATAAAGAGGGGCAGATGTACCATTGTAACATGGATAATTTATACCTTATCCCTACAGCAGAAGTTCCTGTTACAAATATTTTCCGAGACGTTATTCTTGATGAAAAAGAACTTCCAATAAAGTATTGTGCGTATTCAGCTTGCTTCCGTCGCGAAGCCGGCTCATACGGTAAAGATGTACGTGGCCTTAATCGTCTGCACCAATTTGATAAGGTTGAGATCGTGCGTATAGATAAGCCCGAACATTCATATAAGTCGCTTGATGAGATGTTGGCTCATGTTGAAGGTCTTTGCCAAAAGCTTGAACTTCCTTATCATATTTTGCGTCTATGCGGTGGAGATATGAGTTTTACTTCTGCAATTTGTTATGACTTTGAGGTATATAGTGCAGCCCAGAAAAAATGGCTAGAAGTTTCGTCTGTCAGCAATTTCGAAAGTTATCAGGCAAACCGCTTGAAATGTCGTTATCGCAATTCGGAGACAAAGAAGACAGAATTATGTCATACTCTAAATGGTTCAGCTCTTGCTTTACCGCGTATTGTTGCAGCCATAATAGAAAACAATCAAACACCTGAAGGAATTAGAGTCCCTAAAGTTCTTGTGCCGTATTGTGGCTTCGACATGCTTGACGATAAGAATTTTTAATTAAGATACATTTGTGGATTTGTGAACGAGTAAATGTTTATATGTCATTATTACCAATTATTATTCTACAACTGTAAAATCCAGTCGTAAATGAACAAGATTGTCCGTAAGGAGCAATTCTCCGAAAAAGTTTTCCTTTTTGAAATAGAAGCTCCTCTTATAGCCAAAAGCCGTAAAGCAGGTAACTTTGTGATTGTCAGAGTTGACGACAAAGGCGAGCGTATGCCGCTGACCATCGCTAATGCGGATATTAACAAAGGTACAATAACTATTGTTGTACAAAAAGTTGGATTGTCATCAACGAAATTATGTCTTTTAAATGTTGGTGATTATATAACGGACGTTGTCGGTCCTTTGGGCAATCCTACAAAAATTGAGAAATATGGCACAGTAATATGTGCTGGTGGAGGTGTCGGAATCGCTCCTATGTTACCTATTGCAAAGGCTTTAAAGGCTGCGGGCAACCGTGTATTGTCTGTAATAGCAGGACGCAATAAAGAACTTGTAATATTAGAGGACGAAGTTCGTTCATGTAGTGATGAGCTGATAATAATGACGGATGATGGTTCTTACGGAGAGAAGGGAGTTGTAACCGTTGGTATTGAAAGGTTTATACAACAAGAACATGTAGATAAAGTATTTGCTATAGGACCTCCGATAATGATGAAATTCTGTTGTTTACTTACTCAAAAATATAATATTCCAACAGATGTATCACTTAATACAATAATGGTTGACGGCACGGGAATGTGTGGCGCATGCCGTTTGACTATTGGGGGTAAAACAAAGTTCGTTTGTATTGACGGACCTGAGTTTGACGGAGCTTTAGTCGATTGGGACGAGATGTTCAAACGGATGGGAACTTTTAAGCGGGCAGAACAGGATGAAATGGAACATTTTGAAGAACATTTAAGAAATGTAAATCATGAAAATAAGGATGATGGTGATGTTCTATTAAAGCAAAACTTAAATATTGATGTCGTACCTACTGACGAGCCCTTAGATGTTCTTACTGACAGAAACTCTGTATGGCGTAAGACTCTGCGCATGTCAATGAAACCGAAAGAACGTATGGCTATAAGTCGTGTCATAATGCCAGAGCTTTCAGCTTCATATCGTATAACTACACGCAAGGAAGAAGTAAACATAGGATTAACAACGGATATGGCATTGCTTGAAGCCCAAAGATGCCTTGATTGTGCAAAACCGACTTGTGTGGAAGGTTGCCCTGTAAATATAGACATTCCTTCATTCATAAAAAACATCGAGCGAGGACAATTCCTTGCGGCAGCCAAAGTATTAAAGAATACATCATCATTACCTGCTGTATGTGGGCGTGTTTGTCCACAAGAGAAACAGTGTGAGAGTCGATGTGTTCATGTAAAAATGAATGAACCACCTGTTGCTATTGGTTATCTTGAGCGTTTTGCTGCAGATTATGAACGAGAAAGTGGCGATATTTCCATACCGAAACTTGCTCCATCAAACGGAATGAAGGTGGCGGTAGTAGGATCTGGTCCTGCCGGATTGAGTTTTGCTGGCGATATGGCCAAAAGAGGATATGATGTATATGTATTTGAAGCATTACATGAAATTGGTGGTGTATTGAAATATGGAATACCTGAATTCCGTCTGCCAAATAGAATTGTTGACGTGGAAATTGAAAATCTTCGCAAAATGGGTGTTCATTTCCAAACCGACTGTGTTGTTGGTAAAACCATTAGTGTTGACCAATTGGAAAATAGAGGTTTTAAGGGTGTATTTATTGGTTCGGGGGCAGGTTTGCCAAATTTCATGAATATTCCGGGTGAGAATTTAATAAACGTGATGTCTTCAAATGAATACCTTACTCGTGTCAATCTTATGGATGCAGCTGATCCAACTACTGATACACCGCTTAATATTGGTAAAAAAGTTCTTGTTGTAGGTGGTGGCAATACAGCAATGGATTCTTGTCGTACGGCAAGGCGACTTGGCGCAGACGTTACCATCGTCTATCGGCGTTCAGAGGCAGAGATGCCGGCTAGGGCGGAAGAAATAAAGCATGCAAAAGAAGAAGGAGTAAATTTTTTGTGTTTACATAATCCCATAGAATATATTCCTGATGAAAAAGGTGCTGTAAAGCAAGCTGTTCTTCAAGTGATGGAATTAGGAGAGCCTGATTCTTCCGGCCGTAGAAGCCCACTTCCAATAAAAGATAAAACTATAATTGTTGACACAGATCAGGTAATTGTTGCAATAGGCGTATCACCAAATCCACTTGTACCGAAGTCAATAAAAGATTTGTCGCTTGGAAAGAAAAATACTATTGTTGTTGACGAGGAAATGCAAAGTTCACGTCCAGAAATATTTGCAGGAGGTGATATTGTACGTGGAGGAGCGACTGTTATTCTTGCCATGGGTGATGGACGGCGTGCTGCGGCAGGCATGGATGAAAAATTAAGAAGTAAATAAGAAATGAACGGATTATATACGATCGTCCTATTGATACTTAGCAACGTTTTCATGACGCTTGCTTGGTATGGACATTTGAAGTTGCAATCGTCAGGTGTTTCTGCAAAATGGCCACTGATAGGGATTATTGTTTTTTCATGGGGGATTGCTTTTTTTGAATATTGTTGTCAAGTACCAGCTAACCGTATAGGTTTTCAAGGTAATGGAGGCCCGTTTAACCTTATTCAACTGAAGGTTATTCAAGAATGTATCAGCCTTGGAGTCTTTGCAGTTATAGCGAATATTTTGTTTCAAGGGCAAAGTCTTCATTGGAATCATGTCCTTGCGTTTTTACTTATAATCTGCGCTGTTTATCTCGTGTTTATGAAGTAATTTGAATAACAGTAAAAACAACAAGGTTTATGCCGTTGCCTACATCGGAACAGAAACTTAAACAAAAGATTGTAAGTCGCTTCCATAAAGCACTTTATAATTATTGTCTGATAGAAAATAATGACCGTTTACTTGTTGGCCTTTCTGGAGGAAAAGATTCTTTGTGCTTATTAGAGCTATTGGCTGAAAGATGTAAAATACGTAAGCCGTCATTCTGTATAGAGGCGTTACATGTAAGGATGGCTAATATTGGTTATGAAACGGATGTAGACTATCTAAAAGAATTTACAGAAAGACATGGGGTAAATTTTCATGTTATTACAACAAGTTTTGATGATTCGACTGATTTGCGTAAGTCACCGTGCTTTCTTTGTTCATGGAATAGACGTAAAAAGTTGTTTACTATGGCACAGGAGTTGGGCTGTAATAAGATTGCATTAGGACATCACATGGATGACATTATCAATACTGTAATGTTGAATCTATATTTTCAAGGTAGTTTTTCAACCATGCCAGTGAAACTAAAAATGCGCAAGATGCCGTTGACAATTATACGCCCGCTTGCTCTTGAAACTGAAATGGATTTACAAAAGTATGCAAAACAGCGTGGATATGCACGTCAGCTTAAAGTTTGCCCTTATAATGATTGTTCAAAACGTACTGTTGTAAAAAAGTTGTTTGAAGAAATAGCAACCATGCATCCTGAAGCACGATATTCCGTATGGCATGCGCTTGAAAACAGTGGTAAGCTGGTTGAAGAATAAGTGTAATTATTGTAATAAACTAAGTTAACGAAAAGAATTAATATCTGGTTATATGAAACATATATGCAAATATTTACTTGTATTGGTATTATTATTCACTAATTTGTGTGCTAATGCACAAAATGGACAGTGGAAAGAAATGCACAAAGTAAAACGTGGTGAAACTGTTTTTGGTATAGCTAAGGCTTATGGACTGACTACAGAAGAACTCATCAAAGCCAATCCAGATATGGCTGTACCCGGATATACGCTCAAGAAAGGCGATTATGTATTTATTCCATACCCGTCTACAGCAATTACAGATAAAGCAAAATCTGCGACAGATGCTATGAAGGTAGGTATATTACTGCCTTTACACAACATTGATGGTGATGGTAGGCGTATGATTGAATATTATCGGGGTATTCTTATGGCTTGCGAAGATTTGAAAAAAGAAGGTCGTTCTGTTGCCGTCAATGCATGGAATACGCCTATTGATGCTGATATTTATCGAACGTTGGTAAAAGATGGAGTAGCTGATTGTGATATAATTTTCGGACCATTATATTCCAAACAGTCTACACCTTTGTCCTTCTTCGTTAAGGACAACGATATAAAACTTGTCATTCCGTTCTCCATTACAGGTGATGATGTTGACAAGAACCCAAATATATTCCAAATATATCAGTCTCCAGAAGATTTTTACGGTCGTGCGGCAGACCATTTTGCTTATCGTTTCAAAGATTACAATATTATCGTGGTTGACTGCAATGATAAAACTAGTGATAAAGGAGTGTTCACTTTTACTTTGCGGAAAAAACTTAAAGAGCGTGGTGTTGAATGTAATGTAACAAATCTTGCTTCAGGCGGCGCGGCTTTTGTAAGGGCATTTAGTGCGGTTAAACCGAATATGATAGTGCTTAATACAGCGCGTTCTCCTGAACTAAACGCCGCTCTTGACATGCTCGATGCCATTACGACTGAGCACCCATCTCTTAAAGTGTCTCTTTTCGGTTATACAGAATGGCTGATGTATGCAGGGAGCAATATCGACCGTTTTTGTAAATATGACACATACATACCTTCACATTTTTATTATAACGCTTATTCTTCACGCGTAGCTGAGTTTAGCCGCCGTTATCATGCAGCGTTTAAAAGTGATATGATGGATTATTTGCCACGTTTTGCACTGACCGGATATGACCATGCAATGTTTTTCTTACGTGGAATAATTGGGCAAGGAACTTCGTTTGATGGTTCTGTTGCCCGTAAAGATGCGCTTCAGACACCATTGCATTTTAGTAAAACGAAAAACGGAGGAGGCCATCGTAACGATGCTTTATTGTTTGTTCATTACAATCCCGATAAGTCTATATCCATAATCAGTTTTATGTAAACAACAGCGCATGGTTTGTCGAAAAAACTTTTATAATATTTATATGCATAAAACACTTTGCATATTGACAATGATTTTTGTTGCTGTAGTCGGTGCTAAAGCACAGGTCGGTAAATACCGCAATGACCTAAGTGTAGGCGTAAATGGCGGCTATGTGTTGAGCAATGTCGGATTTACGCCTAAGGTCAATCAGGTATTTCATGGTGGAATCACAGGCGGTTTATCATTCCGTTATGTATGTGAGAAATATTTCAATACAATATGTGCTGTACAGGCTGAAGTAAACTATGCACAAATAGGTTGGAAGGAGGATATTCTTGACACCCAAGACGCACCTGTTATCAATCCTGTTACAGGGCAGCCAGAGCAATACAGCCGTACAATGACTTACATTCAAATACCAATATTTGCCCATCTTGGCTGGGGGTGTGAAGAAAAAGGCTTTCAATTCTTTTTTCAGGCTGGTCCACAAATCGGTTTTTGTCTTGGAGAAAAAACAGAGGTGAACTTTAATATCAAAGAGCCAAATATCACAGATCGAGTAAATAAGGTGGTAGCGCAATATTCTATGCCTGTTGAGAATAAGTTTGATTATGGCATAGCAGCGGGGCTTGGCTTAGAATATTCCCATCCACGAGTAGGTCATTTTCAATTAGAGGCGCGTTATTATTATGGACTTGGTAATATTTACGGTGACTCCAAGAAAGATTATTTCGGAAAGTCTAATTTTAATAATATTGTTGTAAAACTGACCTATTTATTTGATATCATTAAGACAAAGAACAAGGAAAAGTAAATAGGTAATTATGGGTTGAAAACAAATAGGAACTGAATCATACCTGTTCCTATTTGTTTTTACCTTATTTCCAATTTTGTTTTATGCGGCTTCTGTCTAATATATAACTATCCTTTTGTTTTGTCTTTGAGTAAGTACGGTATAATTTGTTCGGACCTCCGATTTTAAATATATACGAAACCTTACGTTTATCATACTTCCAGCATTTTTCTTTGCTTGTAACTTTTTCGATTACCACTTTCTTTGAGTAATTTTTTATGGATACTATTTTAAATGTATTGTTTATTTTTTTTTATATACGCCTGTTAAAGCATTTTTTTTAGTTTTATGAATAAAATTTTACAAAACTTAATGATATCTATAAAGCTTATTATTACTAAAATATAGGTTATATTAATTAAATTTTTACATAACATTTTATGCAAAATGTTATATAAGAAATTAATTGTTATAAGAGCTTAAATAAAGAGTTTTGGTCTTTATACAAATAAGAAGAAAATTCCTGTGAATTTTATGTAAACTTTTGTAAAATTTTTAAAAAATTATTAAAGTTTTACCATCATGTTGCCGTTATAGATAATACGAACAATGAAGTTATTAGGTGTATCATGAAAGACAAGGTAGAGAGCGTAAACAATCTTTCTGCCCGTGATTTATCTCGGCAGCGAAAGATTATAATCGCAGTATTAGCTGGTATATGTTTTGTGGGTAACAGTCAGCAATCTTATGCAATCGGAACTGGCAGAACACAGGGTGATACTGATATTGGTGATGCTCGAACTTTTAAGTTTAAGGATAGAATTAATGTTAAATTCGGGCAGGGAAAGCCTTCTGGATATGCTGCTAATGCTTTATATAATGTTGTGGAGGGGACATCAGGCGATTATAACTATAAACAGGAAACAGTTAATGCAGACGGTTCTGTAACAGTACATTATTATAAAATTACCCTGAATGCAGCAA
>ENA-OOWN01000049-OOWN01000049.1-human-gut-metagenome-genome-assembly--contig:-NODE-49-length-98259-cov-11.694381_pt1 | contig 98259 bp, 89 predicted proteins | sample MGYA00241406_ERZ501319 | MGnify/ENA primary metagenome ERZ501319 (study PRJEB25962, sample SAMEA2042734) | human gut metagenome | biome: human gut; feature: human-associated habitat; material: faeces... | reverse complement strand
GGTATTTCACATAATGGTAGAGTTGGTCCCGTGTCAGATTGAATCGCTCCATCGCCTCGGCAATGGTGTAATATTTGGGTTCTTCGGGAGCTATGAGACCTTTAGCAATATCCACATGCTTCTTGGAGTAGTACACCATGATGCCAACCTTCTTCTTGGGGATGACATTCTTTGATACAAAAGAATAAATGGCCGTCAGCGTCATACCGAACTTCTCCTGCATATCTTGTGTGCTGTACCATTCCCTGATCTCAGGATCGGGAGCTTTCTTTGCAAAGTAGTCATCAATATGCTTTTTGCTCCAATAGGTTTTCCCACGATGAAAGGTTCGTGGAATATTATGTTCCTTAGCAATATGGAATATCCAGGAATCTTTTACGCCATACTTCTCCTTGACTTCGGCTGTGGTGTAGAAATCATTAATGGAAGGTTTATCTCTGACTGGAATCTTAAATTCTATGGGCTTATTGAATAAGTTATCAATATCCTCCTTTTTTAATAGAAATTTATATCCAAGTCTGGTGGCTTTAAGTTCACCCCTTTTCAGATAGCCATAAAGAGTAGGTCGGGTTACTCCAATGTATGTGGCAGCTTCTGTGATAGTAAGAATAGGCTTGTCTCTGATCTTCTCAATCGGCTTTTCCTTGATGACTTTTTCGACAACCTGGTTGTTAGCTTTAATGGAAGCTTCACGTTTCTTCTGTTTATACAGAAGGTTTGCACATCTGTGCGAACAACAGGTTGTAGTCGTTTTATGCGCAATGAATTCTTGCTTGCACCACGCACAGATTCGTCTGATTTCAATGTTGCTACTCATGTTATTTCTCCTTATTTCTCCAATATTTTTGTATAACTCCGTAAAATCCCGTAAAATGGTGTAAAAGTTTTCCACGACCTTGCCAACGATAATCCTCGGATTTTCGTGGTGAGGTACACAGGAGGTACAAAAAATGGCGTAAAAAGGCTTAGCAACGATTATCAACGATACTTGAGCAACAAAAAAGGCGCCCGTAAAGAGCGCCATATTAATCGATTATAATCAATTTAACCATTTGATAATCAGTAATTTCGATGCAAAGTATAACTAAGGTTGTATATCAAGTATTTACAAAATAGTGGTACAAATATGGTCTAAGTGTGTCCTTTTTAACAATAGACAAACATAAGAAAACAGGGAACAAATGCAAATATAAGCCTTTTCTTTGATGTGCGTGTTTATTTCTCCCATGAGGTTGCAAAGGTGGTGGAGATGTTGCCGGATTGGTTGCCTCATCAATAAAGGCAAAGGGCAACCGTTTCGGCTACCCCTTGCTATGGCTTTATATCCATTCGAGCGACTTTCTTATTTCCCGTATTTTCTCAATCGTGGTTTTGCCCACATTGCGGTACTTCATAAGCTCATCGTCCGGGATTGTACGCAACAGGCTCACATCTATTATCTCGTGTCCGTTCTCGTATCGGATGATATTCGCCAGCCTTAGCGCACTCTTTGCCATTGTCAAAACTCTATCTTCGTTCATGTTTGATTATTACTGTTTGCCCTCTTACAGCTTCGGATGTTGCTTTATATCTCTGTCTGGTTACGAAATCCTATTTTTCCATCTATACTGTCTATTATGTACTTATCTGCCATCTTATTAAGATTCATACACGCATCGCAAAACTCACTTGCCTTTTCTTCATCAACCTCACCATACAGCAAAGTATGAAGTGAGAAAAGAGTGTCTAATACATCTTGTACCTTGCCTTTGAAATATAAGGCGGCACGTGTATTTTCACTTATTGGCATTTTTGTTATTCGGTCTGCAAGATTATGGCTATACAACTCTTTCAGTATATTCTTTTGTGTTTCTTCGTATGTCGTTTCTCTATTGGTTTCCATATTTTATAATGTTTGAATGTCAGTCGTTTCTTTTAATCCTAAGTAGTCATTGTCTGTTTGTAATCCTGTCAGCCCGAACGGGGTTTTACGTTCGCCCCAGCACTTCTCATTCAGACCGTCAGCAATAGCAGAAATGTGCAACAGGTTTTCTACTATTTCCCTGTTTTGGTCAAATACCCAATTTTCTGCGTTGATGATGTCCTTAATAAGATTTTGCAACCCGGAAGATAAACCGATTATTCCGGTATGGCTTAGAATATCCTTGCCGAACTCTGCCAGCACGCAAACCTGGTCTGCTGTCAGACCGCCTAACTTTTCTCCGATTTCTGTAAATTCCATATCTATGTATTTTTGTGGCATGATGTCAGTTTGACTGACACCACACCGGGTTAATAATTATGCTATCTTTATCAAATTTGCCACTTTGAATGACCTGTATTCGCTTTTCTCCGTATCGAAGTACACTTGTACCGTCTCACTCCTTTTCCGGCTCTCTGTGCCTTTGTTTGGCGGCAATAGCGATTCTTTCAGCGTACCGTATGCCTCACGTATTGAGCCATCGACTTTTTGAAAGTAGAACTTTACGATACGTTCTTTCATTGATGCTTTCAGCTTCATGTTCAGCCAAGCCGTTTTAAGGGCTTCGCTCATTGTGTACCCGTTCTTCTTGACCATCTGCCAAGCCATGCGCATTACTTCACGCATCCTGTTTCTAAAATCTGTTGCCATAATCTTTATGTTTTAAATGTTATGCTACCAATTCGTTTTCTGCGTATCTCTCAATCTCTGTAAGATTGCAGATAACCTCTACCTCGTTGCCGTCCTCGTCATAGGCTTCTACTCTGTCAATGTTCACGTAGGCAGAAGTAGTTACCCATGCACCCGTACCGTTGAAATAGTCGTCCTCGCAATAACCGTCAATCTCAAAACTGCCATTGACAACTACCAGCGTATTGTTTACTTCTATCTCGACAGAGAACGTACCGTTAGCACCCTCGATGCTTTCTACTATCGCATTTGCTATTGTTTCGTTTATTGCTTTCATATTGATTATACCTTTTATGTTCTTTTTCTGATGCAAATATAGCGTAAAAGATATAATCAACAAAACAAATAGAGATAAAAATATATCGTGCAGGCTATATTTAACTTTTATTTATAGCTTAACGGATATAAATATGACTTAAAAGCAATATCTTTGCACTATAACTTAAATGATATACGAATATGGAATCAAGAATTAAAGAGCTACTGAAAGAGCGAGGGATTACGATTAGCAATTTGGCAGAACAAATCGGAACTACTCAAACCAGTCTTAGCCGTGCTTTGGGTGAAAACGGAAATCCTACTTATGAAACATTGAGTAAGATAGCAAAGGTATTGGGCATTGATATGTCGGAGTTGTTTAAAAGTAATAGCATCACTCTCAACTGCCCCCATTGTGGTAAGAGCATCAATATCAAGGTTGAGTGAACTTTTGTAGAAAATTACCCTATGTTACGGTGTTACGGTTACGGTAATACGTAAGTAGTTGATATTTAATTTATTACATAAGAATAGAGCGTAACACATTAATTTATGGTATTGTGATTACAAAAAAAAAGTAGTAGGTTGCGGGGTTGCGGTTGCGGGTGTGCTTAATTGTTTTATTATCATTTAGTTACATTGATTTTAGCCGCAACCAGCTATATTATGGTATCACGAAAAGCCCCGAAACGGTAATGTCCGAAACGGGGCTTCATCAATATGGAAATGTGGAAAAATCCCACATTTTACAACTTGTTGTTTATAGTCCTCACGATGCTTTCCCCTTGTTGTGGTATCTGTTTGGCGATTTTGCCCGTGTTTTCCTCTATTGTCTGAACAGACATGGTATTTTCTGCCCCGAACCTTACCAAGTCGTCTATCTTGATGCCCATGTCCGTAACTCTCGAAACGAGCGCGTCAAGCTGTGCGGTCGGGAATGTCACATTGATTTCAGGCCGATAGCTTTCATTCATGACCTGCCTTGTTTGGGAAGCAATATCGGGAGCATCTGAAACGGATGGAACAAGGGAAACCGTATCACTGTAACTTTCACCGGACAAGGCTTCATAGATTTGTCTCAACGCGTCAACTTGTTCTCCGTTCAAGCCTTTAATTTCCTCACCTATTATCTGCAAGGCGGTAAACCGTCCGTTCAGTTCGTCTATGCTGTCCTGTGAGGCTGTGGCGAACCCTTTGCCTGACGCTTGCTGCTGTTCCTGCGCTTCCGGCTTGAAGATGTCGAACCCTTTTTCTTCCGCCGCCTTTTGGTATGCCTCATAAAGCCGGTTCGCAGTGTCCTGCTCCGCCACGGCATCATCCACAAGACCGTTGAGAATATTCGTCCATTGCTTGAAACGCTGTTCGTCCGTAAGGTTAGTGTCCTTCATCACTTCCATCATTTCATTTTGAGCTTCTTCCAATAGCGGGGCAAGAGTGACGGAGTAAATCATCTGTTCGGCCAGCGTTCCCAACATGTCCGAAACGGACTGCGTGAAAGTTTCTGCCGCATCTGTCCCATTCTTGAACGCATCTACCAAGGCATTGGACATATTACTACCCAAATCTCCGAAAATGTCCGTCATGTAGTCGTTGAGGGATTCAAACGCTTCTTCTGCTTGTTCGGCAAGGTCGATCATGTTCTGTAAGGCGGCTTTGTCCTCATCTGACATCTCACGGGTGATTATGATGGATTCAGCCAGTTCCTTGTTGAACTCTCCGCTTGCGCTGATTAAATCAGGATAAACGTCAAGGATGGAAGAATAGACATCATGTTGTTTCTTCCAGAACCATGCACCTGTCGTATAGCTTCCGGTCTTGATTTCAATGTCGGCCAGTCCGGAATAGCTGTCTTTCAGTTCTGAATAATTTATTCCAAGCAGTTTATCAATAAATGCGTTGCCGGTACTTTTGCGAGAAAAGTATTCCTGCTGCTCTATCGTCCCGGCTATCTCATTGTTTAGGTCTGCGATTGATTCTTTAAGCACATCGACTGCGTTTCTGGCCTTTGCGTATGAATCAATGCCAAATATCGTGCTCGCCTTTTCGTACAATAGATTCTGTTCCAGCAAAAGCAGGTTATATTCCCTCTGCTGCGCTATCGTGTCGTTCATTATCTTTTCGAGTGTCTGTTTGTGCTTGGCCGTTTCTTGTGCTCCTTTGCCGATTAGCGAGAAGATTTCACCTACTGCGGCAAATGCTCCTCCTACAATTCCTCCCTGTGCGAATGCCATGCCGATATTTGACACTGCACCCAGCACATCGCCCAGACTTCCGGCTACATTTACGGCCCGGTCTTTCCCCATTGCCTCGAACATGGAAGAAACCTCATCGGCCGCCTGCCCGGCAGCTCCCGATATTGTACCGATGGCACCCGAAATGTCCTTGAATCCTTTCGCGCTTTTAAGGTCGGCAAACCCTTTCTTGAATGATTCAAACAGAGCGTCCCACTTGTTCTGGTTCTTCCCTGTGCCCAACAGCTTGTCAAGTGCTTTTCTTAACTTGTCAAGCTCCGCCGGACTTTCTTCTATGGCCTTGAGCTGTTCCGGTGAAATGAACGTGATTCCGTTCTTATTCCCGTTTCCTGACAGGTAATCCCTCAACTGCCGTGCCTGTGCAATCAGCGCACTAAGCTGGGAGAATCCCATCTGTGAGATGTCACCGAAAAGCATTTTCAGGAATGTGTTGTCTTGTCCGGCCAACGCCTTGTTTTCTTCGTCCTTGATTGCTTGAATTCCTTCTTTTGCCTTATCCTTTACTACTTGGATAGCCCGGTCTATCTCGCCCGAATTGGCTTCTGTACGCTGTGACTGTAAAAAGGCTATATCATCGTTCATCTGTTTCTCTATGGCTTCCCGTTGGGCTGCGAAGTCCCGGTACTTGGCAAGTACGCCCTGCAAGAGTTTGGCTATGCCGGCCTGCTGTTGCTGATATGCCGCCGAATATTCCGCGTCGAATCCGGCCTGCTTGTCCTGCGGCAAAGCCGTAACAGTAGGAGTGAACTGCAATCCTTTCTTCTGGTAGTCCGGGTTTTCTTGTTTCCAACGCTCATACTCCGCATCCTGCAATGTTTGCAGCAAATCCCTTTCACGCTTTCGGATTTCGGCTATTTTCGTGTCATAGTTGGCGTTTATTTGGGCAAGCTCCTTCGCGTTGCCGTCCTGCATCAAATCTATGGCCATTTTCTGCGCGTTCAACTGGCTTTCAGTTATTGCGTCCGAAATTTCCTGTTCCGATTTCCTTATGGCTTTCTGCTGCTGATAGGTATCAAGATATTTGTTACCAGTTTGCTTTATACCTGTCGTGCTGTCTGAACCAGAATCAAAGAGCAAGTCGGGAATGCTGATGCCGTTTTCTATCTCTGCATTACGCTTGTTCAAAGCGTATATCTCAGAACGCATCTTCGCAATCTTTTCTTCACGTTCTACAATATCATCCATTATTCCCACCGCTTCCTGTCGCAATGCCGTAAGCCTTTGATTTCCCTTCAACGCCATAGGGTCGGAAGTCTGGCTCTCTACCTTCTTGATGGTTTCCTGCAAATTATCATACTCCTTCCGAAGTTGTTCTATCTGTGAATATTCGGCATTGATTTGCGGCTCTAAGTCTATAATCCTTGAAAAATTCTCTGTCATCGCATCCATTGAAGCCCGCGCCCGTGCGTTGGCGATGATGGATTGCGTCAGGTTGTCATAGGCTGTTTTTGCGTTTCCGGCTAAAATGGCTTCATTATCCATACCCTTGAAATAGTCCGGGTATTCGTCTTTCAGTTTCTTTATCGCCAGTGTGCGGTCATCCGTACTTTTGGCCGTATCTACCGCCGCATCGTAAAGCAATTTAAGCTCAGTCAGCTGGCCTTGCACATCTTTCCTGCCCTCCAAGACAGCGTCGTTGTATGCCTTCAGGGATTCTTTCAGAATGTCTATATTCTCCTTTGCCTTGAACAGCCCTTTCACCCAATCGGCTATCTCATTACCATAAGAAGACAACAGCGTAATGCCTACGACTAAAGCTGTCTGCCAGCCTAATAAAGACTTGGTCAGTTGTTTCCATACTGGCGTACCTTCCTTTCCTTCAGCTTTCAGTTCAGCCAGACGGTCTTTTGCCAGCTTGATTTCATCGATAAGCATCGGGAGGTTATTTGAAAGTGCCATAATACCTGTGTTTATAGAAACGGCAAATGCCGGCATTTCCCTAATCACTTGTTGCATTTGTACGTTCAACCCGTTCCAACCGGAAGCATAGTTGCCTACATTGCGGTAAAACCTCATGGAAGCCTGCTCTGCTTCGTTCAGTTCTTTCGTCACAGCCTGAATTTGCACGATCAGTTCTTTTCCGGTCGCACCGTTACGCAAGTCCCTTGAAAGGTTGTCATATTGGACCGTCAATAGTGAAAGTTGTCGGCGAAGTTGCGTAAGTGAGCCGTCGGAAGCCTGCTGCATCTTGATCACGTTTTCCTGTTCTTTGGCAAACGAGCGCATCTCATCCGCCGCTACTTTCAGCTGGGCTTTCAGATTTGCATATTGTTTGACTGCATTCTCACCGGAAGCGGATTTCCGTTCAGCCTCCGACATGGAGTTAATCCCATTCGTTACCTGTTTAAGCTGCTCCTTGATTCCGTTCAACGAATCGGCGTAATGTTTGATTGTTTCGCTCGTTTCTTCGGTCTCATGCCTGATTTTCTTGGAACTGTCTACAATTCCCTTTGAGATATCCACCTGGGCAAGCGCGGTCTGTATCTCCGCGAACTTAGCCTGCATGGTATCAAGTTCCGACTTTATTTTCTTGAACTCGTCATAGAGCTTGTTGTACTTCGGGGAAAACTTCGAGAGTTTCTCCATTTCCTTGCGCACTTCCTGTATGCGCTTGACCAACTGGCTGAACCTTGTAAGGTCAGCATCAATATTGAATCTTAATCCTGCCATACTAACAATATTCTTAGATTATTTACTAAATTTTTTATTTGCCTCAGCCTCGATATGCAACGCTCCTTGGGAAATGACCCGATAGCCTTTGCTCTCAACATAAGAAGCATACTCCATCCCGTCTGCCAAGATTATACCGTTCTCTGGCCGCTTACCGTAAATCAAAAGGTTCTCCGTCTTTTCTTTGGCTTCCTCATGTCCCGGCTCCGATGGAACATACATATCAACTATCTCACCGTCCAACACAGTGGCCGCACCCGGCGCACTGCGTAGGTTGTGGGTATGGTTCTGATAGTTTCCAGTAGCTTTGGAATAATCCACACCTTCACGGGCTACCTCGACCATACCCTGCTTGATTTCGTCTTTGACTTCATCCAAAAACTCGTCAAGTCCTGATAAATCTACGTCTATCTTCATTGGATTCTTGGTTTTGCCGTAAGCAAACAAATCTGCCTTGCTATTTGCATGATTCTTTTCATGTTTTTCTCGGCTCCTGAATAAATGGCACATAACGGCTCTATAAGCTCATCCTTTTCACCTTGCGCCAGTTCATTGACCAGAGAGGTATCACCCGAAATCAAAAGAGATAACACCTTGCATAAAGTTTCTTTCTGCATGCCGTTAAATATCTCTTGGAAATCGGATGCTCCTTCGGGAATTCCCTCGGTTTCCATTTCTTTCCCAGCTAAACTAAATCTTTTGATTGAGGGTGCTGTGATATTATACGCGCGCCCACCGATTGTAAATACTCTGTTCATTATAAACTCTTATTAAGTGATTCATTTTTAATCTGCATTTGTAATTGACCCTCATCGGTAGCATAAACATCGATGTTGATGCTTACAGGTGCATCCGTAGGAAACTCGTCCATCAGTTTCTTTTCACCGTCAATTACCGAGTAAATTTTCATCTTTTTGGATGTCTGGTGCTCGCCTTTTGCGAAGTCCAGCAACAACTTAACTTTGCTTTTCATATTCCCTCCTTCCGTATATCCGCACATATTCCGCAAATACTGAATCTGTGTCTTTCCTTCCTTCTTCAATTTGGAAAGCATCCACCATTTGGGTACAGCATCTCAGCCATTCTTCAAACTCAGGTTCTCCCGGCTTGCCTTGTTCGGCTGCAATCCACAATTCAGGGGATATGCCGGGGAATTCCGCCTTTTTCTTCACCTCGCCAAGTATGGCGTCAATCTTCTGTTTTCGTTCTTCTTGATTCATTTCGTAATTTGTTTATGCGTTCTGTAATCCTGTCTACCAATTCATCGGGTGCGCTCTCTAAAAGTTCCTCCAGCTTCTTATATTCCGCGTCAAGCATTTCACCAGGCGACATGCTCTGCATCTTTGGGGTGACATACTGCAAGAGGTTTGAAATTACCCTTACACGCTCGCCCGGCTCTAAAAGTTCCAAATCATTCTCGAACTGATTGCGGTTCGTGTCAATGATTGAAGCGATCCACTCCTTGACCGTCCCCGATATTTTGTTCGGAGTGCCCTTCTTGCGCCCTCCTGTCTTTTCTGTTCCTTTTCTTCGTCCTGCCATTTCTATAATAGATTTGATTAGAAATTGCCGGGCAGATTCTCCGTCGTGGCAAACCTGCCCGGATTGAGTGTTACACTTTACTTGCGCATGAAGCTCTCACGCTCCATCGCTGCCTGCGGCTGCATGTCGGGATGTTTCAGTATTGCTCTCGTGTCCATGTCAATCGCGGCGGCGAATGAGTTTGTTTCTTCCTGTGGAGTTTCTGCTAACTGGTAAGAACCGGGTGCGCCTTTGACCTCCTGCAATCCCCCAACAAAATATTGTTTCTCTGAATTATCAAAGTCCGGGTCAAAGTGGGCATTATAACCCAAAATCGCATCTGCCATCTTTTCGGTTTCAGTTCGCCCGTCCCATTGTTCCGGGTTGTTTATGGCATTGTTAGCCGCTTCCAATCCGAATTTCACGGCAATATGTGCCACACGCATAGCCCAGTACTTGTCAACGTCCGCATCGTTATTCCATTTCACGATTGCTTCTTTCGCTTTTTGATAACCCTGTTCTTGTGCCAAATTGGCTACTGAAAATAATAAGTCTTTTCTCATGTTTTTAAATTTTTTTTGTTAATAAAATAGTTGTTTTTGCTCGTTCACCTCCAGCAGAGCGAACTCTACGCGAGGATGATATTTGTCGATTTTCTTTTCCGCTGTAATCTGAAAGCATAGTTTATCGTCCGTAATGGCCCCGACCATTTGCAAGCAATCCAGTAACGTTTTTAAGCTATTATCTAAGTCAAAACGTACCGAACTATGCCACACCCGGACAAAGAGCCGGAAACGCGAGGAAATGCGTCTGTTCCGGTATATTCGACATTGTTCCATGAAGTTGCGCTCATAAGCCCGTATCTTCTCGTCTTTGATGATACGCTTTTCTCCATTCCTGCCCGGTACGGCCTGGTAGTGGTTTGCCTTGGCGATAATCTGGCCGTGTATCGTTTCCACTTCCATGCCTAAGCGTTTTTGAATGTTATCCCGTAGTCCTTGCATATCTCGAAGAACGAGCCGATACCTATACGCTTCCCTGTTCGCAAAAGGTTGGTGAACTTCTTGTCGGATTCAGCGTGGTTGTAGGCTTGGTTCTGGCTGCTGCATACATGGAAGAACTGCCGCCCTTGTTCGCCCAATGAAGCCAATGCGCAACCGATAGTAAACCATGACTGATAATCTCCCGTGATGTCTATGCCGTTGGCTTCTATCCGCTCACAGCACTTTGCAACCTTATCCAGTACATCGTTGCCGGAATATTGGTAATTTACCATTGGTCGGGGTTCTACATAATAGCCCTCATAGGGGATTGCCTCAGCATTGACATAAGGTTCAGCATCGTAGGACAAACAGCGCATCCGGCACACATCACCGCAAGCCGCATCAATCTTTATACCCATCCGGGCAAAGTCCCGTTTAAGCTGCTCAAACTGCCCCTTGTGGTAGTCCGGATATCGTAGTGGAATTATCACGAAATAGCCGTTTCCGCTTACCGACAAACTGATATAGGCGATTTGGGGTAGCTTTGAAAGCTCCTGCTTCACTTCGTCCCAGTTGTCAATATGTAAGTTGTCTTGTCGGTCAATATCCAAACAGATAAGCCCGGAATGCTTCACAAGGTTCTCTGCTTTACGGGTAGGGGAGAACACCCCACTTATGCAAGCCTGTGGCAAACGCTTCTTAATCTCGTTCCGTTCCTCTTTCGTGGGCAAAGAACGTAGGTGTTCAATCTCTGAAATGTGTTTCTTGTCAGAGAGGAACGTAAGGAGGTTGCATGTCGTGCCGTACACATCATGGATATTGCTGTATGTCGAAACATCTGCATCAAGAACATTTTTATTCATATCTTCAAAATTTATTAGGTGGTTGACAGGTTGCGGTTGCGATATGGTGTAATAGTTTGTATAACAATAAATTACTACATATTTAGCCGCAACCACTATATTTGTGCTATTCTGATACCATATTTGGGGTGGTTGCGCTCGTTTTCTCTGTATCTATCACATTATAAGCAACTTGTGTATCTCCGCAACCGCAACTCCGCAACCTATCGTATTTTTTCAAGCACTTGGAAACGAATTGACGGGAAACTCCGACACCATCCGCAAAGGCTTGGATGCTTGGGGGATTATTGGCAAAGAACAAACGTGCTGTCATTTCTTCATTTCCCATCGCTTTTACTTCCGGCTGTTTCCTGCCCTCTGTCAGCTTCATGTACGCTTTTTCGGCGCATCGCTCGAAGTAATCCATACACCGTACCGAATACTCCATTTCTTCGGGTAGAATACGGCTCATGTCCGGTTCGTTTCCCAACAGGTGTGTTATGCCTGCCCATCGTTCTACCATGATTTGAAGTTTCGCATAGACTGAAGCCATGTAGCCGCAAGCACCCGATTTCTTCAACTGGAGCTTGTTGTAATAGTCTATGTAGATTCTTTTCGTTTCGTCTAAATAGTACAACGTACTTAGGCCACTCGTTGCAAAATCGAAATCCAACAAACCGTTTATGTATTCGCTCCAAGCGTCCGATACTTCTTTTGATACCTTGCTTTCTGAATACATCGCCGGGGGAATGTCATCAGGATAGACAAACAGCCATCGTTGGTTAAACCCGCTACTCATAAAGTAGTCGCTTCCGAACGTATCGGCAAGCACATCGGGCTGTGTTCCTCCTATGATGGAAAGACAAGGTTCTTTAATCAGCAAAGCCGTTTCGGATTTCCGGTTGATGATAATGTCATCCACGCTCCATATTGAGATAAGCTGGGGAACTTCGCCGCTTTTGTTGTATCGATTCATGTTGTACAGCATGGTCGCAATCTCATCGGACACCAACAAGACATTCGGATTTTCGGATAAAGCCTTAATCCTGCTTTCGGGTGTAGAATCGCTTATTATCAGTTGCCGATAAACGGGCTTGTCGGCATTTTCATTCCCTGCTTTTACTTCCGCATCGTACTTCTTCATTGCTTCCCTGAATGCTTCGTAATTCGCTGCGTTGCGGTTGGTCAGAGGTCGCAATACTTCACGCATCGGGGTAGTCTTGTTGCTTCCGCTTGGAGCCACAAGGCAGATGTAGAACGGGAAATAGTTCTTATACCGTCCATCGTCTGAACATATCCGTTTGCCTACCGCTGTCGATACCGCTGTAAATATGGAAGCCGTGATAAAGTCCCGGTTGCATTGGTAGCCATCGGCATAGCTTTGTATGATTGCTTGTGCTTCAGGGGAAAGTCCGTCAATAGGAAGAGAAAGGCTTCCGGCAAGTGTGTCGTTATCTACTGTAAACTTCATCGTCTTACCCCCTTCCATAAAATGTCAAACAATGAAAGTTGCCTATCATCCCTGAAATATTCCCGGTTGCTGGTGTAAAATCCTGCTTGCCTGTGCGATATGGGACATTTCCCGGATGATACCTTTCGGATGGTGCCGCTTTTCTTCATCTTGTCAATGAACCGGCAAATGTTGGCAATTCTCACACCTGTTTCCCGTTCTGCTTGGTACATTGTCTTGGGCTTCTCTGAAAAACATTGCGCAAGTCGCTTGAATTGAGGGATTTTATTCGTATCTTTGCCCTTGTCCTGATGAAGATTGGTAGTCGATGAGGCTACCTTTTTTCTTGTGTCCATGTTCAGCCGATTTTACGTGTTTCACAATACTTATCCGCTTCATCCCTTAGCTCGCTTTCGCTCTTACGTTTCCCGTTTGATAACCACTTGTCAATGTCAGATTGGAGAAAACGTAATTTCTTACCTCCCTTATGGTAGGGGATTTCCCGTTTGCTGACCCATCCGTAAATAGTTGCTTTTGCTGGATGGTCGGGTAGGTAGGCTTTGAGTTCGTCAATGTTCAGCCATCTATCCACCGGAACGGCTGGAGCTTCGCTCTTTTCCATTAATACTTTTTCCAAAGCCTCTACTTTGGTGATGAGATATGCCATCGCTTTGGGCATGGTCTCTAAAGTAATCGTTTCGTTCATTGTTGCTGTCCTGCTGGCTGTGTTCAGGCTTCCAGTTCCCGCCATGAAAGAAAAAGAAAACCGCTACCTCGAATGAGATAACGGTGCAAAAGAATTATATCCTATTTGGCAATAATTAGCGTGCTAACTCATGCTAATTGAATAATTGCTTTTCATAGATTTCCTTGTATTGTTCGCTTTCATTGTCTATGGATGAACCAGATATTTTGTAGTTCAATAAACTATTGTTTAATACTTTAGCTAATTCATTTCTGTTTATGTTTCTGTCTATTATCCCCTTTGCTTTAAGCTGTTTAAAGTATTGGGCAATACACCCTTTTTCGTTCTTCTCGTTACCTATAAATTTATAAGCATTATTCGTTTCATCGTATTCAAGCAATCGTGGAGTACATTCTGTTAATGCCATTAGGTATTTATTCCAATCTGTGGTAGTAAATATGTCGGCAAAGTTCTTGTATTGTTTCTTTTTTGTTGAATCCGATTTTTCCGAATTTTTATCTAACGAAGGTTTGATTAGTTCTATAATAAATTGTACTCTGTTATTGTATAAATCAAATAAATTTTCAAATGCAGAAAGTCTGTTAGAATATCTGAATGGATGATTTAATACTTTCACATCAAATTGAAAATCTTTATATTCATCGTGTAACTCCTTTATTATTTGAGCACCTCGTTCCATTTTGCCAGAATCTAATATTTCTCCGGCATAATCGTTGCCATCCATAACAGGAAGCCCATTAATTAGCGGTTCTGTGTAGTCTAAAAAAGTTAGGACTCTGTTTCTGTCATATTCTGATAAGCAAGTATGTTTAGGCGTATATTCTATCTTTGAATCTACACCATGATTTAAAATGTACTCAACGGTGCTTAAATTTGTATCAAATAATTTGTGTCGTTTTCTATAATCTTCTAATATGCTATCCCTTTCTAATGATTCTATAAAACTTAATTCTCTTCTTCTTATTTCTTCGTTTATTATTTCCTCTTTCCATAAATTTAATTGGCTACTAAACAAGGAACATCCTAATTCATCAAAAGTTGTTTCTCTGTATATGTATTTATACATTTCTTCATATTTAGTAGGATTAAAGCATACATAGTTGAGAAACTCAGAAACACTAATACTGATAATGTTCATAACTATATCGTTTATAGGATTTTTATTTTCTCTGCTGCTTCTCTCTTTGCTTCCTCTAATGTCTTGGCATACACCAACGTAGTACCGATGTTCTTATGCCCCAACATCTTCTGTATGGTGGTTATTTGCGTACCGCTGGCAAGTTGTAGGGTCGCAAAGGTGTGCCGGAAGCAATGAAATGTGGCGTTGCGAGTGATTCCTGCCGCCCCAAGCCATTGAGCCAAAGCCTTGTTCGCGTATGCGGAATAGACCAAGCCCTCGAAAACAAGGTCATCCGGCTTGCGTCTTTCTCCACATAGTTGCATGGCTTGTTCGGATATGGGAAGCTCATCGTACTTGCTTGTTTTTTGGATGGTATATTTCAAAGTAAACTTACCGTCCTTTTCTTCGATTTCTCCCCACTTCATTTTGCGTATATCCGAATGCCTTAGACCTGTGAGGGCGGAAAACAGAGCCGCACGTTTCAATACCGGGTTTGTGCATGGCGTTTCCACCAGTCGTTTAAGTTCGTCAAGGGTCAGAAACTCCCTGCGGGTTTCCTTTTCTTTGATGCCTTTCAAGTCCTCGTTGATGTTCTTGGGGAGATATCCATACTTATAAGCTGACTTCAAAGCTATCTTGAATTTCAGGAAGTAGGCAGCAGCCGTGTTGTTGGATAATACAACCTTGTCGCTTCTGTGCGTCCTTACGTTCAGGAGATAATCCCTGAACCTCTCACACCAAAGCAAATCAATGTCGCAAAAACGCTTTACCGTTGCATTGTCTGATTTCTTGGTATAGTCTTGCAAGTGCTTTAGCGCACTCATCCAGTTGTTGTAATTGGATTCTTTCTTGTCCTTAGCCAAATCACGAAAGTAGGCAATGAAGTCCCCTTTGCTGCGCTCTTTGGCCTTCAGCATCTCCGCTTCCGCGTCCGTGTAGATTTCCGCCTTGCTTAACTCGTTTTGTCTGTTTGCTCGTATGATTTCGGCAAGGCGTATCGTTTCCTCATCCGCTTCACTATACTTGTGAGAGCCGTCCTTGCTGGTTTGAAGTTCCCCGTTCCTTTTCTTCAGGGGAACAACGTACATGCCCAGATACTCCCGGCGCATCGTTTCGCCTGTCTTGGGGTTTGGAATGCCGGGGTAGTAATCAAGGTAAAGCGTTTCCTTTCCGGTGTTGAGCATCCGGAAGCGTAGCGTTACTTTCGTTGTCTTTGATTTCCTCATGATTCCTTATGTTTGAGTTTGTCGATATGCTGTTTGCTGTAATAGAGCTTGCCGTTAAGTCGCTTCTTTGGGATTGCGTACCGGGAAACAAATACCCTGACGGCTTGCTCTGTCATACCGTAGATTTCCATTACTTCGGGTGTCGTCATCCAGTCTGCAAGGTTGGAGAGGGTATTGTCAAATCCTCGTTTCCTGAAATACGCATCTATCCGGCTTTTGGCTATCAATGTCCGTGTACCTGCTTTCTTAGTGGGTATACCCTCTGCATTGATAATCTTCCTTATCCGGTGCCGGAGCAAACCGTATTTCTCCGTAACCTCGTCTATGGTGTACCATTCATCAATGGACTTGCGTTCCCCAGTCGCAAGCACTTCATAAGGTTCTATCTCATCGAACAAGGCTTCTATGTCTTTTTTGCGTATTAATGTCGTGCGCTGAGATAGACGCTTTGCCGGGATGATACCTTTGTGGCAATAATTGTAAACTGTTTGCTTGCACCAACCTAACAGGCTTGCTGCTTCTGATATGCTAAGGTATTCCCGGCCTGATAAATCCACTTTGGCTCGTTCTCGTTTCGTCTTGGATGCCATAGAAGCGGATAGGGAAATAACCTCTTTGCGCTTGATTTCCCGGTATGCTTTACAATTACATTGATGTGAGCAATAGCGGGCTGTTTGCGTGTACGCTTCAAACTCGCGTCCGCAAAACTCGCATATTTTCTTTATAGGTTCTTTCGCTTTCATGTCCGTATCATCTCGCACCCATTTAAGTCTATATTAGTCCACATAAGTCTATCTTAGTCCAAAACGGAGATTTCATATTATTCTATGTTAGTCCATTTTGGCGATAAAATACGATTGAATGTGGTACATAAGTGGTACAAATGTACGATAAATAAACGAATAATAAAACGAAACAACGATAAATTTGCAGAAAAGAAAAACCGCTATAATAGAGCGTATTATAACGGTTTTACGATAAATGCTATTTCTTTGTTTATGGTCGGTTACTTTCCGACGCAAAAATGCTCAAAGATATTACCAAGAACTTCATCGGTTGTTACTTCTCCTATGATATCGTTCAGGTGGAAGATACATTCACGTAAATCTTGTGATATAAGGTCGGAGGGTAAGGAGGATATTAAACCTTGCTCTACTCTTGTGATAGCATCAAGTGCGTGGGTAAGGGCTTCGTAATGACGGAGGTTGGTTACAATGACATCGTTTGTACTAATTGAAGGGATATGGGTTACCTCTGTCAGAAGTTTTTGAAGTTTATCTATGTTTATTTTTTGACGGGCAGATATGGCTATCGTGTGATAATTATTTTTATCGAACTCCGAGTTGGAGGGGATGTTATCAACCAAGTCGCATTTGTTTTGAGCGAGTATTACTTGCTTGTTCTTTAAATAGGGTTCTACTTCCTGAAAAAAGGTTTTGAAGTTTTCATGACGTTGCAAGTCGTACATCAGGATAACTATTTCGGCCTGCTCCAATGCTTTGAAACTGCGTTTTATTCCTAAGTTTTCGATTGTGTCGTTGGTTTGACGGATGCCGGCTGTATCAATGAAACGGAAAGTTACTCCGTTGATTATCATTGTATCTTCAATGACATCGCGAGTTGTTCCGTGTATGTCGCTTACGATGGCTTTGTCTTCGTTAAGCAGGGCGTTGAGTAGGGTAGACTTACCTACATTGGTCTCCCCGATGATGGCTACCGGAATGCCGTTTTTTATGGCATTTCCGATGCTGAACGATTGTACCAAACGTTCTATTACCTGATGGATTTGCGCTGCAAGAGCCTGAAGCTCGCTGCGGTCGGCAAACTCTAATTCTTCATGGTCGCTGAAGTCTAATTCCAATTCCATCAGCGATGTCAAATGTAACAATTTATTACGTAGGACTGCAAGTTCTTTACTGAATCCTCCACGCATTTGGTTCATGGCGAGGCGATGAGTAGCTTCGGAAGTGGAAGCTATCAAATCAGCTACGGCTTCTGCCTGACTCAAGTCCATTTTCCCATTTAGAAATGCCCGCTGTGTAAACTCTCCCGGTCCGGCAGTCCGGCATCCGTTGTTGATGAGTAGTTGCATTACTTGTTGCAGGATGTAAGCAGAACCGTGACAAGATATTTCTACCGAATTTTCGCCGGTGTAGGAGTGGGGAGCACGAAACAGACTGACTAACACTTCGTCTACTATTTCTCCCTTTTCGTTTTTTATCTGCCCAAAGTTCACCGTATACGCCTTACGCTCGGTGAGCGGCAGGGGATTTTTTTCGGTGGGATGAAAAATTTTATCTGTTATCGAGAGGGCTTCTGCGCCTGATACACGGACTATCCCGATAGCTCCGCCTTGCGCCGTAGCTATTGCACAAATCGTATCTTGAGTATTCATTACCGATAGAGGGTTTCTGTTAATATTGTTACAATTTTTTCTAATGACTCACGGTCTGTTTCATCGAATTCATTTAAATGGTCACTGTCTATGTCGAGTACACCTTTCACCTCGTCTTCTACTATGATGGGAATAACGATTTCAGAGCGCGACAAGGAACTGCACGCGATGTGTCCGGGAAATTGATCTACATCCGGAACTACAATGGTGCGTTTTTCCGCCCATGCCGTACCGCATACGCCGCGGCCTTTGCGGATGCTGTAACAAGCCACGCTGCCCTGAAACGGACCTAATATAAGTGCGTTGTTTTCTACCAGATAGAATCCTACCCAGAAAAAGTCAAATGCTTCTTTCAGCGCCGCACAAGTATTGGCAAGCACACTTATCACATGAGATTCGCCTTCAATGAGCGGAACAAACTGTTCCAAAAAAATACGATACCTTTCTGCTTTGCCAGCCGAAGTGTTTTGTTTGAAACTTGCTTCCATTGTCTTCTCAGATTCTTTCCAATACGAGTTTTATCAAGTCGTCTATCTGGTTCTTATAACCTGTATTCACTTCTTTCGCTACGCGGTTGGCTATCACTATACATACAGTGGTGGCTTTGTGTCCCATCAACCGTGAAAGTCCGGCCAGTGCCGAGCTTTCCATCTCGAAGTTTGTTATATGTTTTCCTTCGTAGACAAACGACTCTATCTTTTCATTTTGACGAGGGTCGGCGAGTGGAATGCGCAACCGTCTGCCCTGTGGCCCGAAAAATCCACCGCATGAAACGGTAATGCCTTTCGTCATGTCATGACGTGCTATACGTTCTACCATCTCTTCGTCGGCATGGATTACGTAAGGAGCCGGGGCGCACAGATTACCGCTCCATCCCAAGTGGTTGAGCAGGGCACGCTCCATCGGCAGGTCGCATACAGCGTTACGTCCCTCATAGAAGTTGAGCAGTCCGTCGAACCCGACCGAGATTTCCGAACAGATGAAAGAACCTTCCGGTGTGTAGGGCTGTAATCCGCCACACGTACCGATGCGCACCATTTCCAGTTGGCGAAAATCGTCTTTTTCCTCACGGGTGCGGAAATCAATGTTTGCCAATGCGTCAAGTTCGTTTACCACGATGTCAATGTTATCACATCCGATGCCGGTAGAAAGAACCGTTATCCGTTTTCCCTTATAGGTTCCGGTGATGGTTTTAAACTCGCGGTTTTCAATCTCACACTCCCGACTCTCAAAGTGCGAAGCCACCAGTGCCACACGCCCCGGATCTCCCACAAGAATCACTTTACTTGCCAACTGCTCCGGCTTTACATGAAGATGAAACACCGAGCCGTCTTCATTTATTATGAGTTCTGAAGGAGGAAAATATTTCTTTATCATAATCGTCGCAACAATTTTAATTGGTTAATGATTTTATCTCAGCGTTACGTATGTTGATACTGAGCGTTTCTATCTCTTTATACAGTTCTTCCACTCTTTTTTCTTTGTCAAGAATGCCGGGAGCCATCTGTGCTTTACCAGCCTGAGCAGCCGAAGCATATTGTGAGCGCAACTCTTCGAGCGACCGGCGGAGTGTTGTCAAATCTTTTTCCTTCTGCTGAAGGCTTTGGAACATTTTGCGCGCCTCTGCCGAACGGAAGTCGGACAGGAAGTGGTAAACCGCATTATCGTCTATTACGAAATAAAAATCATGACGCTGTTTCTGCTCTTCTTCTCCATACATAATCTGTGCCAACTGCTGTTTGGCAATGCGCACTTTACCTGCGTCAGACCATGTTTTCTGAATTTCTTTCAGCATCGCCAGTTTTGCCAGCGCTTCCGGTTCAGTGGTTTCGTAATCGTATACGTCTTTTGTCTCATTAGGAACAAATACATAGATGCAAACCTTTCCTTCGGGTTGCCGGCGGTCGGAAGCAAACCATCCCAGATTATTAAAATCATCGACGGCATACATATAATCATTATAAGGAGAGTTGAACGGCATACCGATGTTGTCCGGACGGAAATAGGTATTGTCGTCTGAGTTATAACGGGTGATAAAAATATCATATCCCCCCATACTTCCTTCGCCCTGAGCGGCGTAATAAAGTGTGATGCCATCCGAATCCATAAACGGATAATTCAGGTTTTCTCCCGTATCATTCAAATCGGCCAGCGGGGTAGCCTTACTCCACTGGTCAGTAAGTTTTACGCTTGAATAAAGTTTGGTTTCTCCCTCCGCATTTGGCATTGCTTCAATCATCCGGTCATTCATCTCGTTGACAAACCGGGTGCAAACCATGCTGTCTGTCAGGTTAGAAGTAATCGTACCCGACTCTTTGCTTAATTTATACGCGGCAAGAAAATCCTTTTTATCTACCACGAAACTATCTATAACCGTTACCTTTTCCACACCTCGTATCATACGCGCTCCCAGCCGGAACTTCGTCATCAGCGAATCGGCTTCTGCGGTATCCCTCTTTTTGCGTTCCAGCCAATAAATATGGTCTTCAAGGTTCGTAATGGCATCGTCGAAACGATAAAGGTCGTAATACGCCTTGCTCAAATAAAGAAATCCGTCGATCACTTTCCGCTGGGCGCTTTTCTCCAAATAAGGAAGTGCCTCGCTTGTTTCTCCGGTTTCATAGCAACATGCCCCGTACCAGTAATTATAGTTCGCGTTCGACGGAGCTTGTTTTACAAGACGCTGAAATACAGGCTTTGCTTTTTCAAAGTCTCCATCGGTAAACCATTTGCGCGCTTGGGCAAGCGTTTGCGCCGACATGCTTTCCGAGCAACACGCCAAAGCCAAAAGCATCAGTTTATATTTCTTATCCATAGTTTCGTGTCGTAAAATGATTTTTCAAATATACGCAATCTTTCCGAAAAAATCGATTTCTGTCTTCCTAAATCTTCCGTAAATCATTCTTTTCATATAATTTTGCGCCAATTTTGAGTATGAAGCGATTTAAACATGTAGCGAGCATGTTTTAAACCTTCTCCGGCTTGGTCTGGAGCTTAAAAAATGCTATGGGTAGCGTTGACCATTTCTATGGGTAGAACCGGTTAACGCTACCGCATGAGATGAGTGACACTAACGGTAGCGTTTTTCGGGTCAATCCGAAAGGCGAACTACAAACTATCGACGTATGAACAAACTGACGGAAGAAACTAAATTAATGCGCCGTATCGAGCAGCGTTTTGCCAAAGGCGTGGTGAAGTACGGATTAATAGAGGAGGGTGATAAAATATTGGTAGGGCTGTCTGGCGGGAAAGATTCGTTGGCGCTGTTGGAACTGCTGGCGCGCCGTTCGAAAATCTACAAACCCCGCTTCTCGGTAGTAGCCGCACACGTGGTGATGGAGAATATCGCCTACGAATCGGACACGGATTATTTACGCAACTATGCGGATGAATTGGGTGTGCCTTTCCTTACTTACCGCACATCTTTCGACCCTTCGACCGACACGCGCAAATCGCCCTGTTTTCTCTGCTCGTGGAACCGCCGCAAAGCACTCTTTACCATTGCCCACGAGCAGCAGTGCAATAAAATAGCACTGGGACACCACATGGATGACATCCTTGAAACTTTGTTGATGAATCTTACCTTTCAAGGAGCGTTCAGTACCATGCCTCCGCGTTTGGAAATGCGGAAATTTGACATGACCATCATCCGTCCTATGTGCCTCGTACACGAAGCGGATTTGGTGGAACTGGCGGCTTTGCGCGGTTATCGAAAGCAGATTAAGAATTGTCCATACGAGAAAGATTCTCACCGCTCGTCGATGAAAGATGTTTTGCGCCGTCTGGAAGAAATGAACCCCGAAGCCCGATACAGTCTGTGGGGAGCAATGGGGAACGTTCAAGAAGACTTGCTGCCTGAAGAAGTGTAAATTTTATCCACTGATGACAAGAGTAAAGAACATATATAAAAGCAATTGGAAATTAAATCAATAACACAAATAAAATGAAAGGTATATATACGATTTCGTTACTTATCGTATCGAATATTTTTATGACTTTTGCATGGTATGGACACCTGAAGTTGCAGGAAATGAAAATCTCTTCAAACTGGCCGCTTTACGCCGTAATCTTATTCTCATGGAGCATTGCTTTGGCGGAGTATGCCTGCCAGATTCCGGCAAACCGCATCGGATTCGCCGGAAACGGAGGCCCTTTTTCACTCATGCAACTGAAAGTGATTCAAGAAGTAATCACCCTGATAGTGTTTACTATTTTTACAACAGTATTCTTCAAGGGTGAGGCATTGCATTGGAATCATTTGGCAGCATTTGTCTGCTTGATACTTGCCGTTTACTTTGTCTTTATGAAGTGAGTCCCATCCGTTTGCTTTTGGCACTGACTTCGATGATGTCCAAACGGATAATCTCAGTCCGGTGGAAAGACTTGTTCGCATATTCAATGCCCTCCATCTTGTGCTGCGGACAATATTTGCTCAGCAGCCATGAGAGGGCAGACATGCGTTCGGCTTCGTGCAACCCCCGGTGAGCAGTACAGCGTAAAATCACGCTTTCGTATCCGGTAGTAAACTTGTCGGGAAGAACGCGGGTACGCCCTACAACGCAAAAAGAAACTTGGTTACATGCATCGATACACGCCAGTTTGCGTCCTGCCGGAGCGCAGTGAATGTAAATAGAATTTCCACGGTCCCACACATAATTTACCGGTACGCCGTAAGCCCCCGTTCCGTTTTCGTCTTGCATGGAAAGTACACCGTATTCGCCCGACTGCAAAATCTCAAAAGCCCGCTTTTCGTCCAGCAGACGGTCTTGACGGCGAACCTCTTCGTTATTGAATTTCATACAACTATGTTTTTATCGGTTTGCTATTTCATAAATTTCGCGACTTGCCTTGCTGTCGAGCGGAAAGTAATTGCCTACCCGTTCTCCTTTGTTCTCGTGGAATTTTTTTACTAACAGGTCGATGTCCGGATGTTCGATACCCAACTCCCGGAACGTAACAGGCATACCGATGGAATGAAGGAACGATTTGAATCTCCGGATGCCCTCTAAAGCCATCGCCTTACAGTCTGTACTTTTAGGCACATCCCATACACGGGCGGCATACTGAGCTACTTTCCCCGCATGATGTTCCGCCATGTAAGTAAGCCATGCCGGAAAAATAACGGCAAGTCCCGCACCGTGGCTCACATTATATACCGCACTAACCTCATGCTCCAAGAAATGCGACGACCAGTCTTCCTCACAACCCACTCCGCACGTCCCGTTATGAGCTATCATCCCCGCCCACATCAGGTTGGCACGCGCACCGTAATTACATGGCTCTATTGTTACCCGCATTGCTTCGTAAATAATTGCTTTCAGCGTACCTTCGCAAATTCGGTCGGTTACCTCGGTATCCTCCGTATTGGTGAAGTACCGTTCCATGATATGCGCCATCATATCAGTAATACCACAGGCAGTCTGCCAAGCGGGTAGGGTATAAGTCAATTCCGGATTCATTACTGCAAATGCCGGACGCAATACTTCGGGGGTGCGCAGGCTCAGCTTCTTCAAACCATCGAGCTTGGTGATGACCGAATTGCCCGAACCTTCGCTTCCCGCTGCCGGAATGGTGAGCACCACACCGATGCGCACCGCCTTTTCGGGCACCGCCTTACCGATAAAGAAGTCCCAGAAATCGCCTTCGTAAGGAATACCCACCGCGATGGCTTTTGCCGTGTCTATCACCGAACCTCCGCCCACGGGTAGAATGAAATCTATCCTTTCGCGCCTGCCCAGTTCAATACCTTCGTACACTTTAGGGTCGGTAGGATTGGGTTGGATGCCTCCTAATTCCACATAGGCAATGCCTGCATCGCTTAATACCGACTCTACCCGTGCCAACAATCCGCTGCGGATTACGCTTCCTCCTCCGTAAACAATCAGCACTTTGCTTCCGCCGTATTTCTTCACCAGTTCGGCGGTACGGCTCTCTGTTTCCCTCCCAAATACAAATTCGGTAGGACTATAAAAAGTAAAATTATTCATGTCCGCTTCAGTCTATTAAGATATTATGAAAAGTATCACTTGCTCTTTTCTCGCAAAGTTATGGATTTTTTTCGTAACTTGACAGTCTTAACTCCTTTATCTCTAAGATGTATGTTCGGGCCTCTAAATCCGGGAATAAAATGATTTTATTGTTTCTCACAACTTGATTGGGGGTACACTTTCCACCTTGATATTGCATTACTATATCAGCAGGAAACGCCCGGTGTGATTGAACAATACATAATAATAGAGTGCAAACACGGCAAGCGGCAGCAGTACGAAAAGCAGGTTTTTCCCCTGCCTGTTTGTCCGCCTGTACACCCCGCGCTCTTTCCTTGCCCTTCGTTCCGGCAGGAAAAGAAAGCCGTTAAAAAGGTAAATGATAATATAAAGCAGCAGGTGGAAATGAACGTGGCATAAGTTTTTCATGAAATCGGAATCGAAGAACACGTATAGCAGGCTGTTACCCAGTGCCACGATGATATAGATACACAGGCTGAACAAGGCAACCGCACAATTTTTGCTTAGCTCCCGATTTCTGCAAAAAGAATCGCAGATAAAGAAAATGGTGTAATACCAATACTTATACCAGTTCATGATTGCTTGTTTGATTTAATGGTTTAACAAAGGGAAAGCATCCGGCAGTTGCCCCGGCTTTGCTACGAGCCTGCCGGGGTAAGGAAATGCGAAATCCCAAGTCTCCAAATCTCCGTTTGCTTTGTTTTCATCGCAATGTTTTACACATCCATTGCTTCCTATTTTCATCTTGAGGGTGAGTGTTTCTTCATCTTTAGTTCCTGTATAAAATAAAGGTCGGGAACTGTTCTTATCACCTTCAACATTGTTTTCCTAATAATTGTTTAAAAGAGCTTGGCGATTTTTTTAAAAAAAGTAAAACAGTGCCTATTCTATGCTCGATATGGTTACATCGTCAAAATCATCCATATAGTCGATAAGACGCTCGGTGTGATTGCCGCGTTTCACCTTCATCTCTATGCTCGCTTCATAGATTTCGCCTTGCGAAGTACGCCGGTCGCGCAACTCATAGGAATAGAGTTCGATGCAGTCGTTTTTTATCTGACCGATAACCCGCTTCACGCTCTCCCTCTTGGTAGACGTAAAAGTGAACTGCACCGTGGTAGTCCCGAAAGTCGGGATGAAAGAGTTCAGCACTTCCAGCCCGAAAAGCACCAACGCTGTGGCTATGGCGGCTGCCAAATACATGCCGGTTCCGCAGGCAAGCCCGATTGCCGCCGTCACCCACAATCCGGCGGCAGTGGTAAGCCCCCGCACCACATTCTTTTGGAAAATGATAGTCCCCGCTCCAAGAAAACCGATGCCGGAAACCACCTGTGCCGCCACGCGCGAGGAGTCTTTCAAATCGACCCCGAATCCGTATTGCGACACAATACAGAAAAGGGCGCTGCCCAATGCCACTAAAAAATGCGTGCGGAAACCGGCTTCCTTCGAACGGTATTCACGCTCTATCCCGATGACTCCTCCCAAAAGCAGAGCCACAAATAATCTGAGTGCTATTTCTAAAATCATATCCATTTTTAATGTGTGTTTATTCAGAAACTTATTTTATTTAATTGCGCAAAGCAGTTTATACGCAGAACCTATTTAAACTACTTATCTTACACCATCACAGGAAGAGATACTTGGTCTGTATATCCCGAAAAACGCTACCGTTAGTGTTATCCAACTCATGCGGATGCGTTAACCATTTCTATTCGGAGAGTTACTTGGTTTTACCGTTAGTGTTTTTCAATCTTCCAGACTAAACCGGAAAGGTCTGAAAACAAGACTGTTAAAAGTTTGGATTATTTCGCCTATTATCTGGAAAATATGCACACGAAAATATTATTGTTCTCCAATGAAGAACAATAAATTATTCCTTTTTCATTATTCCGGAAAACAACTTATATGCGTTGTGTTTTATCTGAATTGTGTTAACACCATAGAGCCATAATAATAAACGATGTGTTTTCTACAAGGATTTTTTGATATTCACTGCCTTCTTTAAATGCACTTGGTTATACGGTGTTTTGCAAAGATACGGGAAATATTCGATAAAACCAACCTTGTCGATAATAGATACTATGCTTTTTCAGCGTCATACATAGTATGAATATTTTTGTTTTTTACAGGTTATATTCCCAAAATATAGGCATAGGGATTGAAAAATCATACAGACTTAAATAAAACCTCTGTAAATCAAATCTGTTACTTCGTTCTTCCTTGTTTCACTTTTTTGTCGTAACTTTGCCGCTCCTAAATTTTTAAAAGTTACTATATGAAATCAGATATTGAGATAGCCCGCAGCATTGAGCTGACCAAGATTAAGCAAGTAGCACGCAATTATGATATTCCGGTGGAGGAGATTTCCAATTACGGACGTTACATCGCCAAAGTACCGGAAACGCTGATTGACGAAGAAAAAGTGAAACAGAGCAACCTGATTCTTGTTACTGCCATTACACCGACCAAAGCAGGTATAGGCAAAACAACTGTTTCCATCGGTCTGGCGTTAGGACTGAACAAGATAGGGAAGAAAGCTATTTGTGCGCTTCGTGAGCCTTCGCTCGGTCCTTGCTTCGGTATGAAGGGAGGAGCAGCCGGAGGTGGTTATGCCCAAGTATTGCCGATGGAGAAAATCAATCTGCACTTTACAGGCGATTTCCATGCCATCACCTCGGCACACAACATGATTGCGGCGCTGCTCGATAATTACATGTATCAGAATCGCGATAACGGTTTTGCGCTGAAAGAGGTGCTTTGGAACCGTGTTCTCGATGTAAACGACCGCGGTCTGCGCTACATTGTTACCGGACTGGGAGGAAAGAGTAACGGAATCACCCGCGAATCGAGTTTTGATATTACGCCGGCTTCTGAGATTATGGCAATCCTCTGTCTGGCTAAAGATGAAACGGATTTGCGTCGGCGCATCGAAAACATCTTGTTGGGCTTTACCGTGGATAACAAACCCTTTACAGTGAAAGACTTAGGTGTAGCCGGTGCCATCACGGTGTTGCTGAAAGATGCCTTGTCGCCTAACCTCGTACAAACCACCGAACACACGGCTGCTTTCGTTCACGGAGGTCCGTTTGCAAACATCGCTCACGGATGTAACTCTGTACTGGCTACCAAACTTGCCATGACTTTCGGCGATTATGCCATCACGGAAGCAGGATTCGGGGCAGACTTGGGGGCAGAAAAGTTTTATGACATTAAATGTCGGAAGGCGGGACTGCAACCCAAACTGACGGTTATCGTAGCTACCGCACAGGGCTTGAAGATGCACGGCGGGGTAGACCTCGAACAAATTAAAGAGCCAAACATGGAGGGACTGAAAGAAGGAGTCAAGAATTTAGATAAGCACATTGAGAATCTTCGTTCGTTTGGTCAAACCGTTGTTGTGGCATTCAACCGTTACGCCAATGATACTGACGATGAAATCGATTTCGTTCGCCGTCATTGCGAAGAACAAGGTATCGGATTTGCCATCAATAACGCCTTTATGGAAGGAGGAGACGGCGCAATAGATTTAGCAAACTTGGTAGTGGAAACCATTGAAAGAAATCCGTCGCAACCGCTGACTTTCGCTTACGAAGAAACCGATTCGGTAGAAGAAAAGGTTACGAAGATTGCTTGCGGATTATATGGTGCTAAACAGGTATTGTTTGGCGCTGCTGCCCGTAAAAAGCTGAAGATGATAGAAGAATTAGGATACACCAATTTCCCGATCTGTATTGCTAAGACGCAATATTCTTTCTCTACCGACCCGAAATTATATGGCGTGGCTCAGGGTTTCAACTTTGCCGTGCGTGACATTGTAATCAATGCCGGTGCGGAAATGTTGGTTATCATAGCCGGAGAAATCATGCGTATGCCGGGACTTCCCAAAGAGCCTCAGGCGTTGCATATTGATATCATCAACGGAGAAATAGAAGGCTTGTCATAAATATTAAAAATAATACGATGGCATTCGAAGCAACAAAAAGAGAATGGGGCAAACTGTATGCGTTTTTCCGTCTGTTGGCAGACGGGTACGTACATGCAGGTACGCCCGAAGCCGGAAAAGATGAAACCTGCCGTTTCCCGGTCGCTATGATTCAGCGTGAAGAGCATGACGGAACACGGCGTTACATCATCGAAAAAGAATATATCCACATTCAGGGCGATGAGATTGACAAACGGATTCCGCGCGAAGACTTTGCAACCGTTGCCGAGCTGATATTGAATGGCGTTCGCGATAGCAGGACGGATGATGTCACTTCGCCCGACGGGGTAGAAGGCTTTCTGGATGAAGTGGCTATCTATGATTTGGAAGCAAAAACCGACGACCGGACAGATTTCAGTGTGGCATTTTATAGCGAGGATGCCCCGCTGACCGGAATGTGCGTGCGTTCCCGTTTGGGAACGATGTTCCCTTTGCTGGACGGAGGACGCTCTGCCAACTTCAAGTTTGAGCAGACCGGAGTGCGGTTCGCTGTCCCCACCATCAATAAAATCAATGCCGAGGGAGAGGAAGACGATGTATTGAGACGCATGTTGATGATTGAGCGCTTGGGAGGAGTATTAAAGTATAGCGACGTGGCGGATAAGGTGTTCCGCAGCAATCTGTCGATGATTGATTTACACATGGGACGGTTGCTGGCAGAAATGACCCGCCTGATGTGGCGCGATGACATAACGAAGGTCTCAGATTTGACCGAAGCCATAAAATCGTTGAATCCCTTAAAGATAAAAGACGAACTGATAAACAAGCACGGCTTTTACGAATATAAGATAAAGGAGTTTCTGCTGGCTTTGGCAAACGGTATGCGTCCGGCTAAACTTTACAGAGGCACAGACAGCGCAATCGCCGGCTTGCTTTTTATTACGGGAGACGGTGAAGTGCTTTGTTACCAACGGGCTTTCCGCCAGACATTCGCCGATTTCCTTTTCCAAAATACCCGCTTGGAGCGAGGCTCTACCGAGAAAGACAAGTATGGATATCTGGAGCGCGAGAACGGAACTTATTATTTCAAACTTAATCTGAAGGTAGGATTGCTGAAACGATAGAGCAAAAACATCATGACAACATACCCTTGTATTTTAACCATAGCCGGTTCGGATTGCAGCGGAGGAGCCGGTATTCAGGCAGACATCAAAGCGATATCTGCATTAGGAGCATACGCAGCAAGTGCTATTACGGCAATTACCGTACAGAATACCTGTGGTGTAACAGGGATTCATCCTGTGCCGCCTGAATACGTTAAGGGACAGATAGAAGCCGTTATGACCGATATCCGTCCGATGGCTGTGAAAATAGGCATGATTAACGATGCCGAAATTGTACACGTCATAGCAGATGCCCTCCGTAAGTTCTCTCCCCGTTTTGTGGTGCTCGACCCCGTCATGGTTTCAACCAGCGGCTGTAAGCTGATAGAAGATGCGGCTATCAACGCATTGACTACCGAACTGATGCCACTGACTACGCTGATAACTCCCAATCTGAGTGAGGCAGAAGTTTTGACCGGCGGGAAAATAGAAGGGGTGGAAGGAATGAAAATCGCCGCCCGTAAGCTATTGGATTACGGCAGTTCCGCTGTTTTAGTAAAAGGCGGACATCTGGAGGAAGGAGAGATGTGCGATGTTCTTCAGATAAATAAGGAATCCGCTCCCCACCTCTATACAATGAAAAAAATAGAGAGCCGGAATACACACGGAACCGGCTGTACACTCTCGTCTGCCGTTGCTACCTACTTGGCATTGGGCGAACCGATGACCGAAGCCGTGCGTAAGGCAAAAGAATACGTCTACCGCGGGATTTTGTCGGGAAGCAACGTTCACATCGGAGAAGGACACGGACCGCTAAATCATTTTCACGCTCCCGTGGCTATGCACATTTTCAATGAAAATGAGTAATATATCAAAAGAATCATTACCTTTGCATCAGTAACATTAATAAAAAGAGATATGAAAGCATTTGTATTTCCCGGTCAGGGAGCTCAGTTTGTAGGTATGGGCAAGGATTTATACGAAAATTCTGCACTTGCCAAAGAACTGTTTGAAAAAGCAAACGATATTTTAGGTTATCGAATTACGGATATTATGTTTGAAGGCACAGACGAAGACCTGCGCCAGACTAAGGTTACTCAGCCTGCTGTATTCTTACACTCGGTGATTTCAGCATTGTGTATGGGCGATGCTTTTCAGCCTGAAATGACGGCCGGACACTCTTTGGGCGAGTTCTCGGCGCTGGTAGCTGCGGGTGCGTTGTCGTTTGAAGACGGATTGAAATTGGTATACGCACGTGCGATGGCAATGCAGAAAGCCTGCGAAGCACAGCCTTCAACAATGGCAGCTATTATTGCTCTGCCTGATGAAAAAATAGAAGAAATCTGCGCATCGGTGGCAGCCGAAGGTGAAGTATGCGTGGCAGCTAACTATAACTGCCCGGGACAGATTGTTATCTCCGGTTCTATCGAAGGCATCAATAAGGCTTGCGAACTGATGAAAGCTGCCGGAGCCAAACGCGCATTGCCGCTGAAGGTAGGAGGGGCGTTCCACTCTCCGCTGATGGAACCCGCCAAAGTAGAGCTGGAAGCTGCTATCCAGTCTACCGATTTCCATACACCGAAATGTCCGATTTATCAGAACGTGGATGCTAAACCGCACACCGACCCTGCCGAAATCAAGGCCAACTTGGTGGCTCAGCTTACGGCTTCGGTACGCTGGACACAAACGGTGCAGAACATGGTGGCAGACGGAGCCGATGATTTTACAGAATGTGGTCCGGGAGCCGTTTTGCAAGGATTAATCAAGAAGATAGATAAGAATGTAAATGCGCACGGCATTTTATAATCTTACATAACTGCGCAAGACACGGGTTACACGAACCGCTTCGTTTTCGCTCTGCAACACAGAAAAGGAAGGGTTTGCGTAATCCGTGTTTTTTATTAGCTTGTTTTAAACCGTACCGGGGGCATGAAAACACTACCCGTAAGACTGATGGTTTCTATGGGTAGAACCGGACCATTCTACCGCTTGGGATGACCGACGCTAACGGTAGCGTTTCCCAAGTCATGATATTGGGAAATTCTTTCGCAGGCGGAGGGGTTTGACAGGCTCTGTATCACAAAACCATATAAAAGACACTTCACTAATTCAACTATGAACACCACTGAAAAAATAATTATTTACCAAGTATTTACCCGATTATTCGGAAATACAAGCGTGTGCTGCCAGCAGAACGGAGACCTCCGGACAAACGGCTGCGGCAAAATGGATGACTTTACGAAACAGGCTCTACACGCCATTAAGAAGATGGGCGCAACGCATATCTGGTACACAGGCATTATAGCTCACGCTACGCAAACCGACTATACGGCTTATGGAATCCCGAAAGACCATCCTGCCGTTGTAAAAGGAAAAGCAGGCTCACCGTATGCCATCAAAGATTATTATGATGTAGACCCCGACCTCGCAGTTCGTCCGGAGAAGCGCATGGAAGAATTTGCCGCACTGGTAGAGCGCACACACGAAAGCGGCTTGAAAATGATTATCGACTTCGTGCCCAATCACGTTGCCCGTCAATACCATTCGCTGGCAAAACCTGCCGGTACGAAAGACTTAGGAGAAAACGATGATAAGACACAGGCTTTCAGCCCGAACAACAACTTTTATTACATTCCCGGACAGACTTTGGGGGGCGACTTGAATCTGTATGATGCCGAAGCCGGGCGTTACGAAGAAATGCCGGCAAAGGCTACGGGAAATAATCGTTTTGATGCTACTCCTAACGTCAATGACTGGTATGAAACGGTAAAACTTAATTACGGAGTAGACTATATCAGCAATACCGGATGTCATTTTGACCCGATACCCGACACGTGGCATAAGATGAAAGATATTCTGCTGTTCTGGGCAGCAAGGGGTATCGACGGATTCCGCTGCGACATGGCGGAAATGGTTCCCTGTGAGTTCTGGGGCTGGGCGATTCCGCAAGTAAAAGCCGTTTACCCTAATCTGATATTCATTGCCGAAGTGTATAATCCGAATGAGTATCGCAACTATATCTTTAACGGTCATTTTGATTATCTTTACGACAAGGTGGGACTGTACGACGCCTTGCGTGCGGTAACTTGCGGATATGCTTCTGCCACGTCGATAACTTCCTGCTGGCAAAGTGTGAACGATATTTGGAGTCACATGCTGAACTTCCTCGAAAACCATGACGAGCAACGTATTGCTTCCGATTTTTTTGCCGGAAATCCGTTCAAGGCAATTCCTGCAATGATTGTTTCCGCATGTATGAACACCAATCCGATGATGATTTATTTCGGTCAGGAACTGGGCGAATCGGGCATGGACAGCGAAGGATTCAGCGGACGCGACGGGCGGACTACCATTTTCGATTACTGGAGCATTGACAGCATCCGCCGCTGGAACAACCACGGACGCTTTAACGATCATCTGTTGAACGATAAGGAAAAAGATTTACATCATTTTTACACCCGGCTTCTTACGCTATGTAATTCTGAGCCTGCCATTGCAAAAGGAGAGTTTTTCGACCTGATGTATGTCAACCGGAATACTTGGAAAATGGACGAGCATAAACAATATGCTTTCCTTCGCAAATATGGAAAAGAGGTATTATTAATCGTAGTCAATTTTTCAGAAATGCCGATGCACGTGTCTGTTAATTTGCCGCAACATGCCTTCGATTATTTGCAGATGCCTGCCCAAGCTGCTTGTCAAGCGAAAGAACTGTTAAGTGGAAAAACAGAAACCATTTCTTTTTTTCCGGAACGTACTGTGAACTTGGATCTTCCGGCTTTGGGAGGAAAAATTCTGAAAATAACTTTTTAAGTCGTTGACCTGCACATCTTGTCATAAAAAATATCAGCATGTTTTTGAAAGGAAACATGCTGATATTTTTATAGCCTTCCGACAAACCGACAGGCTTGTTGAAAGACGATTGGCATTACTGGAGCGTACCGGCTTCAGCCTGTTGAATCATCTGCTGGCTGGCATACATATAAACTTCTACGCGACGATTTTCCTGACGACCGGCTTCGGTAGAGTTATCTGCCACGGGATTTGTTTCTCCCAAGCCCTGTACGGTTTTAATCTGAGTAGGAGTGACCCCGCATGACAGCAAGTAGCTTGATACGCTCTGCGCACGCTGTTGAGACAAATCCATGTTTTTCTGATAGCTCTGTTGCGCCGTAGAGTTTCTCCATCCCTGATTGTCGGTATAACCGTAAATGGTTACATCCATATCGCGGTTCTGATTCAACACATTATTGGCAAATTTGCTCAATGAAGCTTGTGCCGAAGGGCTGAGCGTTGAATTACCTGTGCTGAACAAAATGCCCGAATCAAAAGTAACCTTTACAGCCTGCAAGCCATTATTGTCGGTTACCTGTTCTACCTCTGCACCCTCTACCTGCTGAGCTTGTGCAGCCGCTTTGTCCATTTTTTTACCAATCAAGACACCGGCTCCCGCACCGACAGCAGTACCTACTGCCGCACCGATGGCTGCGCCTTTACCGTGTCCGATTACACCGCCCACTAAAGCACCCAATGCAGCGCCGCCTCCGCCGCCTATCATACCGCCTTTCGCGGTATTTGTCATACCACAACCGCTGAATACTAAACATGCGCTTAGTAATACAGCCATAAAGCTAATTTTTTTCATACGCTTAGTTTTTTTAAGTTTCTTATAAATCAATAAGCAAATATGGGGTAATTTTTCATCGTATCGTTTACACGTTTACGAACCGAAGCAATTACCTCTTCATTGTCAACATTCGAAAGTACTGTTTCAATCATTTCGGCTATTTCGTACATCAAATCTTCTTTCGCCCCGCGTGTTGTAATGGCAGGCGTACCCAAACGGATACCGGAAGTCTGGAATGCCGAACGAGTGTCGAACGGTACCATGTTCTTGTTTACTGTAATATCTGCCGATACCAGCGCCTTTTCTGCCACTTTACCCGTCAAATCGGGGTATTTGGTACGTAAATCAACCAACATCGAGTGGTTATCTGTGCCTCCCGATACGATGGTAAACCCGCGGTCCATCAGCGCCTGTGCCAGTACCTTTGCATTCTTTTGCACCTGCTTTTGGTATTCCTTGTATTCAGGCTGCAAGCATTCGCCGAACGCTACCGCTTTGGCAGCAATTACGTGTTCCAGCGGACCACCCTGTATGCCGGGGAATACGGCAGAATCGAGCAGCTGAGACATCATTTTGATTTCTCCCTTCGGAGTCTTCTTTCCCCACGGGTTAGGGAAGTCTTTACCCATCATGATTACACCTCCGCGCGGTCCACGCAATGTCTTATGCGTAGTAGAGGTTACGATGTGAGCGTATTTTACCGGATTATCAAGCAGTCCGGCTGCAATCAGTCCGGCGGGATGCGCCATATCTACCATAAAGATAGCACCCACTTTATCGGCTATTTCACGCATACGCTTATAGTCCCATTCGCGTGAGTAGGCAGATCCTCCTCCGATGATCATCTTAGGACGTTCACGCAAAGCAATTTCTTCCATTTGGTCATAGTCTACACGTCCTGTTTCCTTATTCAAATTATATTCGCAGGGCGTATAAATAATGCCGGAAGTATTAACAGCAGAACCGTGAGAAAGATGTCCGCCATGAGCCAGATTCAATCCCATGAACTTGTCACCGGGATTCAGTACAGCCAGAAAAACAGCGGCATTTGCCTGTGCTCCCGAATGAGGCTGTACGTTAGCCCATTCTGCACCGAAAATCTGCTTCAAACGGTCGATTGCGATTTGTTCGCTTTGGTCTACCACTTCGCATCCTCCATAATAACGTTTACCGGGATAACCTTCGGCATATTTGTTGGTCAAACAAGACCCCATCGCTTCCATCACCTGATTGCTCACGAAGTTTTCCGAAGCAATTAATTCGATACCTTTCAACTGGCGTTGATGTTCTTTCTCGATAATGTCAAAAATCAGTTCGTCTCTTTTCATGATATTCTATAAATTAGTTACTATTTTAATTGTTTGTTAAAAAATAAGTCCGACAGAAAAACTCAAAATGTTCCGTCGTCTTTCTATTTGTATTTTCCCCTCATTATAAGGAGATTCTGTCAGCGAACGATTGTAAGTGACAGATTTGGTCATATTATGCAACCCGACTTCATAGCGGAAATCGAAAAAGATATTCGATACATTGACGGCAAGTCCTACCACCGCGCTGTAATTCCACCGACGAAAGGTTTCATGGATGTCCTGTTGATAAAAACCAGAATATTCGTTTTTTGTTTGCTTGTCCCAAATATAAGCTACTTTCGGACCTACGAAAAACGCCATCCCGTAAGGAGATACGTCGATAAACTTATAGCCATAGAGGATGGGCAAATCAAAAGAAGAAATGGTGGTTTTTATCAATGCACTTTCAGGGATAATCTCAGAATTGGCCAGTGTATAAGGAATTGATATACTCCCTTTCGAAACGTTATAAGAGAGCTCCGGCTGAATAAAATGATGTTTTTTCAGGTTAAACCGACAAAAGAGAGTAGCAAAATATCCTACTTTGTAATTATTTTGGATATTTTCTACTCTTTTGTTATCGACAGATAATTCATCGCTGAAAAACATCGAAGAGTTAAATCCCGCTTTTGCCCCCACACTTACCAGCGATTTATGGAGCGTAACCATAGGCGCACTCTGAGATTGTGCATACAACGGAAATGCTGACAACACAGCAGATAAGCAACCAACTAAAGCGAGACTTTTAATCATTGTCTATTTTTTCTTTTCGACCGACCATCCGAACTTGCCGATTTTCTTGCCCATCCCGTAGTAATTGCCGTGGGCATATACCAGAAGATTAGCGCGTGCAAGGTCGAATTTACCGGTTTCACTATCCAGATATTTATCATCGGCTTTCACATTCACTACGTCGGCAATGAACATATCGTGCGAGCCCAATGAAACAATTTCTTTTACGCGACATTCGATGCAGAGGGGAGACTCTTCGATAATCGGAGCATTTACTATCGTAGCTTTACCCGGGGTGAGTTTCATCTCTTCAAATTTGTTGTAATTTCTTCCCGAACGTACTCCGCACCAATCCGTAGCAAATGCCATATCTTCGGTGGTCAGATTGATGACAAACTCCATATTCTTTTTCAATATGGGGTAAGAGTGACGCTCCGGACGAACCGAGATATAACACATGGGAGGATTGGTACAAATCGTACCCGTCCATGCTACAGTCAGTATGTTATATTCGTCCTCCTTGCTTCCGCAACTTACCAACACCGCAGGAAGCGGATAAATCATCGTACCCGGTTTCCAGTCTTCTTTCATTTATTAAAGCAATTTAATATTATCCTTCAACTGTTCCTTTTCGCAGTAATGACATTTCAGCAGGCCTTTTTCTTTATTTACTACGTGAAACCACGTCTGCATCGGCTCGTTATTGGTGATACATTTCGGGTTATTGCACTTCACGATTCCTTTCAGCTCATCAGGCATAACCACCTGCTTTTTCTCTACTACCTCGTAATCGCGGATAATATTCAGTTTGACATTCGGGGCAACTACCGACAAGCGGCTGATTTCTTCATCCGTAAAAAAACGGTCGGCAATCTTGATAATACCTTTTTTGCCTAACTTCTTACTTTCAAAATTATTGCCGATGGTAATATTTGTTTCCATGTGCTGCAAATCGAGCAACGACACCACCGTAAATAATTTATCGGAGGGGATATGATCGATAACCGTTCCATTCTTGAGAGCGGCTACTTGTAATTCTTTTTTATCGCTCATAAGTTTTGTTTTTTATTTGTTAGTATCCGCTTTCACTTCATCCAATGTAATGCCCAACACGTCGCAAAGAATAGCTTCACGAGCATATAATCCGTTCTGAGCTTGCTGAAAGTAATATGCTTTCGGGCTTTCATCTACATCGTAAGTAATTTCATTTACTCGGGGCAGAGGATGTAAGATACGCAAATTAGGACGGGTTTTACCCAGCATCTTACCATTTAAGATATACAAATCTTTTACCCGCTCGTATTCCATCAGGTCAGTAAACCGCTCGCGCTGGACACGTGTCATGTATAAGATGTCAGCATCTGCAATCGTGTCTTCCGTAAAGTCGGTATGTTCGATGTATTTAATGTTATGCTCCTGACAATACAGTTTGTATTCTTCCGGCATTCTCAGTTCCGTAGGCGCAATGAAATGGAAAGTAGGGTTAAAATGGCGCATAGCCATCAGCAAGGAGTGAACGGTGCGTCCGTATTTCAAGTCTCCTACCAAATAGATATTCAGATTATCCAGCGTCCCTTGCGTTTTATAAATAGAATAGAGGTCGAGCATCGTTTGAGAGGGATGCTGGTTTGCCCCGTCTCCGGCATTGACGATAGGTACGGGCGCTATTTCGCTGGCGTAGCGTGCAGCCCCTTCCAGATAGTGACGCATCACGATGATATCGGCATAATTACTCACCATCATGATGGTGTCTTTCAGCGTTTCGCCCTTCGACGAGCTGGTTACTTTCGGGTCGGTGAATCCGATAACTCTTGCTCCTAAGCGATTTGCCGCCGTTTCAAAACTTAACCGCGTGCGAGTGGAAGGTTCGAAGAAAAGAGTCGCAACCACTTTCTCGGCCAGTAAGCGACGGTTAGGCTTCTTCTCAAACTCTTTTGCCATTTCCAACAGATAAAGGATACGTTCTTTGGAGTGATTGGCAATCGTAACTAAACTTCTATTTTCCATATTTTCGGTTTTCTTATAGCATTAATACCGGAATTCAAAGGTAGACAAAAAAAATAAATTTGCCATTCTTTTCATCAGATTTCTTTTGCCCGAACAGAAGGAATAGTGATTAATTTTGCAGGTCTTTCAGGTATCTTGTTTGTTGTTCAAGCTCGTAAGCGTTTTGTCTCACTTTGTCTTTGCGGAAAAATTCTTTCTTGCGTACAGAGTCTTCCGCCTGTTTTCTGCGAATGTACTTGTACCAGTCGCCTGCCGATTCCGGCTCGTCTGCCTGCGATTTCCGCTTGACGGGTTGGACTTTGGGTAAAGTGTCTTTTGCCGCTACGGATGGAATATGGGTTAATGAGTCGGGCTTTACCGAATCCGTTAAACTTGCGGATGCTTGCATCCAACGGTAGAAGTTCGGGAATTTCAAGCTGTCTTCTTTCGTGGGCTGATAATCCTTATAAATCTTCCATGCATTGGCATACTTGCGGTTATGCCGGAGCATACGTCCGCGGCGCGTCAGGTTCTCGGTAAGAAATTTGTTGAAATCGACGGTAATTGCCACGCCTGCTCCCGCCGAGCCTCCCACGCTTTCATACATTCTGCCCGGCGATGGAAGAATGGTTCTTCCGTACTCATCTTTATAAATACTGCTCGACAGCTTCCACGTCATTTCCCTTTCTTTCTTCCTGCCCACGATGAGTACGTCGTAAACGGGGTCGTCGCCAAAGCGTGTCCAAATGCTATATGGCAGCAGGCGGATATACCCTTCGGGCTTTTTTACAATCGTAGTGTCAAGCAGGCTGCGGGGAATACCGATATCTGTTTTAAAGTTCATCCATTTTTTATCAACCGGAGCTTCTTCCGGCTGGGATTCCGGCACCTCCATACCGCTGAAATCAAATTGAATCATTTTTACAACGTCTTTGTTCAGGCGCAACTCTTTATCGTCCGTTTGCGTCTGAGCCGAAACCGTGTTTATTCCTATTCCCAAAAAGATTCCAACCATTAATTTTACGGTATTGTTAACATTAGATATTCCTTGCATAATCATTTCACCCTTCCGCCTTGCATCCAGCATTTTTTATAATAAGTGTCATTTACCCGGCTGATAATCACCCCCTGACTGCTGCTTGCATGAATAAATTTTCCGTCTTTCAGATAAATCCCCACATGGGTAGCCTTGCGTTTGCTTCTGCCGTTATGAAAGAAAACCAAATCGCCTTCCTCCAGCTTTCCTTTCGTTACCTTCCGACAGTCTTGCGTACGTTGGTCATCGGCATTGTTTTTCAACTTCTTACGATAAACTTTCTTGTAAATTTGCGTAGTCAGTCCGGAACAATCCACCCCGCGCATAGTCTTTCCTCCGTAACGATAGGGAACTCCCATCCACCGCGCTGCTTCTATATACAGGGCATGGTTATCTTTCTCGTCGATATCCATGTCGAGCCTTACTGCGGCATGGGCAAGTGCCTGAAAATCATAACGTGGAGCGCGCGTACCACAAGAGGTCAGAACCATCGTAACGATAATGCCTACCCATAAGGAAATATGTTTGAAGCGTCTGCACATTTGCTCTCTCTTTTAATCTTATCGGAGCAAATGTATAGAAAATAAGTATAGCATGTTTTTGCTGTTTAGACAATTTTTATTTTATTCATGAAGTCTAAGAGCTTGTCGTTTAAATTTTACTCTGTCTCAGTTTGAGAATTGTTTTCGAGGATGTTTTTTCCGTTTTTACGAGGATGATAGCGGGCTCTTAGAGCCTGCAAAAATTCTACCCATAGGACGACCCAGTCTTATGGGTAGAACCAATGAACGCAACCGCATGGAACAGGATACACTACCGTTAGTGTTTTGGAGAGAAAAGCGAGGTGTGAATTTATTTTACACTTTGACGGGATGCTCACTGAAATATTTCCACAAAGGAGCAGCCATGAGCGATTGTTTGATGCGGTCTGTACGCAACAGCTCATACACCTCTTCTTTCGTAAGCAGATGAATGGATATATCTTCGGTATCTTCCAGATGTTGGGTAGAAACAGGCTCTACGCCGGTGGCAACGAAGCAATGACAAATATTGGTCATGGTACTGGTATTAGCAGATATTTCCATGTACGGTTTCCATTCTCCGCCGCCGAATCCGGTTTCTTCATATAGTTCCCGTTTTGCCGATTCGAGCGGTGTCTCTCCCGGCTCGCATACTCCGGCACAGATTTCGTAACTCGTCAGCCCGATACCGTGGCGATATTGCCGCTCCATCAAGAAACTCCCGTCCTTTGTTATGGCGATGACATTTACCCAATCAGGATACTCCAACACATAATACTCCTTGTTTTCCACCCCGGTCGGCAGTCGCACATGGTCTTTCCGTGCCGTAAGCCACGGACGTTTTATCAGATATTCACTTTTTATAATCTCCCACTTCCGGTCTTGATTGTTTTCTTTTATCCGCCTCGTGTCAAGGTAAAAATCAGCTGTTGCCATATTAGAGATTTATTAAGGTTAGTACGTTTTGCTTATTCCATTTGCATCAGATTTGCACCGTAAATGTACGAAAAACGCCGGAATATGCCGCAATATGCCGTTCAATTTAGACGAATTACAACAAAAAAAAGGAGTTACTTCTTATCGTAACTCCTTGATTTTTCAGATGGAGCGGCAAGCGGGACTCGAACCCGTGACCCTCAGCTTGGGAAGCTGATGCTCTACCAACTGAGCTACTGCCGCACTTATTCGCCGACAAAAGTAGATTTTATTTTGGGAATATCCAATACTAATCTCGATTTTTTTATTTATCCGGCGAAATTAATTTGATAATACCTATGGGAGGCAGCAAGAACCGTGCTTATACTGTGCCTCCCATATTATATTAAGCTATTTGACGTGCCTCGCGGATATAGGCAAGAACTTCTCTGCATTTATCCGTAATGTATGCCCAGTCTCCGGCAGCTATCGTGTCTTTGGGGAATAGCTTCGAACCCATACCGACACAATACACACCGGCTTTTATCCAGCCTTTCAGATTTTCTTGCGTGGGCTCTACGCCGCCCGTTACCATTAGTTTCGACCACGGCATCGGGGCAAGCATACCTTTTATCAAATTGACTTCGAGTACATCGCCGGGGAAAATTTTACAAAGGTCGCAACCGGCTTCTTGCGCAAAACCTACTTCGGAAACGCTTCCGCAACCCGGAGTATAGGCTATCAGCCGCCGATTACATACCTTAGCTATTTCAGGATTAAAGAGCGGGCCTACGATGAAATTAGCTCCCGACTGAATATACAAAGCTGCGGTAGGGGCGTCTACTATCGAGCCGACACCCAATGCCATTTCCGGACATTCTTTGTTCGCGTATTTAATCAGTTCGGCAAACACTTCATGGGCAAAGTCTCCACGATTGGTAAATTCGAAAGCCCGAACACCGCCTTCGTAACATGCTTTTACTACCTTTTTGGCTATTTCTACATCCTGATGGTAAAACACAGGAACCATGCCTGTCGAACCGATTTGGGTCAATACGGTTATTTTATCAAATTTAGCCATAATTCATATAAAAATAGAGATTAAAAAATCAGCGTTGCACTCTACCGCTGGCGTCACCTCCTGCCAATGCTTCTACTTCGTCAGCCGACACCAGATTGAAATCTCCATTAATCGTGTGTTTTAGTGCTGAAGCTGCCACGGCAAACTCTAAGGCTTCTCCCTGAGTTGCTTTGGTCAATAAACCGTGAATGATTCCTCCGGCAAAAGCGTCTCCACCACCTACACGGTCGACAATGGGGTCGATGTCATAATGTTTCGATGTGTAAAAATCTTTTCCGTTATAAATCATGGCTTTCCACCCGTTATGAGTTGCAGAGAAAGATTCGCGTAGCGTGGATGCAACATATTTGAAACCAAACTCTTTCACCATTGCCATAAATATGCCTTTATATCCTTCTGCATCAGTCTTTCCACCGGTTACATCGGCTTCCGGTTTAAATCCCAAGCAAAGTTCGGCATCTTCTTCGTTGCCAATACATACATCTACATATTTCATCAACGGACGCATAATGGACTGGGCTTTTTCTTTTGTCCACAATTTTTTACGGAAATTCAAATCAACTGATACGGTAACTCCCTGACGTTTGGCTGCCTCGCAAGCCAAGCGGACTAATTCTGCCGCCTTATCAGAAATAGCCGGTGTGATGCCGGACCAATGAAACCAATCGGCATCTTTCATTATCGCGTCAAAATCGAAGTCTTCCGGTTCTGCTTCTGCTATTGCAGAGTGGGCACGGTCGTAAATAACTTTGCTCGGACGCATGGATGCTCCGGTTTCCAGATAATAAATGCCTACGCGGTCTCCGCCTCGTGTGATATAATCTGTTTTTACACCATATTTACGTAGAGCGTTCACGGCTCCTTGCCCGATTTCGTGTTTCGGCAGTTTCGTAACGAAATAAGCATCGTGTCCGTAATTGGCACAACTAATCGCAACATTTGCCTCGCCTCCACCATACACTACATCAAAGCTGTCCGACTGTATGAAACGGGTATTTCCCGGGGTAGACAGCCGCAGCATGATTTCGCCTAAAGTTACAATTTTTCCCATCGTTTTTTGTTTAAATATTAGATTTGTTCGCTTTGTGTGCGCACACAAAGGTACATCTTATTTTTTAATTAGCAAAAAAAGCAATATATTTGTTCCGTAAAAACTCATGAAACAAGTAGATATATGGAGAAAGAACAAGGGCGTATCCGCATCAAAGATATAGCTCGCCAAGCAGGAGTTTCGGTAGGAACAATAGACAGAGTGCTTCATGGGCGAAGCGGAGTATCAGCAGAAAGCCGAAAGAAAGTAGAGGAGGTGTTGAAACAGTTAGACTATCAGCCTAACATGTATGCCAGCGCATTAGCCTCGAATAAAAAATATAAATTCGCTTGTTTTATCCCTTTACACGTTTCGGGGGAATATTGGGAAGATGTAGAGCAAGGCATGGCTCAAGCTGTAAGTACGTATTCTGATTTTAATATTTCCTTAGAAACGTTTTATTACGACCAGTATGTTTCGGGAGCGTTTCAGGCCGTTGGAGAATCTGTCATGCAGTCGCTTCCTGATGCCGTTGTTTTGTCGCCGACGGGTGAGGATGAAACAGCACTTTTCGTATCTCAGTTACAGCGTGCAGGCATACCTTATATATTTATAGATTCTAATATTCCACGTCTTAATCCTTTGGCATTTTATGGGCAACATGCGTGTCAAAGCGGTTATTTTGCAGCCCGTATCCTGAAATTGTTGTCGCAGGAGAGCGAAGAGATAGTTGTTTTCCGACAGATAAATGAAGGTCATTTGGGTTCTAACCAGCAGTTTTATCGAGAAGCAGGATTCCATTCATACATGAAAGAGCATCACCCTGATTTGAAAATACACGAGCTGAATTTTTACGCCAAACAGCCTGACGAAAACGAACCGCTGCTCGATCATTTTTTTGCTTCACATCCTAATGTCACATGCGGCATTACATTCAATTCGAAAGTATACATCATCGGCGAATATATGGAGAAACACCGGCGGAAAGATTTCCGTTTGATGGGGTACGACCTTTTGCGGCGTAACGTATCCTGTCTGAAAAACGGAACGGTGGATTTTATCATTGCCCAGCAGCCTACGCTACAAGGATACAACAGCATAGAGTGTTTATGTAACCATTTAATCTTAAAGAAAAAAGTAAAGCAGTACAATTACATGCCCATCAGTTTGATAACGGTAGATAACATGGACTTCTACATCGACAGCCATACTTTATAAAATCATGGAAACTCGCTGTTTGAAAATAAATCCTGCGGATAATGTAGCTGTGGCGATTCTCCCGCTTCGAGCAGGGGAAACGATTTGTATATGCGGAAAGGAAATCACCCTGCGCACCGATGTGCCTGCCGGACACAAGGTGACGTTAAAAAATTTCATAAAAGGGGAGAATGTAATCAAATACGGTTATCCCATCGGTCATACCATCAAGCCGATGGCACAGGGAAGCTGGATAAGTGAACGGGAAATCGAAACGAACCTGTCCGGTTTGTTAGAATACAGCTATCAGCCGACAACCGTTTTACTTGATATTCCGCAAGAGAACAAAACGTTCAAAGGCTATCGGCGCAAGAACGGCGAAGTAGGTATCCGCAACGAAATTTGGATAATCCCAACCGTAGGATGTGTGAACGGTGTAGTCAGCCGACTGGCGGATTTATTGCAGCGCGAAACCGGCGGTAAAGGGATAGACGGCATTCGGGCTTTTCCGCACAATTACGGTTGTTCTCAGTTAGGCGAAGACCATGAAAACACAAAAAAGATTCTGCGCAACACAACGCTTCACCCCAATGCCGGCGGCGTATTGGTGGTAGGTTTAGGCTGCGAGAACAATCAGCCCGACGACTTCCGTAAATATCTTGGTGCGTATGACAACGAGCGGATCCGTTTCCTGATAACTCAGAATGTAGACGACGAACTGGAAGAGGGTATGCGTATCTTACGCGAGATTTATGCACGCTGCAAGGAGGATGTGCGTTCCGACATCCCTCTGTCGGAACTTCGGATAGGACTGAAATGCGGAGGTTCCGACGGTTTTTCAGGCATCACGGCAAACCCGCTTTTGGGACTGTTTTCCGATTACCTGATAGCTCAAGGCGGAACAACGGTATTGACCGAAGTTCCGGAGATGTTTGGTGCGGAAACGATATTGATGAATCGATGTCGTAACAAAGAATTATTCGAACAAACTGTACGTTTGATAAACGACTTTAAAACATATTTTCTTTCGCATGGCGAACCGGTGGGTAAAAATCCTTCGCCCGGAAACAAAGCCGGCGGAATTTCCACGCTGGAAGAAAAAGCATTAGGGTGTACGCAGAAATGCGGAAAAAGTTACGTGTCGGGGGTAATGTCCTACGGCGAACGGTTGCAGTCGAAAGGATTGAATCTGCTTTCGGCTCCGGGCAACGACCTTGTGGCAGCAACGGCATTGGCAGCCTGCGGTTGCCACCTGATTCTATTCACCACCGGACGCGGTACACCTTTCGGTACTTACGTGCCCACACTTAAAATAGCCACCAACTCGGCTCTGGCAAAACACAAGCCGAAGTGGATAGATTTTAATGCAGGGACTATCGTTGAGGGCGAGTCCATCGAAATTACCTGCCGGCGCTTTATCGATTACGTTATCAGAGTAGCAAGCGGGGAGCAGGTTAGCAACGAGCGAGCCGGATATCACGAACTTGCCATCTTTAAAACCGGAGTAACCTTATAGTCCCGCTGCTTATTCGCATAGCGCACTTCTATAAATGTTCTTATCTGACGAAATCGCAGGATAAATTTTCCATCGGCATCTTTCGTAAAAACGCTACCGTTAGTGTTACTCATCCCATGCGGTAGCGTTACTTCGTTCTACCCATAGCGTTGATGGGTTCTACCGTTAGCGTTTTCAGACTCCATGATTAGTCTCGCAGGCAAAATCGCGAGAATCCAAAATTTGAAGCCGCACGAGACTTTCTCCGCAAATTTTAGAATCTCAGCATAACACGTAAGGTTCTCCCAATGGCAGAGTAGCACGGGGCATTTTAAAGCGAATCATATTACAAATGTAACGGAAAGCAGGTTTATTTATGTAATATTACAAATGTAATCAGCCGTAATTTGTGTACATTTGTAGTAGGATAGGGGAGTCAGGCTATTAGAATCCATATTTGTTTCCAATCGGAATGTAAACAAATACTATTGTAACCGTATAGATATTAATGGCTTAACATGAACCTTTTAAATATTGAAAATCAGATAAATAACAAGAATATGTAAATAAAAACTCCAATAATTTATACAAATCATCGGTTTACGTATGTAAAGCGAACGTTTTACACCTATATTTGTTTATTAATCACGTTATTACCATTAATATAAGAATTTATATTAAAGCGATTGTTCAAGTAAAAATAAGGGATTTACATCTGTAATACAGCTATTTGGATAGAAATCACAACCTCTATAATACATCTGTAAAACTTTACTTTTCTAAAATTAAATTTGCTTTTGTCAATCCTTATTTATACCTTTGTAATGTGAAATTTTTAATATTACATCTGTAAATGAAAGACCGTATTCAACAAATAATGCAGAAAGAGGGACTGACGAATGCCGAATTTGCCGAGAAAATCGGTGTTTCCACCTCTTCGCTCTCTCACATCTTCAGCGGGCGCAATAACCCAAGTCTGGATGTGGTAATGCGGATTCATAAGGCATGTCCGTATGTCAATCTCGATTGGCTTCTCTACGGAGAGGGACAAATGGAAACCCGGAAACAGGCTGTTACCGGCATTGACCTGTTTTCTCAGGCTGCCGAGAATCGCGAATTTACGGACAGACCGTCGGGCGATAACGATTTTCGCAAGGAAAACCCGCCACAACCGCCGTTTTACATGCCTAAAGAAACTGTAAGAGAAGAAATTAAGTATATAGAAAAGCCTCATCCCAAAATAACAGAAATAAGAATTTTCTTCGATAACGGAACGTATGAAACCTTTAAACCGGAAAAATAGCTGATAATCGCCCTGCCGCTTTGTCGGGTTGTATTATGTAAATTCGTATCTTTGCCCTACGAAACGATTTACCTGATTTTTGTATGAAGAAATACATTTTAGATTTAACGGTTACAGAGAACATACGGTTGCACACCAACTATGTCCTCATCAAATTAACTCAATCCGAGCCTCTGCCCGACATGCTTCCGGGACAGTTCGCCGAAGTCCGAGTAGATGGTTCGAACACTACATTCTTGCGTCGTCCCATATCCATCAATTATGTAGATAGGACTACAAACGAAGTGTGGTTCTTAATCCAACTGGTAGGCGACGGAACACGCCAACTGGCTACTGTAAAAAAAGGCGATACCGTAAACGTAGTGCTCCCGCTGGGGAACGGATTTTCGATGCCGCAAACTCCCGACGAAAAGGTATTGCTGATAGGTGGCGGCGTAGGTACGGCACCCATGCTCTACTTGGGTGAAGTCTTGCTGAAAATGGGATGCAAACCAGCCTTCCTTTTGGGGGCGCGCTCAAAGAATGACTTGCTGCAACTGGAACAGTTTGAAGCCTTCGGCGATGTGTACACCACAACGGAAGACGGCAGCGCAGGCGAGAAAGGATACGTGACTATGCACAGTATTCTGAAGGGAAATAAATTTGACAAAATTTACACCTGCGGTCCCAAACCCATGATGATGGCGGTAGCCAAATATGCAAGCGAACACAACATCGAATGCGAAGTGTCGCTGGAGAATACCATGGCGTGCGGCGTGGGCGCTTGTCTTTGCTGTGTAGAGAACACAAAAGAAGGACACGTGTGTGTATGTAAAGAAGGTCCGGTATTTAATATAAAGAAATTATTATGGCAGATTTAAGTGTAAACATTGGCAAGCTGAATATGGCGAATCCGGTGATGACGGCATCGGGTACATTCGGTTATGGACTGGAGTTTCAAGACTTTGTTGACTTGGAGAAAATCGGGGGCATCATCGTGAAAGGTACTACGCTTCATCACCGTGAAGGGAATCCTTATCCGCGTATGGCGGAAACTCCGATGGGGATGCTGAACGCCGTAGGACTTCAGAATAAAGGAGTGCATTATTTTGTAGAACACATCTATCCTACGATAAAGGATATACGCACCAACATGATTGTAAACGTATCGGGCTCGCAAGTGGAGGATTATGCAGAAACGGCAAGCATCATCAACGAACTTGAGAATATCCCTGCCATCGAGCTGAATATCTCTTGCCCGAACGTGAAGCAGGGAGGTATGGCTTTCGGCGTGACTGCCCGCGGAGCTGCCGAGGTGGTAAGCGCGGTGCGCAAGGCATATAACAAGACACTGATTGTAAAGCTCTCGCCGAACGTAACCGACATTACGGAGATAGCACGTGCAGTAGAAGGTGCCGGGGCGGACAGCGTTTCGCTTATCAACACGCTGCTGGGGATGGCTATCGACGCTGAAAAACGTAAGCCTGTATTGTCTACCACCACCGGAGGTATGAGCGGGGCGGCAGTTAAGCCCATCGCGTTGCGCATGGTATGGCAGGTAGCTAATGCCGTGAAGATTCCGGTTATCGGACTGGGAGGTATCATGAACTGGAAAGATGCCGTAGAGTTTTTGCTGGCGGGAGCCACGGCTATCCAGATAGGAACCGCAAACTTTATCGACCCTGCCGTTACCGTGAAAGTAGCTGCCGGCATTGATGATTACCTGAACCGTCACGGGTATGCTTCCGTTCGCGACATCATTGGAGCACTGGAAGTATAAAGACATAAAAAAAATCCGGTTCAGACCGGGCGGGCTTTCCGCCTGTTCTGAACCGGAATAACGTAAATATTATTTATCATTTCAACAAGTCGGGACGCAAGCGTTGCGTACGTTCCAACGACTGCTGAAATTCCCATTCACGAATCTTTGCTTCATGTCCTGATAAAAGAATATCGGGCACTCTCCATCCTTTGTATTCAGCCGGGCGCGTATAAACCGGCGGAGCAAGCAAATTGTCTTGAAAAGAATCCGACAGCGCCGACTGTTCGTCCGAGATGACTCCCGGAATAATCCGCACGACGGCATCGGCTATCACCGCCGCAGCCAGTTCGCCCCCCGTAAGTACATAATCGCCGATACTGATTTCCTTTGTTATGAAATGTTCGCGTATGCGATAATCTATTCCCTTGAAGTGTCCGCACAGGATAATCAGATTCTGACTCAACGAAAGCGTATTCGCCATCTTCTGATCGAACTGCTCGCCATCGGGTGTGGTGAAAATCACCTCATCGTAATCGCGCTCCGCCTTTAAAGCAGAAATACAGCGGTCTATCGGCTCTATCTTCATCACCATTCCCGCACATCCGCCAAACGGATAGTCATCGACCTTGCGGTAGCGGTCGTAAGCATAGTCGCGCAGGTTATGTATATGAAACTCAGCAATGCCTTTTTTCTGCGCCCGGCTCATGATAGAGTAATTGAAAAAGCCCTCTATCATTTCGGGCAAAACCGTTATAATGTCTATTCTCATATCTCTTGTTATTTTTCAGCAAAAATACGAATATTCCGCCGTCCGGCATCTCTTGAAAAGACATTTTTGCTATTTTTGCAAGAAACATCTCATAGACTAACCATGACAGAAATAGAAAGAATCGATCAGTTGCGCAACGAACTCCATGCGCATAATTATAATTACTACGTACTCAATGCCCCGGTTATCAGCGACCAAGAATTCGATAGACTGATGCGTGAGCTGCAAGATTTGGAAGCAAAACATCCGGAATGTTTCGATGCCAACTCGCCGACCATGCGCGTGGGCAGTGATCTTAACAAGAACTTCACGCAAGTAGAACATAAATACCCGATGCTTTCGCTGGGGAACACTTACTCGGAAAGCGAAGTGGCAGACTTTTATGAGCGTGTACGTAAATCGCTCAACGAGGATTTTGAAATCTGCTGCGAAATGAAGTTCGACGGAACATCTATCTCGCTGACGTATGAAGACGGAAAACTGGTGCGCGCCGTAACACGTGGCGACGGCGTAAAGGGCGACGATGTGACAGACAATGTAAAAACCATCCGAAGTATTCCGCTGGTACTTCACGGAGAAGGCTATCCGAAAAATTTTGAAATAAGAGGCGAAATTCTGATGCCGTGGACGGTATTCGAGGACTTGAACCGCGAGCGGGAATTGCGTGAAGAACCGCTTTTCGCCAATCCGCGTAACGCTGCTTCGGGGACGTTGAAGTCTCAGAACTCGGCCGTCGTAGCCAGCAGAAAACTGGATGCCTACCTTTATTACTTGCTGGGAGACAACTTGCCTCATGACGGACATTACGAAAACCTGCAAGAGGCTGAAAAATGGGGATTCAAAATATCTCACATCACCCGCAAGGTACGTACACTGGATGAAATCTTTGAATTTATCAACCATTGGGATGTAGAGCGGAAAAATCTGCCGGTGGCTACCGACGGAATCGTACTCAAAGTAAATTCCCTGCGCCAGCAACGCAATTTAGGTTATACGGCCAAATCGCCTCGCTGGGCCATCGCTTATAAATTCCAAGCAGAACAGGCGCTGACCAAACTGCTGAAAGTAACTTATCAGGTAGGCAGAACAGGAGCGGTGACTCCGGTAGCCAACTTGGAACCTGTGCAGCTTTCAGGAACTATCGTCAAACGGGCTTCACTGCATAATGCCGACATTATCGCCTCGCTGGATTTGCACATCGGCGACATGGTATATGTAGAAAAAGGAGGAGAAATCATCCCGAAAATTACAGGTGTAGACGTTGCATCGCGTCCGCAAAACAGCGAAAAGGTTACTTTCATCACCCACTGTCCGGAATGTGGAAGTAAATTAATCCGTTATGAAGACGAGGCTGCCCATTATTGTACGAACGAAACGGCCTGTCCGCCTCAAATCAAAGGTAAAATCGAGCATTTCATCAGCCGCAGGGCAATGAATATTGAAGGACTCGGACCGGAGACAGTAGACCAGTTTTATCAGGAAGGAATGATTCATAACGTTGCCGACCTGTACACGTTGAAAGCAGAAGACATCTGTAAGCTGGAACGCATGGGAGAAAAGTCTGCCGAAAATATCATTCAAGGCATCGAAGCCTCGAAACAAGTCCCTTACGAGCGGGTTCTTTTTGCATTGGGAATCCGATTTGTGGGCGAAACAGTCGCCAAAAAAGTAGCCAAAGCCTTCCGTTCCATCGATGCATTGGCAACAGCAACACTGGACGAACTGATTCACGTTGACGAGATTGGTGAGAAAATAGCCCAAAGCATCCTGCTGTACTTCTCGAACGAACAAAACCGGATGCTTGTCGAACGTTTGCGCCAAGCCGGATTAAAGTTGGAGGCCGATGAAGAAGATTTATCCGGACACACCGACAGACTTCAAGGTAAATCAATCGTCATCAGCGGTGTGTTTGCTTTACATTCGCGCGATGAATACAAAGACCTCATCGAGAAACACGGAGGAAAAAATGTAGGAAGCATTTCAAAGAAAACAAGTTTCATTCTTGCCGGAGACAATATGGGTCCAAGCAAATTAGAAAAAGCACAGAAATTGGGCATCCCCATCGTCGATGAAAACGAGTTTCTGTCAATGATAGCAGAAGAATAATAAAGAAAAGACTAAAAAGCTATTAAAAATAAACTTTTAACAGAAAATATTTCTACTTTTGTAATCAAAATAACGTGTATACGAACTTATCTATGATACAGAGAAGACTTAGAGGAATGGGAGTGGCTCTGATTACTCCTTTCAAAGAAGATGGAAGCGTAGACTATGATGCGCTGGTGAGGTTGGTTGAATTTCAGGTGCAAAACGGAACTGATTTTCTTTGTGTATTAGGAACTACCGCAGAAACTCCGACATTGACTGCCGAAGAGAAAAAGAAAATAAAACAAACTGTTGTAGAACGGGTAAACGGGCGTATTCCTATCTTGTTGGGCGTAAGCAGCAACTGTACCCAAACGGTTGTCGATACTTTGAAAAACGATGATTTCAGCGGTGTAGATGCTGTATTGGTTGCAGTTCCTTATTACAACAAACCCTCGCAAGAAGGCATTTACCAACACTATAAAGCCATCGCAAATGCTACCAAACTTCCGGTGGTTCTTTATAACGTACCGGGACGCACGGGAGTAAACATGACTGCTGAAACTACGCTCCGACTTGCACGCGACTTTGAAAACATCGTTGCCATAAAAGAGGCATCGGGAAATATTACGCAGATGGATGATATCATCAAGAACAAACCTAAAAACTTCGATGTCATCTCCGGAGACGACGGCATTACCTTCCCGCTTATTACGCTAGGAGCGGTAGGAGTTATTTCAGTTATCGGCAACGCTTTCCCGAAAGAGTTCAGCCGCATGACACGCTTGGCTTTGGCTGGTGATTATACAAGCGCATTAAGCATCCATCACAAATTTACCGAACTGTTTAAGCTATTGTTTGTCGACGGTAATCCGGCAGGCGTGAAAGCAATGCTGAGCATGATGGGCATGATTGAGAACCGCCTTCGCCTTCCTCTTGTGCCAACTCGTATTACCACCTATGAAGAAATGCGCCGCATCTTGGAGCAACTAAAAATAAAATGTTGATTACAACCTCTATACAAGAAATCCTCCTTACAGATTCATGAATTTGCAAGGAGGATTTTTTGTATCTGGAAACCAGAAAGTTGCCAATGAAGCGACCTTATGTTAAAAGTATACAAACCAAAGCCTAATAATAGACAGATAAATTGTTTTTCCCCCATCTTTTTAGTTTATTTGCAAATATACTTATCTTGATAATTAGGCATACGATGAAAACATATCTTTATTCTCTGCTATTAGCTTTCTCTTTGTTCTTCTTTTCATGTAAAGATGAAAGCTCCATCGAACTCTTTCAACAGTCGTCAGAGATTGCCATGAATTTCCCGATAAAAGACGGAACCATTTCTTACCGCATCAACCACGGAGGAGAAATAGCCATGTATGGAGGAGTGGGTACTTACGGCGTTTTTTCAAATAATGAAGTAGTTGCCACTGCCGAGGTCGTTAATAACGAATATATACGGGTTTATGCACAAAGTGTCGGAACAGCAGAACTAACAGTGCAAGACGATGCGCATAACGCAGCATTGGTACGGATTGTGGTGGAACCGGATCTGCGCGAAGCTATCGTTCTAAAAATCGATTATGAAATAGAAGGAGTTTCGGAAGAAGAGAAAGAACTGATAAAAGAAGAACTTACCGCCACCGAAGAATGGAATAATGCCCATATCTTATTTGAATTTGACCAAGCCGATGCCGGCCAGCTTACAGCAACCGATGGTAAAAGTTCAAATCACCTGATAGAGAATGTGCCATTCGTATGGAGTGATTATAACTTGTTTGTCGACGATGGGTTAAGAGCGTCTTTAAACTTTGTTTATCGTGGGAACTTACTTGCAGAGAATATTGATTCAACAGACTGTAATTCAGAAATTCAATTCGGTGCATGGGAGCTTGATGTTACTTCTGATTTCCAGAAACAGTATCCCGGCATAACCAGTCTGAAGAAAATATTTTGGGTTACGATAGGAAAGTGATTATACAAAGCAATAAGACATAAAAAAAGTTCCTACATTCCTTTCAGAAAGTAGGAACTTCTGTGACCGCGACAGGATTCAAACCTGTAACCGGCTGATCCGTAGTCAGCTACTCTATTCAGTTGAGCTACGCGGCCTTATTTTTTTTACGGGTGCAAAGATACGGACATTTTCTGTTTCTGCAAACTTTTCACCGCTTTTTTTCGCAAAAAATCATTCGATAAACCGGTAGTTGAACAGCTGCCAACCCAGCGTGAGACCCACATTCCACTCATTCTTCGGTGAGCTGTAGTGGTTTACGTAGGCGGAGATGGCACCGAACTTCAGTTTGCACACCAGCGACACTTCCCCCATGTACTGGAACTCGGAGAAGGCCTTGCCGTAATAGGCCTGGTTCATTTCGTTCCTTTTGATCGGAAAAATGGGCAGGAAGCCATACAGCTCGGTGCGGAGGTGGAACATGTCGTTGAAGACCCAGATGGGCTTGATGCCCGCCGAAATATACTGGTTGGCCCGGAAGGCATCGTTGTACATGATCTGGCTGTGGGGCGTAGGGGTAAATTCGCCCGCCTGCATCATGGTGGCCGTATAGTTTCCCGAGAAATTCTTCGATGAATAGAGCGATTTCGTCATCCAGCCCAGGGTGAAATGGGGCGACAGCGGATGGTAGGCTTCCTTCATGTACGAGATTTGCAGCCACGACTGCCGCTTCTTGTCGATGGCCGTCTGGCCCTCGCTGGCCGACGACGTGCCGGGGGCAAACCATTCGTGGCCCGTAAATACCTGGGCTATCAGCTGTTCGTAGTAGCCCCTGGTGGCATACTGGCGGGAGTCCACCGTGCTGCCGTAGAAGCCGATGCTGCCTCCCAGCAGCCTGTAGGTGCTCTGGTCGGCACGGTCGTTGCCGAAGTCGATGACGTTCGACTGGTAGTAGTTGTCCTTCAGCACGCCATAGCCGAAGCCGAACTCCGCCCGCTTGTTGGCCAGGAAAGGCAGGGAGAACATCAGCTTCACAAACCGTTCGTCCTTGGAGTTGAACGACGGAAGGTTGTTCTTGGAGAAGAGCTTGTCCTTCTTGTAGTAGTCGAAGGTGCTGATGGACCCCAGCAGGCGGAAGGACGTGGGGATGCGTGTGGGCAGGTCTATGCGCCCCATGAGCTGCACGTTGTTGTAGATTTTGCCCAGTTGGCCATCCAGCGTGATTTCCTTGGAGTAGTAGTTCAGGTTCTGGTAGCCCACGCCCAGATAAATCTGGTTGGAGCTGGTGGTGGACACGCTGCCGCCTATCTTGACGAAGAAGTTCTTCTCCATCTTGACCTGGAGTTGGAGTTCATATAGGTCGCTGTCGGGGTCGTAGACGGCGTGCGGGATGATTTCGGAGATCATATTGTCCGCCAGCAGGCGGAAGTAGCCGCGCTTCAGGTCCTCGTAGGTGAAGATTTCGTGGTCGTCGCCGTGGAATTCCTTCTTGATGTAGGACTGCTGCTGGGCGTTAGCCCCTTCGATGTAGATGTCGCGGAAGCGGAACTGGGGCAGGCTGCTGCGGTACACCATACGCCGCAGGCGGATGTTCTCCGTGCTCTCGCGCCGCCGGATGCGTCCCTTGATGGAGTCCATCAGGCTCATGGTGCGGTTGTAGCCGATGTCGTGCAGTTCCTTGAGGCGGTCGAAGTCCAGCAGGCTGACGTCGTCGTACTTGAAGGTCATGACGATGCCTGCCGAGTCGGGGATGGTATAGTCCGTCTTCTGCATGATCATGTTCTCGAGCTGGCTCATGAGGTCGCCTTCCTTGGGCTTGCTGGGGTTGGCGGCCACCACGCTGCCGATGATGACGTCGGGGTGGAAGTCCTCCTGCATGATGTCGGTGGGGAAATTGTTGTAGATGCCGCCGTCGTAGGCCAGCACGCCGTTTATCTCGATGGGCTTGAACACAAAGGGGAAGCTCATCGAGGCCCGGACGGCATCGCCCAGGTCGCCTTTGCGCATGACGAGGGGCTGCTTGTTGTACACGTCCGACGCAATGCAGCGGAAGGGGACGAACAGGTTGTTGAAGTTGCCCCGGCAGGCAGCCGTGGCCTGCCCGAAGAGCTGCACGAACACTAGGTTCATCTGGATGGGGTTCACCAGATTGGTGGGGATGATTTGCGGCTTGGTGTGCAGGGAGTCGCCGAAGGCAAAGCGGATGCTGGCAAACTCGGGTGTGGGCCGGTTCTGCTTGAAGTAGTATTCGTATTGCGACTCCACCTCGCCCGAGTACCACCGCTTGAAGTCTGGCGAACGGAGCAGGGCTTCCATGTCGTCGGGCGAATAGCCCATGGCATAGAGCGAACCGATGATGGCGCCCATGGAGGTGCCGGCGATGTAGTCGATGGGGATGTTGTTCTCTTCCAGTGCACGGATGATGCCGATGTGGGTCATGCCCTTGGCACCGCCGCCGCTCAGCACGAGCCCCACTTTCTGGGCACGGACAACGGACGGCAGGCAGCAGAGGATGCACAGCAGGAACAACAGGACGTTTCTCATACAGTTACGGTTACACAAGTGAATGAATGTCCAAATATAAACAAATGTTTTCAAATTCCTTCCATCAGGCGAAGAAAAAACCATTATTTTCGATGAAAAGGGCAAAAATGGAGGATTTCAGTTCCCTTTTACCGCCTGTTCCGAAGGATGGAAGGGAGCGGCAGGCACAAAAAAGAGAGGGTGCATCCCGAAGGACGCATCCTCTCTGTGTGTATGAAAAAAAGTTGTGTTTGAAGGGGCTTATTTGATAAGCTCGATGCTCCGTTTCACGAAGTTGTTGAGCGCTTCGCCTTTCAGCATGCCGTTCTGCAGCAGGGCCAGGTCGATGAGCTGGCGGACAACCGGGTTCTTGGAGGCGTAGTCGGCCAGGACGGCTTCCTTCTTCGTCTTCAGTTCTTCCCACTTCTTGTCCAGCTCGCTGAGCTCGTCCTTCTCGGCTGTGGGGATTTCCTCGTCCTTCTTGCCTTCGTGGCTCTTCTTCAGCTCGTTACGGCGCTTGTTGGTGTCGTCCATGGAGAGCTGGATGGGCACGATGTCGGCTGCGCAGGCCTGTTCTTCACCGGCCAGGACTTCCTTGACCAGCGGATGGTCGGCGTTGAGCACGAGGTTGAACATGTCGGGCATGTCGCCGTAGAAGCTCATGCCGGCCTGGATGTTGGCCATCTCCTTCATACGGCGCATGTATTCGCTCTGGGTGATCATGACCGGAGCGGCGCCTTCGCCCATAGCCTGTGCCACGACGTAGAATTCCGTCTTGTCCATCTTGGGCAGCTGGCTCTTGAACATGGCCGAGAGGGCTTCCTGCTTGGCGGCCTCGAGTACTTCGCTCTTCTTGTCCTCCTTCACGATGAGGTTGTCGATGACGTCGCTGTCCACACGGGTGAAGCGTACCTTGTCGAACTTCTGCTCGAGCATGCTTACGACAGCGATATCCAGCTGGCCGTCCATCAGCAGCACGTTGTAGCCCTTGTTCTTGGCAGCCTCAATGTAGCTGTACTGCTCGTCCTTGTTGTTGGCATACAGATAGATCAGGGTGTTGTCCTTGTCGGTCTGGTTATCCTTGATGAGCGTCTTGTACTCGTCGAAGGTATATTGCTTGCCGTCGGTGTCGGTGAAGAGGGCAAAATCCTTGGCACGGTCGTAGAAGTCTTCCTGCGTCAGCATGCCGTAGTTGATGAAGATCTTCAGGTCGTTCCACTTCTCCTCGAACTGCTTGCGGTCGTTCTTGAAGATGGACTGCAGACGGTCGGACACCTTCTTGGTGATGTAGGTCGAAATCTTCTTGACGTTGGCATCGCTCTGCAGGTACGAACGCGACACGTTCAGCGGGATGTCGGGCGAGTCGAGCACGCCGTGGAGCAGCGTCAGGAAGTCGGGCACGATGCCTTCAACGGAATCCGTGACGTACACCTGGTTGCAGTAGAGCTGTATCTTGTTGCGGTTCAGCTCGATGTTGCTCTTCACTTTCGGGAAGTAGAGGATACCGGTGAGGTGGAACGGATAGTCCACGTTCAGGTGAATCCAGAACAGGGGCTCGTCGGACATGGGATAGAGGTCGCGGTAGAATTTCTTGTAGTCCTCGTCCTTCAGCTCGCTGGGCTTGCGGGTCCAGAGCGGGGTGGTGTCGTTGATGATGTTGTCTTCAGCGGTTTCTACCTGCTTGCCGTCCTTCCATTCCTTCTTCTTGCCGAAGGCTACGGGCACGGGCAGGAAGCTGCAGTACTTCTTCAGCAGCGAGGAGATGCGGGCCTCTTCGAGGAACTCCTTGCAGTCGTCGTCGATGTAGAGGACGATGTCGGTACCGCGGTCGGCCTTGTCGCAGTCCTCGATGGTGAACTCGGGGCTGCCGTCGCAGGTCCACTTCACGGCCTGTGCGCCTTCCTTGCACGACTTGGTGATGATTTCCACCTTCTTGGCCACCATGAAGGCCGAGTAGAAGCCCAGGCCGAAGTGGCCGATGATGGCGTTGGCGTCGTTCTTGTACTTCTCGAGGAAGTCGTTGGCGCCCGAGAAGGCTATCTGGTTGATGTATTTGTCGATTTCTTCGGCGGTGAGACCGATACCGCGGTCGGACACGGTGATGGTGTCCTTGCCCAGGCTGACGTGAACGGTCAGGTCGCCCAGCTCGCCCTTGAACTCACCGATGGAGGCCAGGGTCTTCAGCTTCTGCGTGGCGTCAACGGCGTTGGACACCAGCTCGCGCAGGAATATCTCGTGGTCACTGTACAAAAACTTTTTGATGACGGGGAAGATGTTTTCAGTCGTTACCCCAATGTTACCTTTTTGCATAATTCAATCTGTGTATTATAGGTTGTACTTATTTTTTCTGACGGAAAGGGTACAAAAAAAATGCCAGTCCGCCGGGGACTGACATTTTGTCGGTATGATGGCCGTTTTACGGTCAAAGTTTCTGCATCGACAGCTCGTCCTTGCCGTCTTCGTGGGTCACGGCGATGGTGTCGCCCGGCTGTACGCCGCCCGCAACGATCAGTTCGGACAGGCCGTCTTCCAGGTAGTTCTGGAGGGCACGCTTCAGCGGACGGGCGCCGAACTGCACGTCGTAGCCCTTCGTGGCGAGGAACTTCTTGGCCGCGTCGTCCACCTGGATGTGGTAGCCGATGCCCTCGAGACGTTCGTACAGGCCCTTCAGCTCGATGTCGACGATGCGCGTGATGGCGTCGAGCGACAGCTGGTCGAAGGTGATGATCTCGTCCAGACGGTTCAGGAACTCGGGCGAGAAGGTCTTGTTGAGCGCCTTCTGGATGACGCCGCGCGAGTATTCGCGGTCATCCGTGCGGTTCTGGGCGGCAAAGCCCACACCGCGGCCGAACTCCTTGAGCTGGCGCGTACCGATGTTGGAGGTCATGATAATGACCGTGTTCTTGAAGTCGATGGTGCGGCCCACGTTGTCGGTCAGGCGGCCTTCGTCGAGCACCTGCAGGAGGATGTTGAAGACATCGGGATGGGCCTTCTCGATCTCGTCCAGCAGGACGATGGAGTAAGGTTTGCGGCGCACCTTCTCGGTGAGCTGTCCGCCTTCCTCATAGCCCACGTAGCCGGGGGCGGCGCCTATCATACGCGACACGGTGTACTTCTCCATGTATTCGCTCATGTCGATGCGTATCAGCGCGTCGTCCGAGCCGAACATGTAGCGGGCCAGCTGCTTGGCCAGGTGCGTCTTGCCCACACCTGTCGGACCCAGGAACATGAACGTGCCGATGGGGCGGTTGGGGTCCTTCAGGCCCACGCGGCTGCGTACGATGGCTTTCACTACTTTCTCGATGGCCGTGTCCTGGGCGATGACCTTCTGCTGGAGCACTTCCTTCATGCCTGCCAGCTTCAACCCTTCGGCCTGTGCCATGCGCTGTACGGGCACGCCCGACATCATGGACACCACGGAGGCTATCTCTTCCTCGTCCACCGTCTGCCGCTGCTCCTTGAGCTGCGCTTCCCAGTCGGCCTTCATCTGCTCCAGGCGGGCGGACAGTTCCTTCTCGCGGTCGCGGTAGGCGGCGGCCAGCTCGAAGTTCTGCGACCTCACGGCTTCGGTCTTCTGCAGGCGGGCATTGTCTATCAGGCGTTCCTGCTCCTCGATTTCCTTGGGTGCGCTGATGTTGGTCAGGTGTACGCGCGAGCCGGCTTCGTCGAGGGCGTCGATGGCCTTGTCGGGGAAGTTGCGGTCGCTGATGTAGCGGGCTGTCAACTTGACACACGCCTCGAGGGCGGCGTCGGTGTAGCGCACGTTGTGGTGGTCTTCGTATTTCTCCTTGATGTTCTTCAGTATCTGCAATGTCTCCTCGGCGGTGGTGGGCTCCACGATGACCTTCTGGAAGCGGCGCTCCAGCGCGCCGTCCTTCTCGATGCTCTTGCGGTACTCGTCGAGCGTGGTGGCGCCGATGCACTGTATCTCGCCGCGGGCCAGGGCGGGCTTCAGCATGTTGGCGGCGTCCATGGTACCGGCGGCGGCTCCCGCACCGACGATGGTGTGTATCTCGTCGATGAAGAGGATGACGTTGGGGTTCTTCTGCAACTCGTTGATAATGGAGCGGATGCGTTCCTCGAACTGGCCGCGGTACTTGGTGCCGGCCACGACGGACGACATGTCGAGCATGATGACGCGCTTGTCGAACAGCACGCGCGACACCTTCTTCTGCGTGATGCGCAGGGCCAGTCCTTCGACGATGGCCGACTTGCCCACGCCGGGTTCGCCTATCAGCACGGGGTTGTTCTTCTTGCGCCGGCTCAGGATCTGTGCCAGGCGCTCAATCTCGCGTTCGCGGCCCACGACGGGGTCCAGCTTGCCCTCGGCGGCGGCACGGGTGATGTCGGTGCCGAAGTTGTCGAGCACAGGCGTGTCGTTGGTGGGCTTCTGCGTGGCGGTCCTTGTGGCCGACGGGCCTTCGCCCATGCCGCGCGAGCCTTCGGAGGAAGAGCGCGGCGACGACATTTCCTCCTCGTCGTCATCGTCTTCGGTGAAGCCCATGCCGGCGTTCGGATTGGCCGATTTCATCGTAAGCAGCTCGTAGACGGCCTGATAGGTGATGAAGTGGTCGTTGAGGATGGTGGCGGCTCCGTTGTTGCCGTCCTTGAGGATGGCCAGGAGCAGGTGCTCCGTGTCGGCCAGCTCGCTTTTCAGCAGGCGTGCTTCGAGCATGCACATCTTCAGGATGCGTGCTGCCGCAGGCGAGAGTATCATCTCCCCGTCGGCGGACAGGTTATGGTTTCCGGTGTCTGTCAGTTGTTCTTCGAGGCACTCCTTGATTTGGTTCAAGTTCGCGTCGAGCTTCGTCAGTGCTTCCACAGCCTTGCCCGTGCCGTCGCGCAGGATGCCGAGCAGCAGGTGTTCGGGACCGATGATGCCGTTTCCCAGCCGGTTGGCCTCTTCCTTGCTATAGGTCAGTACGTCCGAAACTCTTTGTGAAAATTGGTAATTCATTGATTTACTCCTTCTAAATTTGGGTTATAATCCGTGGCAAAGATAATGCAAACCGAGAGAAGTACAAAAGTGGAAAACAAAGTTTTCAACTTTTTACTTCCGAGGTGCAGCCTATCTTATTCAAAGTAGTGCAAACCGAGAGAAGTACAAAAGTGGAAAACAAAGTTTTCAAGCTTTCACTCCCGCGATGCAGCCTATCTTATGTAAAGATACACATTTTTCATGTTATCCATTGCCATTTTATGGATATTCAACAAATTTTATGCCAAAAATTTCCTTCACCTGCCCGCAACGCTCCTTTGGGAATGCAATCTGACACAAAATCCAGAAAAATAGTTTTCTTGTGCTGCCAAAACGAGCTTCTTGCTGACACCCGTGTTTTTCGGAAAGGCGGAAATAGAAGGAATTGGGAGCTGAAAATGACCCTTTTCCAGCCGCAGCGTATCTTTTTCGAGGGAAAACAATGCCTTTTCCGAGGGAAAACGTTGCTTTTCCCCAGCCCAAACATACACTCCGAGCTGGGAAAACATGCACTTCAGGCTGGGAAAACATCTACTTTGGCCCGCCAAAGTGCCACTTTAGCTCGATGAAAAGGGGTGTAATGCGCCGAAAAGGCCGTTTCGGGCCTTCGGGAAACAGCTTTCCGCCCCTCCGTTTCCCTCGTTGAAATGTAAAGATTTCGCTATCCTTCTGTGTATAAGACGATAAGCCCCTTCACGTTTCAAAATTTGCCGCCGAGCCTTACCTCGGTCAGAAAGAAACGATTCTCGGCGGGTTGGAAAGACAAAATGTCAGATTGTCAAATTTGCTTTTTTATATAAGACAGGATGCGGCTCGGCAGAGTCAAATCGAAAAACTTTGTTTTTCATTTGCCTTTGCTCTCGCCTTTCACTATCTTTGAACACTGACAAATATGGTTTTATGGGTAATTCTTTCAACTATATTCTACTGACCGCCCTCCTGTGCCTCTTCTCCTGTGTGGCGGAGCGGAAGCCCGACAACGCCTTTGCGCCGGACCTGCTGGGCGAGGCCGCAGTGGAAATCCGCTATTCCCAATTCGTGGACAGCCTGGAGTATATCCCGCTGGAAACGACCGACGAATGCCTGATGGGAAAGATAAAGGACGTGTATATCGGCAGGGAACGAGTGTTCGTCCTCGACGGCAAGACGCAGACCGTCTGAAATGAGATACACCTTATATAATATGCCAGGTCTCCCGTGCGCTTTCCCCCGAGTCACGCACGTCGTCATTCCGTCCACTTCCCTTCTGAAACTTTCTCCCCGAAATGTTTTCGTATGTCGTAAAAAAGCAGTACTTTAGCGTGGTTTTTCACGAACCGTGCAATGTATAATTAATAATCTTTTTAAATGCTTGAACAAGACAGAATTATAAAGATTAACATCGAGGAGGAAATGAAGTCATCGTACATTGACTACTCCATGTCGGTCATTGTTTCGCGTGCCCTTCCGGATGTTAGAGATGGTTTTAAGCCCGTTCACCGAAGAATTCTTTTCGGCATGATGGGATTGGGAAATACATCGGACAAACCTTATAAGAAATCGGCCAGAGTGGTAGGTGAAGTGCTGGGTAAGTATCACCCGCACGGCGACTCCTCCGTCTACGGCGCACTGGTACGTATGGCACAACCGTGGGCCATGCGCTACATGCTGGTGGACGGCCAAGGTAACTACGGCTCGGTGGACGGCGACAACGCAGCGGCCATGCGTTACACGGAGTGCCGCCTGCAGAAGATCGGCGAAGACATGATGCAGGACCTCGACAAGGAGACCGTCGATATGCAGAACAATTTCGATGACTCCCTCCAGGAACCCACCGTAATGCCTACACGCATTCCGAACCTGCTGGTGAACGGTGCCTCGGGTATCGCCGTCGGCATGGCCACCAACATGCCCACGCATAACCTCTCGGAGGTAATCGACGCCTGCGTGGCCTACATCGACAACAACGACATCGAAATAGAGGAGCTGATGAACTACGTCAAGGCTCCCGACTTCCCCACAGGAGGTTACATCTACGGCATGAGCGGCGTGCGCGAAGCCTATCTGACAGGACGCGGTCGCGTGGTGATGCGTGCCAAGGCCGAGATTGAGGCCGGACAGACGCACGACAAGATTGTCATTACCGAAATACCCTACGGCGTGAACAAGGCCGAACTCATCAAGAGCATCGCCGACCTGGCCAACGAGAAGAAAATCGAAGGCATCTCGAACGCCAACGACGAGTCCGACCGCGAAGGTATGCGCATCGTCATCGACGTGAAGCGCGATGCCAACGCCAGCGTGGTGCTGAACAAGCTCTACAAGATGACGCAGCTGCAGACGTCGTTCGGTGTGAACAACGTGGCACTGGTACACGGACGTCCGCGCCTGCTGAACCTGAAGGACCTCATCAAGTACTTCGTGGAGCACCGTCACGACGTCGTTATCCGCCGCACGCAATACGACCTGCGCAAGGCCAAGGAACGTGCCCACATCCTGGAAGGCTTGATCATCGCTTCGGACAACATCGACGAAGTGATCCGCATCATCCGTGCTGCCAAGACACCCGCCGATGCCATCACGGGCCTGATGGACCGCTTCCAGCTGAGCGAAATACAGAGCCGCGCCATCGTCGAGATGCGTCTGCGCCAGCTCACCGGCCTGATGCAGGACCAGCTGCACGCCGAGTACGAGGAAATCAAGAAACAGATAGCCTATTTGGAGGAAATCCTGGTGAACGACGAGCTTTGCCGCAAGGTCATCAAGGACGAACTCATCGAGGTGAAAGAGAAATATGGCGACGCCCGCCGCTCCGAAATCGTATATGCTTCCGAGGAATTCAATCCCGAGGACTTCTATGCCGACGACGAGATGATCATCACCATCTCGCACTTGGGCTACATCAAGCGTACGCCGCTGAGCGAGTTCCATGCGCAGAACCGCGGTGGGGTAGGTTCGAAGGGCTCCGACACGCGCGACGAGGACTTCGTGGAGCATATCTATCCGGCCACGATGCACAACACCATGATGTTCTTCACCCAGAAGGGCAAGTGCTACTGGCTGAAGGTGTACGAAATACCCGAAGGCTCGAAGAACTCGAAGGGACGCGCCATCCAGAACCTGCTGAACATCGACTCCGACGATGCCGTCAATGCCTACCTGCGCGTGAAGAACCTGAACGACCAGGAGTTCATCAACAGCCATTACGTGCTGTTCTGCACCAAGAACGGTATCATCAAGAAGACCCTGCTCGAGCAGTATTCCCGTCCGCGCCAGAACGGTGTGAACGCCATCACCATCCGTGAAGACGACCGCGTCATCGAGGTACGCATGACCAACGGTGACAACGAAATCATCATCGCCAACCGCAACGGACGTGCCATCCGCTTCCACGAAAGCGCCGTACGTGTCATGGGCCGTACCGCAACGGGTGTGCGCGGCATGACGCTCGACGAAGACGGTCAGGACGAAGTGGTAGGCATGATTTGCATCAAAGATCCTGAAGCAGAAACCATTATGGTGGTATCGGAACAGGGTTACGGCAAGCGTTCGGACATCGAAGACTACCGCAAGACCAACCGTGGCGGCAAGGGTGTGAAGACCATCAGCATCACCGAAAAGACGGGCAAGCTCGTGGCTATCAAGTCCGTGACCGACGAAAACGACCTGATGATCATCAACAAGTCCGGCATCACCATCCGCCTGAAGGTGGCCGACGTGCGCATCATGGGCCGTGCCACGCAGGGTGTGCGTCTCATCAACCTGGAGAAGCGCAACGACGAGATCGGTTCCGTCTGCAAGGTGACTTCCGAGCCTGAAGAGGATATCGAGGAAGAGACGGGAACAGGGGAGAACAACTTGCCCGAGAGCAACGACGATTATGCTGAAAACTCTGAAAATCAAGATACAAATGAATAAGAATAGACAACATATTTCTAATTTAAACTTTTCTACAATCATGAAAAAAGTATTATTGTCAGCAGCCTTACTGCTTGTGGCAAGCTTTGCTTTTGCACAAGAAAAGACAGTCAAGGAAGCTAAGAAAATTGCCAGTGCAGTACAACCGGACTTTGCAAAGGCTGAAGAACTGATCAACCAGGCTTTGACAAATCCTGAAACAAAGGATCAGGCAGAAACCTGGAACGTAGCCGGCTTCATCCAGAAGAGAAGAAGCGAGAAGGAAATGGAGAACGCTTACCTGAGAAAGCCTTACGACACTCTTCAGGTTTACAACAGCGCACTGAACATGTGCCAGTACTACTTCAAATGTGATGAACTGGCCCAGATTCCCAACGAAAAGGGTAAAATCAAGAACAAGTACAGAAAGGCCAATTCGAGCGCCATTCTGGGCGAACGCGGCAACCTGATCAACGGTGGTATCCAGTACTACAACATGTATTTGGACGGCGAGAACAAGGACTATGGAAACAAGGCCCTGCAGTTCTTCGGTACATACGTTGACATTGCAGGAAGCCCCATGTTTGCTGAGAATGAAGTGGTTAAGGCTGATACGTTGATGCCGCAGATCGCTTACTATGCAGCTATGGTAGCCACTCGTCTGGAAGATTATCCTGCCGTATTGAAGTATGCTCCGTATGCCAAAGACGACAAGGAAGTGGGCAAGTATGCCATGGAATTCATTTCTTCTGCCTTGAAGGCACAGGGCGATACAGCCAAGTGGGTCGCTTCTCTGCAGGAAGGTGTACAGAAGTATCCTGACCACCAGTTCTTCTTCGGAAACTTGATTGACTACTACAGCAACAACAACAAGTATGACGAAGCCACTAAGTTTGCCGATGACATGCTCGCTAAGGATCCGAACAACACGTTCTATCTGTATGTAAAAGGCTATCTGTACCACAACCAGTACAGCATGCTGAAGGACCAGAAGAAGGATGCCGAAGCTGCTGCTGCCTTGGATAAGGCTATCGAATTCTACAACAAGACAGTAGAAATCGACCCGAATTATGCTGAAGCTTATTCTAACTTAGGTTTGGTTTACTGCCTGCAGGCTCAGGATTTCTCTGAGAAGGCTACAACCGATGTGAATGATCCCAAATACAAACAAGATCAGGAAACACTGAAAACTTTCTATGAAAAGGCAAAACCGAATTATGAGAAGGCAAGACAACTGCAACCCGAAAAGAAGGAATTGTGGCTGAACGGACTTTACAGAGTTTACTACAACCTGCAGATGGGTCCTGAATTCGAGGAAATCGAAAGCCTGATGCAATAAGGAAACTTTTGCTTGAAGCATAAGGATAAAAAAGTCCCCGGCCCAGATTTTACATGGGTCGGGGACTTTTTCTTTTTTGGGCACTGCTTTTATGTACTGCTTCAAAAGTATGGATAGGGCGAGCCAAGTTTCTTGTTTTGAGTATTCTGCTATTATATATTAAACATAATCGTGATTATTTCCTTTTTATGCGTGTTTTGTTTCTATCAGCTCGGTCGTCCGTAGATAACCAGCAACGGCGTATCGGAATGGAAAATCATCTTTCGTGCTATTCCTGGATTGAACAACCGCGAGAAGATATTTCTTTTATAAGAAGCCAGTGCGATGACGTCAATGTGATGCGACTTGATATAATGGTCGAAATTGGTCAGGAAATTATCGTTCTGCACAACATCGTATTGGATTTCGAGGTCGGGATATTGTTTATGGAAATATTCCTTGATACCTCCAAGTTTAATCTCGTTCCATGTATCCTTGGTGTCGGACAAATGAATCAAAGACATCGAGAACTTGAAGTCCTTCAGACTTTTGATCAGCAGGTCGAATGCAATGAGGTCGCGTTGGTCAAAGTTGGTGATGAAGGCAAATCGTTTGGCTTCGGACAACTGTTTGATGACGGCCCTGTCAGGAATGGCCAATACCGGCGTACGCGCTCTTTCTATCACTTCGGCCGTTACGCTTCCTATCAAGTCAATGTCTTTCTGATCTTTGCCACGGGTTCCCATAATGATGATGCGCGGTCTGATTTCCTTTGAATAGCGGATAATTTCTTCTTCTGGTATGCCTTCACGCAGCGTACAGGTATATTGGATGTCGGGAAATTCGCCGGATTCCACTTTCGCTTTAATCTTTTCAGACAATGAATTCAGGTCTTTATGGACTCTCTGCAAGATTCCCTTGACATGTTCTTCGTCACCATGGTGGTAATTGAAGATGTCGCCATACGGCAGTGATGTGGCATAAATCGGTGTGAAATAGACATGTAGCAGTACGACTTCGGCACCTACATGTTCGGCAAACCGGAAACCGAATTCGCAGGCTTTCAGCGAATAGCTGGAGAAGTCTACGGGTATCAGAATTTTGTTGCTGGTCGTAGCGACGTGCGGAGCTTTTCCTCCTGCCACTTCTTCGGACAACCAGGCAGAACTCTCCGTAATCTCCAGAGCACGCGGCAGGTCACTCTCCTTGATGCGCACACGAACACCCGAAGAGACAACCGGCTGAATCTGGTTGATGTTGTGAATGTAGGTCTCAATGCCTTCGTTTTCAAGCACATTCTTCAATATCTGCGCTTTGGCATACGTCAGGATGGCGAGGGTTACTAATTTGTCTTCCATATCGGTATCGTTTATCTGTTAATATTCCGGTCTTATAAAAAATAGGCACGAATTACACTGATAACACGGATTGTATGATCCGCGAAATCCGTGTAGTCCGTGCCTATAAGGAAGCTGCCGCTGCTTTGAAGAACTCTTTTCTCAAAGCGGACAAGAAACACTTCAGGCTTCTACGGGTTGTTTATTTTCATTGGCTATTTCATCCAAAATTTGCAGAGCCCTGTCGAGCACAGTCGTGTCGTCGATCATGACCAGTCCGCCGTCTGGTCCCGGCTCCAGATGAATGCCTACGCTTTTGCCTTCCTTGAAGTTGTGACCGCCGAAGAAGTTTCTTACCGTGTCAACGCTCAGACCTAATTCATCGGCGATTCTATGCATGCTTCCTGTGGGTAAAGAGTCTTTGATTTTACGCAACTCATTAAATGTTATTGTTCTCATATACATAAACTTAATGGTTAATACTCTGTTTTTATTGTTATCGCGGTATAAACTTAAGGAAAAAAAAAGATAAAACAAACTTTTTCCCCCGTTTTTTTATCATTTTGCCAATAAAAAAAGCCCGAACTTCCTTTTCTTATGAGGAGGTTCGGGCTTTTCAGATGAAAATGTAAACCGGATGTGTCAGATGACTTCGACGGTGGAAGTAGGCACCCACCCTACCTTACCGTCTTCCAGACGGATTTCTTTCCACTCACGCATGCTGTTATCCTTGATTTCGACCTTGCGACCTTCGTGCAGGATGAAAAGGCTGGTACCGCTTTCGCTGGGAGTGCTGCGTACAGTAACGCTCGGCGACAGGATGATGGCATCCTTCCGCTCGGTGAGGTAACCTTTCTGTGTAGAAGCGAATATATTGGCCACAATGACAACAATCAGGAAAACGATGGTACCGGCAAATCCTGTTTTCTTCCATTTTACCTGTTGGGTAAAGAAGAAGACGGAAAGGGAAACAAGCAAAAGCAGGAAAGCTGCAATGGCCGTGCGTGCCCAGGCATCCGAACTTTGACAATTGATAAGTGACTTGATCCAGGTTACGAAGAATATTTCGGGGACCGGTTCCACCTTGTCTATCGCCTTGGAACGGGCGATTTCCAAATTGGCACGTATGTCCGCGTTGCTCGGACTTAACAGCAGAGCACGTTCGTAGTTCAGAATGGCCCGTGCAATATTGTCAGCTTTATAATAGCTGTTTCCCAAGTTATAATATATCTCAGCGGATTCTCCCTGTTGCAGCAGGCTTTCGTAAATCTGGATGGCCGCTGCAAAGTCGTTGCGGATGTAGGCGCTGTCGCCTTCCGCCTTAGTGGCATTGCTGATTTGCTTGGCTGCCGAGAATTCCCGTTGCGTTACCAGTGTGCTGTCCGCTTCGGCCGCAGTTGCAGTACTGTCTGCCGGCTGAATATCATCTTGAGCCCATACGGCTGCCGATGTCATCAGAATGAGGGTAAATATCCATATTTTTTTCATACTGTGTACTCCTCTCTTAATGTTTGATAGAATTTTCCATTTTGCTGATTACCTCGAGCGAATCGCTATAGACCTTGTCCATGGCCTGGTTGGCGTCACCCGGTGCGAAGCGGGCGAACTCACAACTGTTCAGAGCGTTCAGGAATTCCTTGATCAGGTCTTCGGCCACACCATATTTACGCAGTTCTTCCTCGATATTGTCTTTGGACAACTGGGATACCGGAATGCTCAGCTTGTCGCTGATGTATCCCCACAGGGCTTTCAGCACTTCATCGTAGAAAGCGTCTTTCTCATTGGCGGCCAACAGCTTTCCGGCCTGTTTCATACGCTTCACGGCTACCTTGTTGGCTTTCTTTGTGCGTACCTTTGCAACATTGGCATTGGCGGCAATCTGCTTGCGGTATATCAGGAAGCAAGCGATGAAAATCAGTCCCGGTATGATGTAGAACAGCCAATATCCCATGGAGCCGAAGAAGTATTTACCCTTGGGAGACAGCTTCACGTCATTCTGCTTGATGAAGCGGATATCTTCATTCAGTACCTTCAGATCCTCCTTGTTGGTGAAGTTGGCAATGGTCTGACTGGCATTTCCTGCCCCCTTCTCCACTTGTACGGTATATTCTTCGGTGGTCAGCGTCTTGTACGAACGCGACTTGATATCGAAGTAGCTGAACTTGATCGCCGGAATCTTATAGGTACCGGCATTTCTCGGAATGGCCAGATACTCAATCACTTTATTTCCGGAAAGTCCTGCATTAGTCAGTCGGAACTTGCTGTCCACTTTCGGATCATATACTTCGAAGTCTTCCGGGAACTTTACTTCCGGTTCTCCGACCAACTTCAAGTTTCCTGTTCCCGAAATGACCACTTTGACCGTGATGGCATCGTTGGTCTTGACCTTTGTACTGTTGATGCTGGAAGAAATGTTGAATTCCCCTACTCCTCCGCTGAAGTCGGCCGGCTTGCCTGCCGGAAGTGGTTTGACGTCAATGGTCAGCTTGGGAGTCATCAATGTCTTCTTGATCTGAATGCTGCCTGCACCACCATTGAAGAAAGCCTCGAACGGATCGTCTATGGCATCCATTTTTTCAATGGAAGCGTCAAAACGGGCGGCATCGATGGTCAGTTTGCCCGATTGTTGCGGGAAGAGTACAAACTGGCGGTAGATGGTGGAGTGATAGTTACGTCCCTTGTAGTGCTCCAGTCCCCAGCGGCGGTCGTTGGGAAGCTCCACTTCCTGTGAATGGAACCCTTTGAAATCGGGCAGTTTCACGTTGTCGAACCCTCTCAGATCAACTACGGTATATATCTTGTAAGTCAGCAGGATGGCCTCCTGCTCGTAGGCGGTTGTCTTGCTGGCAGTAGCGGTAATAAACAGATCGTTGTTCGAAATGGAGGTACCCGATGAACTGCTTCTGCTTGTACTTTGGGTGTTTCCGCTCTGTGAGCTGTTAGTCTTGTCGGCAGGAAGCACCTTGATCTTCACTGAATTGGACAGCATCTGATCACCATTGGCCGTGATAGTAGCCCCGGGAATGGTATATTCGCCTTCCTTTTGAGCCAGCAGAATGTAGGTGAATGTCAGGGTTTCCGTTGTATTGCCGTTGACGCTCTGCATGCTGTATGAACGGCTGGGACCCATCAATACATCAAATCCTTTTATGGAAGGTGCCCGGAAGTTTTTCACTTTCTGCGTATTTACCGTGTAAGATAGCCTGAACTGGTCGCCCACGGCCACAGCATCCGGTGCCGATGCGGTGAAAGTCACCTTATCATCGGCGTATGCCTGCACGGTCAAGGCGAGCAACGCTATCCATAAGCAAATTATTTTTCTCATATATTACTTATTGTTTTTTAATTTACCAATCTTTTTCCAGTCGGTTACCTTTGATAACCTGCTGTTGTTTCTTTACTTTGTCTTGCACATCCTTCTCGTCCTGCATGACAGAGTTCAGCAACTGCTCGGCATTTTCTTTGGACATCTGGTTGTCCTGCTTCTGCTGCTGGGGAGGTTCCTGTTGCTGGTTATTGTTCTGGTTCTGTTGCTGATTTTGTTTTTGATCCTGCTTCTCCTCCTGTTTCTGTTGGTTTTGCTGGTTCTGGTCTTGATTTTGTTGGTTCTGCTGTTGGTCTTTCAGCAATTTCTGTGCCAAGGCCAGGTTATAGCGGGTTTCGTCGTCTTTCGGGTTGTTTCTCAACGATTGCTTGTAGGCTTCGACTGCCTTCGCATAATCCTTCTGCGACTGAAAGATGACCCCCATATTGTGATAAATCTGTGCCAGATTGGGTTTGCTTTTCTCCACCTTGGCAGCTCCGGCATACTGTTCCATGGCTTCTTTCAGCTTGTTCTGCTGCATCAACGTGTTGGCCAGATTGTACATGGATACGGTCGATTTCGGATTGACCTCCAATGCCTTCCGGTAGTTGACCTCCGCATCTACATATACGCTGTCGTTGTAGAGGCGGTTTCCTTTTCGTATCAGGTCGCGCTCTGCCTTCTGGGCCTGGGCAGCGGTTGCTACAGCCAGCAGGCAAACTATTCCGATGTATTTATGATATGACATACTCATTGCTCCTTATTCTTGTTCGAAAATAAATGGATGTTCTTGAACCGCGGATTCTTGCGTTCCAGAATCAGCATTTCGGCCAATAGCAGAATTAGGATAATCCACGCCACAGCCTGAAACTGTTCGTTGAATTCCGTATAGACTTTGGTTTCCACATCAGCCTTGGCCATTTTGTCTATTTCACGGCTGATGGCTTTTTGGGCATTGTTGCTATTGTCTACCCGTACGTAAATGCCGTTACCGTTCTTGGCTATTTCCTGACACATCTGCTCGTTAAGACGGGTTACGATGACGTTACCTTCCCGATCGCGACGGTAATCGTTGCTTCCTTCCACCGGAATGGGAGCGCCGTCGGGAAGTCCCACACCCAGTACGTTGACCTGAATGCCTTTGTTCGCAGCCTCCTTGGCAGCTTCTACAGCTCCTCCTTCGTGGTTTTCACCGTCAGTTATCACAATGATGGTACGCCCCACCCCTTCCTGTGGAGTGAAACTCCGGGTAGCCAGATTGAGGGCAGCACCGATGGCCGTACCCTGTTTGGATATCAGTGACGGTTCTATGGTTTCCAGGAACATCTTGGCCGAAATATAGTCGCTCGTAATGGGCAGCTGGGTAAAGGCATCGCCCGCAAAGACAATCATACCCACCTTGTCGTTCTGCATCTTGTCCACCAGTCTGGATACCAATCGTTTGGCTTTTTCCAAACGGCTGGGCTGAACATCCTGTGCCAACATGGAGTTCGAAATATCCAGTGCAATCATGACTTCCACTCCCTGTCTTTTCACCGTTTCAAGCTTGGAGCCGAACTGGGGCCGGGCCAACAATACGGCGAACAAGCCGATAGCCACCCATACAATCCAGAATTTTACGTCGGGGCGATATTTGGATACATCCGGCATTAACTGAGCCATCAGTTCCGGATCGCCGAACTTACGGATGGCCTTGCGTCTCCTATAGTTCGAGTATAGGTAGAAGGCTGCCAACACAGGCAGCAGCAGCAACAGGTACAAATATGCAGGTTCTTCAAATCGAAACATATCTTTTTCTCTTTATCTACGTTTTTCTTTTTATCACTTTACGGGGGCGTCCACACGTTCCATTAAGGAATCTTTTTCAAAATGGTGTTGCGCAGAAGCACTTCCAACAAGACACACAGGAAGGCAGCCAATGCAAACCAGCGGTATTCTTCCTCACGCTTGCTGAACTCCTTTACGTTCAGTTTCGTCTTTTCCAGTTTGTCAATTTCCTCATAGACTTCCTTTAACTTTGAGTTACTGGTGGCCCGGAAATAATTTCCGTCCGTGGTACCGGCAATCTGCGTCAAGGTCTTTTCATCAATTTCTACGGGAATATTGACGTACTGCACCGTTCCACCTACCGGATAAGGATAAGGTGCCGTTCCATTGGTTCCTACTCCGATGGTATAGACGCGGATGCCGAAACTTTTGGCTATTTCGGCTGCCGTCAGCGGAGAGATGTCTCCACGGTTATTCGTACCGTCGGTCAGCAGAATGATGACTTTCGACTTGGCTTTGCTGTCTTTCAGGCGGGTTACGGCATTGGCAATACCCATACCCACGGCTGTACCGTCTTCAATCACTCCGCACTTGATGTCCTTGATCAGATTCAGCAGTACGGCATGGTCTACTGTCAACGGGCATTGGGTGAAACTTTCACCTGCAAACAGGGTGATGCCGATATTATCATTGGGACGTCCGTTGATAAACTGGGCTGCCACATCTTTGGCCGCCTCCAGACGGTTGGGCTTCAAATCCTCGGCCAGCATACTGGTCGATACGTCGATGGCCATCATGATGTCTATACCTTCTATCTCACTGTTTTGCCAGCTGTCTGTGGTCTGAGGGCGTGCCAGTACTAGAATAATCAGAATCAGACTGGCCACCCGAAGCACAAACGGAGCATGCAGCAGATAATTCTTATAACTTTTGGGTGTATGCGCATATACACGGGCATCAGAAACTTGAAGAGTCGCTTCATTATTCCTGCGTTTCAGTATATACCATACAATATAAGGTATAAGCAGCAGCAGTAAAAATAAATATTCAATATTAGCGAAAACCATGGTTTCTACGTTTTAAGCAAAGTAATTATACAACTCCTTACAAATATAGACCAAAGCCCAGACAAACAGGCCCGCCATGACTACGGCACCGGCACCCAACAGCAGTTTGGTCTGCAGTGAGCGTTTCTCCACAATGGTGATTTCAGTCGGTTGCGGTTTGGCGTTTTCGTCCTCCTTTTCTTTGGTTTCATTGATGAAGTCAATGGCATTGAGCAAGTTGGCGTCGTTCTCGTTCATCAGCGGGTTATGCTTGGCAAATTTTACCAGGTCGGCCGTCTGGAACAACTCCCGCAAGTCGGCCAATGCCTCCTTGTCATTCGTTTCCAGCAGTTTGTCTATGATTTCAGTAGAAGTCATCTCAAGGGCATTGAAGCCGAAACGTTCCTTGATATAGGTACGAAGAGCATCTGTCAACTCTGTATAATATTCCTTCGGCTGTCCTTTCTGCCATACCTTCTCCTGCTTGATGCGTTCGATTTCCTTCATGGCTACCTGATGGGGCGGCAGTTTGGGCTCTACCTTCACTTTGCGGATAATCGGTTTGTTGTCACGGATGCGCTTGACCAGATAAATGGCTGCCAGCAGGAACGGTGCCAGTAACAGCACGCAGGCGATGAACAGATACCAGTCTTCCCATGCAAAAGGAGCCTTCATAATGGTTTTGGGACCGAAGAACTGGTCGGGATGCAGTGTGTCGACCGGTACTGAATAAACCTTGAGAGCCAATGCTTTCGAACGATAGGTCTGGTTGTCCACCATCACTTCCATGGGAGGCAGATAGTAGAGGGCGGAGTCAAAAGACGTCACCGCATATTCTTGTGTAATCAATGCACGTTTTCCGTCATTCAGTAACTGTGTGTCGGGCTTGGCAATATCCACAATTTCCACTCCCGTCACCAGCGTATCCCTGAAGGCTGGAAATATAGCCCTTTTGTTGGCATCGAGCGACACTTCCAGTTTGACTTTCGCTTGCTCGCCGATCAGTATTTGAAGGGAGTCGATGCTTGCGTCCACTGTTACAGACTGCGCATGCCCTTTTCCGACAAATGCCAAGGCCAAGGCTATAGAAAGCAAATATCTTTTCATTGTTCTATTCTTAATTAAGTAAACATCCATTTGTACACGCCCGGAGCGTCAGCTTCTTTGAGCGAACAGTGACATCAGAGCCTTTACATAATCCTGGTCGGTCCGTACCGACACGTTGTCTACGTTGCTTTTGGTGAACGTTTCGCTCAGTTCATTCTGTCTCTTCACCCACCATTCGTGGTGTGCTTGGCGCACAGCTCTCGATGAAGTGTCTATCCACTGTTCATGACCCGTCTCGGCATCCTTTATCTTCATCAGTCCAATGGCCGGAAGCTCTTCCACGCGGCGGTCGTATACCTGGATAGCCACCACGTCATGCTTTCGGTTGGCAATAGTCAGGGCATTCTTGAAGCTTTCCTGATCAATGAAGTCCGAGAGGACGAACGCCGTACAACGCCGTTTCATGACGTTGGTCAGGTATTCCAGCCCCAGCCGGATATTGGTCCGCCGGCTTTCAGCATGGAAGTCAATCAGTTCACGGATGATGTACAGGATATGCTTGCGTCCTTTCTTGGGCGGAATGAACTTCTCAATCCGGTCAGAGAAAAAGATGACACCGATTTTATCGTTGTTCTGTATGGCCGAGAATGCCAGTGTAGCAGCTATTTCCGTCACCATATCCTTCTTCATCTGTTTCACCGTACCGAATTCCAAACTGCCGGAAACGTCTACCAGCAACATGACCGTCAGTTCGCGTTCCTCTTCAAAGACCTTCACATAGGGCTTGTTGAAGCGGGCAGTCACGTTCCAGTCGATGTCGCGTATGTCGTCGCCAAACTGATATTCGCGAACCTCAGAGAAAGCCATACCCCTACCCTTGAAGGCCGAATGATACTGGCCTGCAAAGATGTTGCTGGACAATCCGCGCGTCTTGATTTCAATCTGACGGACTTTCTTCAATAGTTCTGTAGTTTCCATTTGCAAGTCTCAAAAATAATGAATCCATGAAGATGTACACACCTTTTACAGGACACATCTTCACGTTTGAAATAATCAGGAAAGCCCTTTACCCTGTCGGTTGCAGGGCCTTCTCATATTCTTGTCTGAACCTGTTGCAAAGCCGGATGCATCAGGGTACTTCTACCTTGTTCAGAATCTTGCTGACGATTTCGTCCGAAGTCAGGTTGCTGGCTTCAGCCTCATAGGTCAGGCCGATACGGTGACGCAGTACATCGTGGGCCACGGCACGCACGTCTTCGGGAATGACGTAACCGCGACGTTTGATGAAGGCATAGCTGCGGGCTGCCAGTGCCAGGTTGATGGATGCACGGGGCGAACCGCCGAATCCGATCATGTCCTTCAGTTCCTTCAAGTCATATTTTTCCGGATAACGAGTCGCAAATACGATATCAACAATGTATTTCTCGATCTTTTCATCCAGATAGACCTGGCGAACCACCTTTCTGGCCTCGATGATTTCTTCCGCCTTCAGAATCGGACGTACCTGATTTCTGTCTCCATTGATATTCTGGCGGATAATCAGTTTTTCTTCTTCCTGTTTCGGATAGTCGATGATGACCTTCAGCATGAAACGGTCCACCTGGGCTTCGGGCAGCGGATAGGTTCCTTCCTGTTCGATGGGGTTCTGGGTTGCCATTACCAGGAACGGTTGCGGCAGTTGGAAAGTCTCGTTACCGATAGTCACCTGGCGTTCCTGCATGGCTTCCAGCAAGGCGCTCTGTACCTTGGCCGGAGCACGGTTGATTTCATCCGCCAGTACGAAGTTGGCGAATACCGGACCCTTCTTCACCTGGAAGCTTTCGTCTTTCTGGCTGTATACCATGGTACCGATGACATCGGCCGGCAGCAAGTCCGGAGTAAACTGAATACGGCTGTACTGCGCGTCAATCAGCGATGCAAGGGTTTTGATTGCCAATGTCTTTGCCAATCCCGGCACGCCTTCCAGCAGCACATGACCGTCGGAAAGCAGACCGATCAACAAGGATTCTACCAAATGTTTCTGACCGACGATGACTTGGTCCATGCCTGTCGTAAGGTTGGTGATGAAAGCACTTTGTCTTTCAATCCGCTCGTTCAGTTCGCGGATATCAATAGTTTCAGCCATAAAATCTGTATTTTTAAAGTTTAAATTTCTGTTTTTTGTACCGACATTCAGTCAGTTTGTCTATTTGCTCCCAAAAGTACGGCAATAAATTAACCATACCAACTAATTTTTATTAAAAAAGAAGTCCAAACCTTTAGTTTAAACTAAATTCAGACAGTTTAGGATACCTCAAAAAAAGAAGCAGTAAGATTCTTACCGCTTCTTCACCAGTTTGGGTATCCGGATGGTCGTACCACTGGGTACGTTGTTCGGATTCTTCAATATCTTGGCATTGTGTTTCACCAGATATGGCCACAAGGCCTTTGTACCATAGAATTTGAGCGAAACCCGGGTGAGGGTTTCTCCTTCCTGAATGGTATATTCCGTTTGGGTGCCTTCTATTTCGTAGTTCACCGAGTCCGGCACGAAAGGCTGTCCCTTCTTGGCATTATTTTTTTCTGTCACTTGTCCGTTTGCTGCAGGACGTCTTTCTTTTTCCGGCTGGACGGGAGTCTTTTCCGCTTGTTCCTTGCCTGCAGTAACCTCAGTCGAGTTTACCGTATCAGTCTTCACAGGCGCTATCGTATCAGTAGCGATGCGAGGAGGCGTAACGGATATTCCCTCTTCGACTGCTGGCTCGTTATGTTGCCCATCAGCCTCTTGCATGTCTGGCAGATAGAGATAGCCCACTACCCCGCCACATGCCATCAGGATGAAGACCACTATTCCTGCCAGCCATTTGGATGCTTTTCCCGAAGTACGGTTGTTGTTCGGTGTAGTCTCTGCATCAACTGCAGGTTCAGTTTCTGGCTTTGGTTCCAGTTCCGGATGAGAAGTCACGGGTATCTCCTCCGTTTTGGGAGCAACTGTCTCCTTAGGCTCTTCCGCAGGCGTTTCAGGTTCTTTTTCTTTCACATTTTCCGGTTCAGCAGGACGATTCTCTGCAGGTTCCTCACCGCAAAGCTGTTCGTCTTTCGGACGTTCGTCCACCGTCTGTTCTTCTTCAGCAGGCATTGCGACCGTTTTCGGTTGCTGCACTTCCTGGGAAGACGTCATGTCCGTTTCTGCTTCTCCGTCAAAATCATCTCCATTGTCCTTTTCCACCGGTGTGTCGTCAAACTGTACATTCTCGTTCAGAACCACTGTCTCAAAGTGGGCGAACGGCCGGTTGATGATTTCTTTCAGTGCTGTGTCCGGAGTGAACGATATTTTGTTATGTCCTTGTATTTCAATTCTTTCTCCTGTATTGACGTCGATACTTTCCCGACTGTCCACCTCGATAAGCTTGAAAGTACCCAGCCCCTTCACCTTGACATACTTGTCCTGTTCCAGCCCCTCTTCAATCAGGGTGAAAAATGCCTTGACAAAGTCTCCCGCATGTTCGGGCTCCATGCCATGCTTTTCGACAAGCAGGTCGGTCAGGTTCTGTATGTTTATTTTTTCATTCATTCTACTGAGGGCGTTGCTTGAACTTTCCTTTGAGTAAGACACTGGGTTTGTACGTCAACACCAATTTTGGGGGTACCAGCATACGTTGTTTGCTTGTCGGATTCACGGAGATGCGTTCGGATTTCTTTTTCACTTCAAACGTTCCAAAGCCCTGTATGGCTACGGCATTTCCCTCCTCCAGCTGCCGGGTCATGACCGACAGCAGCGAAGATACCAGTTCTGAAGTGTCTTTCAGGGTATACCCCAGTCTTTTGGACAGTTCTGACGTAAATTCTTTATTGTTCACAGGTCGTTGTTCCTTTTTGATGTTAGCGGACGCTATATTAACAATTTTTCTTCACATGGGCAATATCTTGCCTGAAAAAAGTCAGACAAGACGCCCAAAAAGGTCGAAATCATCGGAATCGACGATTTCCACGTCATAAAATTGGCCGATTGTCAGGTTTGCTCCCTGCTTTTCGATCAGCACTTCCGGATCCACTTCCGGTGAGTCAAATTCCGTCCGTCCCACATAGTAATCGCCTTCCAGTCGGTCGATGATGACTTTCATCCGCTGTCCTATCTTGGCCGCGCTCAGTTCGGCAGAGATGCCACGCTGAATTTCCATCAGTTCGTCCAGACGTGCCTGTTTCACTTCCGGTGGAATGTTGTCTTCATAATGGGCGGCAGCATACGTACCCTCCTCTTCCGAGTAGGCAAAAGCCCCCATACGGTCGAAGCGCACCTTGCGGACAAATTCCTTCAGTTCCTCGAAATCGGCCTCCGTCTCTCCTGGATGCCCCACCATCAGTGTGGTGCGCATGTGGATGCCCGGTACCTCCCTGCGAAAGTCCTCTATCAGTTGATAGGTCTGTTCCTTGGTGACGTTTCTGCGCATTTTCAGCAGCATGTTGTCACTGATGTGCTGCAAGGCGATATCCATATATCGGCACACGTTGGGACGTTCACGCATCACGCGAAACAGCTCCGTCGGGAAATGAGCCGGATAAGCGTAATGCAGCCTGATCCATTCCACACCCGGAATGTCGGCAATCCGTTCAATCAGTTCGGGCAGCATCTGTTTCTGATACAGATCCACGCCGTAATAAGTCAGTTCCTGTGCGATGACCTGGAACTCCTTCACCCCCCGGCCCACCAGATACTTCACTTCCTCCAGGATTTCCTCCATGGGGCGCGAAATGTGTCTGCCGGTAATGATGGGGATGGCGCAATACGAACACTTGCGGTCGCATCCTTCCGATATCTTCAGATAGGCATAATGTCTCGGCGTGGTCAGCACCCGTTCATTGTGCAGTTCCTCGTGATAGGCTTTGCCCAGGTCGTCCAGCAGTTCTTTCCAGTTGAACTTACCGTAAAACTTGTCCACTTGCGGAATCTCGATGGCCAGCTCCTTCAGGTAGCGTTCCGAGAGGCATCCCATGACATACAGCTTCTCGAGCATTCCCTTCTCCTTGGCCTGCGCGAATTCCAGAATCATGTTGATGGATTCTTCCTTGGCATCGCCGATGAAACCGCAGGTATTGATGACAGCTATTTCGCCATGTGGGTGTTCAGCGTCGTGGGTCACGTGGTAGCCGGCTTCTTCCAGTTGTCTCAACAGATGTTCTGAGTCCACCAGGTTCTTGGAGCAACCCAGTGTGATGATGTCTATTGTCTTTTTCTTCATTGATTGTCTCCGAACAATGATTCAACAAACTCCTTTTTGCGGAACACCTGCAAGTCTTCCATTCCTTCACCCAGTCCGATGTACTTGACGGGAATCTTGAACTGGTCCGAGATGCCGATGACGACGCCTCCCTTGGCCGTTCCGTCCAGTTTGGTCACAGCCATGGCGGTCACCTCCGTTGCCAGAGTAAACTGCTTGGCCTGTTCGAAGGCATTCTGTCCGGTCGATCCGTCCAGTACGAGCAACACCTCGTTGGGAGCATCGGGCACCACCTTCTTCATCACGTTCTTTATCTTGGTCAGCTCGTTCATCAGTCCCACCTTGTTGTGCAGACGTCCGGCCGTGTCTATGATGACGACATCAGCCTGGTTGGCTACCGCCGAACTCAGCGTATCAAAAGCGACAGAAGCCGGGTCGGCCCCCATCTTTTGTTTGACGACAGGCACTCCTACCCGTTCACCCCATATCATCAGCTGTTCCACGGCAGCGGCACGGAAGGTGTCGGCGGCACCCAACACCACCGATTTCCCGGCCTTCTTGAACTGGTAGGCCAGTTTACCGATGGTGGTAGTTTTTCCCACTCCGTTCACACCCACCACCATGATGACATACGGTTTCTTGGTGATGGGAGCTTCAAAGTCGTCCACGTCACTGGTATTGTTCTCAGCCAGCAGGCTGGCAATTTCGTCACGCAGAATGTGGTTCAGTTCCTGCGCATTCATGTATTTCTCGGTCGCAGCTCTTTTTTCGATGCGTTCAATGATTTTCAGCGTAGTGTCTACGCCGACATCCGATGTGATGAGCACCTCCTCCAGATTATCCAGCACTTCGTCGTCCACTTTCGATTTACCGGCGATGGCACGGGCTATCTTGCCGAACACGCTCTCTTTGGTTTTGGACAACCCCTTGTCCAACGTCTCTTTTTTCTCTTTTGAAAAAAAACTAAAAAATCCCATAATCGTCTCTATAATGCATTATGCTACAAAGATAGTGAAAGGTGAGTGGAGAGGCAAACGAAAAACAAAGTTTTTCAGTTTGACTGTCCCGAACCGCATCCTTCATAAACAAAAAATCCTCCCATCGGTATGAAACCGACAAGAGGATTTGGGTATGAATGATGATTGTTAAAATCTTATTTCTTGAAAAAGTCTTGTACCTTTTCGTTCGGAACCATCTGTTCATCGAAGATGTAAGCGCCGGTCTTCGGAGACTTTACCATCTTGATAACCTTTGTATATGCACGACCCTCTTTTGAGCCCTCGTGCAAACTTGCTACTGTTTTCTTTGCCATGGGTTATGCGTATTATTTAATTTCTTTGTGTACTGTCACTCTCTTCAGGATCGGATTGTACTTCTTCAGCTCCAATCTTTCGGTAGTGTTCTTTCTGTTCTTTGTAGTGATGTAACGAGAAGTTCCCGGCAGACCACTGTCTTTCTGCTCTGTGCATTCCAGAATCACCTGTACTCTGTTTCCTTTCGTTTTCTTTGCCATATTCTAAGTCTCCTCTAGTTTTTAACCAATTACTTTAATGGTTTTCCAATCACAATAACCCTTAGCTACGGCTTCGTTCAGGGCAGCGTCCAGGCCTTTCTTGTTGATGATGCGCAGACCGGCGGCACACAGGCTCAGGCTGATCCAGCAGTCTTGTTCTACATAGTAGAATTTCTTTGTAAACAAGTTCAAGTCAAAGGTTCTTTTTGTTCTTCTCTTTGAATGTGAAACATTGTTGCCAATCATGGCTTTTTTTCCGGTAATTTGACAAATCTTCGACATTTCTATCTTCTTTTTATAGTTTTTATCTATGCCTATTTCAAACAGAGCGCAAAGTAAGCACTTTTATCGTTAACTACCAAGCTTTTCGGAGAATAATTCGTTGTGAAATAACAATTTTTCCTTATTTCACGAGTTCTACGAGTAAATCCAGCGCATTTTGAACTGCATTCTGCACGTTTTTCTCCCGTCCATTGTCACCAGTCTGCATGGTGGTGATCATTTCAGTTTTATAGGCAACGGCTATCCAGATGGTCCCCACCGGCTTTTCCGGCGTCCCTCCTCCGGGCCCGGCAATGCCCGAGGTGGCGATGGCACAATCGGTTTTCAGCGTTTTCATCGCTCCTGCCGCCATTTCCATCACCGTCTCCCGGCTCACGGCGCCATGCTTTTCCAGCGTATCGGCCGCTACCCCCAGCAGATTCATCTTCACTTCGTTCGAGTAGGCCACGATGCTCCCCTTGAAGTATTCCGAGCATCCGGCCACCGAAGTAATGGCGGCGGCTACCCGCCCTCCCGTACAGCTTTCTGCGGTGGAAAGGGTCAAATTCTTCGCTTGGAGCAGTTTGCCCAATTCTTCTTCCGTCTTCATGTCACGTTCGTTTTATTGAAGGGTTACACGCGAATAGGCTGGTGCCTCCATCGGGCAGAAGTCCTTGTCCTGATACTTGAAGTAGCCCGTAATGGCAATCATGGCCGCATTGTCGGTGGTATAGCTGAATTTGGGGATAAATATCTTCCATCCGTATCTTTGAGCATGTTCCCTGAAGGCGTTCCGCAGCCCGTTGTTGGCCGATACACCGCCTGCCACAGCCACCTCTTTTATATTATATTGTTTGGCGGCTTTTCTCAGCTTGTCCATCAGGATGTCCACAATCGTCGCCTCCAGCGAAGCGGCCAGGTCCGTCTTGTGATGTTCGATGAAATCGGGATCCTCCTTCACCCATTCGCGCAGGGAGTACAGGAACGAAGTCTTCAGTCCGCTGAAGCTGTAGTCCAGCCCCGGGATATGCGGCTTGCTGAAGCTGAAAGCCTTCGGGTTTCCCTGACGTGCCAGCTTGTCGATAATCGGTCCTCCCGGATACCCCAGCCCCATCACCTTCGAGCATTTGTCGATGGCTTCGCCGGCTGCGTCGTCGATGGTTTGTCCCAGGATTTCCATGTCATTGTAGGCCTTCACCAGAATGATTTGGGAATTTCCGCCCGACACCAGCAGGCAGAGGAAAGGGAAAGTCGGCTGATCGCTCTCTTCACCTTCCACTTTAATAAAGTGGGCTAACACATGCCCTGTCAGGTGGTTGACGTCAATCATCGGTATGCCAAGCGAACGGGCAAACCCCTTGGCGAAGGAAACACCTACCAGCAGCGAGCCCATCAGTCCCGGTCCCCGGGTAAAGGCTACGGCGCTCAGTTCCTCCTTGGTCACTCCAGCCCGTTTCAGTGCCTCGTGTACCACGGGCACGATGTTCTGTTGATGGGCGCGTGAGGCCAGTTCGGGCACCACGCCTCCGTATGCTTCGTGCACCGCCTGGCTGGCCACGACGTTCGACAGCAGGTAACCGTCCTTGATGACGGCTGCCGATGTGTCGTCGCACGAGCTTTCTATTCCCAGTATAATTGTACTCATAAGTGTTTATTTACGTTTAAGCACTGCAAAAGTAGTGATAAAAGTAGTATGGATAATGTATTATTTCATATTTTTGTTGGCTGAATATAAAAATTAACGGCCTATCAGAAGACTGAAGCAGACAATACGTTGGGTGGTTGGTATCCTCATCAGCTTCTATATCGTCATCACCCTGTTGCTGAACATTCCCTATGTCCAGCGTCAGCTTTCTGTGCTCGTCACCCATGAGCTGGAAGCCCTTCTGGACACCCGTCTCCGTGTGGGGCGCATCAGCCTCGGCTTGTTGAACCGCATTGTGGTGGAAGATTTGCTGGTCGACGACCGTTCTGGCAAAGAGATGCTCAAGGCCACCCGCCTGTCGGCCAAGTTCAACCTTCTTCCTCTCCTGAAGGGGCGGATTTCCATCAGCAACATCCAGTTTTTCGGATTCAACATCCGGCTCGAAAAAGCCACTCCCGAAGCGGCTCCCAATTTCCAGTTTCTCATCGACACCTTTGCTTCCAAGGACACCGTTCCCAAGGAAACGCGCCTCGACCTGCGCATCAATTCTCTGCTCATCCGCCGTGGCCGCTTGTCCTACAATGTCCTTTCCGAGGCGGAAACCCCCGGCCGTTTCAATGCGGGGCACGTCAACCTGAGCGACATCATTGCCAGCATTTCGCTGAAAGCTTTACGTAACGACACCATCCATGCGGCTGTCAAGCGCATGAGTTTCAAGGAGCAGTCTTCCGGTTTCGAGCTGGACCGTTTGGGTTTGGAGGTTATCGGCAACGACAAGGGCATGCAGATAGCGGGGCTCCGCATCGACCTGCCCCGTACCGACCTGCAGATGGACACCATCCGGATGGAGTACGACAGCCTGGCCGCGCTGAAGGATTTTGTCCATCAGGTACGTTTTACCTGCCGCCTCCAGCCTTCGACGCTCACCTTGGGCGATTTGTCGGCTTTCGTTCCGGCCCTGAAGCCTTTTTCCGATCCGCTCCAGCTCGAAGCCGAGGCCGGAGGGACCGTCGATGCGTTGAACTGTCCGTTGCTCTCCGTTTCTTCCGGCGACCATTTTGTCCTGCAGGGCGACGTGTCGTTTCAGGATTTGTCCAGTGGCGGCGACGCCTATGTGTTCGGCAACCTGTCCCGTCTGTATGCCGATCCCGAGGGAGTGGCATTCTTTGTCCGCAATCTCAGTAGCCACTACACCGGTGTCCCTCCCGTTCTCCAGCGCTTGGGCACCATCAGTTTCCGTGGCGAGCTCTCCGGTTATTTCACCGATCTGGTAACCTACGGAAACATCCGCACCAACCTGGGCGTCATCCGCACCGATATCAAGCTGAGTTCCTATACCGAAGCAGACCGTCACATCCTCTCCTATTCGGGCGACATGAAGACCAGTGGTTTTCAGTTAGGTCGGCTGACGGGCAATGCCAAGTTGGGAAACATCACCTTCAATGTCAAGCTGGACGGCCGCCATGCCGCCAACACCTATCCGGCCATCACGGCCAAGGGACTGATATCCTCCATCGACTATAGCGGTTATACTTACGAGAATATCACCCTGGACGGAGAGTATCGCCACGGAGGTTTCACGGGTGGGGTCAGGCTGGAGGACGAGAATGCCTCGCTGGCTCTCAACGGTACTATCAATGCCGTCAGCAAGGTACCCACCTTCAATTTCCTGGCTTCCGTCAATCACATTCGTCCTCATGCCCTCCATCTCACGAAAAAATACGAGGGAGCCGAATTTTCCGTTCGTCTGAAGGCCGACTTTACCGGAGGCTCCATCGACGAGATGGACGGCGAAATCAACATCGACAGCCTGGAATACACCTCCCCGGAAAACTCTTATTTCCTGGACAACCTCAAGCTGGTGGCCAGCCGTTCGGACGACCATCGCAAGCGCCTCGATTTCATTTCCCCCTTTCTGCGCGGCAATATCGAGGGCGACTACTCCTACCGCACGCTTCCGGCCAGCTTCCTCAATATTCTCCGGCGGTACTTGCCGGCCGTTCTCCCCGCGTCCGGGAAAAAAGAAAAACTCCCTGAGACGGCCAACAATTTCGGCTTCGACTTTCATATCTACGACACCGAGCTGCTTTCCAAGGTCTTTGGCATCCCCTTGACTGTCTATACCCATTCCACGTTGAAGGGATATTTCAACGACAAGCTGGGCCGGATTCGCATGGAAGGCTACTTCCCCCATCTTCGTTATGGCAACAAGTTCATCGAGTCGGGCCTCCTTCTGTGCGAGAATCCCAGCGACTGTTTCCATGCCCGTGTCCGCTTCACCAACCGTCATGCCGACGATGCCGTCAACGTTTCTCTGGAAGCCCGTGCCCAGAACGACAGCCTCCAGACGGTTCTCAATTGGGGCAACAACGGTACCGTCACCTATAGCGGCCAGCTTTCCGCCACTACCCGCTTCATGCGCCACCAGTTGGAGGAAGCCACCGGCAAGACCGTTTCCCGCCGTCGGCGCAAGGCACCTGCTCCCGTTCCGGCTCTGAAGACGGTGGTCGACATCCATCCCACCGACGTCATTCTCAATGATACCCTTTGGAACATCCGTCCCTCCCAAGTGGTGCTCGATTCCGGCCGGGTGTACATTCACGACTTCCAGTTCACCAACCGGCGTCGCTACCTTCATGCCGACGGCATCGTTTCCGACCGTCCTCAGGACACCGTCCGCCTCGACCTGCAGCAGATCAATATCGGCTATGTGTTCGACATTGCCAATCTGGGCGTCAATTTCCAGGGAGAAGCCACCGGTCCGGCCTACGCCAGTGGGGTGTTGGGCACCCCCGTCATGTCTACCGACCTCTTCATCCACAACCTGGGTATCAACGACGGCCTGCTGGGCGATGCCAATATCCACGGAGAATGGCACCACGACGTGAAGGGCATTTACCTCGATGCCCGCATCCGTGAGGCCGACATCGCGCGTACCCGTGTCCACGGCTTCATCTACCCCATCAAGCCCACCAGCTCGCTCGACCTGCAGATCGATGCCGACAGCACCAACCTCCAGTTCATCCATTATTACATGCAGAGCATCACGCCCCAGTTCTCTGGCCGTGCCACCGGTCATGTACACTTCTACGGCAAGTTCAAGGCCCTCACCATGGAAGGCCGTGTCTACGGCGACGCGTCCATGAAGGTCGATGTACTCAATACCACCTTCTCCGTCCGCGACAGCATCTACATTGCCCCGGACGGACTCACGTTCCGCAACAACCGCCTCTACGACACCCAGGGCCACCAGGGCACCATGAGCGGCTATCTCCACTACAACCACTTCAAGGACCTCAACTACCGTTTCAACTTCGATGTCAGCAACATGCTGTTGCTCAACACCCGCGAGTCGGCCGATTTCCCCTTCTATGGAACCGTTTACGGCACCGGCACCGCCAGCATCGCCGGCAATGCGGCCGATGGCGTCAACATCAACGTCGCCATGAGCACCGGTCGCAACTCCAACTTTACATATATCAAGGACAATGTCACTTCGGCGGTGTCCAACCAGTTCATCCGCTTTGTCGACAAGACTCCCCGCCGTGCCGTGCAGGACAGCGTCCTGGTTTCCATCTACGAGCGGGCCCGCCGCGAGATGGCTGCCGAAGAAGAACTGCGTAACTCCGATACCGACATCCGCCTGAACCTCATTGTCGACGCCACTCCCGATGCCACCATGCGCATCATCATGGATCCTGTAGCGGGCGATTATATCAGTGGCCGTGGTTCCGGCAACATCCGTACCGAGTTCTACAACAAGGGCGACGTCAAGCTGTTCGGCAATTACACCATCAACCAGGGAGTCTACAAGTTCAGCCTGCAGGAAGTCATCCGCAAGGACTTTGTCATCAGGAGCGGCAGTTCCATCACCTTCAACGGCGAGCCGCTCAACGCTACTCTCGACATCCATGCTAACTATACCGTCAACTCCGCTTCGCTGAACGACCTCATTCCCAACGCCAGCACTTTTGTGGACCAGACCAATGTCAAGGTCAACTGTGTGATGGACCTCACCGGCCAGCTCACTTCGCCCAACATCAAGCTCGACCTCGAGCTGCCCAACGAGCGCGACGAGGTGGAAGCCCTTGTCCGCAACTACATCCCCACGGACGAGCAGATGAACATGCAGATTCTCTACCTGCTGGGTATCGGCAAGTTCTATCCTTCCGAAACCTTCGGCACGGGTCAGAACTCCGACATGATGTCCAGTGTCCTCTCCTCCACCCTGTCCGGCCAGCTCAACAATGCCCTTTCCCAGATCATCGACAACAACAACTGGAACGTCGGCACCAATTTCAGTACCGGCGAGAAGGGCTGGACCGACATGGAGTTCGAAGGCATGCTTTCCGGCCAGCTGCTCAACAACCGCCTGCTCATCAACGGAAACTTCGGCTATCGCGACAATCCGTTGGCCAACACCAACTTCGTGGGCGACTTCGAGGCCGAATGGCTTGTCAACCGCTCCGGCGACATCCGCCTGAAGGCCTACAACGAAACCAACGACCGCTATTATACCCGTACCAACCTCACCACGCAGGGCATCGGCATCATCTTCCGCAAGGACTTCGACAAGTGGAACGATCTGTTTTTCTGGAAGAAGTGGAAACTATTCCAGCTCAAGCAGCTGCGTCCCAAGCAGGACGCTCAGCCGGCTGTGCCCGACACCACCTTCCGTTTTCCACCTCGGAATAAGACACAAAAAAAGGGCGTGTCAAAATAGAAAAGGATAATCAAGACACAATGTCATCCTAAACGAAATGAAGGACCTCAAAACACAACAAACAGTTGCTTTCAAGATCCTTCACTCGTCACTCGTAGCTCATAGCTCGTAGCTTGTAGCTCGTCACTCCTTAATACGAGCGTGCGAAAATCACGCGGCAGGCCGACGGTTTGCCCGTCACCATACACTTGCCCGGCTCCTTGTCGCCCGGCACGAACGAGTCGAACGGAATGCAGCGGATGGTCGCCTTCGTCTCCTCCTTGATCTTCTCCTCGGTTTCGGTCGTTCCGTCCCAGTGGGCCAGAATAAATCCGCCTTCCTCAATCTTCTCCTTGAATTCGTCGTAGCTGTCCACCGTCGTGATGCGGCTGTTGCGGTATTTCAGTGCCTTCTGGTAGATGTTCTGCTGTATCTCTTCCAGCAGGTTCTTTACATATTCCTCGATGCCGTCGCACGAGCGTGTTTCCTTCTCCAGCGTGTCGCGGCGCATCACCTCTACCGTGTTGTTTTCCAGGTCGCGTCCGCCCATCACCAGACGAACCGGCACACCCTTCACCTCGTAGTCGGCAAACTTGAATCCCGGACGTTTGTTGTCCGCGTTGTCATATTTCACCGAGATGCCCATGGCCTTCAGCTTGTCTACGATGCCGGCCACCTTCTGGTCAATCTTCTGCAGCATCTCCGCATTCTTGTAGATGGGGACGATAACTACCTGTATCGGTGCCAGGTGCGGCGGCAGTACCAGGCCGTTGTCATCGGAGTGCGTCATGATCAGCGCGCCCATCAGGCGGGTCGATACGCCCCACGACGTAGCCCATACATACTCCAGCTTGTTTTCCTTGTTCACGAACTGCACGTCGAAAGCCTTCGCGAAGTTCTGTCCCAGGAAGTGCGACGTACCGCTCTGCAGTGCCTTTCCGTCCTGCATCATGGCCTCGATGGTGTACGTGTTCAGGGCGCCGGCAAAACGCTCGTTGGCCGATTTCACACCCTTGATTACCGGCACGGCCATATACTTCTCCGCAAAGTCGGCATATACGTTCAGCATCTTCACCGCTTCGGCTTCGGCCTCCTCTTTTGTGGCGTGGGCCGTGTGTCCCTCCTGCCACAGGAACTCAGCCGTACGCAGGAAGAGGCGCGTACGCATCTCCCAGCGGAACACGTTGGCCCATTGGTTGCACAGGATGGGCAGGTCGCGGTACGAGTTGATCCAGTTCTTGTACGTATTCCAGATGATGGTTTCCGATGTCGGACGGATGATGAGTTCCTCCTCCAGCTTGGCTGCGGGGTCCACTACCACTCCGCCGCCGTTGGGATCGTTCTTCAGTCGGTAGTGTGTCACCACCGCGCATTCCTTGGCGAATCCCTCCACGTGTTCGGCTTCGCGGCTCAGGAACGATTTCGGAATCAGCAGCGGGAAGTAGGCATTCACGTGTCCCGTTTCCTTGAACATGTTGTCCAGCTGACGCTGCATTTTCTCCCAGATTGCGTATCCGTAGGGCTTGATTACCATACATCCGCGCACTGCCGACTGTTCTGCCAGGTCGGCCTTGACCACCAGTTCGTTGTACCACTGCGAATAGTTTTCGCTGCGTTTGGTCAGATCTTTCAGTTCTACTGCCATATTTATATTGTCTTTTAAAGTTTCCTTTTTCAGCTTGTCAATGTCAATCAGGGTGCAAAAGTACGAATTTCCGCCGAAAAAAAATATCTTAAGCCGTAAATTGAAAGTAGAAAGTTGATATTCATCTATCTTTTATAATTATTACTGGTGCGATAAAATCGCATTTGTTTTAAATATCACCAAATAACGAGAGTCCTTTGACATTTTGGTTTGAAATGATTGATGAGTCTTGCTTTGTTATCAACGACCGCAGGTCTGTTCTTTCCAAAGCGGATATTCTAATCAGGGTAGCCACCTCGGTGATTGAATATTGGCTGTTGCAGGCAACCTTTATTCTTGCCACTGTCAGATACTGTCAGATACGATATGATGGCAGCCCAAAGATGGATTTTGACAGCATTTCCGAATATCCCCACAGAGTCTTTACGGTGATGTTCTGTTTAATCCACTTGAAGAATACCTCTATATCCCATCGATGGCGGTACAAGTTGGATATTTCCAAGGCACTGACTTCAAAGTTATTGTATATAAAGTCCACAATAGTGTCATTGTCAGGGTCATAAACACGGACAAATCTCATGTCTTCGGGATACAGCTTGCTTGAGTTATATCCCGTTACCTTTATATGGGAGTCTTCCAGTACGCCAGATTTGACATCGGAAATATCCATCTGCTTGACAGTCTCGAATTTCATGTTCTCTTTTGGACGTGATACCCAAAATGCCTGAGCCTGATGAAATCTAAAAAGTGCTTTAAAGTCAACATATGCCTTATCCATCACGTAGAAAGCATAAGACTCCGGTGTCAGTGTATCAAGCTCGTTGCTGTCATGCCACTTGCCGTCCGTGATATGGATATTGGCAGGTATGCTGCCTTTCAAATCCAACAGGGTATGCATCTTGACAGCCCCTTTGCTGTATTTCCCCAAAGCCCACGTTGCAAGCTTTATACTGGTTGATATGGTCGTGGAATCAAGCGCATATATCACGTTATCAATGGTAATTTGAGTCAGTTGGATATTTGAGCACATCGGTCTGACCGTGGCAATCAAATAAAGGCCCAGTCCTTCAAAAATGCGATAATCCCTACTTTCGTTTGCACGAGACAATGAGGTATGGTTCACAGCCTTACGAAAGCCGAGATGATAAAGCATCTTGTTATGGGCTTCGAGGCATAGACAAATATCCCTCAGAGAATCACATCCTGTCAACTGTCCGAAAAGCAGATGAAGGAGGTGATTGTAACTGCTGAGATTTTTGGTATGCCAATCTCCTTTATATTGCTTTACGAGTTTATCAAACTGATATCGCGGTATATACTCGACAACTTGGGAAAATACAAATTTGCCCTGATTCATAATCCTGAGATGTTGAAACTACAGGACAATAAATCATTTTCAAATCAAAAAATCAATTAATGCTTATATTTGATTTAAAATTAATCGTTTAACTACAGTGATGTGGTTTTTATCGCACCACTAGTATTTTATAATAATGAATTTTGCATAAGTATTATGAATTATAATTCTACTTGCTTAATGAATCACAATTGACCTACATCAAAAAAACAGGCGGTCAGCAAAAGGTTTCAAACAATGAGACGAATAAGTGTGTTGTATACACCGTTGAAACTTACGGACAACAAACCTATTGACACTAAACAGAGACAAGATGAGAAAAATTGTTTGGATCGCATTTTTATGTAGTCTGGCCTTTATTTCCTGCCAACAGGAGGAATGGACGGAAAGTACCGCAACCGCTACAGGGGGTACCGTCGTCAGACTGAGAAGCGACGGGTATGACAACCGGGAGGAGACCCGGGCCTCTGCACAGGAAACGGACGCCTACGACCGGGTGGAGTTCTGCGTGGCCGACGAGGACGGCTACATCGTAAAGGGACTGAAAGGGATCTATGACCCGCAAAGCCGGGAAATGAAAATCGAAGGACTGAAAGAGGGCGAATACAGACTGCTGATTTTGGCCGTCAGAGGCGACGAACAGGCAGACGGAGCCCGCATCGGTCGGATGGAGCACATGGCGGACGAATGGATCAGCTTCCCGGAAAACCTGGGCAAACCGCTCGAAGCGGAATACTTCTACTCGCAGACGGCTTTCAGCGTGATTCGGGAAAAGACGGAAGAAGGCTACGAACACGAAGCCATCCTACCGGCCGAAATCGTTCAGAAACGCATCATGAGCCGGATGGACATCAACCTGACCTACAACAACGAGAATGTGCGCACGGCCGTGACCCGGAAGACACTGACCCTGGAACAGCCACGGTTCTACACCACCTTCAGAGGGGACGGCGCTTACGACGGACAAAGCGACGGCTCGATGGAAGTGCTGGACCTGAGCCAGGGAACATCATTCTACTTCATGCCCAACGTGGAGGGTACAACGGTGGAAGGCAACATCGACCTGCAGACCCGCCGGTACCGGGGAGGAAACGCGGAGTGCAGCTACCGCTTCGCTACGGAAGAGATTGCGGCCAACCGAATCGCCCACATCCGGGCACGGATGGAACATCCGGACGACTATCTGGGAACCTTGTTCGTGACACGGACTGCCTACGACGAAGGCGGACATGCCCTGATCCTGCAGGACGGGGAGCCGAAAGCGGTCTATACGGACCCGGAACAGCGGAAATTCAACACGGCCCGGCCGCTGCAGCTGGACATCAACAGCGAAGGACAGCTGCACGCCCGATTCTACTCGCCGCGCGACCTGAAAGGTGTACTGGTGAAGGCGAAACTGCCCACAACGGACAGCGAATATTTCGACCTGGCCTACTTTGACTCGATACCGGCCTTTGCGGACTCCTACCACGAAACGACCCTCGCCGGACGGAAAGGCATGTACCGGACGGAATCGGGAAAGCTGGTGGAGATTGGCCCGCTGGCGCCGGAGGCATGGGCGGAAATGGAATTCAAGGTGGAATCGGACGACCCGTACTGGGCCAAGCTGCAGGAGATAGAGCATGGATGGGACATCTACTTCGGGCTTTACGGTGGCGATCCGGACCTACCCGACGGCGGACCGTCGGGCAACTGGATGGGCATCCGGCCGGTGCACTGCCGCGAAGTGGTGGCGCTATTCATCAACTTCACCTACATGATCGATATGAAGGAACACGAGGAGATTCTGAGGGCGAACGAGGACATCCTATATGGTAATGGCGGCGTGGACGACAAGGTAACTGCCGAAAAGGTGCTGTCGCAGATGAGACAGGTACGGACCCTAAAAGTGGGTCTGGTATACTCGGGAAACGGGGTTGTCGGACTGGGTGGAGGAACGACCTTCGGGGCTTACCAAAATGCGTGGATTACCCACTATACGAATACGTATGCCTGCGAAATCATGTTCCACGAGTTGGGTCACGTCATGGGATACAACCACAGCAGCTCGTTCACCTACGGCCCTTGGGCCCAGAAGTTGATGAACCATTTCTATGTGGACAACCTGCACCGCTTCCCCATCGACTCGGCTGCGTACCTGGACAGCAAAAACAATCCGACACTGTACTGAAAATAATAATCTGATGACTGAATAAAGTAACAACCGATGAAAAGATATACCAACAAATTATGGGGAGCCTTGTTGCCCCTGCTGATGGCGGGATGTAACGCGGATACGGCCTGGGACGGCACGGATGCCGCCCGGGGAACAGCGATACGACTGCTGGCCCAAAGCTCATCCGGCACCTCTTCGGAACAAGAGGAACTGCAACTGAACGATGTACGGGCCTACCGCTTTGCCGATGGAACGCTACAGGAAGTGTTCGGTCCGATGACACCCGGAAAGGACGGCCTCTGCTACCTGAACCTGGGTACAGGCAACGGAACGCTGTATGTGCTGGTGAACGCCTCGCAGGTGGACGGCGTCGACGGACTGGAAGCGGGCGTCACCACGCTGGATGAATTCAAGGCGCTCCCGGCCACGACGGCTGCCATGACGGGACAGGGAATGTTGATGAGCGGACAGGCGGATCTGTCCGGAACATCGGTGGCCGAACTGTCCGTCGGACTGAAGAGAAGCGTGGCACGACTGGACCTCGAATCGACCGACAAGGGTGTGGAGGTGCTTCAGGTAAATATCGCGAACCTGGCAGACCGGGGATACATCTGCGAGCAGACGGGCGTAAAAAGTCCCGAGACAGCGGAGAAGATTTCGTTCAAGAAGGACTTCGACACGCCTCTGGCTAACGGCCGCGAAACGCTGATCTACCTCTGCGAACAGCCGGGCGAAGGACGCCAGGCGGAAGTGCTGGTACGTTTCCGAGGCGCCCTGCACCGCATGACCGCCACGCTGCCCGGCAGCATCCGTCGCAACACGACGTACACCCTGCACGTGTACGGACAGGGTGACGACGTCTGCCTGGACCTCACCGCCGACGGATGGGAGAACGGCAGCACGACCGATACGGAAACGGTGGACAAGGCGCTGGTCAATACGGCTGCCTCTGCCCTGCCCGACGGCGTACGGGTGAACGAACGGGCAGACAGCGTATTCATTCCCTACCAGGGAAGCGACTTCCGCCTCGTACTGAACGGCGAAGCCGGTACAACCGTCATAACCGATGGAGCAGTGAACAAGGTGACAGTACAGACGGCCACTGTACGTAGCTTGCAATCGGTTGCTGCCGTCAAAGTATCGGCAGAACAGCGTATCCCGGGAAGCGTTTGGGAATACATCCACTTGAACCTGTACCGGGAACAGACACTGGTGGGACGGGTAGTACTGGCTTGTGAGCCCAACCCTGTAACAATCGAGGGGGAACTGGTACTGGATGAAAACGGAGTATGCGACTTCGGGCGCTATGTGGAAGGAGAACTGGGACGATTGACCGTACCGGAAGGTAAGCTGGTTACCGTGGAAGCAGAAGCCGGAGAAACTCCTTGGATCAAACTGGTAGAAAGTGACGGATATTATCGTGTACTGGGTGGGTGGAAGCCCAACGACCCGAAGGCTGACGGACGAACACAGGAAGCCCGACTGATTATCAGCGATACCAGTGGAAGCAATCGCGAGTCATACGCTATCCGACGGATAAACTGGGGACTGCCGGTTGTAGAAATAGACGGAACTTGGTGGTGCAAGTACAATTTACGAGGGAATGTGAACAAATTTGAAGACCAAATAAGCATTGAATACGACCAAACCATGAATCAGCCTTTGGCCGAGCACTTGGCTTCGTGTACGAATGAAGAACTGCAGACGTTGATGGGCGGTCAATTCCAAGGAGGAAATCCTGACGAGCTACCGCTTCGACACGATGGAAGCGTATTCTACCATGAAGGCTTCAAGAACAACCCGCAAAGCTGGAATGGCATGCCAGCCACGCAAATGGCTCCACCGGGCTACGAAGTGCCCGACTATGACGACTATGCTTTCTTCGGGTGGGGAACCAACTCGAATATCGGTGGCGTAGGAACCAGAACGTATCAGAATACACAAGGAAAGGAAATTACTGTGACCGTCACAGAACGCCAAGCCATTTTTTGCGAACAAGTTTATGGTACGGTAGCTTTTTATGATTTCGAATATGATGGGAACCATTGGACCTTATTTGGATTGGGACACCAATGGAACAGCACAGCCGGAAATATTTCCCGCATGATGATTATGCTGGCTACTGCTGGAACAACATCTAATTCTTGGTACATGGAGGGCTATTCACAATTAGAAAAGGAAGGACAGAACTGGCTAAAATACACAGTTCAGAATACGCAAAAAACCCGTACCATCCGATGTATAAAGACTCCGGTAGAATATACATATAATTGAATAAAACAACAAAAATCACCAAATCTAAATTAATCTACTAACTAACTCAAACAAACGATTATGGAATTTAAGTTTATGAAGGTCACAACCTTTGCAGTAGGAACATTGGTAATGATGTCTTGTTCGAACGACGTGGAAGAAAACCTGCCGTCCGGCGTCCTGGATACTACAATCGTTCGTGCCCAATTGGCTGCTTACGAAAGTTTAGGTCAGGCTCTCGCTGGTGAAAATGACATAACCGACATGAAGGCTTTTTTATTTAAAAATGGAAGTATGGAGAAGATCTATGATTTAGGTTCATCTTTATCCGACAATTACAATATCCAAATAGACAGCCGTCAAGGTAATCTGTATCTGATAGCGTATGCAGGAGGAACTATTCCTACAAACGATTTATTAGAAAAAAGACTGGATGAAGCAGCATGGAAAGCAAGCGTTACCGATATGACCAACGGACAGGCCCAATTCTTCACAGGCATGGTTGCATTGGAAAACACAAGCAGCTCTAACAATACAGCAAATGTAGCATTGAAGCGCGGAATGGCACGTTTTGATCTGAAAACAAACGGCATAGAAGAGATTAAGGTAAAAAGTGTCACCTTGAATAATTTGGCTCAATCTGCATATATATTTCCACAGGAAAGCATTGTATCTCCAGACCAGGCCAGTCGTAGGGATACGACAATCGTATTTACTGAACCAATAACAGGAACAAAAGAAGGAATGCTATATGCCTATGAACAGGAAAACAATAATATTGAGGTACGTGTGACAGCAATCATCAGTGGTGCAGAAAAAACTTTGACCAAAGCATTTGAAGGTCCGCTGAAAAGAAATACAATCTACACCATTACTGTACGCCAAAATTGTATTGACATCAAACTGGATGTAGCTTTTGACGAATGGGAAGAGGGAACAAATACGGAACTGACACCTTAATATTAGAACGATATGAACCTGACACATAATATCATACGGATAGCGGTCTTGGCATGCATGGCATTGTTTGCGTTTTCCTGCTCCGAAAACGAGATGGACGGTTCCATTTCTCCCGACAGACAAACGTTTCTCCAAATGAGCCTGAATAATTTTGGACACGAAAAACCGTTATCGACTCTTCAAGACAGCAGAATAACGAAAATTGATGCCTATATATTCGACAACGGAATACTGACGGAAGCACAGGAAGATCTGACAGCCGACAACGGGCTGTACGAATTACCAATAAAGCAAAGGGCTGGGACATTGTATTTAATAGGTAATGCACCAGATAAGCCAATGCAAGAAATCGGTAGCCTGACAGAAACGGATTTTTTGCAATTTGCTATTGACGTATCCGACGTAACGACTGATGTACAGTTTTTTACTGGGGAAATAAATCTGGCAGAGTACAATGGATATACCATTCCTCTGACTGTTAAACGCGGCGTGGCCCGCCTGGACCTCCGCATCCGGACAACAGGCAACCTGGCTGTAACAGATGTCGTGATAAAGAATGCTGCGCAGAAGACGTATGTCTTCCCCCAGTCCGAGGTACGGACACCGGATGGCACGGAGAAGAAGGACATGGTACGGACATTCGGCGAAGGGCTGAAGCAGGACTCGGCCGGTATCTTCTATCTCTGCGAACAGAATAATCCGGACCTGTCGGTCTATGTCAAGGCGGAGATGGACGGAAAGATGTACGAAATGGAACAGGCCCTGCCGGACGTAGTGAAAAGAAATACAGTCTACACCGTGACCGTGCGTAAGGATCTGACGGGCGTAGGACTGGACATCGAAGAATGGAACACGGGCGAAGGGACGGAACTGACACCCAGTCTGGACAGCCGACTGACCGTAGACCAGACGCTATCCGAACTGACCGAAGGCGTGCAGGTGACGGACGAAGGGACGACCCTCGTCTTCGCGCACGGAGCGACGGAAGTGCTGCTGGCCGTGGACTGTGACGATGAACTGGAACTGCTGCCGCTGAACGGCTATCCGCTGACCGTGGAACCGGTGGCCCAAACCCGGGGACTGGAGGGCAAGAACCTCTTCCGGATACGGAAAGCTCTCTATGCGCCGGGCATGCCGACCGACGAAACGACGCTGCAGTTCCACCGCAAGGGGCTGGACAACTCGTATCCCGAGGACCGCATCCGGCTGGTGTTGCAGGCCAATCCGGTGGAAATCGAAGGACTGATGACGTTTGACGCGGAAACCTATACGCACCGCTTCGACCGCTACATCGACAACGAGCTGGGTGCTTTCACCTTACCCGAGGGCAAGCAGTTGTCCGTGGAGTTTGAAGAGGGTGAAGATCCCTGGCTGAAGCTGGAACGGCGTGAAGGAACGGACAATGTATACCGTGTGCTGGCGGGCTGGAAGCCGAACGACCCCACAGCCAACGGACGGGTACAGGAAGGACGGCTGGTCATCAGCCATACGGACGGCTCGCAGCGGGAAGAATACGTCGTGTCGCGACGCAACTATGGTCTATCCGTGACCTGGCTACACGGGGTATGGTGGTGCAAGTACAACGCGAAGGGGAACTCGCGGTCGTTCGACGACCAGGTACTGTCCTCGGCCGATCCGGCCGTACAGGCGGGCCAGACTGCGTTCCAATATCTGGAGAGCTGTACCGCGGAGGAATATTACGACCTCTGGGGATGGGCTTATCAGGGCGACAGCGGACAGGGGCTGAGGGTGGTCAACCAGAACGGGACGGCCGTGCTCGACGGATTCCGGACGGGGCAGACGGTCCACATGAACAAGCTGGCTCCCACCGCACTGGCTCCCGACGGATACGAAGTGCCGAGCATGGAGGAGTTCAACCGCCTGTTCGACGCCACGGACTATGTGTGGGTGATGTGGAGCGGCAGCCATGTGCTGAAGAATCCCTGGGAAGGACACAGCAAAATCCTGCGCGAACAGAAGCGCAGGAACGACGTAACGGTGGACGGACTGGCCGTGAGCGACCTGATATACGTGGCCATGAAGAGTCCGGACTTCCCGCAGTTCGAGCCGGTCGTGTGGTACGGACCGGCGGCACAATGGAATGCATCGGGCATCTATCACGGACACTACAACAACATCCTGTTCACCGTCTATGAGCCGGGAGGCAAGGGGTGGTATTTCAATGGTTCGATGGCCGGTCTGTATCTGACCCAGAATGGTGCCGGAAACAACGATACCCGCATCCTGCGGTTCAAGAAGTCGCCGGTGGAATATATATATGGTACGGATCTCCTGCCATAGCTTCTGACAGGGACTCACGTCCCGGGATTTTACAAAAAAGAGGATGTGTCAAAATAGAAAAGCATAATCAAAACGCAATGTCATCCTGTTTTCTATGATTTACGCAAATGTAACAACATCTTTTTGCAATAAGTTAACAC